>Ga0070730_10002871_pt1 | contig 15615 bp, 16 predicted proteins | sample Coa_R1_3_FD_66447 | JGI IMG/M metagenome (GOLD analysis project Ga0070730, IMG submission 66447) | Surface soil microbial communities from Centralia Pennsylvania, which are recovering from an underground coalmine fire - Coalmine... | ecosystem: Environmental > Terrestrial > Soil > Unclassified ...
ACGCCCAGGAACGCGTCGACGCTGCTGGTTCGAAGTAGGATGGTCATATGTTGCGACGCAACCGCCTTCGAGAGCTGCTACAGGCCGGACAACCCAGCGTGGGAACGCACATTCTCAGCGCCTGGCCGACGATCACCGAGCTGGTCGGCCAGACGGGTATATGGGACTACATCGAGTTCGTGGCCGAATACACCCCGTGGACGATGCACGACCTCGACAATCTGGGTCGCGCGATCGAGTTGTTCCCGGACTTCACCGGCATGATCAAGATCGAACAGGACACCCGCGGGCACCTGGCCATGCGCGCGCTCGGCTCGGGCATTCAGAACTTGCTGTTCGCCGACGTGCGCACCCCGGCGGAAGCCCTGCAGTGCGTACGGTCCGTTCGCGCCGAGCACCCCGAGCATGGGGGCCTGCATGGCGTGGGGATGCGCCGCGACGTCCGCACCGTGCTCCACGGCGGGTCGGCCGAATGGGTGCAGGCGCTGGCAGAGTCCGTGGTCGTGCTGATGATTGAGAAAAAGGAAGCCGTCGAAAACCTGGAAGCCATCCTGGCCGTCAAGGGTGTCGACATGGTCCAGTTCGGTCCGTCAGATTACTCCATGAGCATCGGCGTGTCGCGGACAGGCTCCCACGAACGGGTCGTCGAGGCCGAGCGCTACACCATCGAGACCGCGCACCGCCTGGGCATTCCTGCCCGCGCGGAAATTCGAGATGCGGGCGGCGCGCGCCGCTACGTGGAAATGGGCGTTCAGCATTTCTGTGTTGGGTGGGACGTGCGCGTGTTGCACGATTGGTTCACCGAACAGGGCAAGGCGATGCGCGATGTCCTGTCGGCGGGAGTCGGTGCGCCGGTCGAGCCCACCAAGGATCCGGTCACGGTCGGGCACTACTGAACCAGATTGAGGGCCGAGCCGCGCCTGAACCAGTCGAGCTGAGACGCGGCGTAGGAGTGCTGGAGCCACAGCTGCTCGCGTGCGGCGTCGGCGTGGACGATGACGCACTGGACTGGCCGGCCCTCGGCGAGCTCGGCCAGTCCAACCAGGCTGAGGCGGTCGTGCTCGCGGATCCGGTCGTAATCGGTGGGGTCGCTGAACGTGAGCGCTAGGATGCCCTGCTTTTTGAGGTTGCTCTCGTGGATACGCGCGAAGCTGCGCGCGATGATGGCCACGCCACCCAGGAGCCGCGGCGAGAGGGCCGCGTGTTCGCGGCTGCTGCCTTCGCCGTAGTTCCAGTCGCCGACCACGGCCCACCTCTGGCCCTCCGCCCGGAAGTGTTTGGCCGACTGGGCGATCGATCGAGCACGCTCGCCAGTAAATGCGCTCGTGGCGCCGAGGAACATGTTGTCGCTGAATTTCTCCAGATTGCCGCGATAGCGCAGCCACGGACCAGCCGGGGCAATGTCGTCGGTGGTTGTCTTGCCGAGCGTCTTCAGCAGGATCGGCAGATCGACGAAATCGTGCCCGTCCCACGCTGGCCATGGATGCATGAGCTGGAGCCGCTCGCTGTCGGGGTCGACGGTCAGTTCGATGCTCGTTCCGTCTAGCGGTGGCGCGGTGTAGACCTGGCGGCCGGCGGCGTAGCCGGTGGACGGGACCTCGGGGGCTGGCCCGGGGGGCACAAGATAGAAGGTCTCCCCACTGGCGCCGGTGAGCGGGTCGCGTCGGGGATCGAAGGCCAGCGTGCCCGCCAGCGCCAGGGCGGTCACGATCTCTGGACTGGCGATGAAATTCATGGTGGTCGGCTGGCCGTCGTTGCGCATCGGAAAGTTGCGGTTGTAGGACGTCAGAATCGTGTTTGGTTGACTGGCCACGGTCTGGGCGCGGCGCCATTGTCCGATGCACGGACCGCACGCGTTGGCCAGCACGGTCGCGCCCATTGCTTCGAGCGCGGCCAGCTGGCCATCGCGCTCGATCGTGGCGCGGATTTGCTCGGAGCCGGGCGTGACCATCAACGGCACCGCTGACTGGATGCCGTGCGCGCGCGCCTGCCTGGCGACGTCCGCGGCGCGACTCATGTCCTCGTAGGAGGAGTTGGTGCAGCTGCCGATAAGGGCCGTCGAGATGGCGTCGACATAGTGGTTGCCGGACTCCAACAGCTCCGCGGCGAGGCGCGATAGCGGCCGGACGACGTCCGGCGAATGTGGACCGGCGACGTGCGGCTCCAGCCGGGCAAGATCGATCTCGACGAGTCGATCGAAGTGCTCGAGTGGCGCCCGTTCGACCTCCGGGTCCGCGACCAGCAGGCGCACGTGGCGATCCGCCAGTGCGGCCAGCTCACTCCGGCCGGTGGCGGCCAGGTAGGTGGCCATCCGCTGGTCGTACGGAAAAATCGACGTGGTGGCCCCAAGCTCGGCGCCCATGTTGCAGATGGTTGCCTTGCCGGTGGCGCTGATCGATCTGGTGCCGGGCCCGAAGTACTCGATGATGGCATTGGTCGCGCCAGAGACGGTCAACCGCGACGCGAGCTCGAGGATCACATCCTTGGGCGCGGCCCAGCCGCTGAGCTCGCCCGTCAGTCGGACGCCAACCGACGTCGGGTACAGCACCTCCCAGGGCAGGCCGGCCATCACTTCGACCGCGTCGGCGCCTCCGACGCCGACGGCACACGCGCCCAGTCCGCCGGCGTTGGGCGTGTGCGAGTCGGTGCCGACGATCAACTGGCCGGGGAACGCGTAGTGCTCCAGGGTGACCTGGTGGATGATGCCGGCGCCGGGCTCCCAGAAACCGACGCCGAATTTCGCGGCGGCGGTGCGGAGAAACTGATACACCTCGTCGTTCTCCGCGAGCGACTCGCGCAGGTCCGACTCGCCGAAGGCGCGGGCCTGAATCAGGTGGTCGCAGTGGATGGTGGTGGGGACGGCGGTCCGGGTGCGTCGGGTCTGGACGAACTGGAGCATGGCGGTCTGGCCGAGCACGTCCTGCAGGAGGACGCGGTCCGGGCGGAGTTGCACGTAGCTGCGCTGGCTTCGCACCTCACCCCCCTGGCCCCCCTCTCCTCCCGAGGAGAGGGGGGAAAGGCTCATCGCCGCAGAAGCGAGTGGGTCGTCCAGGTGTGCCAGGAGCAGTTTGTCGGCCAGACCCAGCGGCCGGCCGAGACGTTGACGGACCACTTCCAGCGTGCGCTGCATGCGCTCGTACACGGCGGTGGCAAATTCGGGGGTGGACTCGAGGGCGGTCATAGCATCTCTCTCAACCGCTATAGTGGGCCTCAGACTGGTCGGTCGGGAAATGCCGATCTGGCATACCGGTATGCAGGAGTGGCCGCGTGCTCCAACTCTTAGAGACGTTCTGCGCGGTGGCCGACGCGGGCAGCCTGACGCGGGCGAGCGAGCCGTTGCACCTCAGCCAACCGGCGATCTCGCGTCAGCTGCGAGCGCTCGAGCGACAACTGGGCGCGGTCCTGCTGACACGCACGCCGCAAGGGGTGCTGCTCACCGGGGTCGGTCGCGAGGTGCTGATCCACGCTCGCGCGGCGGTTGTCGCCGCGCAAGCGTGCCGCCAGGTGGCTGCCGAAGGTGGATCCGGCGGCGCCACCCAGCTGCGGATTGCCGCTGGCTTGATGGCCACGCAATACGTCCTGCCGCCGGTTGTCGCTCGGTTTCGCGCGCTGCACCCGGAGGTCGAGGTTGACCTGCAGCCGGTGGACCGGCGCCTCGCCGTCAACCGGCTGCTGGGCTACGAAGTCGACGTCGCGATCGTGGCCAGTCCGGTGCGCAGCCCGCAGGTCCGCTCTACCCCGTTGCTGCGCGACCCGCTCCTGCTCGTGTCCACGCCGACCGCCGAGACGTCGCCAGTCCAGCTGACGGGCCTGCGCGGCACACTGGTCCTGTTGTTGGCGGCCGGCACCGGCTTGAACGAACAGATCAAGGCCGCGCTCAGTCGCCGCCATATCGTGTGCCACCTGGTCGAGTACCCGACGGCCGAGACGATCAAGACGGCCGTCGCGCTGGGGATGGGGGTCACCATCCTGCCGGCGTCGGCGATCCAGGTCGAGCTGCGTGCCGGCACGCTGTCGGCCAGATCATTCACCGGCTGGCCCGGGGCGACCAGGGTGATCCAGCTGCTCGTCCGCGCCGAGGGTCGCCCGCCACGCCCCGTCGCGGCGTTCGCAGCTTTGCTCAAACAGAACTATGCGCGAGCCTGACACACGTCACTGTAAGCGGGGCACGTCCGTCGGTCTCGCCTGGCACCCGACCCTGCAGCAGGCGCCGCGATGCGGGTGGCCGGTCGGCCGGGGCGGGGTTCCGTCTCGTCGTGCGGGAGCGAGCGCAGCGAAGCGGTTGACTGGCTCAGGCCGCCGGGGGCTGGATCTCAGAGACGCGGGCGCGAACGGCGTTCTTCTCGTCTTCGCCGCCGGTGGTCCAGCGTTTGTCCAGGTCGATGAACTCGCGCCACTCGTCGGGGACCGCGCTCTCCTCGAAAATCGCGGTCACCGGGCATTCCGGCTCGCACGCGCCGCAATCGATGCACTCGTCGGGGTGGATATAGAGCTTGCGGTCAAGATCGTCCGACTCGATGTAGATGCACGAGACAGGGCAGACGTCGACACACGACTTGTCCTTGACGTCGATGCACGGTTGCGTAATGACGTAGGCCATAGGGCTACAGTTTAGCGTGGTGGCCCTGGGTTCAGTGAGCCGACGCCGCGGGCTTCTCGAGCGCCGCCATAATTTGCCGGTGTACCGCGTCGATCGACTGCATCCCGTCGACCCGGTGCACCAGCCCCTGGGCGGTGTAGTGATCCAGCACCGGCGGTAATTCCTGCAGGAAGACCGTCACCCGTCGCCGGGCCACGTCGGCGTGGTCGTCACCGCGGTGGCTGAGTTCACCCCGCGAGACGACGCGTTCGATCATCTGCTCACGCGGCACCTCGAGGTAGAACGCCGTGCCGATGGCGCCGCCTCGCTGTCGCAACCACGCGTCCAGCGCCTCGGCCTGGCTCAGGGTGCGCGGGAACCCGTCCAGCACCGCGCCCAGCTGCACGTCTGACTCCGCGAGTCTGGCGAAGACAACCTCGGACACCACGTCATCGGGCAGCAAATCGCCGTGGTCCATGACGGCCTGCGCGGCGCGAACCTGCGGGTGGTCACGCAGCAGGTCGCCACTGGAGATGTGCGGAAACCCCAGGGCGTCGCTCAATAGCGCGGCCTGGGTCCCCTTACCGGCCGCTGGCCCGCCAAATAGCAGGATGACCTGTGGTCGCCGCTCGGCATTGAGTGGCATGCAATTCCTCCCTCGCCCGCCGTATCCCAATAGCCTAGCGTGTGAAGCGGCCGCCTGCGGGCTCGGGGATGGGGTTACTATGGACTGCATGCTGGTGGTGACCACCGAGAACGTGCCTGGGCAGCGTGTCCGAGAGGTGAAGGGCCAGGTATTCGGGGTGGTCGTGCGCAGCCGTGGGCTCGCCGGGAACTTCATGGCGGGCCTGCGTTCGCTCGGCGGCGGCGAGATTCCGGAGTACACCCAACTGCTCGAGGAAGCCCGTCGTCACGCCATCGACCGCATGATTGCCAACGCCACGACGATGGGTGGCAATGCGATCGTGATGATGCGCTTCGACAGCGCTGAAATTGGCCAGACCATGTCCGAGATCGTGGCGTACGGCACCGCGGTCGTGTTGGAGCCAAGCTGAACCCGCGCTCCGCTGTGCTCCGCTGGACCAGCCTGCGGCGCGCGCTGCTCCTGGTGGTGGCCGTCGCGCTGGTCGCGAGTCTGGTGCTGGTTGCCTCGAATATGCTGCCGGGCTGGTGGCTCCTGTTCAACTCGGCGGTGCTCGGGCTAGCACTGCTGTTCGAGCGGCGGGGCTACCGTCCGCGAGCGCCGGCGGGGGCCATTCTGCAGCCAAGTGGCGAACGGTTTCTCGATCCCACCAGTGGCGAACTGATGGAGGTCTGGGAGGACCCGGCAACTGGCGCCCGCGAGTATCGCCCGGGCTCGGCGCCGCCGGCGACGTAGCTTCCTGGGGCGAGTCTGCTTACTCGAGCGCTCCGAACTTACCGCGGAGGTAGGCGATGTGCACATCGAGCGCCAGTAGCGTATCGGCCCGACCGGCCGGGTCGAGCGCGATGGCCTTGAGCGCCCGCACGATCGTGTCCGTCTGTTCGGCGGCGCCGAGCTCACCCTGTGCCCATCGTCGCGCGTCCTCGGGTGTGACGTACGCCGCACCAGGGGTCGTCGTTCCTCGGTGGCGGGGCGATGCGGCAATGACTTTGCGAATGCAGCCGAAGAACCGAATTGTGGCGGCTGCCTGGTCACGCGTCGCGACGAGTCTGACTACCTGACCGCTAAAGCCCCAGGATGTCTCGGGTGCCGGATCGCCGGGTAGCGGGTGAGCTGCTTCTCCGATCGACATCAAGCCATCTCCTATCAGCTGCGCACGACGACTGATAGCTGCCTCGCAGGTGCGAGGACGTTGCGGTGACGGTCTGGGCGCGGTCGAGACTCGCGGTCAGGCGCCGGCGCTCAGCGTCAGACTCCAGGCGCAGGTGTCTGACCACGCTTCGAGCCGGTAGTTGCCGCCGTTGAGGTTGACGGTGGTTTTGCCGAGCGAGGGTTGGCCGTCGCTGCGATTCAGGATGTGGTTGGAGAGTGTGGTACGCACCAGGGCCGGCGGGAGCGGGTCGCCGATGGTGATCACGAACTCGCACGGTTGGCGTCCGGCGACTGCCCAGGAGATGGTGTAGTGGCCGCCGGCGAGCGAGAAGGGTTGGGTCGGCGCAGGCACGAGGCTCGTGAAGAGTGGCGTCCCCGACAGCGACACCGGGACTTCGTCGGGCAAGGCTCGGGAAGCCAGCGGCGGCCGCGTGGGGGCGGGTGCGGGCGGTTCGGTTGGCGTCGCGCGTCGTCGCGCGGGCGCGACGTCAACGGCGACCGGCGCGGGTGCTTGTTCCACTTGAGCGACGCTCGCTGCGCTCGCTACGCTCGCTGCGCTCGGCATACGCACCGATGGTGCAGTGCCCACCTGGGAATCTCCGGCGCTGGCGCGGGTGGCCAGGAGGACGACCACGGCAAGTGCGAGCACAAGCGCTACGGTGGGCCATGACCCGCGGCTTCGAGCAGACTTTGCAGGCTGCAACGGCGCCCACGTGGGCAGCGCCGCGATGCGCTGGACGTCGTAGAGCGCTCTTCGGCCTGGATCCAGCAGAACGTTTCTGACGTCAGTCAGGAGTTGCCCGAAGCGCTCGGCCTCCTGACGGGTGGCCAGATCGGGCGCGTTGTGACGCGCGCCGCAGCGGCGCTGCTCGCCAACGACCGCCTTGCGAATCGTGACCGAGTCCGCGCCGGGGTCCACCCCCAGCAACGCGTAGTAGTCGGTCTCCGTCTCCAGGGTTGGCATCAAAGCGAACGCTGAGACAAGTATCGGTCGGGCTACCCGATCGCCATACCCTCGAGCCGTACGCGCTTCTCGTCGACGGAGCTCGACGAGAGGTTGTCGAGGCGATCGATGTTGACGTTGCCAAAGGCGAGCCCGGTGACCGGGTCCGAAAAGGTCGCCTGCATCAGGCCGTCCACGTCGTAGGCGAGCTCGACACAGAACCGGGTGCCCTTCGGGCGGGTAAAGGGCAGCCGGAGCGTGGCCTCGCCAATGATCCGCACGTACTGTGGATCGTCACCCTCGCCCTGGGTGATCCGGGCCAGCAGATGCGTCTGGGCCTCGACTTTGGTGTAGAAGTCTTCCGTCGCTGAGCAGGGCACCCGCGTGTTTTTCTTGAGCACGATCCAGTTGAGCATCTGCTGGGTCACGGGGTTAGCGGCGAGCATCCCCATGCTGTGCGCCGTCACGTCGGCGATCTCGATTTCGACCAGGTTGATCTGTTCAGCGGGGACCCGCGCGTGCGCGCTGGACTCCGCCAGCTCGATTGCGAGCTTGCCCGCCTGGAGCGCGGCGCCGAGGGCGACGACTTCGTCGGGGTGCAGCTCCCGGGACGGCTTGATGCCCGTCATCTGCTCGATCAGGGTGGGGACGCACTTCATCCGGGTGGAGCCACCGACGAGGAGGACTTTGGTGATGCTGGCCCACGTGAGCGTCGCGTCCTGTAGGACGCCTTCCACGACGACTCCGGTCCGCTCGAGCAAGTCGCGGGTCATCTCTTCGAACTGCTCCAGGGTGATCGAGACCGTGTGATTGGGCCCACCCTCCGACACCACCACTTTGGCCGACGACATCTGCGACAGGGTCCGCTTCGCAAGCTCGCATCGGTCGCGCAGATCCTGGGCGGCACGTGGATCGTCCAGCAGACTCGGGCCCCCGGCTTCGGTGAAGCGGTCGTTGACCCACGACATGATGCGGTTGTCCCAGTCGAAGCCGCCGAGGTTCCGGTCGCCGCCGGTGGCCAGAACGGTGAGCGTCCCTGGCGTAATGTCCAGGATCGTCACGTCGAAGGTGCCACCACCCAGGTCGTAGACCATGACTTTGCCGGTGCCGCTGGCTTCCAACCCGTACGCGAGGGCCGCGGCGGTTGGCTCGTTGATGATGCGCGGCACGTCGAGTCCAGCTATTCGGCCGGCGTCCTTCGTCGCTCGCCGCTGAGCGTCGCTGAAGTAGGCCGGGACCGTAATGACGGCCTGCGTGAAGGTTTCGCCGCAGACGGCCTCCGCGTCCTCCCGGAGCCGTCGGAGAATCATTGCCGAGATCTCCTCGGCGCTGTACGACGTCCCGTTTTCGGTGACGAACGCCCAGGCGGAATTGCCCATGTGGCGCTTGACGGACTGCACGACGTTCAGCGGCTCGAGGACCGCCGAATGCTTCGCGGTGCTGCCCACCACCGGGGTCTCACCGTCGAAGTACACGACCGATGGCGTGGTGTAGTCGCCCTCGCGGTTGGGGATCATCTCGGCGACGCCGTGCGCATTGAGCACCGCTACCGCGGAGTTCGTCGTCCCCAGATCTATGCCGAGAATGCGCATCGAGTGCCCCTCATACCACGGCTTCCGTGGGCTGCTCTTCCGGGTGGGACTGGGCCTCCGGTTCGTCGCGAGCAGCGTCCTGCTCGAAGGCTGCCTTGATCGACTCCACTACCTCCGGACCCAGCTCCCCCATCTTCTGGAGGAGCTGCTCGCGCACGCTGCGGCCGCCGGTCAATTCCTCGGCGACGACTTCGACGACGGCGTCGATGTCGTAGCGGAGGGTGACGGCAACGATGACTTCGCCGGCCAGCCCGGGTGGTAAATCGCGCATCTCGACCTTGCCGATCAGGTCAACCTTCGGCGAGAACGGGTCGGGATCCTCGCCCTGCAAGACCTCGATTTCGATGCTTTGCTGGTTGTCTACCCGCGTCGCGTACGTCCGACGCCGCTCGCACGGCACCGGCGTCAGTCGCGGAATGATGATGCTGTTGGTTGGCTGCCCGTCGGCGTTGAGTGCCTTGACGCCGAGACTGTGCGGGGCGACATCGCGGATCACGATGTCGGTGACTTGCGGCGCCCGATTGGCCGGCCGCGCGCCAGCTTCCATTTCCAGGACGTCGGCGGTGATACTCCGAATCGCGGCTCCCAGCGCCACGCACTCGTCGGGATTGATGTCCAGCGAAGGCTCCTTGCCACTCACCTGTCGCAGCAGCTCGCGCACGCAGATCATCCGGCTGGATCCACCGGCCAGCAGCACGACGTCGATGTCTTGCCACGTCAGCCCGGCTGATCCGAGCGCCTTCAGCATGCAGTCCGCGGTCCGCTGCACCAGGTCCGCGGTCAGTTCCGCCAGTTGTTCGCGGCTCAGGTCCAGCCGCATCGCGGCCGAGCCCTGGGCGAGTGTCACCATGACGCTTTGCCGCGACGAGAGGTCGATTTTGGCCCGCTCGGCCCGCTCCAGCAGGTCCTGTCGGGTGTACGGATCGACGCGGAGATCCGTCTTATGCTGCGCCAGGAATTGCTCGGCCATGTAGTCGACGAGACGCTGATCGACGTCGATGCCACCGAGATGGGAGTCACCATCGGTGGCCAGCACCGTGAATTCGTTGCCCTCAACCCGGAGGATCGTGACGTCGAACGTTCCGCCGCCAAAGTCGTACACGAGCAGGTTTTGACGCACGGTCTGTTTGCCGAAGCCGTAGGCGAGCGCGGCGGCGGTTGGTTCGTTGATGATCGCCACAACCTCGAGGCCCGCGATTTCGCCGGCGACCTGTGTTGCGCGGCGCTGCGCATCTTTGAAGTAGGCCGGCACGCTGATGACGGCTCTGGTGATCTCTTTGCCCAGCGCCGCTTCCGCGTCGGTCCGCAACTTCTTGAGGATGAGCGCGGAGATTCCCTCCGGGTAGTACTCCAACCCGTCGATATTCAGTCGGAACGACGGGTTGCCCATCTCCCGTTTGATGAACTGCACGGTGCGCGTCGGGTCGACGAGCGCCTGGTTGCGCGCGAGCTCGCCAACGATGGGTGTCCCATCTTCTTGAAAGAACACGACCGACGGAGTTGTCCGGCGGCCCTCGCTGTTGGGCACCATTTGCGGCTTGGCGTGCGCGTTCATCGCCGCGACGGCCGAAAATGTGGTGCCCAGATCGATGCCGAGGATGATGTCGATGTCGTCGCTCATGGCAACTCCGTCTCTGCGGGGGGAGTGTGACGCAGCACCACGACGTCTTCAGGCCGAAGCAATTGGCCATCCGCCTGATAGCCCCGACGCACGAACTGCGTCAGGTTGTGCTCTGAGGGTAGGGACGTTGGTTCGACTCTGATCGCGCGCTGAACGCGCGGGTCGAACGCGACATGCTGCTCGCAGACGACTGGCTCCACGCTTCTCCGCGCCAGGATCTCGAGGAGCTCGTCGCGGATCGTGCCCAGCAGGGTTTGCGTCTCGGCGTTGCCCGCCGTGCATGATGGTGGCAGGTTGCTTTCGACGCGGTCGATGAGGAGGATGATGTCGACCAGGAGCGGGCGCGCAACGTCAACCAGTGCGGCCGCCATGGAGTCAGCCGGATCAGCCGCAGGACTCATGCCAGCTGAAATTTCCGCCGATACTGCAGTGGATGCCGACCGTGGACGCCGACTACTACGCCTTGTTGCGCGTGGCGCCCAGCGCAGATGCGGCGACTATCCGCACGGCCTGGGCGGCCGAGCAGCGGCTCTGGGGGGTGCGACAGAACGCCCCCGACCTGTCGACGCGGCACGCGGCGGAGCGGCACGTGCAGTTGCTGGGCGAGGTCAAAGACCTGCTGCTAGATCCTGTTCGCCGCGCGCAATACGACCTCGAACGTGCGCGCTCGGTCGCCTCGCGCGCGGGCACGCTACCCGTCCAAGGAGGTTCACCCCTCACGGCAGCTGCGCCGGGGCGAGGCACACCCGCGGCGGCGTCCCCAGGGCGGGGCACACCCGCGGCGGCGGCACGAGTCGCGGGTGGCCGGGGCAGAGGCGTCGGCACCAACGGAACGCAGACCGGGCTGGCGCGCGCGGGAGGCGACGATGCGCGTCAGAGCGATCGAGGCCCGCAGAGGCCCCCGGGCTATCTGGCGCGGCACGGGGACGTGTTGAAGCCGTTGGTCTTCGGGCTGGCGGGCGGCCTGATCACGCTCAGCCAGGTCTTTCACTGGGACGTCTCTTCAATCGCCGCGGTAGTGAGCTGGATGCGGGCGCTCGCCGGCAGCTTGCACGGCTAGAGCGCGTTGGCGCGGATGTAGTCAAAGTTGATGTGCATGCCCAGGCCCGGTTGCAACGACACCGATACATTGCCCGCGGCGTCCATCGGATCGACACTCTGGTGCAACCAGGGTGGCGGCGCGTCGTAGTCGACGAACGGGTGCAGCAGACCGCGCTCGTAATACTGGCCAGGTGAGCCCATCGCACACAGCGCGTGCAGATTGCCAACGCCGTTGCCGTGCACCTCCATCTGCATCCCGAACGCCTCGGCCAGGTGGGCGATTTTCATCAGCGGCGTGAGCCCGCCGACGTCGCCGACTCCGCCGCGCACCATGTCGCACGCGCCGGCCTTGATCCATTCCGCGCGCGCGTACATCTTGCCCTCGGCCGTTTCGGGGCCGCAGATGGCCAGCGAGGTCTGCTCGCACAGCCACACGAATGACGACATGCTGTGCTCGTCCATCGGCTCCTCCATCCACAAGAAGTTCAGGGCTTCGAGACCTCTAGCCAGCTCGAGCGCTTCGAGCCGCGAGTAGTAGTGGAAGGGATCCAGCATGAGCGGCACGTCGGGGCCAAGCGCGGCGCGCACCGCGGCACACGCCGCCAGGTCGCGCTTGACGCTCGGCGCCCCAGGGATCGGTGGCTGCCAGGTATGCAGCTTGAACGCCGGGTAGCCTCGGGCCCGACACGTCAGGGCAAAGCGGGCGTACGCCTCGGGCGAATCGAGACCACCTTCGAGGTCGTCGCCGACCATCGTGCTGGCGTAGGCCGGCACGCTGTCGCGCGCTGCCCCGAGCAGACGGTGGACGGGCTGCCCGAGCACCTGACCGGCCAGGTCCCAGAGGGCCAGGTCGACAGCGGTCAGCAGGCGGTCGGGCAGGGTACTGAGATTCAGCCGCTGGCGTTCCTTGAGGGCGTGCCAGATGCGCTCACGATACAGTGGATCCTCGCCGACCAGCATCGGGGCGACGATCTGCTCGATGGCGCCCGCGTTGACCCCGCCGAAATAGTGGCCGCTCGCGCCGTCGTCGGTCGTGATGGTCAACATCGACTGCACGGCGTCCTGCTCCGGGCCAGGGTGGCCGTGGCCGTCTGAGTCACGAACGACGTTGGAGCGGTACCGAAACCGCTGAACGTCTACAGCCGCGATCTTCATGCTCGGACTTCCTTGCGCTCATCCATAGGCATTAGTGTCACGCAGCGAGGCGTTCGCGTGCGCTGGCGTTTTTGGACACCTGCACCAACGCCGTGGTTCGCTAGGCGGGCGTACACTCGCGACCACAGACCGGAAGGAGTTCGTATGGCAAGCTGGGAGTTGGGCCGCGGCGAGCGCGGGCCGAGCCGCCGTCGGTTTCTGCGAGCAGGGGTTGTGCTGTCGGCTGGCCTGGCGCTCAGCGCGGCGTGCGGCCCCCAGGCCGGCGGACCGGCTGCGCCCGCGTCGACGGCGGCTCCCGCCGCGACCGTGGCCTCGTCCGCGGCGCAGCAGCCGACGACGGCTGCCAAGCCGGCCGCCGCCCAGCCGGCGGCGACGAGCGCCAGCGCCGGCGCACCCAAGAAGGGCGGCCTGCTGCGGGTCGCGCTGACCGTCGACGTCACGCTGCTCGATCCTATCTACTCCGGCAGCAAGCTGGACCGACAGGTCTACCACAACCTGTACGACCCGCTACTGGTCCTGGACGAGAAACTGGGCATTCAGCCCAATCTGGCGGAGTCCTGGCAGACGCCTGATCCGAAGACCCTGATTCTCAAACTTCGCCAGGGCGTGAAGTTTCACGATGGGACGGACTTCAACGCCGAGGCTGCCCGGATCAACTTCGATCGCATGGCCAACGATCCGAAGTCGGTGCGCAAGGGTGAAGTCGCCAACATCGCCTCGACCGAGGTGGTCGATCCGCTCACGCTCAAGATCAATCTCAAGCAGCCGGACTCGTCGTTGCTGGCGACACTGACCGACCGGGCCGGCATGATGGTCTCGCCGGCCGCGATACAAAAACTGGGGGCCGACCTTCAGCATGACGCCACCGGGGCCGGCACGGGACCTTTTCAGTTCGTCGAGTGGATTCCAGACGACCATCTGCTGCTGAAGCGCAACGATGCGTACTGGAACACGGACGGCGGACCTTACCTGGACCAGATCCGCTACCGGGCGATTCCCGACGACACGGTCAAGCTACAGAGCCTGCAGGGCGGCGAGCTCGACGCCCTCGACTACCTGGCGCCGCGAACGGTACCGATCGCCAAGGCCGACAGCAGTCTTGTGGTGATCGACGTGCCGTCGCTGGCCGCGTTCTGGTACATGCTCAACACTACTAAGCCGCCCTTCGACAACAAGGCGCTGCGCCAGGCGGTGACGTATGCCCTCGACATCGACGCCATCGTCAAGGGGGTGTATCTCGGCGTCGGCGTGCCCGCCAACGGGCCGATCTCACCCTCGAGTTGGGCGTACGACGACACGATCAAGCCCGTCCAACGCGATCTTGCCAAAGCCAAAGCGATGCTGGCTGAGGGCGGCCAACCGAACGGGTTCGAGTTTACGTTCACGATCGTCAACACCCCGTTTGGCGTTCAGGAAGCGGAAGTCGTCAAGGCCCAGCTCGCCGAGGCTGGCATTACGGCCAACGTGCAGGCCGTCGACGGCGCCGGCCAGCTCAACGCCGGCAACAACAAGACCTATCAGATGACGACGTACGCCTGGAGCGGTCGGCCGGACCCGGATGGCAACACGTACCAGTTCTTCCATACGACGCCAGGCGTGTCGCTGAACTGGTCGGGTATCTCGAATCCCCAGCTCGATCAACTGCTCGATCAGACCCGCCAGGTCAGCGACCATGCGGAGCGCAAGCGGCTCTACAGTCAGGCCATTCAGATCCTGCACGACGAGGCGCCGGCGGTCTTCGTCGTCCATCCGGTTGAGCCCAAGGCGATGACTCCCAAACTGCAGGGCTATACGGCGGTGCCCGACGGCATGCTGCGCTTCAAGGACGTCTGGTTGAAGTAGCGAACGGCTGGCGCTTCCGAGCATGTCTGGGCTGATCCTGCGCCGGTTGGTGGCGACGATCCCGGTTTTGTTCCTGGTCACCCTCGGGGTGTTTCTGCTGATCCACCTGGTACCTGGCGATCCGGTCGAGGTGATGCTGGGTGAGTCTCAGGATGCGGTGGCGAAAGCGACGCTGCGCCGCGAGCTCGGGTTCGATCAGCCGCTCTATATCCAGTACGCCACCTGGGTCGGGCACATTGCCCAGGGCGACCTGGGACGATCGATCCGCAGCCACCAGACCGTGCTCGACGACGTAGGCCGGCGAGTCCGCCCGAGCCTCGAGCTCGCCATCTTCGCCATGCTGATCTCGCTCTGCGTGGCGGTCCCGCTCGGGGTTATCACCGCGACGCATCGCAACTCGGCGGTCGACAGTTTCGGCACGACGTTCGCGCTGTTCGGCATCTGCATGCCGAATTTTGTGGTGGCGCTGCTGCTGATCTTTGTCTTCGGTGTCACCCTCCACTGGCTGCCGATTTCGAGCTTTACCGACCCGTTCGACGATCCGGTGGCCGGGTTGCGGTCGCTCACGCTGCCGGCGATTACGCTCGGACTGGCACTGGCGGCGGTGGTGACGCGCACGTTGCGGTCGTCGTTGCTCGAGACACTGGCGGAGGACTACGTGCGGACCGCGCGGGCAAAGGGCCTCGCGGATGGCGCGGTCATGGTGCAGCACGCACTGAAGAACGCGCTCATTCCGGTCGTGACAGTGCTCGGGTTGCAGTTCGGCGCGCTGATTGGTGGCGCGGTCATTACTGAGTACATCTTCGCCCTGCCGGGGGTCGGCCGGCTGGTGGTCGACGCGGTGTTCGCCCGCGACTACCCGCTCGTCCAGGGCGTCGTCCTGCTGATCGCCGTCGGCGTCATCGCCAGCAACCTGGTGGTCGACATCGTCTACGGCTGGCTCGACCCGCGCATTCGCTACACATGATCGGACTCGCCCGCATCGCTTCGCTCGCTCCCTGGTGGAGTCACGCGGTAGGGCGGGCTGCCCGCATCGCTGCGCTCGCT
>Ga0070730_10002872_pt1 | contig 15615 bp, 13 predicted proteins | sample Coa_R1_3_FD_66447 | JGI IMG/M metagenome (GOLD analysis project Ga0070730, IMG submission 66447) | Surface soil microbial communities from Centralia Pennsylvania, which are recovering from an underground coalmine fire - Coalmine... | ecosystem: Environmental > Terrestrial > Soil > Unclassified ...
GCCCTACGCTTGGGGGGTGCTTGCGACTGCATGTTGACGGCCCTCCGACGGCGGAACTTTGCGCTGGTCTGGATGGGCGGGCTGGCTTCGCTTACGGGCGACTGGGCGCTGTTCGCGGGACTGCCCCTGGTTGTCTATGCGATGACGGGCTCGACGCTGGCGCTCGGGTTGACGGCCATCGCCAATTCCCTACCGCGGCTGCTCCTGGGTTCGATCGCCGGGGTGTTCGTCGATCGCTGGGATCGGCGCCGAACGATGTTCGTCACCGACGTGCTGCTCGGTCTGGCGCTGCTCCCAATGCTGCTGGTGACGAGCGTCGATCGGCTCTGGCTGCTGATCCTGTGCGTGATCGTCGAGAGCAGCGTCGTGCAGTTCTACAAGCCCGCCGAAGGCGCACTCCTGCCACGCCTGGTCCCGGTCGAAGAACTGGTCGCCGCCAACGCGCTCAACGGCCTGAGTGTGAACCTGGCCCGACTGGTCGGGCCGGCGCTCGGCGCGTTGCTGGTCAGCCTGGCCGGAATCGGCGGCGTCGTGGTCATCGACGCCGGCTCATTCTTCGTGGCCGCACTCCTGTTGCTCCTGGTACGGGTCCAAGCTCGCCCCGGCCCAACCGCCCCAAACCGCGACGTGGCCTCGGTCTGGCGCGAATGGCTGGCGGGTCTGAGTCTGGTGCGAACCCTACTCACCCCCCGGGTGATCATCATCTTCGCGGCGATCGCCGGCGTCGGTGAGGGCATCATGGGCACGCTCTTCGTCGCCTTCGCCACCAGAGTGCTCCAGGGTGGCGAGTTCGCGTTCGCGACGCTGATCAGCGCGCAGGCGGTAGGCGGCCTGCTGGGCAGTCTCGCGCTGGGGTATTTTGGCCGCCGCATCCCACCGGCGCTGCTGTTCGGCGGCGGCGCCGTGCTCGAGGGCCTCATCGACCTGCTCATCTTCTACTCGCCGGTCTATGCGTCGATGGTCACGCCCACGCTCCTCATTCCGGTGCTGCTGATGGTGCTGGTCGGCGGCCCGTTCGCGGCGATTTCGGCGGGCTATCTGACCCTGGCGCAGACCACGGTGGACGACGCCTACCGCGGTCGGCTGCTCGGCCTGCTGTTGGCGGTCCAGGGCCTGAGTGGCATTGTGGGCATGGGTCTCGGCGGCCTGCTCGGGGACGCCGTCGGCATCATCCCGATGCTCACGTTCGACTCGCTCGCCTACGTGATGGGCGGCAGCATGGTCCTGATCACCCTCGGCCGGGCGGCCCGAACCGTTCGGCCGGCATGTAGACTCGATTCGGCTTGAGGTGAGGTGCCCGAATCGTGTTAGTGATTGGAACGACCGAAGGCGTATTCGTCGCTGAGACCGGGGAGCGCGCTCGAAGTACCAACCTCGTGGAGCGCGACGTCAAGGTGCTCCGCCAGGCAAATGGACGCCTGCTGGCCGGGGCAACCGACGGTGTCTACCGTTCCGCCGACGGCGGCGCCACGTGGCAGCACACTGGTCTGCAGGATCGTGAAGTCCTCGAGGTAGCGCCCGCACCCCAGGATCCGCGGCTGGTGTACGCGGGCACCCGCCCGGCGGCGTTGTTCCGCAGCCACGACGGCGGTGACACCTGGGCCGAGGTCGAGTCGTTCACCCAGGCCTTCGACGCCGACTCGTGGGGCTTGCCACCCATCGCCAACTGGCCCCCGGGAGCGCGCGCGCACAGCATCGTCGTCGATGCCAGTAACGCCGAGCGGTGCATGGTCGGCATCGAGGTCGGGGGTGTCGTCAGCACGAACGACGGGGGCGCCTCCTGGACGACCACCCTGCCCGGCGGTGACCCGGACATCCATTGCATCGTGGCGGACCCCGTCCAGCCCCAGACGCTGTACGCGTCGACCGGCTTCGGGCGCATCGGACGCCTGGCCGCGGAGCCCAACGAGCAACGCATCGCCGGCATGTTTGGCTCGGAGGACGGTGGGCGGTCGTGGCGCTATCTCTGGAGCAGCATGGGGCGGCAGTACACCCGCCCGCTGTGCATCGACGCTCGGCCGCCGTACGCCATCACCGTGGGGACCGCGCCCAGCGCCGCACCGTACATCACGTATCGCATGCCGGGTGGTGCACAGGGCCGCCTGTATCAGAGCACCGACCGTGGAACCACCTGGCGCGCGATGGGCGACGCCGACCACACGCCATCGGTCGCGGCGCTGCTATGCGTCACGCCAGCGCCGGACCGCTCAGGCAACGTTCTGGTCGGCACCGATCAGGGCGAGGTCTGGCATGTGGCAGCGGACTCCGACACCAACCGCTGGACGCTGCTGAACGACGGCTTGCCACCGGTTCAGGCGGTGCTGGCGACTGATTAGCTCCACGTCCGGTGACATTCCCAATCTATGCTGGCAAACATACCCAGCAGAGCACACCGCTGGTCACGCCTGAGCGGTTCGCGGAACACCTTCGCGAGCGTGGCCTGCTGGAGGGATACGTCGCACCGGAAGGCATCGTCTTGCTCTATGCCCGTGCTTTTGCCCGCGCGCTGTTGGAGCGCGAGCCGCACCGGTCTGCCGGGCCATACCCAGGGCAGCTGCACCTGCTCGACCGCTTTGACGGGCGCGTTGGCGTGATGGCCTTCTACGGCATCGGTGCGCCTGCCGCCGCCGCGGTGGTCGACCTCCTCGCGTCACTGGGGACGCGGCGGTTTCTGAATCTCGGCGCGGCCGGTGGACTCCAGCCGGGCGCGCGCGTTGGCGAGCTGGTGGTCTGCACCAACGCAGTGCGTGACGAAGGCGTCTCGCATCATTACCTGCCACCGGCGCGGTACGCCAGCCCTTCTCCACGACTTACCAACGCATTGATGCGGCGGCTGACGGCTGCCGAGTGCAGCTTTCGCGTTGGCTCGACCTGGACAATCGACGCGCCTTTCCGCGAGACGGTCGAGGAGTTGCGGCACTACCGCGACGAGGGTGTGCTGACGGTAGAGATGGAGGCGGCCGCCGTGTTCGCGGTAGCCGAGCGCCGTGGCTTCGAAGCCGCCGCGGCCTTCGTGCTCAGCGACATGTTGAGCGATGCCGACTGGACGCCAGACTTCGGCTCGCCCGAGATCCAACGAGGCCTCACGGTGCTCGTCGACGCGGCGATCGAGGTCATCGAGGCGCATTGACCAGCGGGCCTGGCGCGCGGGTGCTCAGCCGCCGGCAGCTGAATCGGACCACACTGGCCAGGCAGTTGCTCCTGGAGCGGAGCTCGGTGGCGGTGGCGACCGGCGTGGAACGGCTGGTCGGCATGCAGGCGCAACTGGCGCGCCCGCCGTTTGTCGGCGTGTGGACGCGGCTCGCGGACTTTCGCCGGGAGGACCTCGCGGAACCGATTGAGGCGCGACAGATTGTCAAGGCCACGTTCTTGCGTGGCACGCTGCACCTGCTCACCGCGCGCGACTACCTGCAGTTCAGGGCCACGCTCCAGCCGGTGCTGACGAACGCGCTGGAGGCGGTGCTGAAGGGGCGCGGGGCGGGCGTCGACGTACTCAGGTTGGTGGCGGCAGCCCGCGAGTTCATGCTCGCTCAACCGCGGAGCTTCGCCGAGATTACGACGTTGCTCACGGGCTTGGTGCCGGACGGCGATCCTGGCGCCATGCGGTATGCGGTGCGGACGCATCTGCCGATGATCCAGGTGCCGATTCAGAAGGGCTGGAGCTACCCGGGCAACCCGCGTTTCACGCTGGCTGCCGAGTGGCTCGGCACCGCCCCGCCCACTGACGCGCACCTGGCTGAGCTTGTCAAACGTTACCTCGCGGCGTTCGGGCCGGCCACCGTTAGCGACATGCAGACGTGGTCGTATCTGACCGATCTCCAGCCGGTCTTCGAGTCGCTCCGGGCCGACCTCGTGAGCTATCGGGACGAGCGCGGCCGCGAGCTCTTCGACCTGCCGGAGCTGGCAATTACGGACGCCTCTGCGCCGGCGCCGGTGCGGTTCCTACCGGAGTTCGACAACCTGCTGCTCGGGCATCAGGACCGCACGCGGGTGATGCCCACCGCATTTCGCGCCAGAGTCTATTTGCCGGGACTCCGCGTGGCGGCAACCGTCATGGTAGACGGCTTCGTGTCAGCGACGTGGACAACCGAGCGCGTCAAGCAGGCCGCCACGGTCGTCATCGAGCCCTTCCAGACGCTCTCCACGCCGCACCGCGCAGCCTTGATGGAAGAGGGCGAACAGCTCGCACGCTTTGCAGAGCCAGACGCGACAACCTTCGCCGTTCGCATCGTCGAGTGAGCCGGAGCGTATCCTCAGCGTCGACATGGGACTGATGACTCGCTTCCGCGGGAGCTGAGCGGAGCGTCGCGAGCGGCTGAGCTGCGGCTCAGAAAACTGTTCGGCGAGGCCCGCTGAAAGACCGGTGCCTGCGGCTGGCGCATCAGGTGGACTTGCCACTGGCAGTCGGACCGTCCGCGGTGCCCTTTCGAGTCTGGCTCGAGTTGTTCGGCGCGGTGGCCCACAATGACGCGTTGCGTATACGCCTCGGGGGGCTCGGGAGTCATACTAGGCGGCGATGAAGCTTCAGGGCAGGGTGGCGTTGATTACCGGCGGCGGCGGGGGGATGGGCGGGGCCCAGGCGCGGCTGTTCGCCCGCGAGGGCGCGGCGGTGTGCGTCGCGGACCTGTTTCTGGACAAAGCCGAAGTGATAGCCGACCAGGTGCGCGCCGCGGGCGGACGCGCCATGGCTGTCCGACTGGACGTGCAGTCCTCGGCCGAGTGGGAAACCGTGGTCGCGGCGACCGAGACTGCGTTCGGGCCGATCTCGATCCTGTGCAACAACGCCGGGGCCAACGTGCGCGTCGGCTTCGACGAGCAAACCGAAGACATGTGGAATCTCATTGTCGGCACCATCCTGACCGGCTCGTTTCTCGGGACCAAAGCGGTGATTCCGTCGATGCGTCGGGCCGGCGGAGGGGTCATCGTGAACCTGGGCTCGCTCGCCTCGATCCGCTCGGGTGGTAACAGCCCGGCGTACGGCTCGGCCAAGATGGGCCTGATCGGGCTGACCCGCGCGACGGCCGCGTCGTACGCGGGCGACCGGATCCGCTGCGTGCTGATCTCGCCAGGGCACGTCGACACGCCGTTCATTCGGGCCAACGCGCCGTACAGCCCCAACGACGAGCGCACCAGCGTCGACAATCCGCAAAATTACCAGCGCCGCCTGGCGTCGGTGCCGCTCGGTCGGCTGCAAACCCCCGACGACATCGCGAAGGCGTTTCTGTTCATCGTCTCGGACGACGCCGAGATGGTCACCGGCTCGATGCTCACCGTCGACGGCGGCGCCGCGATCTGACGCGGACCACGGTGTCGGCGCCGCGCGGAGCCGGCGTCGTCAGTACGGGAACCAGGTCTCCGGATGCTGCTGCGCGTATTTCGCCAGGTGCACCCCGACGTTCTCCTGCAGCTGGATGGTCATTCCGCCGTCCACTACCAGCGTGTGGCCGGTGATGAACGAGGCCTCGTCGGAGCACAGAAACACGACGGCATTGGCAATGTCGACGGGTTTCCCGGTGCGCCGCAGGGGATACTGCTGCTCGAAGAAGCGCAGCCCATCTGGGTGGGCTTGCCACTGCGCCTCGCCGCGCTCCGTCACGATGTGGCCCGGGCAAATCGCGTTCACCCGGATGCCGTACGGCCCGTATTCGGCGGCCAGCTGGCGCGTGAGGCCGATCACCGCCGGCTTGACCGTTTCATACACGCAGTAGCCGGGCGCCACCAGGAACCCGTGGACCGACGAGATATTGACCATCGCTCCACCGCCCGCGGCTTGCAGGTGTGGTACGGCAAACCTGGCAGCGCGAAACATCGACTTCAAGCCGACGTCGAAGGCGCGATCCCAGACGTCTTCGGTGACCGAGACCGCGTCGCCGCGTACTCCGCCGGAGTACGCGTTGTTGATCACAATGGTCAATCGGCCCCACAGCTCGACGGCGCGCGCCACCATCGCTTGCACACCCTCGAGTTCGCCAACGTCGGCGGTGAGCGCCTCCGCCTGACCACCGTCGGAGCGGATCCGCTCCACGTTCCGCGCGGCCTCGTCACCGTCGATGTCGACCACCAGGACGCGCGCGCCCTCCGCTGCCAGACGGCGCGCCGTCGCCCCACCGATCCCCCGGGCACCGCCGGTGACAATCGCTACCTGATCGACGAGTCGTTGCATATCAGTCACTCGGCGATGGTAGCCAAGCGGGCGCGGAGCAGCGCCCGGGCTTCGAGGAACGGGCGCTCGAGATACGCGTGGTGGTCAGCTTCGCCGTGGTGGTGGGTGACGGTGCCGGGTCGTCGATGCGGGCTGAGGTGGCGAATGTAGTCCAGGCTGCCACCCACCAGGGTCAGCATGTACTGCAGGCCAGCCGGGTCGGCCATTGCCCATGGCTCACCACAGGCCACGTAGATCGGGGAGGTATGCGCGAACACGCCGCGCGACCAGACGTCATGATGCGGTAGCGGCGCGTAGTTCGGGCCCGACACCCGCGCGGCGAGCCAGCTATGCGCGGTGATCGGCAACGTCGCCTTCAGGTTCAGACTCCGCGTGCCGGCAGAGTCGTCGGTCTGGGCGACGACCTGCCCATTCTGAACGATCTGGAGCGAGTGCACCGGCAGGATGGACCTGGCCGTCGCGCTGACTTCGACCGTTCCACCCCTCGCCGGCAGATGCACCGTATCGCCGATCTGCGTTCCGTCAACGGAGAACTCCAGGAGCGGACCGCCGCTTAGAAAGGTCCGACCCAGCTTCAGGCTGCGGCACCAGTTGGTGTACGTGAACTCTTCGTCCGCTGGAATGTGGACGTACGTGCGGTACTGTCCGACGGCGACACCGCTGGACATCTTGTCCGTCCCGCCGACCAGCGGCAGCCGGTAGCCGGCATTCAGGTAGCGGTAGTACTCCAGGTGGTTGTACGGCAAGCAGTGAATCATCTCGACCGCGTCGACCCGTCCGGTGGCGACCAGCGCGGCCGGCTCCGCATTCGGATTCGGAAAGTGCGGCAGGATGACCGTGCCGCCCTGCGCGTGGCAAGCGTCCGCCCACGCGGCGAGCGTCGTCTCCATCGTGCCGCCCAGCTCTGCCTCGTTGGGGCCGTCCGAGCACCAGGGATACACCGGCTGCTTGAGGCCGAGCAGAATCATGTGGCCGAGCATGTGCTGGCGGTTCTCCTGGTTGGCCCACACGACCGTGCGGCCGTCGCCCGAGACAACCGGTCCACCGATGAATTCCTCGGTGCTCGTGAACAGGCTCCCCCACTGCGACTGCAGCAGGTTGACGACGTTGAGATCTTCCGCCTGCGCCTCCCGCAGGCTGCCCTGCGTTGACAGGAAGTGCACGTGGGTGTCGCCGCTGAACCAGCGGCGCTGGTTCATATCGGTCCAGCGTCGCAGTCGAAGCTCGAGTCGGCGTTGGCCGGGTTCGATCGTGATGCGCTGGCGCAGCGGCTCGTACTCGAAGCCGCGCGCGACGTCCACCAGGACCTCGCCGCGCGGCAGCCAGCCCTGACAGCGCCCGTCGATGTAGGCGTAACTGATCTGGCCGAGTCGCAGGTCGCCGCCGACGTCGATGTGCCACGTGTCGTTGTTGGAGTTGACGTGACCGTGGTGGCCGTGCGGCTGGTAGGGCACGCCCTGCGGTGAGCGGAAGTGGACCCGACAGGGCACCGGCTGGCCCGTCGCATCGTCCACCACGACTGTCTCCACCCAGTTGCGGCCGTCCTCGACGATCTGGACGCGGAGGTGTTCCGTGTCGACCGCGCCGGTGCTCAGCACATCGCCCCAGCGGACCGAATCGACGGTCTCATCGCCGAACTTGACGGCCACCGTCGCCGACGGGATCGCCGCCACTTCAGCGTACGTCGGACTCGACGTCGGGTTCTGTCGGTCGCCCCAACCGGCGAACGCATCCGCCAGGAACTCTTCCGCGGAGCGCTCCGGCAGTTGGTAGGCGTAACTGGCGATGCCGCGGTCGACCGCGATCTGGAAGCTCGATGCACCGCCCTCGAGCGGTCGCGCGGCGAGCTCGGGTGACTTCAAATCGATGCGTACCGGCACGGCGCCGTCTCGAACGAACGGCTCTTCGTCGGTGAGTCCGAGCGTGACCCCGGCCACCAGGAACTGCCGGCCAAACGGAATGATCTCGAGGGACTCGATCGCCACGTCGGGGGCCGGGTTGCGCCAGCGCCACAGGTAGTAGGCCCGGGCGCTGCCTCTGGTCGACTCGGTCTGGCGGTATCCAGCCTCAGACCACGGTCCCGTCCAACGCGCCCTCACCCCGTTCTTTTCGTCGGCCACTGCCAGAAAGGGCTCCTGGCCCCAGGTCGCGACGTCGGCGATTTCGAAGCGCTCACGGATCGGGACGCGCTGCTCGCGCCCGTCGGATAATCGGAAAATGTACTCCGCGACCGTTTCACCCATCGGCCCACCGGACATCAACTGCGAGCCGAGGAGTCGATGGGCGACGATGACCGAATGCGCCGCGGCATCGACGCGAATCGTGAGCGGCTGCTGGTTCAGGTCCGGTCCAAAGGCCACGAAGGCCCGCTGCCCACCGCCGACGCGAAACGGCAGGCCGTGGAACTGTTGCAATCCGACGCGTGACGCGCCAGCGCTGGCGAGCAGATCGATGCCCGCGTTGCAGTAGGCGGACAGGTCGAGCGGCTGATATGGGTCGCTGGTCATCCCGTCATGCTCCTCGCTGTCGCCGCTAGGGTCAACCACTTGCCCGTGTCGTCGGCCGTGTGCGTCAGCCGCGAACGATAGCCGCCGGTGATAAAGCTGATAAACCGCGTCGCTTCGACGGCCCCGACAGCTCACGGCGCAGGCCACCGGGGGTGCTGGCATCGCCCTGGCGGTCGTCAAGCAGCTGGTCGAAGCCCACGGCGGCGTGGTCGGCGTGCGGTGTGTCGTCGGCACCGGCTCGAGCTTCACGTTCACGCTCCCGCTCGGGGTCTCCGACGCCGTGTAGGCTTGGGCCTGATGGCGACCTATGTCCTTCTTCACGGCTCGTATCAGGGTGCGTGGATCTGGAAACCGGTCAGCGCGCTGCTCAGCGCGGCTGGGCACCTCGTGTATCGACCAACGCTCGACGGCTGCGCCGAGCGCAAGGGCGGCTTGCGACCGGAGATCACCCTCGCCAGCCACGGCAACGAGATCGCGAATCTCCTGTTCTATGAAGATATGCAGGACGTGATTCTGGTCGGCACCAGCAGCGGTGGCATGGTCGTGTGCCAGGCCGCCGAGCACGTTCCGGAGCGCATCCGCCGACTGATCTTCATCGACGCGCTGGTGCCCATGCCGGGCGAAACGGTCGCGACGATCAATGGCCGAGCGCCCTACAGCCGGGCTGAGCTCGTCTACGGACCGCTGCCGGAAAATGCGCGCGGTCAGATCTTTGCCGACCTGGAGCCGGCGGTGCAGGAGTGGGCGCTGGCCCGCTACACCCGCCATCCACTGGCGCCGACCGAAGATCCGGTTGACCTCACGGGCTTCTGGGGACGCACGTGGCAGGTGGATGTGCTGCGCTGCACGCGGAGCCCCGCGCCGCCGGAAACGCACCAGCGCCGGACGGCCGAGAAGCTCGGTGGTGCCTACGCCGAGCTCGACGCCGGGCACTATCCAATGCTCTCGCACCCGGCTGAGGTCGCCGGCTATCTACTGGAGCGGGCGTAGTTGGTACGCGTAGCTCAGCCCGGGAGAACGAGTCGCGCCGCCGCATAAAACATCTCGCCTACCCGTGCGTACCCGGCCGTGCTGGGGTGGAAGCCATCCTCGGCGAGGTCCTCCGGATGGCGGCCGAGCTCGGCATAGCCCGCGTACAGGTCCACGACGACGGCGCCGTGGCGGCCCGCGACCTGGGCGATCACAACATTCCAGCGCGCCAGCTCCGCGCGCAGCAGGACCGGGTCTATCCCGCGCGCTGCCGGCATCTGGGCCAGGTCCGGTACATTGCCGACCAGAATCCGCGCGGACGTCTGGCGGGCCAGGCTCGCCAGCAGCGTGTCCAGGTCGGCGCCGTACCGATCGAGGGGCACGCGGGCATTCAGGTCGTTGACCGCGAGCCACACCGTCACCAGGTCAGGCTGTTCCTGAATGGCGGCTGGTAACTGGTCCTGGAGCGCCGCGCTCAGCAGGGTCCCGCTGACCCCCAGGTTGCGTAGCCGAGTCTCCGGGCCGAGCAGCTGCGTCAGCTGTGGCACCCACCCGTCCCGCGGCGGGTCAGTCGCCCCGACGCCGACTGTTTCCGACGCACCAATCGCCACGTAGACCAGTGGCGCGCCGCCAGGTCGGGTTAAGGCCACCGTGGTCGCCGAGGGAGCGTTGGTCGCCGGTGCCAGTGTCAACGCCGGCGCCGGCGTCGGCGGGATCGTGATCGGTCCGCCGGCGGCTGGCGTTTGATCAGACGTCGGTTCGGAGCGCGACGACCCGCCCCCGATCGCCGGCGGGTGGGTCGCCAGGGGTCGCGGCGTGGGCACCTGCGGGGGGGCTGGCGGGGTGTAGATCACCTTCTGGCAGCCGGCCAGCAGCAGGAAAAGCAGCAGCGCCGCGCCCAGGCGTGTCCTCATGGCACAGTTGTCCGCGCACAAATCGAGCCACGCTCGAGTCAGCTCTTCGGGAGGCCCCAGGTGACCGACGCTGAGATGTGGAGCTCGACGGTGTCGTCGTCCGAACAGAACGGCGCCACCGCCGCCCGCATCTCAGCGTCGAAAGCCGCGGCGGCCGCCGGCGTCAGCCTGTCCCGCGAGAGCCCATTGCGCGAGTGGTACGACTCGACAAAGTCGTCAAGCGACTGGCGGACGTCGACCGTTGCAGTCTCGCGCGACCCGACCCGCGCAAACAGGTCGCGCTCTTCGAGCTCGCGCACCAGGTCGTAGCTGCCGCTGGCTTCGTTCGTCGAGTAACGACCACCGACCTGCCAGGCGGCGTCGGCCCAGGGGGTGCGTCGCTGGTGTCGGACGACGATGGCCACATATCCCCCGGCGACGAGCGCGGCGGCGAACCGTGGCAGCACCACCCGCCAATCCATCCAGTGCAGGCTCTCGGCGCACGTCACCAGGCCATACGGCGGTCGCAGCGGCGCGTCTTCCAGCCGCCCGTGGACCCAGTTGAGGCCCGCCGCGTCGCCGCCGGGCAGGTGTCGTCCTCTGGCCAGCATCGCCTCAGACCTATCCACCGCGTCAACCCGCTGGACGAGCCCGGCAAGGGGCCGAGCCACGTCACCCGTGCCGCAACCCGCATCCAGAACGTTCGACGGCCGGTCGCCCAGGAGCTCGAGCAGGATGTCGAACGTCGCCGGCGGGTACGGCGGCCGCAGATGGTAAGCGGCGACGACGCTGGGGTCGGAGAATTGGCGTCCGAACTCCTCGCCGAGTGGACCGGGCTTCGGACGATCGGGTGACGTCGTCACGGGGTGGCCTGGCGTCGAAGCTCGGTGACCACCGCTTCGGCCATGAGCTGCAGCTCACGGTGCAGCTCCAGGGTGGCGGCCACCACGTACACGCTGTCCTGAAGGGTCCAGTCCGTCCCTCGCTCGCTCGTGACGGTTGCGCCGGACTCGTGCGCCAGCAGGAGTCCGGCCGCCAGATGCACACTCGGACCGCTCGCGGCGTACACCGCGGCCGCGAGTCGGCCGCGGGCGACGTAGGCCATGGCCAGCGTCGTGGCCAACATGCGGACGTCCCACCGACCGGCGGCCACGACGCGGATCGCGAACGCCTGGCCGAAGGCACGTAGCTCGTCGGGCCCGGCCAGGTTCGGATCGAGGCTGACCAGCCCGCTGGCGCCGCTTGCGCGGAGCCGCTCAGGCTGGCCGGCACTCAGGCGCCAGGCGCCTCTGCCTCGCTCGGCAGCGTACAGGTCGCCGCTAGCGCCATCGGCGACGGCCGAAGCGGCGACCTGGCCATCTTCGACCAGCGCGATGTTCAGCGCGACCAGCGGGAGGCCAGCGGCGTAGTTGGCGGTGCCGCACAGCGGATCGACCAGCCAGTAGCGGCCGGTCGCGGGCACGTCGTGGTCGCCCTCTTCGCCGACGAAGGCACAATCAGGGTGGCGCGCGCGCAAGACGCGCTCGATGGTCGCCTGGGCAGCCAGGTCTGTGCCGGTCACGATGTCCCGCGGACCTTTGGTGTGAATATCGTCGGCGCCCTGGCGGGCGAGCACGATGGGTAGCGCTTCACGAAGCGCGGCGACCGCCGCCATGGTCTCGGGACGCAGCGTCCGCATACGCCTAACGGTACCCTTCAGCATCGGCATGCTGCTGCAGCCCACACCCGAGCCACCCCGCCGCGTGCTGGTGGTGGTCGTGCCTGGCGAAGCTGGCGCCCGCATCCAGGCCTGGCGCGAGGCGCACGACGCCTTTCGAGCGCGCTTGCTGCCGCCGCATCTGACGCTCTGCTACCGCGCGCCACACGTGCCCGAGGACATGATCGAGGCGCAGGTCCGCTATGCGTTTCCGCGGCCAGTGGTGGTGCGGCTGGGCGGGGTGACGGCGCTGCCGAACCGTGACGGCACGCTGGTTGTTGAAGTGCTGGATGTCGCCGGGCTCGATCAGGCCCGTCGCCGCCTGTTCGACGCGACGCACGCGGCCCTGGGTGGCTACCGCGAATGGCCGTGGCACATCACCTGGGTGCGCTATGGCATCAAACGCGACAGCGCGGCACTCCTGGCCCTCGCCGAGCACGAGCTGCGCTTTAACGCGCCCTGGACGATCGACACCATAAGCCTGCTGGAACTCCGCGCGGGGCGCTACGAATCGGTCGCCGAGTGGAGCCTGGGTCGTTGAGCCCACGCCGTCGCGGCGCGTGACAGACGACTGGTGAGCGCGGCTCGAGCGCATGCTGCGGCGGTCGGGCAAGGCGGCCCGCCCGCGGCGTGGCGCGTCCTGCTGGCGGCCGCCGCGCTGCATGCTTGCAACGACGCGTTTTTCTACGTGCTGTACCCGCTGCTGCCGTTCATCGCGGCGGAGCTCGGCCTGTCGTATACGGAGGTAGGGCTGGTCAACACGGCGTTCGCCGGCAGCAGTGGCCTGCTGCAGCTTCCAGCCGGGCTGCTCGGACAGCGCTGGGGCGAGTACGCGCTGCTGGTGTGGGGCAACGGCTGGGTCGCCGCCGGGCTGGGCGCGATGGCCGCGGCCGCGAGCTTTCCGCTGCTGCTCGCGATGGCGGTGCTGGCCGGCCTCGGCGGGAACCTGCAGCATCCGCTCGCCGCGTCACTGGTCGCCCGCGCCTACGCGAGCGGCCGACGTGGACTGGCCATCGGCACCCTCAACTTCGCCGGGGACCTCGGCAAGCTCGCGGCGCCGGGCCTGGTCACCGTCGTCGCCCCTGGGTTTGGTTGGCGCGCCACACTCGTCGGCCTCGGGCTGTTCGGGGTCCTTTTCTCGGCGGTTGTCGGTCTGGCGCGCAGGTGGGTCCGTCCGCCAGCTGCGCTCGGCGGTGATGCGCCGTCAACGGACGGCCCGGCGGACAGACCAACCCTGCCGCGGAGCTTCGGACTGCTCAATGCCGTCGGGATGCTGGATGCCACCACGCGCACCGCGGCCCTGACGTTCCTCCCGTTCGTCCTGGCGCGCCGTGACCTGAGCGTCGGTGAGATCGGCCTGGTGTTCGGCGTCATGTTTGCCGGCGGTGCGCTGGGGAAACTGGCGTGCGGGCCATTGGGCGACCGCTTCGGTGGCTTTGCAGTAGTGCTCGCCACCGAGACGACGACGGCGCTGGCCCTGTGCGGCCTCGTCTGGGGACCGCTGGGCGCGTCGTTCGCGATCGCGGCTGTCCTCGGCTTCGGGCTGAATGGCACGTCCTCGGTCCTGTATGCCGCCGTGGCCACATTCGTCCCACGCACCAGTCACGGGGCCGGGTACGGGGTGTACTACACCACGACGCAGTGCGCCGCGGCCGTCTCCGCGCTCGGGTACGGACTCCTGGCCGACCGCGTGGGGCTGGACTGGACGTTCGCCGCGATGGCGGCCCTGACGTTCGCGGTCGCGCCGCTGGCGACGCCGATCCGTCGGCAGCTCGCCATCACATGAGCGGTCGCGCGGCATTGGCGCGTGTCTGAATCTGGTGGGCTATGCTGTCTGCGGAGCGCAGACGTGTTCGCCAGGTTGGTGGGACTCCTGCTGTTCACGGTCAGCATGGCTGGCTGTGGTCTGCTGAGCCAACCGCCGGGCCAGGACGCGCCGCCGCCGCCACGCAGCGTGCCTCAGATCGGTTACATCGGCGCCGACGACCAGGTGTACGTGTCCGAAACCAACGGCTCGGCCGCGCGGCAGTTGACTGCGCAGGTCTCGGGGCTCTCGAACGACCAGGGCTGGACGTACCGCTGGCCGACGTACAGCCCGGACGGCCGGCGCCTCGCCTTCGCCGGCTACCGGACCCAGTCCGGTGCACTCCTGTCATCGGCCGTCCTCAGCGCCGACACCGGCCCGGCGAGTGCGAATCCCAGTGTGGTGCTGGAATCGACCGACCTGGCGCCGATTTACCTGTACTGGTCGCCCGACAGCCGGCACCTGACCGCGCTGTTGCAGCGCGGCTCGACGCTGGAGCTGCATTTGCTGGACAGCATGGGCCAGGAGGCGCCGCGGCGGTTGCTCGTTGGCCAACCGCTGTACTGGTCGTGGGCGCCGGACGCCAAAACCCTGGCGGTCCACGTCGGCGCGGATCCGCAATCGCCCGACACCTGGGTCGGGTTGCTCCACGTCTCGGACGCGTCGGCGCAGGAGGAGCGCTTCCCGGACGCGCCGGGTGGTTTTCGAGCCCCCGCCTGGGCGCCGGGGGCGGCGGATACACTCGCGTACGTGGCGCTCGGCGGCGGCACGTCGATCCTGAGCGTGCGCAACACGGCGGGCCAGGTCACCCGCATCACGTCCAGCCCGACCGACATCGCCTTTAGCTGGTCGCTGCCCGGCGACTGGCTGGCCTTCGCGTCGGCTTCGACGGACACGCCCGCGACGTATTCGGGCGTGGAAGTGGCGCGCGCCGACGGCAGCCAGCGGCACCGTCTGAGCAGTGACCCGTTGGTCGCCTTTTACTGGGCCCCGGACGGCACCCGGCTGGCTTTGCTCGGCCTGGATACCGCCGCGCAAGCGTTGGCGTGGTCGGTGGTCTCGGTCGATGGCAAACAGCATCAGACACTCACGTCATTTGTGCCGTCAAGTGATTTCGCCTTTCAACTGCCGTTTTTCGACCAGTACGCGCAGTCGACCCGGCTGTGGTCAGCGGATGGGCAGAAGCTGGTCTACGGGGCGACCGGTGGCAGCGAGCGGCGCAATGGCAGTGCCCTGACCGAACAGGTGATGCTGCTGGACACCACCGGCCAGGCCGCTCCGGCCGCCATCGCGCAAGGCAGCGTGGCGGTGTGGTCGCCGGCGAAGTAACCGCCAGCGCGCAGGCTCAGCGCGGGCCGACGGGGATACCGGGGACCCTCAGGCGCAGGCGGTACAAGCTGGTCGAGGCCGCAACCGTGCCAGAGCGAGCCTCAGTCGCTAATCTCCACGATCATTTCGATCTCCACCGGGATGCCGCCCGGCAGCGACTGCATGCCGACCGCGGAGCGGGCGTGCCGGCCCTGGTCGCCGAAGATGCTCACCAGCAGGTCGGACGCACCGTTGATGACCTTCGGTTGCTCGTC
>Ga0070730_10002873_pt1 | contig 15612 bp, 12 predicted proteins | sample Coa_R1_3_FD_66447 | JGI IMG/M metagenome (GOLD analysis project Ga0070730, IMG submission 66447) | Surface soil microbial communities from Centralia Pennsylvania, which are recovering from an underground coalmine fire - Coalmine... | ecosystem: Environmental > Terrestrial > Soil > Unclassified ...
TGCGCGAGCCGCAGGCGAGCGTGCGGGCGACGTGCGCCTGCAAGCAGCCTTGCCCACAGGGCCGCCTTCGCGGACTGGGATGAGACGGGCCAGGCTCGAAACACAAACTGCCCCTAGGGGCCAGAAAGGGCGTTTCACAGCATGTACGGCGTTGTTTCGCTGCTGGATGAGCAGCATGACAAGCTGGTCGAGGCGCTCTGGGCTGAGCTTGCCGAGCGCTTTGGCCTGCGCGGCGTCTCCGTTACCCCGTTTCCGCATTGCTCGTATCAGGTGGCTGAGCAGTATGCTGTCTCCGCGCTGGAAGGCATCCTGCGCGAAGTTGCCGCCAGGACAGCGCCCTTTCAGGCGCAAACGACTGGCCTGGGCATCTTTACCGGCGCGCAGCCTGTCCTGTATATCCCTGTCGTGCGCAGTCTGGAGCTATCGCTGTTTCATCAGGCGCTCTGGCAGGCCATTTCCGGTATAGGCGCCGCCATCAATGCTTACTACCACCCCGATCACTGGATGCCGCATATCACGATTGGCTTTCCTGACCTTGACCGGGAGCGCCTGTCTGGCGTAATCTCACTGCTGAGTGAACGCTCTTTCACCTGGAACCTGACGATCAACAATCTGGCGCTGATCTCTGACACCGGCGCGCCGCAAGAACCGCACTTGCGCTTCAACTTTGGCGCATAACACGTCACGATAGGCAGGATGAACGCATGGCTGATTTTCTCCAGTTTCCCAAGGGCTTTGTCTGGGGCGCCGCTACGGCGGCTTATCAGGTCGAGGGGGCCGCGAACGAAGATGGCCGGGGGCCATCTATCTGGGATACCTTTGCGCACACGCCAGGCCGGACGCTGAACGGCGACACGGGCGATGTCGCCTGCGATCATTACCACCTCTACGTGCAGGATGTGGCCTTGATGAAAGAGCTAGGGCTGAACGCCTACCGCTTCTCCATCTCCTGGCCGCGTGTGCTGCCAACCGGGCGCGGCGTCGTGAATATGGCGGGCCTGGATTTCTATGATCGGCTGGTGGACGCGGTGCTGGTCGCTGGCATCGAACCCTACGTGACGCTCTATCACTGGGATTTGCCCCAGGCGCTGCAAGACCAGGGCGGCTGGCTGAAGCGCGAGACCTGCCAGGCGTTTGCCGACTACGCGCAGGTCGTGGCCGCGCGCCTGGGTGATCGCGTGCATCACTGGATTACGCACAATGAGCCGCTGGTGGTGGCGCAGCACGGCTACTGGACTGGCTTTCATCCGCCAACCATGCAAGACCCTGCCGCCGCCGCTCAGGTGGCGCATCACCTGCTGCTCGCGCATGGCCTGGCTATGCCCGTCCTGCGCGCCGCCGGAGACCGCCAGACACAGGTCGGCATTACGCTCAATCTGCACCCGGTCTATCCAGCCAGCGACGACCCGGCAGACCTGGCCGTCGCCCGCCGCGATGAATTCATCTATCTGAAGTGGTTCCTGGACCCACTCTTCCGAGGCGCCTATCCGCTCGACGAGATGCAGGCACAGAGCATGGACTATCCGGCAGTGGAAACAGGTGACCTGGAACTGATCGCGCAGCCGATAGACTTTCTAGGCGTCAACTACTACACCCGCATGATCGCCAGAGGGTCGGCAGGCGCCAGCGAGGAAGACGCGCAGGCCGAATATACGACGATGGGCTGGGAGGTCTTTCCCGATGGGCTGCGCGTGCTGCTGGAGCGCGTCCAGCGTGACTACGCCCCCAGGGCCATCTACATCACTGAGAACGGCGCGGCATTCGAGGACACGCTGCGCGAGGACGGCACGGTTGAGGATGAGCGGCGGCGAAGCTATCTCCAGCAGCACTTCTGCGCGGCTCACGCGGCCCTGCAAGCGGGCGTGCCCTTGCTCGGCTATTTTGTCTGGTCGCTGTTCGATAACTTCGAGTGGACCTTCGGCTACTTGCAGCGTTTCGGCCTCATCTACACTGACTATCCCACGCAGCAGCGCTACATCAAAAAGAGCGGCTATTTCTATCGAGATGTCATTGCGCAGAACGGCGTGCCGCGCGATTGAGATCAGAGGTCATCGACGACATCGCCCGCTGGCTCGCGCAGCAGCACGCGCAGGCAAGCAAAGCGATGAATATCTAAGCGGGAGCTTTTATCCAGTTGTCACCGCGCCAAAAGCAGGGTATCATGCTAGCATACCCAGGAAGCGATTGGAACCGTTCAGCAAAATAGCCTCAGCAGAGGAGTCATCGATGACTCTGAATCCGACTGGTCAGATAATTGATGCCTGGGCGCAGCCAGGCTCAAAGCGCAGCTTCGAGTTGCTGCCAGAGATCGGGCGGCTGTTCAAGCAATCGGGGTCGGCGCACCTGCTGGAAACGGGCGTCACGCCGGAGCAGATGGTCGCTCTGATGGATGCGGCAGGCATCAAAGCAGTGATGCTCTCGGCGTGGTGTCGGCCCGGCGCGTGGATTACGACGAACGATGAAATTGCTGAGATCGCCAGGCAGTTTCCTGGTCGGTTTTATGGCGTAGCCGCTGTCAACCTGGAGAAGCCGGTTGAAGCCGTGCGTGAACTGGACCGCGCCGTCAAGGAATTGGGCTTCAAGGCGCTGCGCGTAATCCCCTGGCTCTGGAAGCTTCCGCCCAATGACTGCCTGTACTATCCCCTGTATGTCAAATGTATTGAACTGGACATTCCTTTCTGCACGCAGGCGGGCCACACCGGGCCGCTGATGCCCTCAGAGCCTGGTCGTCCGATCCCGTATCTCGATGAGGTGGCCTTGACGTTTCCCGAACTCAAGATCGTTGCCGGGCATATCGGGCATCCCTGGACCGATGAGATGATCGGCCTGGCCTGGAAGCACGAGAACGTCTACATCGATACCTCGGCGTATCTGCCGCGCTACTATCCGTCTCAACTGACGCATTACCTGAAGACCTACGGCCAGGATAAAGTCCTGTTTGGGACAAACTTTCCGCATCTGTCCTTTGATCGCTGCGTCGCGCAAGCCCGTGAGCTTGATTTGCCAGATACCGTACAAGCTAAGTTTCTCTATGAGAACGCTTGCCGCGTGTTCAAGCTAGAGTAAGGAGCAGGGCATGCTCGATTTTGCGCCCACCGAGGAACAAACGGCCATTCGTGATCTGGCGCGACAGATCGCGGTGGAGCAATTCCGCCGCCTGGAGCGCGTGGCCGACGAGTCGTGCGAGATGCCCAGCGACCTGTGCCACCTGCTGGCAGATACCGGGCTGCTCATCCCGTTTCCTGAAGAGTATGGCGGTGCAGGCACACAGAGCGCCGTCACGCACGCGCTGATCGTAGAGGAACTCGCCTATGGCGATGGCGGCCTGGCGCTGCATGTTATCGGCTCGGCGCTGGCGGGGCTGGCCGTGCTGGTCGCCGGAAGCGCAGATCAGCAGAAAGCCTTGCTGCCGCGCTGCTGCGCAGATGGCGGCGCGGGCGCGCCGGGCGTATTGGGCTGGAGCGAACCCGCCAGCGGATTGGATGCGCGCCAGACGACGACGGCGCTCCAGAGCGATGGCTCCGGGCTGACGCTAGAGGGCGCCAAGCGCGGCGTGGCGCATGGCAAGACCGATGGATTGCGAGTGGTCACAGCAAAGACGACATCGGCCCAGGGACTGGAAGGGTTGCGCCTGGTTGTGCTGCCAGATCATGCAGAAGGTGTGGTCGCCAAACCTGAAGCTGAACCGCTGGGCCTGCGGGCCGCGCCACGCTTCAGGCTGCATCTGAATCAGGTGGCCGTGACATCCAACGACGTGCTAGGCGGCGTAGACACAGGCGCAGTGGGCGCGCAGCGCTTCATCGCGCTGGCAAATGTGCTGCTTGGCGGGCTGGCAGTTGGCACGGCGCGCGCCGCGCTGGAGTATTCCGCCGACTATGCCAAAGGCCGCATTCAGTTTGGCAAGCCCATTTCCTCCTTCCAGGCCATTGCCTTCATGGCGGCGGAGATGGCGATGGAGACCGATGCAGCGCGGCTGCTGGTCTGGCGCGCCGCGCATGCCTGGGACGCTGGCGAGGACGCGGGCACGCGAGCGACCAACGGGAGCGAGAGTGCGGAAACCCAGTTTCCGCAAGCGCCCGCCGCCATAGGCGCGCTGCGCCTGGCCGAGCGCGCGCGCATGCAGGCCGTGAAGGTGGCCCAGCGCGTAACCACCGACGCTGTGCAGATTCTGGGCGGCGCGGGCTTCCTGCAAGACCACCCCGTCGAACTCTGGATGCGCGATGCCGAGGCGCTGGCCGCGCTGGGCTAACAGGAGGTTCCACCATGATTGACTTACAACTCAGCAAAGCCGAGCAGGCCGCGCGCGAAGCGGCCCACGCGGTGGCCGAGCAAGAGCTTCGCCCGATTTCGCTGGAGTGCGACCGCAACGAGTCGATCCCCGATGCGTTTTTCTGGCGGATGAAGCGCCGCGCCGCCACGCGCGTGCCCACGCCCGAAGGCGAGGGCCAGCAGGGGCGCCGCTGGGCCGTGCTGGGCGTGCTGAACAGCGAAGAGACGGCCTGGGGCGACGCTGGGCTGGCAACGGGTATCCCAGGGCCGGGGCTGGCCGCGCCGCCGATTCTGGCTTTTGGCTCGGACGAGCAGCGCAAGCGCTTCCTTGGCCTCTACGACGACGATCAACTGCACTGGGGCGCGCTGGCCCTCAGCGAGCCAGGCGTCGGCTCGGATGTCTCTTCGATTGCCACGCTGGCAAAGCAGGACGGCGATGATTGGGTGCTGAACGGCACAAAGCACTTCATCACCAACGGCGCGCGCGCCGATCTGGTCGTCGTCTTTGCTACGATCAACCCGGAGTTCGGGCGCGCGGGCATCCGCCCGTTTGTCGTGCCCAAGGGGACGCCGGGCTTCACCGTCGGGCGCATCGAGAAGAAGCTGGGCCTGCGCGCCTCGCAGACCGCGCAGCTCTTCTTCACCGACTGCCGCATCCCTGGCGATCACCTGCTGGCCGGGCGCGCCTTCGAGTCCATGTCGGGCTTCAAGGCGGCGATGGGCACACTGGACGCCACGCGCCCGATGGTTGGCGCGCTGGCAGTGGGCATAGCCCGCGCCGCGCACGAGGTTGCCACCGCCTGGGTCCATGACGAACTGCCGCAGGGCTATCCCTTCAGCCGCAAAGACGCGGTTGTCGAGGAACTGGAAGACCTGGGCACGCGCATCGACGCGGCGCGGCTGCTTTGCTGGCGCGCCGCCTGGATGGCCGATCAGAACCTGCCGAACTCCAAAGAAGCCTCGATGGCAAAAGCCTACGCGGGGCAACTGGTGATGCAGGTGACGAGCGCGGCGGCGCGCATCATGGGTCCGGCTGAGGATGGCGAGTGCAAGCGGTTGGTTGAGAAGTGGTTCCGCGACGCCAAGGTCTTCGACATCTTCGAGGGCACCGCGCAGGTGCAGCGCCTGGTCATCTCGCGCCGCATGTTCGGCGACGCTGGCCCCAGGCGTGATTAGCCGACGGGCCTGGACATCTTTCGGCGCTTTCTTGGCCGCCTGGCGTTTGAGTAGGAGCGTGGCAGAAACCCAGCAGATGGATGCCTGTCACCACGTCACCACTTGTTGGGGTAGGACATATCCAAATGATGGAACCTATTCACACCCTGTTTGAGCGCACACCCCAATCTACAGTGGCTTTTCCGGCTGATCTCGCCGCGCTCTACGCCGGCGGCCTGACGCTTGAGGCGCCCGCTGAGCGCCCGCTGGTGGTCGTCAATTTCGTCAGCACGCTGGATGGCGTCGTTTCGTATGCCCTGCCAGGGCGTTCAGGCGGCGGCGAGATCGGCGGCTTCAACCAGGCCGATGCCTTCATCATGGGCCTGCTGCGCGCCCATGCCGACGCGGTGATGTGCGGCGCAGGCTCCATGAATGCTGATGTCGGCCATGTCCGCACGCCCGGCTTCGTCTATCCCCCGGCGCGCCAACTCTACGCAGACCTGCGCCAGCGCCTGGGCAGAACGAGTTCGGAGCCGCTGACCGTCGTGGTCAGCGCCAGCGGGCATGTCAACCTGGCCGAAGCCAACTTCCACACGCCCGGCGTCGAAACGCTGATCGTCACCACCGATGCCGGGGCCGCGCGGCTGCGCGCCGACCCCAACGCCCAGGCCGTCACGCACATTCGCAGCCTGGGCGCTGGGCCGCGCCTCGCGCCAGAGGCCATCCTGCGCCTGCTGGGCGACGAGTTCGGCCTGCGCGTCGTCCTCAACGAAGGCGGCCCAAACATTCTCACCAGCTTTATGGAAGCCCACCGCGTCGATGAACTCTTCCTGACACTCGCGCCTCAGCTTGCCGGGCGCGACGCCATGCACCCGCGCCCCTCGCTGATCGACCAGCGCGCCTTCCTGCCCGAAACCGCGCCCTGGGGCCATCTCCTCACCCTCAAGCAATCAGGAGCGCATCTGTTTCTGCGCTATGGGTTCACCATGCTATAATGAAGCTGGAAGCCAGGCAGCATGCAGCAAAGACGACCCACTACGACAGATCGTTCAAGCTCGCGATCATGCGCGAGCGGAGAAACTCTATGCAACCAGCCCTGGAAGATATTTTTATGGGTCCAATGGCCTCGCCCTCCCTCAGTGAAGGCTATCGCTGGGAAGACAGCCGTCGGCGGGTGCGCGCAGTCTTCGCAGATGTCACCGTCGCCGACAGCAAGCGCGTCATGCTGTTGCTTGAATTCGGGCATTTGCCTGTCTTTTACTTTCCGATGGAAGATGTCCGCATGGACCTGCTGGAAGTGTCTGACCATCGCACTTTCTCACCACTGAAAGGGGAAGCAGCGTACCGGACCCTCCGAGTTGGCGACCGCGTGGCCCAGAACGTCGCCTGGAGCTATCCCCATCCGTTGCCTGAAGGGCCGGAGATAGAAGGGTATCTAGCCTTTTACTGGAATCAAATGGACGCCTGGTATGAAGAGGAGGAGCGCGTCTTTGCGCACGCCCGCGATCCCTACAAGCGAGTAGATGTCTTGCCCAGTTCCCGTCATGTGCGTATCATCCTCGGCGGCGTGACCATTGCCGATACCAGCCGTCCTCAACTCTTGCTCGAAACCGGGCTGCCAATTCGTTATTATCTGCCTGAGCAGGATGTTCAGATGGACCTTCTGGAGCCGACGGAAACCATCACGCGGTGTCCATACAAGGGCAAGGCAACGTATTGGTCCGCCAGGATAGGCGAGCAGGTCTTCAAGGACATCGTGTGGACCTACCGCGAACCGCTGCCCGTCTGCTTGGCAGTTGCCAGGTTCCTATGCTTTTTCAATGAGCGCGTTGATGCGATCTACGTGGACGATGAACTGCTTCCAAAGCCCAAAACGATCTGGTCCGAATAATCCGCTTTGCATCCTAGCCTATCACGAACGCGAATGGGTAGGAGCTAATTACCCACGCTCCTGCTCCGCTTGCGCTCATGGTGTGAGATAGGCGATACTCTTTCCATGAAGCCGAAGATAGACCGGAGGGTGGGGAGCATGGTTCAATAGGTGGTGAGAGAGCAAATCTCTCATCTGATGCTGCGATAGCCTGGAGCGCCGCCCATGTGGCGGCTAGAGTGAGGCGCTATGAACAAGCTTGTCATCTTCATCCTCTCGCTGGCTGCGCTGGCGCTGGCTGTCGTGGGCGTCTATCTGGCGCAGTCGGGCGATATGGGCATGTTTCCGCTTACATCGGGAGCAAGCTATATGTGCGGCAATCCCGGCGCGGCGGCGTGTGATGCGCCCGCAAGCGCGCCTGGGGCGATGCAGACAGAGGCGCTGATCGGTTGGAGCATGGTGGGCTTTGGGCTGCTGCTGGCCTGCGTGGCCTGGGCGCTGAGCCTGGTGGAGACGGCGCAGGCCCGCCAGTGGGAGCGCTTCACCAACCTGCTGATCGTGCCGCCGCTGATTGGCGGGGTGGCCGCCATTATCGTTGCCTGGCTTTTCTCGATGCCTTTCGCGCCCTCCATCGCGCTAGCCTTTGTGCCCATCCCCACGCTGGTCTACGCGCTGCTGGGCCTGACGAGAGGACACACCAAGGCGCGCAGCAGCACATCGGAGGCTGCTCCCGACCTTGGGCTTCCAGCGCCACAAAGCTGATTTGCGTGTACCGCCAGCCTCCGTGCTGGCGAACGATTCGCCGCCAGGAACGGCGGCGCTACACGCAGGCTCGCGCTTACCCTTCCAGCAAGAGCGTTTCGGGGTCTTCGAGCAGTTCTTTGAGGCGTACCAGGAACTGCACGGCCTCGCGGCCATCGACGATGCGATGGTCATAGGAGACAGCCAGATACATCATCGGATGGATGACGACCTGCCCGTTGACGGCGATGGGCCGCTCCTCGATCTTGTGCATGCCCAGGATGCCCACCTGCGGCCCGTTGAGGATCGGCGTGGAGAGCAGTGAGCCAAAAACGCCGCCGTTCGTGATGGTGAACGTGCCACCCTGGAGTTCGGCCAATGTCAATGTGCCCTCGCGGGTGCGTTTGGCAAGATCTGCGATCTCGCGCTCGATCTCGGCGAAGCTCTTGCGGTCGGCGTCGCGCACCACCGGCACAACCAGCCCCTCCTCCGCGCCAACGGCAATGCCGATGTCGTAGTAATACTTCAGCAGCATCTCGTCGCCCTGAATCTCCGCATTCAGGCGTGGGAAGGCTTTGAGCGCGCCGATAGTTGCCTTGGTGAAGAACGACATAAAGCCCAGCGAGACGCCGTGCCGCTCTTTGAAGCTATCTTTGCGGCGCTTGCGCACCTCCATGATCGCGCTCATATCGACCTCGTTGAATGTCGTCAGCATGGCGGCGTTGTGCTGCGTCTGCACGAGCCGCTGAGCAATCGTCTGGCGGCGGCGCGACAGGCGCACGCGCTCCTCACGTCCACGCGGCGCGAGGAGGCTGGCGGGTAAACCCGCGCCTACGGCGGCGGGTGCTTGCGGGAACCCAGTTCCCGCAGTCTCGCTCCCGTTGGTCGCTCGTGCGCCCGCGCCTGGAGGCTGCGCCACGAAGCCCGCCTGTGCGGGCTGAGACGAAGGGGCAGTGGGAGGAGTCTGCGCAGGCGGACTTGGAGGCAGGATGCTCTTAGGTGCGGTTTCAACCGCCTGCGGGGTGGGGCTGGCTGAATGCTGATCCAGATAGCCCAGCACATCCTCTTTGGTCACACGTCCATGCTCCGGCCTGACCTGCGCCAGATCGACATGATGCTCCGCCGCGATGCGGCGCGCCAGCGGTGTGGCTGCTGCCGCCTCGGCGGGGGGCGCGTCGGATGCGACGGGCGGTTCTGGATTGATAGGCGCGGCCTCGCGCTGCGTTGTCGGGACTTCCGGCGTGACGGGCGCCTGGTTCTGCTGCGCGGGCGGCTTTTCGGCTGTCGGCGCAGATGGCGGGGCTTGAGGGCTGGCCCCATCGGTCACGCCTTCACCAATCAGGGCCAGCACGTCGCCAATGCCCACTATCTCGCCCTGCTGCTTGACGATCTTCTGGAGAACGCCGTTCTGCTCAGCGGACACCTCCAGGTTGACCTTATCGGTCTCCAGTTCCACCAGGACTTCGCCCTGGGTGACAGGATCGCCTTCGTGCTTGCGCCACGCCGCAACGGTGGCGTCCACAACGGATTCTCCCAGGGCCGGAACACGAATCTCAACTGACATGGTTGCCTCCACGCTGCCTGGCAGGTAGCTTAAACGCCTGGGTGATGATGCGCTGCTGCTCGGCCTGGTAGAGTTCCACCAGCCCCTCGGCTGGGCTGGCGCGCTCCGGTCGGCTGATCACGCTCACCTTGATGCCACGATTGGCGAGCGCCTGGAGCTTCGGCGCCACAAATGTCCACGCGCCCATATTCTCTGGCTCCTCCTGCACCCAGACCAGTTCGCGCAGGCGCCGGTAGCCCGCCAGCACGTTTGCCAATTGCTCCCCTGGGAAGGGATAGAGCAGTTCGACACGGACCACTGCGATCTCTTCTGCCTGGTCGCGCTCCTGGCTGGTCAGCAGGTCGATGGATACCTTGCCAGAGCAGGCCACCACGCGCGTGACATGCTCAGCATGAGCGCGCGCCGACTCGTCATCAATCACTGGCTGGAATGCGCCTTCTGCCAGGTTTGCCAGATGCGACGCTGAATGCGGGTTCCGCAGCAGGCTCTTGGGCGTCAGAATGATAAGCGGGCGAGGGTCGTGGCGCAGGTGCGCGGCGTGCAGCCGCAGCAGATGGAAATATTGCGCCGAGGTCGAGCAGTTGGCGACGCGCAGGTTATCCTCGGCGGCAAGCTGGAGATAGCGCTCCAGCCGCGCGCTAGAATGTTCTGGCCCCTGCCCTTCGTAGCCATGCGGCAGCAAGAGCGTCAGCGACGGCTCCTGCCGCCATTTGGCGCGGGCAGAGGCGATAAACTGATCGATAATGACCTGCGCCGAATTGGCAAAGTCGCCAAACTGCGCCTCCCACAGCACGAGTGCGTCGGGCGCGTGAATGCTGTAGCCATACTCAAAGCCCAGCGCGCCAGCCTCGGAGAGCGGGCTGTTGTAGATCGCAAAGGTGGCGCGGTCGCTGGAGAGGTGCTGGAGCGGGATGTAGGTTTTGCCCGTCTGCTCATCATGCAGCACCGCGTGCCGATGGCTGAAGGTGCCGCGCTCGGTGTCCTGGCCGGTCAGGCGAATTGGGATGCCTTCTGCCAGAATGGAGGCGAAGGCCAGGGCTTCGGCCTGGCCCCAATCGATGCCGCCCTCCGCGCCTACGGCGGCGGGCGCTTGCCTCCTCCTTCGGGGGGCGGCCCTGGCGGGAACCCGGTTCCCGCACTCTCCCTCGCTTTGCTCGGTCGCGGGCCGCCGCTGGGCCTCGGCATTCTCGCTCCCGTTGGTCGCTCGGATCTCTCGCTCGACCGCGCCGAGCGCGTTACGATAGCGCTGAAGGATGCGGTCTAGCCTGGCATGCGGCGTGAAGCCTTCTGGGCGTTTCAGCAGTTCTTCTGTCCATTGCGTTAATTGCTCAGCAGTCACGGGTGGCAATGCTATCGTTCCATTGTAGCGCCCGTTGGATTCGCCCGCCTCGCCGCCAGGAACCTCCACATGGCCCTGTTCCACCTCGTGCTTCGCCTGGTCCATGCGCGTCATCGCGGCCTTGACTAGCTCTTCGGCGGCTGCCTGAGAAACAACGCCCTGCTGCTCCAGCTTCTGCGCGTAGAGCGCCCGCACGGTCGGGTGCGCGCGGATGATCTCATACATGCGCGGCTGCGTGAAGGCTGGCTCATCGCCTTCGTTATGTCCCCAGCGCCGGTAGCCCACCAGTTCCACCAGAATATCTTTGTGGAACTGGTTGCGCCAGGCATACGCCAGGCGGGCCGCCGTCAGGCAGGCTTCGGGGTCATCGGCGTTGACATGCACAATAGGTATCTCGAAGCCTTTGGCGAGGTCGCTGGCAAAGTGCGTGGAGCGGCCCTCCTCGGCCTCCGTCGTAAAGCCAAGTTGATTGTTGGTGATGATGTGAATTGTGCCGCCGGTCCAATAGCCGGGCAGTCGCCAGAGGTTGAGCGTTTCCGCCACAATGCCCTCGCCAGGGAAAGCGGCGTCGCCGTGAATCAGAATGGGCAGCGCGCGGTCGGCGTCCTGCGCAGGGAAGCCAGGGCGATCTCGATCTTCCTGGGCAGCGCGGGCCATACCCTCGATCACTGGATTGACAAACTCCAGATGGCTGGGATTGGGTGAGAGCGTAATATCAATGCCCAGACTGACGGTCTGGCGATAGACCCGTTCTGCTCCCAGATGATACTTCACATCGCCGGTCCAGCCCTCGTCGGTGAGTTCGGAGGTAGCGGTGCGCTCCTCATGTTTGGGGTGCAGGAACTCTGAGAGAATGGCGGTGTAGGGCTTCTCCAGGATGTGCGCCAGCACGTTCAGGCGGCCTCGATGGGCCATGCCCATCGGCGCCTCGCGTGTGCCAGACTGTGCTGCCTGCCCGATGATCTCATCCAGCATGGGAACCAGCGTGTCCACGCCTTCAATAGAAAAGCGTTTCTGGCCGGGGAACGTCTGGTGCAGATAGCGCTCAAAGGCTTCCACCTGCGTCAGCCGCTCCAGCAGCTTCTGTTTTGCAGCAGGCTCAAGCTCCTGGCGATAGAGCGCCAAGCCGACAGCATCGCGCAGCCAGCCGCGCTCCCCTGGACTCTTGACCTGATCGAACTCGTAGCTGATCGTGCCGGAATACATCGCGCGCACGCGGCTGATCGCTTCTTGGGCGCTGCGCGCGCCCTCGGCGGCATGCCCGCCGACGACATCCGGCGGCAGGGAGGCCAGGTCTGCTTCGCGCAGCCCATAGGTTTCGGGCAGCAGCGCCGGGTCGCCCAGCGGCTCCGTGCCCAGCGGGTCGAGATGCGCGCCTAGATGGCCGCGCGTCCTGATGCCCAGGGCCAGCGCCGTTGCCCCAATGATATGGTGAAGATTGAATGCCGGTTGTCCCGTCGGCGCGGCGCTGGGCGCGGTCGCTGGCGCGGCTGGCGCCTCTGCGGCGAGCGCGCCAGCGGAGGACCACTGCTCGAAAAATGATCGCGTCTGTGGGTCAACGGATGTCGGGTCGCGCTGGTAGCGCTCATAGAGTTCCAGCACGTACCCAGCATTTGGCCCATAGAACGATGCTAGCTCGTTAGCCATTGAAAGATCATGTCCTTATTGCAAAATCGATTGACCTGTTTGGCATGCTTCAGTACACTATCCCAGGGCCGGAGCAACAAGAGAAACGCTGCATGACGATCCGTTTGAGGATAGTGAAATTATCTCGAATGCTCCCCCTTCATTATATCCCACTAGGGGTGTTGGCCGCCGTAGGGCCAGTGCAGCTTTTTATCGCCATTATCCCAATTCTCTCGCAGCCCCGGCGCGGAAAGATCCCAATCGGGCCGAATCTTGCGGGAGATCTCGCGCAAATCCTGCCAGAGTTCCTCCGGCGAGGGCCGCCCCCAGAACCAATAGCCGTTATAGATTTTGTAGATCACCAGCCCCGGCTCCAGCACCAGCGTATGTGGGATCATCGGGTCGTGATGCGGGTCGGTGTACTCCTGGATGTCCAGGTCTTTCTGCACTTTGCGCCCGGAATCCGAAAGGAACGTCCATTGCGCGCCCACCGCGTCGCGGAACTCGTTCGATTCCAGAATGTTATCCGTTGAAATCGTGACGAGCTTGGTATAGGCAACGGCAATCTTGGGGTAAAAGGCGGCGAGCGCGAGATGCTGCTGGTGGTCTTTGGGGCAATAGTGGCCGCGCGAGAGGATCAGAATCATCGGGTCAATGCCCTGAAGTTCGCTCAAGCGACGGCGTTGGCGGGTGTGGTCGGTGAGTTCATAGTCGGGAAACTTCGCGCCAGGAACGATGTCAGACCGCATGCGCTTTCTCTCTTTCTGGACAATTGGCAACGGCCATGTAAGAGCCTTTTTGGCATACTTCTATCATAGAACACCCTGCCAGAGCGGGGGATAATATGTTATGATACATACAGAACAACTCGGCGTTTGTTGCATCCCAGCGTTTGCTGCATCAGGAGGCCGCGATGGATGAAACTCGCCAATCGGTGCGCCAACACGCGGCGTGCCAGGCCATCCTTGTCAGGGCGCATTGCCAGGTGCGCAAGTATCTCTGGCGGCGCTGGCACTTCTGGGAGCGCGCCAGAAACCCTGAGCTGGTCAATCGGGCGCTGCTTGAGTTGTGGAACGGTATCTCTCGCTTTCCCGATCAGGCGCTGCTGGCAACCTATCTTCGGGGAGATGGCCGTCAGTTCTGCCTGGACATCAGGCACGAGGCGCGCGTCACCCTGCGCTTCATCATCGGTGGCGGCCTTGCGCTGCTGGCGCTGGGACTGGGCGCCTTCGCGCTGCTAGGCGCGGCGCCAGCCCTAGCGACAGTGGGGGTCTTTGGCACGATCCTCCTCCTACCCGCCTGGCTGGTCTTTCTGGCGCTGGAGTGGGCCGAGTATCGCACGGCCAGCTATCTGATTGTGGCTGTGGAGACGGCGGCTGAGCGACTCAGCCATGTTAGTAACTCCACTGAGAGCGAGTAGGCAGGCAGTAGCGTCCATCTGCCTGAAGCGGCGCCGTTCCAGGTAGATGGACGCTACTTCTTTACCCTACCGGCTGAAGCGCCACTTTGACCCAGCCTTCCTGATAGGTGTCGAAGGCTTTATAGCCCGTATGAGACGCCTTGGCATCCATCAGCCCATCGAGCAACAGCGAGTGATACCAACTCTGGCTGAATACTGCTTGGAGCGCCGCCGACCCTGTGGCAGGGCCGCGCCAGCACAGTGGCTGGCGCTACAAGCACCAGCGCCGCTTCAACACGATGTGGTATGAAACACTCGGCTATGAAGAAAGAAGAAGGGTTGCGATGACGACCTCCAGCACTCCTCGCCGACCAGAGACAACGCTGTCCGCGCAGACCCCAGCCACCGCGCCCGGAACGGGTGAGCCGCCCATGCCCGATACGCGCGGGGTGAACTATTACGACGCCGATCTCCATCTGGCCTTTCTGCTGCGCCGGATGCTGCCCGCCGAGGACTTTGCCCGCGCGGAGCCGCATCTGCGCGCGCTGGGCAGGCTGGCGAGCGAACAGATAGACGCGCTCTCCTATGAGGCGAATAAGCACACGCCCACACTGATCAATTACGATAAGCGTGGGCAGCGCGTGGATGAGATTGTCTTTCATCCAGCCTATCACGAGATGGGCCGCATCTTCTACGAGCAGTTCGGCATCGCCGCCATGTCCTACCGCGATGGTGTGCTGGGCTGGCCGGGCCGCGTGCCCCATCTGGTGAAGTTTGCGCTCTCCTCTATCGGCCAGCAGGCTGAAAGCGGCATCTTCTGCCCGCTCTCGATGACCGACACGCTCTCGCGCGTTCTCGTGATGTACGCTCCGCTGGACGTGCGCGAGCGCTATCTGCCGCGCCTGACGGCCACGCGCTACGCAGACCTCTTCACAGGCGCGGAGTTTCTGACCGAGAAGCGCGGCGGCTCGGACGTGGGCGGCGGGACGCGCACGACGGCCCGCGAGACGCCCGACAGCTGGCGGCTGAGCGGCGATAAGTGGTTTTGCAGCAACGCCTGCGCCGATGTCATCCTGACGCTGGCCCGGCCAGAGGGCGCACCCGCCGGAACCAGAGGGCTGGGACTGTTCCTCGTTCCACGCATCCTGCCGGATGGCACGCGCAACAGCTATACGATCAATCGGCTGAAGGACAAGCTGGGAACGAGATCGATGGCCTCCGGCGAGGTGACGTTCACCAATACCTTTGCCCACCTCATCAGCGGCCCCGGCAAGGGCTTCATCCATATGACTGAGATGCTCAATCTCACCCGCGTCTGGACGGGCCTGGGCGCGCTCTCGCTGATGCGCCGCGCCTTGCTGGAGGCGCAGACGCACGCTGCCGGTCGCCTGGCCTGGGGCCAGCCGCTGGACAGCTTCCCGCTGATGCGCCAGATGCTGCTGGACCTGACGCTGGAGGTGGAAAGCTGCGCCGCGCTGCAATTCTTCGCTGTGCAGACGCTTCAGCGCTTGGATGATGGCGACCAGTCTGCGCAGCGCCTGCTGCGCATCCTGACGCCGCTGGTGAAATACTACATCTCCAAGCGCTCGCAGTGGGTTGCGCAGGAGAGCATGGAGGTGCGCGGCGGCAACGGCTACATCGAGGACTGG
>Ga0070730_10002874_pt1 | contig 15610 bp, 16 predicted proteins | sample Coa_R1_3_FD_66447 | JGI IMG/M metagenome (GOLD analysis project Ga0070730, IMG submission 66447) | Surface soil microbial communities from Centralia Pennsylvania, which are recovering from an underground coalmine fire - Coalmine... | ecosystem: Environmental > Terrestrial > Soil > Unclassified ...
TTGCCCAGCGCGAAGTGGAGGTAGGACTGGTCGTCGCGGCCGAGATCGGGGTTGGACAACAGCCTGTCCATGCGGGCCATGTCCTGATCCTCGAACCGCCAGGTCTTGAGGTTGGCGAGGCTCCAGAACGCCTCCGTGAAGGTGGGCGCTGCCGCGATGGCGCGGCGATAGGCTTCCACCGCTTCGGCCGGGCGGCCCACGGCCCGGAGCGCATGCCCATAAGCGTGCCATGCCTGCGCTTCGCCCGGATCGATCGCGAGCGCAGCTTCGAGATCCGCGAGCGCGCTTCGGGCATCGCCGCCGCGCATCCGGATCGCGGCCCGCAGCGTCTTCGCTTCGGGCCATGTTGGCCGGGCTTCGGCCACCCGGTTCGCCGATGCGAGTGCCGGGACGAAGCGCGCGAGCCGATAGAGCAGGGCGGCGTGATGATAGTGGGCCGGCATGAAATCCGGCGCCAGATGCAAGGCCTTGGCGAGCAGGCGCTCGGCGGTGCGATCATTGCCTAGCGCGACGGCGATCTCCGCGAGCAGGCGGAGCACTGCGATGTCGTTCGGATCGAAGCCGAAACGCGTCTGCAGATGCTCCGCGGCCGACGGGGCACCATCGAACAGAAGACGGGCTGCCTCGATCACGGCTGCGTCGCCGGCGCCGCCCGGAAGCACGCGCGCCTTGGCTGCTGCCGCCGCTGCGTCTGGCCGACCGAGCAGATGGAGCTGATCCGTCAATGCGTGCCATGCCAGCGAGGACAGGGGATTGTACTGGGTCGCGAGGGTCAGGGCATCGGTCGCCGCCGCGTTCTGATCGAGGGCGGCATGGGCGATCCCGCGCTCGTAGTGGAGCCCCCAGGCGGCCGGGAGCGCCGCCACCAGAGGATCGAGGACATCCAGCGCCCCGCGCGGATCTCCGCAGCGGCGAAGCGCCGCCCCCAGCGTCAGCCGCGGCATCACCGCATCCGGTGCGGCGGTGAGGATCCGGCGGGCCATTATCGCCGCACGGGCAGGATCGCTCGAAAGCAGTCGCCGCGCCTCGGCTCCGGGGTTTGCCTGTGTATGATCGCCGGGATGCTTGACGCCGATTGTCAAAATGCCTCCCGATGCGGATGCTCTCTACAGGCTCGTCATGGGGCCTGTGCGTCGCCCATTTCAATCCCGATTATCGGCAGACAGGGCAGGGCTTCGGGCGGGCCTGCCATCCTCGCCCGCTATGTCGGAGGTGCGCTGCGGGTTCAGGCGGAGACGAGGCCGCTCGTCGGCCGTATCGGGGCGTCGGTGGCGAACAGGGTGCGGGCGACATGCTCCGGATCGAGACGCAGGCTTTCGGCTGCGGCGCCGGCGATCAGCGCGTCGAGCTGGGCGGTCGGGCGCAGGTCGCGCCCCTCATACAGCTGGCCGAGAGCGAGGCCCGGCCAGTCGGCGATGACCCGTCCACCCCGAACGGCCCCACCGATGAGCATCGCGACCGACCCAGTGCCATGATCCGTGCCGCCCGTCCCGTTGGCGGCGGCTGTGCGGCCGAATTCGGTCGCTACCAGCACCGTCGTCCTGCTCCAGACCGGGCCCAGCCCGTCGCGCAGCGCCGCCAGCAATGTGTCGAGCGCACGCAACTGGGCGGCGAGGCGCCCTACCTGCCCGCTGTGCGTATCCCATCCGCCGGTCTCGATCATCGCAATCCGCGGGCCCTCCGGCTTGCCGAGAAAGCCCGCAGCGAGGCGGCCGAGGCTCGCGGGATCCTGCCGGACGGTGTCCACGCCGGCGAGCCCCTTGGCCTCCAGCGCGGCCGCCCAGAGCGGGTGCAACTGGGGATCGCCGGCATAGAGCTGCCCGACCCGGTTCAGCAGATCGTCGGAGGGGGCCGGCAAGGCGGAGGGGGCATAAGAGGTGACATCCGCCGATCCGCGCAGCGCCATGGGAACGGTCGGGGCGATGGCGATGGCCTGATCCTGCGTGCGTGGCATCATCGCGACCAGCCGGTTCAGCCAGCCGTCCTTGCGCTGATAGGGCTGGGCGCCGCCCGTCTCGAGCACGTTCTGGCCGTCGAAGTGCGACCGATCGCGATAGGGCGAGGCGACCGCGTGCACGAATATGGCCTGCCGCTGGCCATACATTTTGGCGGTTTCCACGAGCGCGGGATGCAGCGCGAAGCTGCCGTCGAGGCGGGTGGCCTTGCCCGGATCGATCGCGAGATTTCCGCGCAGGGTCGCATAGGCGGGATCGGCGTAGGGTATGACGATGTTCAGCCCGTCGGCCGCGCCGCGCTGGATGATGAAGACGAAGCGCTGCTCGGTCGCCACCGAGGCGAGCGCCATGCGCGGCGCAACGAGGATCGCGCCGGCGCCCAGCGCAGCGAAGGATAGAAACCGGCGGCGGGCGATCGCAGACGCGGGCATGGCGTTCACCTTCTCAGGAAATCGGGGGAAACGAGCAGCAGGGCGAGTGCGCTGACCGGGCTTTCCGCGCGTGCCACCTGATCCGCGGTAGCGGGTGCGAGCGAGGCGGGGACCAGCCTTGCGCCGAGTTGCCGGGCATCCAGCCGGTCGCCGATGGTCGACGCGAGCCGCTGCGCGAATTCGACGCGGCGCAGCAGCGCATCGGGCGCCGCCCATGTCGCGGCGACGTCGTCCCAGCCGGCCGGCGATCCTGGCTTCCAGACGGGCTGGCCGAGCTGGTTCTGAATGGCGGCGATATGCATCTCGCCAAACTCGCTGCGGCCGAGACCGCGCAGCGAGGAGATCGTCCACTCCCACGGAGTCTTGAACTTGAGCGGTTCGGGGCGCCACGCCTCGGGGGCCTCGATCAAGGCAGCGTAAAGGCTCGGCAGGTCGCCGCGTGTGCGCTGAAAGGTCGACGCCAGCCGATCGACCAGCGCGGGCGGCGGCGTGTCGCCGGCGAAATGCCGGGCGAGCTTGGTGGTGATATGGGTCGCGGTGGCCGGCGATCGGGCGAAATCGAGCAGGGCAGCCTGCGCCTGGCCTTCGCCCTGCTGATCGTAGCGTTTGCCGAGGATGGTGCGCTCGCCCGGTTCGTGCAGCGCGGGGCGGAAGAGGAAGTCACCGGTGCCCCCTGTGTCGCGCTTGCCGAATTCACCATAGCCCTGGATGCTCCAGCCGGTCATGGCGCGCGCGAATTCGGTAACGTCGGCCTGGGTGTAGCCGGTACGGACGCCGAGCGTGTGAAGCTCCATGATTTCGCGGGCGAGGTTCTCGTTGAGCCCCAGCCGACGATTGGGATTACGCAAGCCCGCCCGTGTACCGAGCAGGCTGTTCGGCCCGATCGACTGGACCTGGTTGAGATAGATCAGCATCGCCGGATGGCGCTCGACGGCGAGCAGCATATCGTCGAAGCGGCCGAGGACATGCGGGCGGATCGCGTCGCGCTCGAGCGCGGCGGCGAACGCGGTCGTCTGCGGATTGTCCGCCGAAACGCAGAAATGGTTCGACCAGAAATGGACGAGGCGCTCGACGAAGGGCGCCTGCGTCTGCAGCGCGCTCTGGGCGCGGGCCTGCACGGCCTTGCGGTAGAGATCGCGGACTTCGGCCACAAAATCCTGCCGCATCCCCGCCAGCGCCGGATCGACGGGCTTGGTGGATGTCGCCGTGGCCGTCGGGGGAGGGGGCATGGCCGTGTCGGCCTGCATCGCCTTGGCTGCCTGCCGGGCGGCGCGATGCTCCGCTTGATATTGTTCCAGCATGGCGTTGGGATCGGCCAGCGCAGCGAAGGCCGCAGGGCGCGTGTCGAAGCGATCGAACTGGCTCGTCAGCCACCGCTTGGGGGCATCGGGTACCGCATCGTCGGGGCGCGCGCCGAGTCCGAAGCGGTTGAACGCGATGGCGGCCGGAGACAGGGGTGTGATGGACAAGGGCATGTCAGGACGATCCATGAGGGCCTGAACGACAAGGCTTGGACAGATTAGCCTAGCCTGGCGGAAGCCGGAATGCCGCGAAGGAATCTGACGGCGATTTCATAAAGGCCTGCTGTTGCAACGCAGCATTCGTTCGATAGACTGGCGACCAGTGAAGGATGCGCGCGCGAAGGAGATGACCTTGAAGCTCGACGAGATCCGCAGCCAGGCGTTTGCGATGCCGGCCCACAATCCAGCCTTCCCCAAGCCCCCGTTCCGCTTCGTACGACGCGAATATCTCATCATTACCTATGAGACTGATCGCGACGCGCTGGAAGCCGTCGTGCCCGAGCCGCTCAGGATCGACGGCAACCTCGTCCACTATGAATTCATTCGCATGCCGGATTCGACCGGCTTCGGGGACTATACCGAGAGCGGGCAAGTCATCCCCGTGATCGACATGGACGGCCGCAAGGCCGCCTACACCCACGCCATGTTCCTCGACGACGAGGGGCCGATCGCCGCCGGCCGCGAAATCTGGGGCTTCCCCAAGAAGCTCGCTCGCCCGGTGCTGAAGGTCGACGGCAATGACACGCTGCTCGGCACGCTCGAATATGGCACGCAGCGCGTGGCGACCGGATCGATGGGGTACAAGCACGGCCTTCTCGACATCGAGACCGAACGCAAGGGATTGGCCGAGACCCCGAACTATCTGCTCAAGGTGATCCCGCATGTCGACGGGACGGCGCGCGTCTGCGAGCTCGTGCGCTTCTTCCTGCGCGACGTCACCGTGCATGGGGCGTGGACCGGACCGGCGGCGCTCGATCTGCTGCCGCATGCGCTGGCCCCGGTGGCGGACCTACCCGTCCGGCGGATCGTACGGGCGCGCCATATCCTGGCCGACCTGACGCTTGATATTGGTGAGGTCGCCTTCGACTATCTGGCCTGAACACCGGGCCCCGCTTCGGCGGGCCGTTCGGGCCGCGGCGATTTGCTCCCGCGCGCGCGTCACGCTAAGGGCGCGGGCTTCTGCCCTCGCACATGAACCGGACGCCCGTGACGCTCTACAATCGCTTCGCCGAGGAGATCGGCCGCATTCTCGACAGCCTCGAAGCCGAGGGGGCCATCCCCACGGGGCTCTCGCGACGCGCGGTGTCGATCGAGCCGCCGCGCGATGCGAGCCATGGCGACCTCGCCACCAATGCCGCGATGGTGCTTGCCAAGCCGGCGGGCACCAACCCGCGCGCGCTGGCGCAGCTGCTGGCGCCGAAGCTGGAGCAGGTCGAGGGTGTCACCGCCGTCGAGATCGCCGGCCCCGGCTTCCTCAACCTGCGGCTCGATGCCGATGTGTGGCGCGAGGAGCTGGCGACGATCCTCGGCGAGGGCGGCGATTATGGCCGCTCGACCGTGGGCGAGGGCCATCGCGTCAACGTCGAATATGTCTCGGCCAACCCGACCGGCCCGATGCACATGGGCCATTGCCGCGGCGCAGTGGTGGGTGATGCGCTCGCCAGCCTGCTGGCGTTCGTCGGCCATCCGGTGACCCGCGAATATTATGTCAACGACGCCGGCTCGCAGGTCCAGACGCTCGGCCGCTCGGCGCATCTGCGCTACCGTGAGGCGCTCGGCGAGGACATCGGCGAGATCCCCGAGGGCTTCTACCCCGGCGAGTATCTGAAGCCTGTGGGCATGGCCTTTGCCGCCGAATTCGGCACCAAATACGCGGCCGCGCCTGAGGAGGAATGGCTCGATCTGTTCCGCACCAAGGCGGTCGCGGCGATGATGGACATGATCCGCGCGGACCTCGCGCTGCTCGGTATCCATCACGATGTCTTCGCGTCGGAAGCCGAGGTGCAGAATGCCGGCAAGGTCGACGCCGCCTTCGCCGAGCTGCACGCCAAGGGCCTGCTCTACGAGGGTGTGCTCGAAGCCCCCAAGGGCGAGACGCCCGACGACTGGGAGCCGGTGGAGCTGACCCTCTTCAAGGCCACCGAGTTCGGCGACGATCAGGATCGCCCGGTGCGCAACTCGAAGGGCGGGCTCACCTATTTCGGCACCGACCTCGCCTATCATGCCCAGAAGGCGCAGGAAGCTGACGAGCTGATCGACATCTGGGGCGCCGACCATGCCGGCACGGTGAAGCGCATCCAGGCGGCCGTCGCGGCGCTGACCTCCGAGCAACCCAAGCGCTTCGACGTCAAGCTCGTCCAGATGGTCAAGCTGCTGCGCAACGGCGAGCCGGTGAAGATGTCCAAGCGTTCCGGCCAGTTCGTGACGCTGGCCGACGTGGTGCGTGAAGTGGGCCGCGACGTGGTGCGCTTCACCATGCTCACCCGCAAGGCCGACGCGCAGATGGATTTCGACTTCGCCAAGGTGGTCGAGGCCTCGAAGGACAATCCGGTCTTCTACGTCCAGTATGCCCATGCCCGCGTGCGCTCGGTGCAGCGCAAGGCGAAGGAGATGGGGCTGGCGGGCGGCGAGTCCGACCTCACCCGGCTTGACGAGGAGGAGCTGGCGCTGGTCAAGCTCGCCGCGCAGTTCCCGCGCATCGTCGAGCAGGCCGCCGCGACCCGCGAGCCACACCGCGTCGCCTTCTATCTCTATGATCTCGCCGCGGTCTTCCATGCGCTGTGGAATCGCGGCAATGATCGTCCGGACCGTCGCTTTTTGGTTCAGGACGATCCCGAAACGACACGGGCGCGGCTTTCCCTCGCCGAAGGGCTGGGGCAGATCGTCCGAAATGGCCTGTCGATCATGGGGGTCGCGGCGGCCGAGGAGATGTGAGTGATGTCCGACTTGGGGCGTAGCGTCGGGGGCACGGCCGACGAGGACCGGCTGCCCTGGCTCGAACCGGTGGAAGAAGAGCGGAGAGACGAAGGCGTTTCCGCAGCGCGGCTGATCGCCGGGCTGGTGGTGGCGCTGGTCGCGCTCGGCCTCGTCATCGGTGGTGTCTATTGGCTCAAGCAGCGCGCCGGCGGCCCCGGCACGGCGGCGGGTGATCCGACGCTGATCGCGGCCCAGCCCGGCGCCTACAAGGTCAAGCCGACCGAGCCCGGCGGCATGGACGTCAAGGGCCAGGGCGATTCGAGCTACGCCACCAGCGAAGGCGCCGATCCCAACGCCAAGATCGATCTTTCGGCAGTGCCGGAGGCGCCGATCGGCAAGGATGGCAAGCCGGTGGCCGCTGCTCCGACGCCCGCACCCGCCGCGCAGCCTGCGCCGGCCAAGCCGACTCCGGTTGTGAAGGCGACTCCGGCGCCTGCTCCCGCGCCAGTCGTCGCCAAGCCCACTCCGGTGGCGGCCAAGCCGGCGCCGGTCGCGGTGAAGCCCGCGCCGGCCAAGGTGGAAGCGCCGAAGGCTGAGCAGTCCAAGCCCGAGGCCAGCACGGCTCCGGCGAGCGGCGGCACCCAGGTCCAGCTCGGTGCCTTCTCGAGCGAAGCCAAGGCCAATGAGGCCTGGAAGTCGCTGTCGGGCCGCTTCGGCTATCTCGCCGCGCTGTCCAAGTCGGTGGTGCCGGTGACCTCCAACGGCAAGACCATCTATCGCCTCCGCGCGTCGGCGGGCGGGCAGGCTGCGTCGATCTGTTCGAAGCTAAAGGTCGCGGGCGAGGCTTGCGTGGTGATAGGGTGAGGCTTACCGCCTCACCCTCATGATACCAGCGTTCCTTGGCCTCGCCGGCCCAGCGCTCGGCGAGGCCGAGCGGGCCTTCTTCCGCTCGGTCGAACCGGCGGGCTACATCCTGTTCAAGCGCAACTGCGTCGACCGGGCGCAGATGCGGGCGCTCACCGATGAGCTCCGCTCACTTTCCGGCCGCGATGATCTGCCGATCCTAATCGATCAGGAAGGCGGGCGGGTGCAGCGCATGGGGCCGCCCGAATGGCCCAAGCTGCCGTCGGCCGAGCCCTTCGCCAAACTCTATGAGAAAGCCCCGGTGTCGGCGATGGAAGCGGCGCGGCTGAACGCGCTCGCCATCGCGGTGATGCTCCGCGAGGTGGGCATCAACGTCGACTGCCTGCCGTTGCTCGACGTGCGGCGCCCCGATGCCGATGCGATCATCGGCGATCGTTCGCTCGGCTCCGATCCGATGCAGGTGGCGGCGCTCGGCCGGCTGGTGATCGATGGGCTTCGCGAAGGTGGCGTGGTGGGCGTCGTCAAGCACATGCCCGGCCACGGCCGCGCGATGGCGGACAGCCACAAGGAGCTGCCGGTGGTCGACGCCTCCGAAGCCGAGTTGGCCGAGGATGTCGCGCCCTTCGCCAGCCTCCGCGGCGCGCCGATGGGGATGACCGCACATGTCGTCTACACGGCCTGGGACAGGGAGCGCTGCGGCAGCCTGTCGCCCGTCGTGATCGGCGATGTGATCCGCGGCCGCATCGGCTTCGACGGAATGTTGATGTCGGATGATCTCGGCATGCACGCGCTGTCGGGCGGCTTCGGCGAGCGGGCGGCGGGCGTGATCGCGGCTGGCTGCGATATCGCGCTGCACTGTTCGGGTGACATGGCCGAGATGGAGGCCGTGGCCGGCGCATTGGGGCCGATCTCCGCAGTCGGCTATGATCGCCTCCAGCGCGCGATGGCGACAATTGCCACGGTCGCCACGTCCGAGCCGTTCGAGGCACTGACCGCCCAGCGCGATTCGCTGCTGGCGCTCGCCTGACGCTTTGCTAGGCTCGGCCGATGGACGAGGCGGGGGATACGCTCACCATTGATATCGAGGGCTGGGAAGGGCCGCTCGATCTGCTGCTCGCGCTCGCCCGCCAGCAGAAGGTAGACCTGCGCGAGCTGTCGATCCTCGCGCTGGTCGAGCAATATCTGGCCTTCATCGAGGACGCCAAGGTGCTCAAGCTGGAGCTCGCCGCCGACTATCTCGTGATGGCGGCGTGGCTGGCCTATCTGAAGTCGGGCCTGCTGCTGCCGCGCGATCCCGAGATCGAGCCCTCGCCCGAGGAACTGGCGCTGCGCCTGCAGCTACGCCTGCAGCGGCTCGATGCGATGCGCGAGGCCGGCGCCCGACTGATGGCGCGTGACCGCATCGACCGCGACGTTTTCCTGCGCGCCGCGCCGGAGGGGCTGAAGGTCGTCCGCAAGGCGGATTGGCAGGCCGACCTGTTCGATCTGATCAGCGCCTATGGAGCGGTCACCGCGCGCAACCGGTCGGTGATGCACGTCGTTTCGCGCCGCCCGGTGATGACGCTGGAGGCGGCGCTCCGCAGGGTCGAGACGATGCTGGGTCATGCGGTCGACTGGACGGCGCTCGAGCGCTTCCTGCCGGACACTGCCGATCCTCAGCTCGCCCGCTCGTCGCGTGCGTCGAGCTTTCTGGCGCTTTTGGAACTCGCCAAGCAGGGGCGGCTGGAACTGCGGCAGGCCGAGGCGTTCGATACACTCTGGGTGCGCGCGGCATGAGCATGCCGGGCCATGACGAGCGCGCCGTCGAAGCGGTGCTGTTTGCTGCCGAGGGGCCGCTCAGCAAGGCGGAAATCGTGGCCGCCGCGGGGGACGGGGTCGATGTCGCCGCGGGCCTTGCTGCGCTGGCAGAAAGCTATGCTGCGCGCGGAATTCAGCCCGTGGAGCGCGGCGGACGCTGGCATTTCCAGACTGCGCCCGATCTCGCTTACATCCTTCGCCGCACTCGCGAAGAGCCGCGCAAGCTCAGTCGTGCTGCAATCGAGACGCTCGCGATTATCGCCTATCATGAGCCGGTCAGCCGTGCCGAAATCGAGGCCATTCGCGGCGTCCAGATTTCCAAGGGCACGATCGACGTGCTGATGGAAGCGGGATGGGTGCGCCCCGCCGGCCGGCGCGAAGTGCCGGGCCGCCCGTTGATTTACGCGACAACTACCAGTTTTCTTGCGCATTTTGGCTTGGCGAGCCGCCGCGACCTGCCCGGAATCGACGATCTACGCGCGGCGGGCCTTCTGGATCCCCTTGAGGATGCTCTGCTGAACCCCGGGGTAGAAAGCCGCGGCGATGAAGACTAGATAAGGGGCTATTCCCTTTGGAGATACGTCATGGGCCTGTCCCTTCCGCACATCCTGATACTTGCCGTTGTGGCAGTGCTGCTACTCGGCGGCGGTCGTTTTTCTGCGCTGATGGGCGACGTTGCCAAGGGCGTGAAGCAATTCAAGAAGGGCATGTCCGACGAGGACGATGCCGGAAAGCCGGTGCCGCCGCGTCTGCAGACGCAGTCCCCACTGGAGCCGAACGCCGATCGCAACCTCCAGCCCATGCGCGACGACCGGCCGCACGAGTGATCGCGGCCTTTCGTCACGCTGCCCGCTGAGCCCAGATGTTCGACATAGCACCTTCTGAAATGCTGGTCGTGGCGTTGGTCGCGATCATCTTCATCGGCCCCAAGGATCTGCCACGCGTGATGCGCTTCGTCGGCCAGTGGGTCGGCAAGGGGCGGGCGATGGCGCGCCATTTCAGCACCGCGATGGATGATATGGTCCGCGAGGTCGAACTCGCCGAGATGGAGAAGAAGTGGCAGGCCGAGAACGAGCGGATCATGCGCGAGCATGCCGAATTGATCGAGGGCGTGGCCAAGCCGGTGGAGCCGGCTCCGGCTCTTGCGGCGTTGCCTGCTCCCGACGCGCCCGTTGCCGAGCCGCTGCCGCCCGCAACCGTCACGCCCGGTCATCAGGGTTGAACCATGCCCGTGGCTGATGACGATCTCGACGATTCGCGCGCGCCCCTGCTCGAACATCTGATCGAGCTGCGCCGCCGGCTGATCTGGAGCTTCGCCGCGCTGGGCGTCGCCTTCCTGGTCTGCCTCTATTTCGCCAAGCCGATCTTCGCCTTCCTCGTCCAGCCGCTGCTGCGCGCGGGGCAGGGCAAGCTGATCTACACTGACGTATTCGAGGCCTTCTTCGCGCAAATGAAGGTGGCGCTCTTTTCGGCGGTGATGCTGAGCTTCCCGATCGTCGCCAACCAGATCTGGCGGTTCGTCGCGCCGGGACTGTACGGGCGCGAGAAGAGGGCATTGCTGCCTTTCCTGATCCTGACGCCGGTCTTGTTCCTGTCAGGTGCGTCGATGGCCTATTTCCTGGCGATGCCGCTGGCGCTGCATTTCCTGCTCGGCTTCCAGGGCAATGTCGGCGGCATCCAGCAGGAAGCGCTGCCCGCGATCGGCAATTATCTGAACTTCGTCACCAAGTTCATGTTCGGCTTCGGCGTTGCCTTCCTACTGCCGGTGCTGCTGATGCTGCTCGAACGTGCGGGCATCGTGACGCGTGCGCAGCTGATAAAGGGCCGCCGCTACGCCATCGTCGCGGTGTTCGCGGTGGCGGCGGTGCTGTCGCCGCCTGACGTCGTGTCAATGCTGCTGCTCGCGGTGCCGCTCACGCTGCTCTACGAATTTGCGCTGATCGCGATCTGGTTCACCGAACGCAAGCGCGCCCAGCAGGCCGACGCCGGCACGGCGTGATCGGCTGGAGGGCGCGCCGACGTCGCGCCCTTATCTCATTTCGCGTTGTTGGCGGCATTCGCGACGGCGTTGCCGGCTGACGAGACATCCTTGCCGGCGCCTTCGACCGTGTTGCACGCCGCGGCCAGCAGCGCGCCGGCGACGATGCCGATGGTGATGAGGTGGCGGACCATATTGGGGCTCCTTCTGGAACGGCGACCATCGCCAGTGCTAGGAAGGGGAATGCGCCCCCGAAACAATGGTTCCTCATGGGCGTACCGCGATGTTGCGAAGCATGATGGGTCTTAACGAATTAGGACCCGGCAACGCCATCGGGGGGAGGAGGGCGCGACCGGGTCCATTTCGTTTTTCGGATAGCGAGAGCGGGGGGCAAAAGGTCGCTATCCGGACGGCATAACGGCCTAGGGAAGGCTGGGTTCCGACGAGTGGCCAAAAAAATCCGCCGAGGCGTTCGATCAGGCCGACGGCTCGTCCGCCATCACCGCGATCTCGATGGCATAGAGGCCTTGGGCGGCATCACGCTCCAGCGGCGAACGGAGCTGGCGAGCCAGGCCGGCCACGACGCGTTCGAACTGTTCGAAATGGGCGTCGACGGGGGCCGCGTCGGGGTTGAGCGCTGGCGACCGCGTGGCCAGCCGCGCCCGACCGGGGGTGTCGGCGATGGCGTCCAGGCTGATCGCGATGCTGGTGCCGGGAACGCGCATCATCGCGGTTTCGATCAGCTCGACGAGCAAGAACGCCACTGAGACGGCGACGTCCTGATTGGCCTGGAGCATGTCGACGCTGATCGTGATGACCGGCAGGCGAACGGTGGCGGGCAGCGACCCGCGCAGATTGGATGCCAACTCGCCGATCAGTGGGCGCAGCGAGATGCCGTGATTGACCTCGAGCTCGGCATAATGGCTGCGGTGGACGAGCGCGAGCGCATCGACGCGGCGCTGGATCGTCGCATAGGCGTCGCTGGCCTCCGGGGTCGGCGCGCTGCGGGCGTGGATGTTGAGCAGGCTGGCGACCACCTGGAGATTGTTCTTCACCCTGTGATGAACCTCGCGCGTCAGCCGGGTCTGCCGCGCGAGCCCGTCCTCCAGATCGATCTCGTGGCGGGTGATGGTGGTCGCGGCGCGCGCGAAGGCGCGGCTCAACATGCGAATCTCGACTGCGGGCGTGGTCAGTGGCGGTATCTCGAAGCGGCCGACCAGGCGGTAACGCTCGATGGCGCCCTGGATCGAGGCGAGCGGGCGCAGGATCAGCCGGTCCACCACCAGCCAGCCGATCGCCGCGCCAGCCACCCACATCAGGATCGGGAGCAGCGTCAGCAGGATCTCGTTGGCGCTGAGTGGCGCGGTCGCAACCGTCATCGACAGCCGAAGCTGCCCGCCGGCGATGGGCAGATCCTGGACCACGTCGCGACCGAGCGGAATGGTCTGCATCTCGGCGATGCCGACCTGGCGGCCCGCGGTATCGCCCAGCCGCAGCGAATAGGTGCCGTCGAGCGCCTGCGGATGCGCGGTCCGCGCCAGCAGATCACGGGGCAGCACGGCGAGTGCCCAGCCGGGCATGTCGCTCGCGGCGGTGATCAGGCGCACGGCTTGCCCATCGGGGTCCAGCGTGACGATCGACGCGGCGCCGGCTTGGCGAAGCGGCAGCGTCGCGGTCAGCGGCCGGCTGGCACAGACCAGCGCGCCGCGTGCGTCGAACAGCGCCACCGCCGCGTTGACCCCGATTGCCGCCACGCCGCGCCGACACCCGTCCGGCCCGAGGCGTTCGGCGGCCTGCAGGATGCCAGCCACCTTGTCGAGCGTGAGGTTGAAGCGCTGGGCGCTGTCGGTGGTGAGCAGGCGGGCGGCCGCCTCGCGGTTGGCACGGTTGGCCTTGGCGGTCTCCAGCGAGGCCAGCGAGGCGATCATGCCCAGCGGCAGCAGCGCCAGCGACAATACGATCAGAATCTTGAGGCTGGTCGACACGCGGGTGAAGGCCCGGGTCGCCGGGGACGTGGAAGACATGGAACGCGAGGCTGCCTCGGGTGTCACGCCCCCTAGCTGAGCTTGCCCAGCAGATCGAGCAGTTCGGGCGGAATATCCTCGCTCACCGTCTTGGCATAGACCGAACGAAGCGCGTGGCCGACGTCGCGGTTGACGCCTGCACGATCGCTTTCGCGGGAAGAGGAGGCCGCACTTTGCTTTTTGCTCTTCTTATCGTCGCTCAACGCCAATCTGCCCCATCCCCTGTCGACCCACCCAAAGCGTGCCTCTATGGTAGAAAGCCATGCCCGGAGCGAACGATCTTCGTTCGCTCTTCAACCTTCGATAAAATCCTCTCGTCGCCGAGGAAACAAAAAAGTCGCAGGATGGTTCCACGTCAGAGTCTGGTTCGGGACAGTGGTGGATCGGGCGGGCAAGGGCACATTTCCTTGAGGTGTTTCCTGCCCTAGGCTGGCACCCTATCGTTGAGGAGTTGGAACAACATATGTCGCTGGGACAGGAACTTGCGCCCCATCTCCCGTTCCTGCGCCGCTATGCGCGCGCGCTGACGGGCACCCAGAAGCATGGCGACGCCTATGTCCGTGCGACGCTCGAGGCGATCGTCGCGGCACCGGGGGATTTCCCACGCGACGTCGATCCCCGCCTGGGGCTGTACAAAACGTTCCAGTCGATCTGGACGTCGGCCAATGTCGAGACCGGTGTCGGTGGCGGCCAGGACGCAGCCCCTCCCGAAGCTATCGCGCAGGCCCGTCTCGCCCAGATCACGCCCCGCTCGCGCCAGGCGCTGCTGCTGACTGCGATGGAAGGCTTCACCAGCGAGGATGCGGCCTATCTGATCGCGGTCGAGCCCGAGGAGGTCGAGGCGCTGGTGGCCGATGCACTCCGCGAGATCGAGCGGCAGACGCAGGCCGACGTGCTGATCATCGAGGACGAGCCGATCATCGCGATGGACCTGGAGACGATCGTGCGCGATCTCGGCCATGGCGTGACCGGCGTGGCGGTGACGCGCGACGAGGCGGTGAGTCAGGCGATGGCGCGGCGTCCGGGGCTGGTGCTCGCCGACATCCAGCTGGCCGACGACAGCTCGGGCATCGATGCGGTGAAGGACATCCTCGCCCAGTTCGAGGTGCCGGTGATCTTCATCACCGCCTTCCCCGAGCGTCTGCTGACCGGCGAGCGGCCCGAGCCGACCTTCCTGATCACCAAGCCCTTCCAGCGTTCGACCGTGAAGGCGGCGATCGCCCAGGCGCTGTTCTTCGACAGTTCGACGGTTCCCGCCTGACCCCGTTCGGCGAACCGATGCGGGGAGGCGGGAACTGCCTCGGCCTCCCCACGTTGGCACCGCGTAACGAACGGGAGAAGGATTGATGGATGACACGGCTCCCCATCTGTCCCCAACGAAGGCGCGCGCCGGCCGGAAGGCGAACGTGGTGGGCTATGTCCTGGCCAATTCACTGGCAGCGATCATCGTCGCTTTTGCTATCATGCTGATTTTCAATCGCTAAAGGGCCGTGATGACGCAGCCACTGGCGAAGACGCACGGCGAGGATTATCTCGAAGAGGAGGATGGAGCTGCGAGCGACACCAAGGAGCGAGGGGGAGCGATGACGAAGACCGTTCCGCCTGAGGCGGAAGAGGATGTCGGCGGCACGGACGTGCCGGTCGTCCACACCCCATTGCCCGATGACGAGTTCAAGACCCAGCTCGCGCTGGTGATCCCGCATCTGCGCGCCTTCGGACGCTCGCTGTCGGGCAATCGCGATCTCGCTGACGATCTGGTGCAGGAAACGCTGCTCAAGGCCTGGGCGGCGCGCCAGCGCTTCCAGGCGGGCACCAACATGCGCGCCTGGACCTTCATCATCCTGCGCAACCTGTTCCTGAGCCAGATGCGCCGAGCGCGCTTCAAGGGCGAATGGGACGAGATCACCGCGTCCAAGCTGCTGGCCGCGCCGGCGAGCCAGGATCGTCATGTCGAGCTGGGCGACATGCAGCGTGCGCTGCTGCACCTGCCCCAGCCGCAACGTGAGGCGTTGATCCTCGTTGGCGCGGGCGGCTTCGCTTATGAGGAAGCAGCCGAGATCTGCGGTTGTGCGGTGGGCACGATCAAGAGCCGCGTTGCGCGCGGGCGTGTTGCGCTCGAAGCGCTGCTGAGCGAGGGCAAGCTGCCGTCGCGCCGCACCTACAACGCCCCGGCCGGCAGCACCGCACTGCAGACGATCATGGATCAGGTCGACGAACTGAGCGGGAACCGCTCCGCAGAGGATTGAGCAGGGCGCTCCGGCGTCAGCGCAGCTTGGCGAGCAATGCGTCGAATTCGGCGGCGATGCTTGACGGCGGGAAAGCGACGAGCAGCGCGTCCCGCAGA
>Ga0070730_10002876_pt1 | contig 15602 bp, 8 predicted proteins | sample Coa_R1_3_FD_66447 | JGI IMG/M metagenome (GOLD analysis project Ga0070730, IMG submission 66447) | Surface soil microbial communities from Centralia Pennsylvania, which are recovering from an underground coalmine fire - Coalmine... | ecosystem: Environmental > Terrestrial > Soil > Unclassified ...
GCGCTCCAGCAAAATCAGAGCTCGGTGCAGCAGATCCGCTACTTCCTGCAAGTGGTTGGGCTCCTCGCCCTGCTAATCGGCGGCGTCGGCATCATCAACACAATGCAGGTGCTGCTGCGCCGTCGCCAGACCGAGATCGCCATGCTCAAGACGACAGGCTATCGGCGTGGCGACCTCTATCTGCTCTTTGGCGTCGAGGCGGGCCTTCTGGGGCTGCTCGGCGGCATCGTCGGCGCGGCGGCAGGCGTTGGCGTCAGCTTCCTGGTGAAGGGCCTCGTGGAAAAAGCCTTCTCCATCTCTCTACCCAACAACGTTGACCCGGTGACAGTCCTCTCCGGCGTAGCGATTGGCTTCTTCACCGCCTTGATCTTTGGGCTGCTGCCCATCGTGCAGGCCAGTCGTGTCCGGCCCATCGCTGTGCTGCGCGGGCTGGGCGAGCGCGCCAGAACCAGCATCCTCATCTCCATCCTACTCTCGCTCTCGCTCGCCGTCCTCTTCTTCTTCCTCGCGCTCAGCATCTTGCAGAGTGTAGGTGTCGCGCTGGGCGTCGTCGCTGGCGGTGGCATCTTCCTGCTGCTGCTCAGCCTCGGCTTCACGCTGGTGGCGCTCATCATCAGCAAGCTCCCCGTGCCAGAGCGCTTCTCCTGGTGGTATACGCTGCTCATCGCCGTCGCGCTGGCGATCTCCGCGCTGATTACCCTGGCGATCCCACCGTTTGGTATCCTCTTTCTGGCGCTCTCGCTGCTGGGCATTGTCGTCGTCGTCCTGCCCCGCAACTGGAAGTCCAATATCAAGATGGCCCTGCGCAATATCGGGCGGCAGAAGACGCGAACCTCCACGACGATGGTCGCCCTCTTTGTCGGCGTCTTTGCCATCGGGCTGATTCTGGTGCTGGGCCAGGACATCAAAAGCAGCATCAACAGCGTCCTTGCGAAAGAAATCACCTATAACTCGTTCATCATCGCAGGCAGCAGCGATAAACCCGGTGTAGATCAGGCGCTGACTCAGGTTGGCGGCATTCAGAAGCAGCTCGTCAACTCCGAAGCTGATGGCGTTCCAACCATGATTAACGGCATCCCCATCGGGCAATACCTCAACGGCGTAGACCCGAACGCCACCCCAAAAGGGCCACCAGCGCTGCTCTACCTGGACGGCATCCAGGGCTATGATCTGGCGCTCGGCCCTCCGCAGGGTGTGACCGTTGTCAAGGGCGATCAGGATCGCCAGCAGGGGCGCGATCTGGGGCCAAACGATGTCAATACAACCAACGTCCTGGTCTCTCAATTCACGTCGATGGCCCCCTTCAAGCTCAAGCTCAACGACCAGATCACCCTGGCGAGCCGTGATGGTAAGCATACCGTAACGGTCACAGTCGTTGGCTTCTACTCCGCGAGCTTCGCCAGCATTGGCCTGGGGATGTATGGCGCTAATAGCCTGGCAAGCACGCTGAGCGGGGGCAGCCCACAGTACATCTACTCCCTCCAAACCGACCCCAGCCAGTCGCGCCAGATTCTCCGACAGGTGCAAAAAGCGGTCCCCTCGGTGCAGACCTTCAGCCTGGCGGACCTGCTGGCTTCGATCATTGGCCTCCTGAATAACGTCCTGGTCATGCTGACGGCGGTAGCCTCGCTGGCAATGATTGCCGGTCTGATCATCATCGCTAACGCGGTCGCGCTGGCAATGTTGGAGCGCCGACGCGAACTGGGCATCCTGAAGTCGGTGGGCTACACCAGCCGCAGCGTACTCAGCGAAGTGCTGATGGAGAACGGCGTCGTTGGCTTCATCGGCGCGCTGATGGCGATGCTGCTCGTCACGCTAGCAACCGTCGGGCTGGCAAAGCTGCTCTTCAAGGTTGATCTGGGTGTCAGCGCGGTGATCGTGCTGGTCATTGTGCTGGCGACCGCGCTAGTGTGTATGCTAGTCGCCTGGCTGGTCGCCTGGAACGCAACGCGCGTGCGCCCGCTCGAAGTCTTGCGCTACGAGTGATGCGGCAGCCCGTATGTACCACCGGCTTCTAGCCGGTCCGTCTTGGGGTGGGGCATCGCTGCGCGAGAGGAGCCGTGATGTATTCATCATCAAAACCAGAGAGCGATGACCAGAGGGAAAAACCTCTTTCCCCCCTGGCCCTGGCGCTGATCTTTTTCGTCCTCGCCTGCACCATTGTCAGCGCGGCGCTGGGAGTGTTCGTGCTGCGCCAGAGTAGCATAGCTCCTACTACTCAGTCCGAGGCACAAGCTTTGCCCCCTGCCCCCACCACGCCCCCGCTCTTTGGCCTGAGCGGCCAGGCATCCTGCCGCCGTCTAGACCCACCGACAGATTCGCCCTGGCTCTCCGTCGCCCACGACGACGCGCAAAAATACCAGATTGACATCCTCGCCTTTGAATGGCAAATCTGGCAAGAATCGAAGTTCGACCCCAACGCCGTCAGTCCAGACAACGCCATAGGCATCGCCCAATTCGAGCCGGACACTGCCGCCAGCCTGGGCATCGACCCGACCGATCCGCAGCAAGCCCTCGACGCGGCGGCCCGCTTAGATAGCATACACCTCAGCCAATACGCAGCCCGCGCCAGCCACCTTGCAGGGCATTACGGCGGCGCCTCCGCCCACTATGCCTATGGCCTGATGCTGGCTGCCTACAACGCCGGCAATGGCGCGGTCGAGTCCGCCTGGTCACGCGCCTTCTCCAGCCAGGGCGCGCAGGTCTGGCCGTCGAGCGCCTGGGCCTGGCTGGATCAAATGCCCAACGAAACACGCGGCTACGTCCCGGCAATCCTCGGCTGCCTCTAAGTGTTCTGAGCAGCAGATGGATCAGACGCTGGCTTTTTCGCAAACCAGGGCACAAACGCCGAAACCCGCTGCTGGTAATCGGCATAGCTCGGCCTCTGTTGCAGCAAATGCTTCTCCATGAGCGGGATGCTGGAAGAGAAACAGCGCTAGGATAGCAACTGGCCTCAGAAGCATCCACCAGGCGAATGGCGCGGCGGACAGCGCGAAGAGCAGCAAACCCCACCAGAACAGCACTTCGCCAAAGTAATTGGGATGCCGCGAGTGGGACCAGAGGCCGGAGGGATACGTCTGGCCGGACGCTTTGGCGATCCGCCTGAAACGGCGCATCTGCACGTCTGCCGTCGCCTCCATGCCAATGGCAGCGGCAGTCACGATGCCCGCCAGCGCATCGAGCCAGTTGAAAGGCCGCGCCCCACTGGAGAGCGCGGGCCACAAAGCCAGACAGCCGAGGAAGACCAGCAGCGTGGGCACAAGATGAATCCCCAGGAAGCTCACCGGCCAATAAAATCTGCCGGTTTGCCGCTGCATATCTCGGTAGCGCCAATCCTCGTGGCTCAGGCCGCGCCACTGGCTGGCAAAGTTAGCGGTCAGCCGCACCGCCCAGGCGCAGAGCAGCGCGAAGACAAGGACATGGCGAACAGTCGTGAACCCCGCCGAGCCAGGTTGCAGCAGCCAGAACAGCGCAATGGGCACAGGCGCCACACTCCAGTAAGGGTCATAGCAGCGCGAATTACGGGCAGCGACGCTGAAGAGAAACACAACCCCCCGTTGCCGCTCCATCCGCCGCGCCCAGGATGACCAGCGGCGGCTCAGCGTGCAACCCGAAACCCACCCCCAACGGCCACAGCCCCAGCCACAAGATACGCTGCGATGATGACCAGCCACGACTTGAACATCCCAGCCTCCCTTTCTGAAGTTTTCCATCCAACCAGTTCTCGTCCCAGCCCGCGCAGGCGGGCTTCGTGGCGCAGCCTCCAGGCGCGGCCTTCAGCCGCCAGCCCGTCGGCGATTATAATCGCCGACGGGCTGGCGGCTGGCGGTCATTCCTCATAGGAAATACCGGGGAAGGTAACAAGGATATACTCCAGCAGGGCGGGCGCGAGCAGATTCAGCCAGACCAGCAGCTTGCCCGGCAGCGTCATCACCAGTTGCCGCTTGCGCCTGGCCGCCTGTCGAAGAATCAGGGAAGCGCAGCGTTCCGGGGACATCGTTGGCACTTTCTCCACATTTGGCCCCATCGCCTCTTTGAGTCGCTCGGTTCGGATAGCCCCAAGATAGAGGACGGTCACGCTGACCCCGCTGCCGCGCAACTCCGCGCGCAGCGTATTCAAGAAGCCGCGCATGGCGTGCTTGGAGCTATTGTAGCCAATCGTACCAGGAATACCCACCTGCCCGCCAAAGCTGCATACACCGACCAGCCGCCCCTTGCTCTGCTTCAGGTAGGGCAGCGCGTAGAAGGTGCAATGCACAACGCCGTAGTAATTGAGTTCGATCTCTGCCTTGAGGGTCGTCAAATCCGTCAGCGCCTCAAAGCGTTTGGGGTGTCCATATCCAGCGTTGTTGATCAGGGTATCAAGACGCCCATAGGTCTCGATGGTGCGCTCGATAAGCTGCTTGCACTGCGCCTCGTCGGTCACATCCGTCTGCACAGCCACCGCCTTCGCCCCGCGCTGGCGACACTCGGCGGCGACCATCTCCAGTTTCTCCAGATTCCGCGCAGCCAGAACCAGCCAGGCGCCCTGATCCGCAAGCTGATAGGCAAGCTCTCTTCCAATGCCGCTGGACGCGCCGGTCACGATAACCACATGCTCTCGAAATGCTGTTTTCTGCATACCACACGCTCACATGATTGACGTTCCGCTTCACCCACGCCTGCCTCCCCCTCAGACCAATGTCCGTTCAGCCTCAACATAACTCGGCTGCGCTTCCCGAAAGCCAAAGCGGCGATAGAACTGTTGGGCAGCCGATCCCTCCGTCACCATCAGCATCACCGAGGCATAATTATGCTGGCGCAGGCCCAGCATGGCATGGCGCACCAGCGCCGCCCCAATGCCGCGCCGCCGATAGCGCGGCAGCACAGCCAGTTCATCAATCAGCGCTGCCCCTTGCCAGCGACTCACCAATACAGCCCCCAGCACCTTTGAAGTCTGCCGTTGACTCTGGCGCAGCTCAGCCACATAAGAGCATTCAGGCAGCGCCGTGTTATCCGAGCCTTCCAGCAACTGCGCCATCTCGGCCAGCCAGACCAACGGAGAGCGCCCGCCCTTGTCGCGCTCATCGAGATAGGCTTCATGGAGGAGTGCGCCCAGCCCACCAGAATCGATGTATGCAATAGGGCGAATGCGGTAGAGCGTACTCAGCATGGCAGGTTCCATCTCCTCTTCGTTCTCCTCCAACACGCGCCGCGTCGCAGCAACCATCGGCGTAAAGCGCCGCACCTCACGAAAACCCGCAGCCGTAAACGCCTTCGTATGGCGCGCCTCATACACTGCCGTGATTGAGCGTGCATCTGCATGCTGCGCGCGCGCAATCGACTGGCGCGCCACCTGCTCGATAAGCTTTGGCTCAAGCGTTGGCAGCAGTGCAATCCCCCCAAGATGGGCTTTCGTCTCCTGCACTCTGAAACACAGCCGCCCCAGGGGGCGACTGGCTCGCCAGAGCAAAAAGCGCTGCCAGTGATGCCCGGTGGGGTCTGTCTGAAACCGGGTCAGCTCATCCTGCTGTTCATGGCGGTCTCGCTCCATGCGCTGGTCAGGCTCTGCCAATGCCTCAGGCGGCACAGGGGGCGTCCGGCCCTCGCGCGTCAATGCCACCCAGACCGGGCCATCCTCTGGCCGGGCCACGCGCCACTCGACAGCATCCATGCCAGCCCCGTTTCCATTGAGCATCTCTAGCATGCTTACCTACCCTACGCCCTGCTGAATAGAGAATCGCACAGGCAGAGGCGTCTGCTCGTCTCCGCCTGTGCGCCAGGATACCACCCTATCTGCTGGCCCCCGCTACAGCTTCTCTGAAACTGCCTTTGCCTGGGTGAACAGCAGCAGATAGTCGCGGCCTCCGGCCTTAGAATCCGTCCCCGACATGTTGAAACCGCCGAAGGGATGCACGCCGACCAGCGCGCCAGTACATTTGCGATTGAAGTACAAATTGCCCACATGAAACTCGCGCTTCGCCCGCTCAATCCGCCCCCGCTCGCGGGAGTACAACGAGCCAGTCAGGCCGTACTCGGTGCTGTTAGCAATCTTCAGCGCGTCATCAAAGTCCTTCGCCTTGATGATCGCCAGCACCGGCCCGAAAATCTCCTCCTGGGCAACACGCGCCGTCGGCGCCACGCCCGCAATGATCGTCGGCTCAATAAAATAGCCCGGACCCTTGCTTCCGCCGCCCAGCAGCAGCGTTCCCTCGCCCTTTCCTACTTCTATATAGTCCTTGATTTTCTGGAAAGCGTTCTGGTCGATGACCGCGCCCAGAGAGGTCTTCGGGTCAGTAGTGTCGCCCACCGTCAGCGCGCGCGCCTTCTCGACAACCTTCTGCACCACCTGATCGTAGACCGCATCCACAATAATCGCCCGCGAGCCAGCCGAACATTTCTGGCCCTGGAAGCCAAACGCCGAGGTCACGATACCCGTCGCCGCTGCGTCCAGATCAGCCGTCTCATCCACCACCACCGCGTCTTTCCCGCCCATCTCCAAGATGGTCCGCTTAATCCAAATCTGGCCGGGCTGATGTTTAGCCGCCAATTCGTGAATGCGCAGCCCCACATCACGCGAGCCAGTGAACGAAATAAAGCGCACCTTGGGATGCTGCACCAGCGCGTCGCCAATCGCGCCACCTGGTCCCGGCAGGAAATTGACCACGCCCGCAGGCAGCCCCACCTCCTGCAAAATGTTGACAAACTGCGCGGCAATGACTGGAGACGTGCTGGCTGGCTTCAGAATGACCGTATTCCCCGCCACCAGGGCCGAGGAGGTCAGGCCCGTCATAATCGCGCAGGGGAAGTTCCAGGGCGGAATGACCACGCCCACACCCAGCGGAATATACAGCAGATCGCTGTCTTCCTCTGGAATGCGCGTCATCGGCTGCTTTTCCGCCAGCCGCAGCGCCTCGCGCCCGTAAAACTCCAGGAAGTCAATCGCCTCCGCCGTATCGGCATCGGCCTCGACCCAGCTTTTCGAAGTCTCATAGATCATCCAGGCGTTGATTTCAAAACGCCGCTGGCGCATCAGTTCCGCCGCCTTGAAGAGATACTCCGCGCGCTCGTCGGCTGGCGTCACCTTCCAGGTCTCAAACGTCTGCGCCGCCACCTCCACCGCCTTGTTCGCCTGCTCCACCGTCGCCTTGACCATCACACCCACAACCTGATCGGGCCGCGCCGGGTTCACCGACGTAAACGTCTCCCCACTCGTGATGCGCTCGCCGCCAATTATCAGCGAATACGCGCGGCCAAGCTCCCCCTCCACCTTCTTTAACGCCGCTTCTTGAGCGCGGTAGTTCGCTTCTACGGTAAAATCAGTCAAGGTGCAGTTCTTAAACTCAGATAGCACACTGGTTGCGCCCCGCTGCACAGTACTCGTCATCGTCACGCCCTCCTTTGAGGTGAAAGTCTCAGCACGAATTACCCTCTTATTGTATCCTAAAACCGCCGGTCATGAGGTGCCCAGCATCCCAGCAGTCATTCAAGAGTCCGCTGGCGGTTGAAACCCCGCCTGGAGGCTGCGCCAGAGGCACGGATTATGGAGTTTTACTTTTCAGCTTTTCGTCCTAGCCCGCGCAGGCGGGCTTGGCGGCGCAGCCTCCAGGCGCGGTCGAGCGAGAGGTCCAGCCGTAGGCGAGAAGGGCTGCCCCTGCGGGGAGCGGCCCTTGCGGGCCTACGGCCTTGGACGGCTTGCGGACGCTGGGCGTCCGCACTCTCGCCCGCCGCCGCAGGCGCGGCCTTCAGCCGCCAGCCCCCGGTGGCTTAAAAATGAAAAGTCATTATCCGCCAGCCCGTCCTGGGCATTATAGCGGCTCTCCGCTGGAGAGACAAGTCCATCTCGCAGGGAGCAGGGAGCCATCGGTTCCATACCTGCCTATCCCTGAGTCATGTTTGGCTCAACACAAAGTATATCCCCTTCCCTCAAGCACCTCTCAACCTTATTCCCAATCTGCTTGTGTAGCGCTGTAGTCAGGTCACATCTGAAAGTTGTATGGTATAATAAAAATGCTAGATAACTCTTCATCTTGAGGTCTTTCTCTATGCCAAACTATGAGGGGCCACCCCCACAAATTGGGCCTGTCGGCTCCAATATCTATCGCGTGCGGCGCAAGCTCAGAATCACGCAGAAACAACTCGCGGCTCCTGAGTTCTCCATCTCATACATCAGCGCTATTGAACGTGGCCGCATTCGCCCCTCCCTGAAGGCCCTGGATATTCTGGCGCGGCGGCTGGGCGTCACGTCCGCCGAACTGCTGGCCGATGTGCCTGAAGATTTCGAATCACAGAGCGAGTATGGCCTTGAAGGTGAAGGGGCGCCGCCCTCCCTCACCACGCTGATCAGCCAGCGCCGCGCCTTCTATCCCATCCCGCTGGCGCTCATCTGGGCCAGCATCAGCCTTGACCAGCATGCTCCCGAACAGGCCAGCGAGTTGCTCAACCTGCTCTCGCCCGCCACCCTCAGCGCCGAGCAGCGCCTGCTGCGCTTTTATCTGCAAGGGCGCGTTGCCCTGGCGGTGGGTCATCCCGCCGAGGCCCAGGCCACCCTTGAACCCATCCTTCAACAAGATGAATTCAGTGGCTATGCTGAACTTCTGGAGCGCTGCCGGTTCCTGCTGGCTGGCGCCTATGAGGCGCAAGAAAAGTTTTTACTGGCTGCCGATACCTTCACAGCCTGCATCCAGGCCATCCAGAACGGCATCGTGGGCGACCCGCTCTTCGCCATCGATGTCTATTCCTCCTTCGCCGATCATCACCGCCGCCTGGAGATGCGCGAGCTAGCCGTCGAGTATTACCAGCAAGCCCTCAACCAGCTTGATCTCGTCCTTCAGCCCACCGCCCTGGCGGAAATCTCCTCCCATCTCAGTCAGGAGCATCTTGAAAGCGCCCGCTCCACCCTCTCCGATTGGTATGCGGCGCGCAGCCGCGTTCTCTTCGAGCTTGCCGAGGCGCGGCGCCGCATCGCCCAGTCCTCCGCGAATCTGGGGGCAACCCGCCAGGAAATGGGAGACACTCCGGGCGCTGAGCAGCAACTGCGCCTGACTATCGACCTCTGCGAGCGGCTGGGAACACGCCGTCAGGCCGTGCTGGCCCGCATCGCGCTGGCTGATCTCCTGCTGGAGCGCCAGCAAACCCAGGAGGCCGAAAGCCTGGCGCTGGAAGCCGAAGCCCTGTGTCGCCCCGCCGAGCAGGGCACGATTGAAGATGCCACGCTCTCTGGGCGCGTTCTCGTCACGCTGGGAGTCGTCTACAAAGCGCTTGATCGCCTGGAGGATGCCGAACGTTCCTTTCAACACGCCATCGACAGGCTTCAGCAGGAGAACGCCCACGAACAGCTCGCGCGCGCCTACTTCCGCTACAGCGAACTCCTCCACGACAAAGGGCAGTTCGCCGAAAGCTACGAACTGGTGAAACAAGCCTATCTGCTTGGTCAGCGCAAGCGCGACGAACCAACCACTAGCACACCTTGACCCGCCCGGCTGGGCAGGCTTTTGCTTGACAACTTAGCGGCAAACGACTACACTAGCAATTGTCTATCTTTGACCGCTCCCCCAGGGCCGCTTCGCGCGGCCTGATTATCAGCAGATAGAGATACTCTATGGACCTTGATCCCGTCGGCTGGTCAACCGAAGACATCACGCTCTTGATACAATCGCTGGCACGCACCGCCATCGAGCAGTTTGTGCATGACCATCCATTCTTGCAACAGCGGGCGCTCGCCGGCTTCAGCAAACGGCTCCCACCCAACTATCCACAGCGCCTGGCAAGCCATCTTTCCCAACGCGCGGCAATCTATCAGCAAACGCTCCAGGAGCTGATCAAATTCTGGCGCCAGGAAAAACAACCCCTTTGCGAAGCCATCGAACAACTCGAAGCGCCGCTCACGCTGGAAGCGCTCAGCCCGCTGATTGAGCAACATGGTGGTCGGGCTGTCCTCTCCACCTTACACACCAATGCCCACGCTGACACCCTGGGCGAGATACTCACCGCGCTGAAGCAAGGCATCAATCGCGGCGAGATTCCCCTGGAACCCACCGCGCCCCCGCCCGCCCGCGACTCTGGCAAGCTCCCTATGGCTGGCGCCCCCGCCGCCCCAGCGCCGACAACTGCTCCAGCCGCAGCAAACCGCCGCGAGCGTCCATCAGGCGCGCTCAGCACAGTGGCAGCCACGCTGCCCAGGCCATCTGGCAGCCTGGCGTATCGATCCGAGACCCCAGCAGCGCCCAAAACCATTCCTGAATTCTTGGCCGCGCTGGAAACGCAGCTTCAATCACTCCACACCATTCAGCAAACCATTGAAACCTCCGGGGTGCAACTTACCCAACACCAGACCTCCGACGATCCCCAGGCGCTTCCTCGCATCCTGGAAAAACTCAACGCCGCTTATCAGAAGCGCACCGAGGGGCTGGCTCGTTTTGGCGCCCTGGAAAGCGATCTGCTCAACGCGCTCCGCACCGAAACCCAGCAGGCGGAAGCCGCCGGGCAGGTAGAGGGCCTGTCTGACAGCCTCCCACCCGATACCCCTGCTACAACCCTCAGCGAAGCCAGCGCGCATATCCAGGCGTTTCAACAGGCCCGTGAGCGTCTCACCGCAGCGCTCACCCTCAACGAGCAGCGCCTGTCCGCGCTCAAAGCTGAACCAGCAGCCATTGAAACCCTCCTGCGCGAGATCGAGGAACTGGAGGGCGAAACTGGACCGCTCCGGGCAAAGCTGGCAAATCTCAAAACCACCGCCCCAGAAAACGCCACCACGCGCCAAATTGAACGGGCGCTGCAAACCGCCGAGAAGATGCACGCGCAGGCCGCATCCCTACGCAACGGGTTGCTACAAGATTGGCATAATCACCTGCTACGCGCCTATTCTGACGCAGAGAGCCTGCTCAACCAATCGCTCCACCTATCGGCAGATCTCCCAGAGATTACCAACCTTCACCAATCCCTTCAGAAAGCTCGGATCCTCCTCGATACGCCACTGGCGCCCAATGCGCCAGTCCCATTGCCGTTCCCTCCAGCCCAGATGATCACCTGCCGCCAGCAGTTGAACCAGCAGAGTGAGCATCTCCGTCAGGCGCTTGCTACCTATAACCCACAGATTGCGCTGGCGGCCCTCCAAGACTTTGAGCAACATGACTCAGCCGATCTCACACCCCAGCAGCTTCAGAAAATCGGCGCGGCGCTTGTCGGCGCCGCCTCTTTGCAGGCAGGCTACTCTGGCCTGATCTGGCGCGTCGGAGCCACACTCCTGGCCGCCCTGGATAACACCGCCGCCGAGCAATTTTACGAGCGCTTCGGCTTTGTCGCCGTTGCCACCGCCATCGCCGCCTCCCTGCGCAATGGCGACTTTCCTCTGGGACTGGCTTTCGCCGAAAAAGACTACCTCTTCTATACCGACGCCGACATTGGCAGTGTCTTCAAACACGAGCGCGTCCTGGGCATCTTAAACTCCACCTGCGGCGCCTCTCTCTTTCCCGCGCTTCCACCTCATTGTTTTGCCGCCTCCTCGCCTGCCGTGCGTCAGGCAGCGCTGGAACTCCTCTCCAGAGCAGCGCAGTTCAATTTCCCAGAAGCCCTGCGCCTCCAATTAAGCGCCGCGCTGCTGGCCGAGGCTGCCTCGCCGGACGAGCGCGCACAGGCCGCGCGCCTCCTCAGTCGAAGCCTGATCGACCAGCAGCAGCACCTGAACGCCTACTGCGTCTGGCGCGCACTGGCGCTCGAACAGCCAAACCTGTATACCGATCCAACCGGCCAGGAAGCGCTGTTTAGCCTGATCTGGCGTTTTGGGCTTGATACTCATACACCAAGCGCCCAGCTTGCCATGCTCTGCGCCGATAGCGATCTCCAGGAAGCCAGTTCCTATGTGCCTGGCATTGCCCTGGCGCTGGCCCTCGGCTCGCTGTCTCTCGCGCGCGCCCAACACCCACGCGGCGAAGCGTGGGCCATTCTCTTCCTGGATATGCTCCGCGATCACCATCACTACCTCGCCATCAGTGATGCGCTCCGCGCCCGCCTACCCAAACAACCGGGCAAAGGGAGCGAAGATGAAGATACTGAAGGGGGGCATAAGCAGCTTGTCATCCAGACCATCCAGGCAGAACTCAGCGCGGCCCTCGCCGAAGCGGACCGGCGCCTTCAGGTCTCCAACTATCGCTTTGCCCCCACCAAGCAAATGCGCAACCAGATCGACGCCCAGGTGCGCCCTTTGCTCAGCGCGCTTCAGCAGAGCCTGGCGCCGACCAGCGACCTGGGCAGAAATCTCCACGAGGCGGACCCGCTTGACCTGACCAGAGCGCTCATCCAGGAGGCCGAACGCCAGCGTCGCCAGGAAGGGCGCGATCCCATCGAGGGAGACGATCTCAAAAAGCTACGCAAAGACCTGGAAAATCTGCTCAAGCATCTGGTCGAAGCGGCCCGCAAACACGCCGAACTGACCGCGCTGGGAGGGCGCCTGCCAACCACCCGCGCCCAACTCAGCCCAGAGGCCGATCATCTCTCTTCCAACCAGCACGAGGACAACCTGACCAGCGCCATGCCCTGGGACAGCTATGAATCCATACAGCCTGAGCTACGTCGGCTCCTCACCGAAGCGCCCCCATCCCGCGACCTGTTGCAGCGCGCGCTGCCAGGCATCTCACTTGATCTGAGCTAGCCTAGACTGGAGCCTGCGTCATGACTGAGCGAATCACCACTGCCCATCTGCTCCCGCGCGCCCTCCTGCTAGAGAGCGATGACCTCCTGGAGACGCCTCACGCCGCCCAGCAGTTACAAGATCGTGACCTCACCTACAGCGACTATGTGAAGCATCTCACCGGCGATCTCGCGCGTGGCCTCAGTCGCGCGGACTGGACTCGCCAGATTGCCTCCGAAGGCGACATCGCGCTTGCCCGCCGATTGGCTGCCTCCTGCGGCAGCCCTGATCTTGACCGCCTGGTAGAAAGCCAGCGCCAGGACTGGCTCAAACAATGCCAGAATCAGTTAGAGCAGAGCCAGCAGGCCCTTGAGAAAACGACCCTTCCTCTCAGCGCAGAAGACGAGCAGCGCGTCCATCAACTGCGCGAGGGCGCCATCGCCCAGATGCGCGAAGAACGCTTTCACCTCGCCAGAGGCGCCATCCAGCAGCTCACCGGCGAAATCACCCAGATGCTTCAGTATGCCACCCAGCTTCAGCAAGAACGCCGCGACCAGGCCATCACCCATGTCCGCAAGGCCCGCGAGCGCTACTATGCCATCGCCCTCTCCCACGACACCAGCAAAATCAGCGAACATGTCGATAAGCTGCTCTATATGGCAGAACGCCTGGCCCTGCACTCGAACCTGAGCGACGCCGACCAGCAATCCCTGGAGCGCTGCTGTGTGGCCGCCGAGCAACTCTGCGACGACCCCATGTGCGCCTCCAACGTCACCGCCGCCCTGATCGCGGCCCTCTCCGATACGTCCAGTCGGCACAGCAGCCCCGTTGACACGCCCAACATGGCGCAAAGCCGGGGCAAGAGCGCTCCGCCTTCATCACCTCCCCAGCAGCCGCCCTTTGATCCGATAAAGGACATAACCTTTCCCGATCCTTCCACACCCTACCCTGCGGCGCCCGATGGCTGGACAACAGAAGCCGATGTCTATCTCATCGACCACTATCTTTCTCTCCCGGATGACGACCTGGCCCAGCACCTTTCAGTTACCCCCGAAGCGATCAAAACGCGCATCGACGCCCTGGGACTGGTCGGCGCGCGCCAGGCCAATGTACGCGCCCCGCGCGGACGCGAGTTGCGCCAGGAGTTCTGGGCAAACCCCTACGTCCCTGGGCAACCCATCACCACGCTCAAAATGTTCTATGGCCGCGAGCGTGACCTGGACTATATTCGCTCCAACCTCAGCCACACGGGCGATGAGGACCAGAGCCGTGTCGTCATCCTGGAAGGCCACCGCCGCACCGGCAAAACCTCGCTGCTGCGCCACCTTGAGGGCAAAAAAACAGCCCCCTCCATCCTGGCCCCGCGTATCCCTGTCTACCTCGCCATCGACAGCTACATCCCCTTCACCAGCGCCACACTCTTCTATAAGATGAGCTACAGCATCTATAAAGCGCTGCGCCACCAGGACTGCGCCATCGCCCAGCCGCGCCTGGACGATTTTCAGGCCGACTTTGCCCAAACCTGGCATCAGTACCTTGATACCGCCGAAGAAGCGACCAGTGGGAAGGGCTTGGTACTCATGTTTGATGAGTTTCAACTCATTGAGGAGCGCCGCGCTGCTGGCGCGCTCGATAAAGATGTATATTGGGTGCTGCGCGCCGACATTCAGGAAAAGCGCCACGCCGACTTTATCCTGGCTGGCACCATGCGCCTGGAAGACATCGTGCGCCAGCATGACGCCGCCCTCTTTGGCATCGGCCCGACCCACATCCTGCGCTCGCTCGACGACCAGAATGCGCGCCGCCTCATCCGTGAGCCAGGGCGCGAGCAGCAGGTGGCCTACGATGACGATGCCGTCGAACTGATTATTGCCCTCAGTTCCAGCTATCCTTACTACGTCCAGTTGCTGTGCAGCGTCCTCTTCAACTCCCTCAATGACCGCCAGAAACGCCGCGCCATGCGCATGGATGTAGAGCGCGTCTTGCCTACCGTCCTGGAAGAGGGCAGCACACAATTTACGTCGATCCTCTTTGCCAATGATGTCTCCTCGCTTGAACGCTATATCCTGGCAGGCGCGGCTGAACTCGTCGGCGCTATTGGCAGCTCCTGCCATCGTGATGAACTCCTGGCGCTGCTCCGCGACAAAAAACTCGTCTCCAACGAAACGGAGTTTGAGCAGGCGCTGCGCCAGTTGACCCTGCGCGACCTGATGAAAGACGGCGGCGGCGGTGAGCATATCGCCTTTCAGGTTGATCTCTTCCGCCAGTGGCTGCGCGACCAGAAACGACTCGACCGCGTGATCCGCGAGGAACGCGAGCGCCAGCAACATCGGAGATATAACCATGCCAGCGCGTAACCCCTTTATCCCTGGCAAGCCTGCCAACGACCTCGGCGCTTTCTGGGGCCGCCAGCGCGAATTGCGCCTGCTCTCATCCTATCTGCTCGATAGCGAGCAGCCGCAAAGCTCCGCCCTCATCGGGTCAGCGTACATCGGCAAAACCTCGCTGCTCTGCCACCTCCTCGCCTGGCATCACGCCTCCGCAGCCGAACGCAGCAACTGGCCCTCCCTACACACTGACCACCTGGCGCGCACCGTCGAAGTCATATTGCCGATGAGCGAACTGACCACCGCTCATGCCGACCGCTTCTATCAACGGCTCATCTCAGAGATGCGCAAACAGCTCGCCAACCTGGCAGCCCAGGGCCAACCAGCGATCTCGCTGCCCAAACAGAGCGGGACCGCAGACCCGATCAGTCCCCTCGAACGCTTCCATGACATGCTCGACATCGCCTGCGCGGCGGGCTATCGCTTCCACTTCCTGCTCGACGATTTTGCCGCCATCACCGAAAATCCCGCCGCCTTCGACGACATCTTCTTCACCCAGCTTCGCTCCTGCGCCCAGTCCTATAACGTCGCCTGGGTGCTTGCTATCGACCGACCCATCCCCGATCTCTGGGAAGCCCCCGATATGGCCCAGGCCCCCTTCTTTGGGT
>Ga0070730_10002877_pt1 | contig 15601 bp, 16 predicted proteins | sample Coa_R1_3_FD_66447 | JGI IMG/M metagenome (GOLD analysis project Ga0070730, IMG submission 66447) | Surface soil microbial communities from Centralia Pennsylvania, which are recovering from an underground coalmine fire - Coalmine... | ecosystem: Environmental > Terrestrial > Soil > Unclassified ...
TGAAGCAGTTCCGCGCCCTGGCCACCCGCTACGACAAGCGAGGCTGGAACTACCGCGCCATGGTGGTGATTGCCGCATTACTGCTGTGGCTCCCCAAGTGATTCACCAGACACGCCCTAGACAGGGAAGTGATCAGTGAGCCTCTTCGTCGTCAAGCATCAGCATCCGGCCGGCAGCTGTCCCGCCCAAAACCGCGAGATGGCCCCGATGCTGGCCCGTCAGCTCTCACCGGCCAATGCCCAGCAGCACGGTCTGCTGATCCAGGCAGAGGCTGTCGTCAACAACGCGCACACACTGTACCTGATCGTCGACGCGGCCGATCAGGAGAGCGTCACCCGGTTCATGCAGCCCTTCGCTCAGGCAGGCTCGGTCGAGGTGCTGGCCGCATCGTCCTGTGAGGCGGTGATCGCCCGGGGCGGCTGCGCACTGGTGTGATCACACGGCAAGCCCCGCTCTCCCAGCCGTGGGATCGCAGCGGCTGCCTCGCGTGGAGTGTTGCAGCTGCGCCGAACCCTCCCGCGCACTGCCGGCGGCGCCCGCGGCAACATCGTGCGTTGTCTGCGCGCAAGCCCCGCAATCTGCGATGACTGACCCTCCCGTACCCCTTTCGTGGACGCCCTCGTGCCGTACTGCAAGCATGAGGCGAACGTTTCGGAAGGAGCGCGATCGTGGCAAAACAGTCAGGCAGGATCGAATCGCGTACGCTGCGCCCCGTCTCGCGCCGCACGATGATCAAAGGCGCGGCGGCGTTGGCGGCCGGCGTGCCGCTGGCGATGAAGGCCGGCTGGGGGCCATACGGCTCGAAGGAGAGCTTCCTCGCCCGAGCGCAGGCGGCGCCGATCCAGTTCCAGCTCGTGCCCAGCGGCATCAAGGATCTCTTTTCCCAACGCCACGGCCACGGTCTCGATCACGCCCGGCGACCTGGCCGACGATGTGCAGGTCGTGGCGCAGAACATGCCGCCGAACACCACCTTCACCTGCTACTTCATCCAGAGTCCGACCAAGCCGTTCGGCGCCTGCCAGTACTGTATGGATCTGAAGACCGACGCCTACGGCTACGGCACGACCTTTTTCCACGGCATCACGACGCAGGCCTACGCGATGAACGCCGAGAACGCAGGGGAGTCGCAGAACGAGGACGGCCCGGCCTCCGGCACGCAGCTCGAACACTTCGGCATGTGGTTCTCCAGCCTGCAAGACGCGCAGACGGTGCTGAACAATCCCAGCCTCACCGGCACGCCCTTCGACGGCGGCACCCCTCCCGCGCACGCCGGCCCGCAGGCGATGAACGACGGTTCACCCGACCCCAAGTTCTAAACGAGCGGCGATCAGGCGCTCCGCGGCCAGTCCGCACGCGAGGCCGCAGCCCGCCCGGCCTCGCGTGCGGCCCGCGCCCCGGCAAGCGTGTCGACTTCCAGGAAGGTCTGCCGCCGGTGCTCCCAGCAGTGGAGGTGATACGCGTTGCGGGGCGTCTGTTCGCCGGCGGTGCACCAGAGCAGGCCGGGTCCACTCACCGGGGTAATCAGGGTGGCGCATGTGACGCCACGCTCCGCCATACCCTCGTCGGCTCCTCTTTTGTGCGTTGGTGACTCCGCTCTCTACTCCAGGGGAAGGTGCGCTGCTCAGCACGTCTTGATGCGCCACTCACGACCGCCTGGCGCTTCACGCGCTGGTCGCCCGTGTTCAGGAGTAGGGGTATAGGCTGCGGGCGGTGAGCAAGATATGTGCGCCTCCTGGGCTGCCATCGCGGCCGCCGCGAGCGAACGATCGTGGTCATGGCGTTGTGGCGAGCTCTGCTCTGCCAGCAAGGCTCGCAGGCGTTATGAGGCGCGGGTTCGAGCCTGAACGCTCGGGGTTGCCGTGGCGGCCGACGCCGTGGTCTTCGTGCTCGCGGTCGACGCCGTATCGCTGCTGGCCTGAGCGGTGCTCGCTGGCTGCGTGGCCGTGCTGGCGGCGTGGGCCGTCGTCTGCATAGACTGCGCGGCGATCAGGCCGAACAGGCTGCTCGACACGAGCACGCTGCCGACCGCGCTGGTCTGGAGCCAACGGCGGATGCGCTTGGGGCTGCGGGCGCTGTTCGTGGTAGCCATGATGAGAACTCCTTGAATTCGTTGGATGCCTTGCCGGGTGTCGTGTCGTGTTCCTGTCTTTACACTAGGAGCCGGCGATTGAGCGTTGATTGGCGATAGCTACGTACGCTCCCATCTCGTGCACATCTGTTTCCCATCCTTCCTGCCTGCCGCAGGGCACGCCGGAGCCGCGATGCACGAACTGAACCTGCGGGCGATGAACACCGATATCCGCCTGCTGGCGGCAGACAGCGGCGACCGCACGCAGGCGCGGCTCACGCGGGCGGCCGAGAGGTTTGCGGTCCATGAACGCGCGCTTAGTCGCTTCGACCCGGCGAGCGATCTCTCTGCCCTCAACCGCGCCGGGCCGGGCTGGACGTGGGTGCCGGAGCTACTGTTTCACGCACTGACCGCAGCCGATGCCCTGTTTCGCCAAACCGGCGGCCTGTACAACCCGGGCATCCTGTCCGCGCTGGAGGCCGAGGGCTACGATCGCTCGTTCGAGCAACTCGCACCGCCACTCGATGACCATGTGCGGCGGCCGGCGGTGCCTCCCGCACCGCCGATCGCCGTGCTCTTTGCCAAGTCGTATGCGCTTGACCCCGAGCGTCAGGCGGTGCGGTTGGCGCCCGGCGTGCGGCTGGATCTGGGCGGCATCGGCAAGGGGCTGGCCGTGGATGCCGCGGCGGCTGAACTCGGCGATCAGCGCGGCTTCCTCGTCGATGCGGGTGGCGATATCCGCGTAGGCGGCACGAGCCCGGACGGCGGCGACTGGGGCATCGCCGTGCAAGATCCGACCGACCTGGACCGCGATCTCGCCGTGTTGGCGGTGCGCGACGGCGCCGTGGCAACCTCATCCGTGGGGCGCCGGCGCTGGCTGCGGCAGGGTGAGGTGGTCCATCACCTGATCGACCCGCGCACCGGCCGCAGTGCGGTAAGCGACCTGCTCGCCGCAACGGTGCTCGCGCCGGCCTGCGCGACGGCGGAGGTCTTTGCCAAGGCCGTGGTGATCGCCGGGGCCGAGGCGGGGTTCGCCCTGCTTGAGCGGCACAACCTGGCTGGGCTGGTCGTGGACCGCGAGCGACGCCTGCGCGTCAATCCGGCCATGCAGCCGTTCCTCGTCGACACCAGTGCCTGAGCAGCGCTGCCACGGGCAAGGCCGGTCCCGAGGAGAGAGCGGAGGTGCGGCGATGGAGCACGTCACCTGGTACACGATCCGGACGGCCGGCATCACGGCCTATCTGCTGCTCTTCCTCACGGTAGCGACGGGGCTGGTGCTCTCCGGTCCCGGCGGCGCCTGGTGGAAGGGGATCCCGATCCTGCCGCTGCACCGCTTCCTCACCTGGCTGATGGGCGCATTCCTCGCCGTCCACGTGCTGGTGCTGCTCGTCGATACCTACCTGCGCTTCAGCCTGCTCGCCGTGCTGGTGCCGTTCACCTCTGGCTTCGAACCGTTCTGGACGGGGATCGGTGTGCTCGCGTTGTACCTGCTGGCGTTGGTCGTGGCCAGCACGGCGATTCGGCGCGAGCTGCACAACCTGCTCTGGTACGGGCTGCACCTCCTGAGCTATCCGGCGTTCGTGTTCAGCACCGCCCACGGCATCAAGACCGGCGCGGACACCAGGCACGGCTGGATGCTGGCGCTATACCTCGCCTGCACCGCCATCGCCGCAGCGCTGCTGGCGCGACGCTTCACGCGCCTCGCGGCGGGCACGCCGGACCGCCTGCAGCGCTGGGGGCCGGGGGTGATCGCCGGCGGCGCCTTCACCGCGATGGTGCTGGTGCTGCTCAGCACCCGCGTGGGCTACCCCTGAGGCGCTCGGTGGGGCCACCCGTCCGCACGCTTGCGAGTGACCGCCGCTCGACCTGATTCAGCTACTGCGTTTCCACCGTGTGGCCCGAAGCAGAGAGTCGTTCACGGTCGCCTGGGGCGGGTTGTGCCCTCTCACGCCCGTTCGGCTGAGTGTGCCGTGCCTCACAAGCACAACGTCGCCGCGCCAACGCCGGCCACCATCCGGCGGGGCATGGGCTCCCGTACCTCCAGTGACATCAGGGACGAAGCACCGACGCGGTGGACGCATCCGCCACGCCTTGCGCCGGGTGTACGACAGGAGCGATGAGAGGAGCCACGACGATGGCCACGACGAACACCGCCCGCAGCCCCAAGCGCATCCGCCGCTGGCTCCAGACCAGCGCGGTCGGCAGCGTGCTCGTGTCGAGCAGCCTGTTCGGCCTGATCGCCGCGCAGTCGTCCGGCGCCGCGGCTCAGGCCGAGAGCGCTCCCGTGGTCCCGGCGTTCACCTGGCACTCGCCGGCGCAAGGCGCCGAAGTGGCCACGCGGAGCACGGCTCCGGCGGTGGTGACACCCCCAGCCGTGATGACACGCAAAGCAGTTCCGAGCGTCGCGGCCACTCCCACCGTGCACGCCCGCACGCGTGCCTCGTAACGCCTGCTCGCCTGCACGCCCGCCGGTGGCGCCAAAGCCGGCCGCCGGCACCGCGCATCCGAGCCATGATCTCGGCTTCCCCTGGTATCGAGGGCCAGAGGAATCTACCGGGGCCCGGCGGTGCGCCTACGCCCCCTCGTCCATCGCCATCGTCAGGCCGCGCACGTAGCTCGGCGCGAACAGCAGGCAGATCAGCACGATCGGCAGGGCGGCGATGCCAATTGCCCCCGTCGCCTGGGTGAACTCGCCCAGGTCGAGCGAGATCACCGCCAGTCCTACCGTCACCGTCTGCTGGTCGTGGTGAATCAGGAATGTGCCGGCGTAGAGCAGGTCCGAGGCCATCATGCCGACGCAAAAGACGCCCGCGGCGATGATGACCGGCCAGCTCATGCGCAGCGTCAGGCGCAGAAAGGCCTGCACACGCGTGCCGTCCAGCAGCGCCGCCTCTTCGGTGTCCGGCGAGAGCGCGGTGAAGTGCGTGTAGAACAGCCAGGTGCAGAAGGGCACGGTCAGCGTCTCGTAGAGCAGGATCACGGCCAGGAAGGTGTCGGAGATGCCCAGCCAGATGAAGAGCTGGTAGACCGGCACCAGCACGGCGATCTGCGGCACGAAGTAGCTGGCGAGCAGCAGGCGCGCCGTCCAGCGGGCGCCGGGCGGCCGCAGCCGTGCCAGCGCGTAGCCGGCGAGCAGGCTGGCGACGAGCGCCACGACCAGCGCCACGCCGAAGATCACGGCCGTGTTCTGCATCCAGGTCCAGAAGGCTTGATCACGCAGCGGCTCAGTGAGGCCAGTCAAGCTCGGATGCAGCGCCCAGAAGGGATTGCCGTCCGTGTTCTCCGTCAGCGGTCGGATCGACGAGATCAGCGTCCAGTAGATCGGCAGGATGTGAAAGACGGCGAGGACAAGGGCGGCGACGCTGCCGAGCGCCAGCAGCACACCGCGTCGCAGGCGATAGTGCGCAACGCGACGGCCTTGCCGCGGCGCAGGAGCGGCGGGCGCAGCTCGCGTCGCCGCGGGGGCTGGCTGCGCCGGCAACGATGCCGTTTGCAATGATTGCAGATGCAGCGGCGCGACGCTGCGCTCCGGCACGTGCGGCCGCGGCTCGCGTTCGAAGAAGCGAAAGCCGATGAACAGCAGTGCCGCCACGAAGGGGAACTGCAGGACGTTGATCGCCGCGCCCAGCCCCGTCTGCCCGTGCTCGATGCCGGTGCGGTACGCCAGCGTGCCCAGCAGCGGTTGGAAGATCAGCCCGCCCGTCTGAACGTAGACGATCGTGTAGTCCATGAAGGTGATCACGATCGAGGTGAGCACGGCGAGGACGAGATAGCGGCGCACCAGCGGCGCGATCACCAGCCGGAAACGCTGCCAGGCCGAGCCGGACTCCAGCCGCGCGTACTCCAGCAGCTCGCGCGGAATGCCGTTCAGGCCGGCCAGCAGGAAGACGGCCACGAACGAGGAGCAGCGCCAGACGTTGAAGGTAACGATCGTGGCGAAGTAGTAGGCGCTCGGCCCGAACAGCCCTTCCAGGGTGTCCTTCACCTGCACCGCCTGCAACGTGTAGAAGGTGTGGAAGGGCGGCTTCAGCAACATCATCCAGGCGAAGCCGGAGAACGCCGCCGGAAACACCCAGGGCACGAACACGACCAGGAAGACGAGCGAGCGGCCCCAGAAACGCCACCAGAGCAGCAGCGCCGTCGCCACGGCCAGCACCAGCTCGAGCGCGATCGTGATCGCGGTCAGCACGACGGTGTTGCGCACGGCCTCCCAGAAGGTGCGGTCGCTCAGCACCTCGCGGTAGTTGGCGAGGCCGTTGAAGGCGCCGGGGCCATAAAAGTCCTGGCTGCTGGTGAAACTCAACCAGACCGTGTAGAGCAGCGGATAAACGATCAGCCCGAAGACGAGGGCGCAGGCCGGCAGCAGCAGCAGATAGGCCGCCAGGTGGCGCCGCAGCCAGCCTGGCAGCGCCTCCTGCAGGCGATGCCAGGGGCGCCCCAGCCGCGGCGGCGCCTGCTCTCGCGTCGGCGTCGCGATCATCTCGCTCTCACGTCGGCTGTTGTTCGCCGTACACCGGCAGCGGGGACAACGGCGCCACCGCTGTCCCCGCTGTCAAATTGCCCTGCCGCGGAAACCACGGCTTACTTCGGAACCGCCGTCACGTTCGGGGCCGGGGTCAGGCTGGACTTGTAGTTCTTGGCGTAGATCGGCCCGATCTGGTCGCGTCCGAACTTGAGCGCGTCGTCTACTGTGCCGCCGCCGCGCATCTTGCCGATCATGTCCGGCAGGATGTACTGCGCCAGCACGTCCTCGGCCGCCGGAGTCTGCGGGCCGGGGTAGCCGTAGGTTTGCAGCAGCGCGCCCTGATAGTCCTGCATAACCACGAACTTCGGATCCTCGCTCAGCACCGGCATCGGCTTCACCAACTGATTGGCGAACATCGGCATGTTGTAGCCCGTAGAGGCGATAAAGTTCGCCTTCCAGTTGTTCATGTATGTCCAGAGGAAGGACGTGGCCGCCTCAACGTTCGCTTTGGGCGTGAAGTTCCAGATCGCGAAGACCTGCGGATCCGGCATCGAGAGTTGTGCTTTTGGTCCTTTCATCTCGGGCAGAATGGCGATGGCGTTGTACAGCTCGTCGTTCTTGCCCTGCAGGCTGCGCAACGCGCTGATCGCGTCATGGATGAAGAAACCCGTGCCGGATCCGAGGTACTGGTTGTCCGACACGTCGGCCCAGGCGTAGACCTCATCCGAGTTGGCCTCGGCCTGGAACTGCTTCGCCCAGGTGAGGAAGTCCTTCATCTCCTGGGTATCGAGCGCCAGTGTTTTGCCGTCCTCATGCACTTCACTGGCGCCGAACGACCACATCACCGCGCGCCAGTTGTGGTTCGCGTCGTTGCAGTGCGAAATCGCCAGACCGGCCGCATGGTTTTTCGGCTTGAGCACCTTGCCCGCCGCCAGGACATCGTCCCAGGTGACCGGCGTTTTCAGGCCATTGTCCTTGAGCAGGTCGGTGCGCACCAGCGGCGGGATGATCACGTTGAAGTGCGGCAGGCCCAGCCACTTGCCGTCGATGAACGACGTCGCCTTGCCGATCGGGATCACATCGCCGTAGGCCTTGATCATCGGGTCCATCAGCGGCGTCATATCCACCAGGCGGTTCTGGTAGCGGCGCGTCTGGATCTGGGCGGCGAAGGCGAAGAGGTCGTGCCCTCTGCCGGCGGCGGCCTCGGCCGCGAGCCGGCCCGGCAACTGCGCGATGTCGACGTGGTCCACGCGCACGTTAACGTTGTTGGCGCTGCCCCAGTCCTTCGCGTACTTGTCGAAGTACGTATCGAAGGCCGGCACGAAGTGGTTCCACATCAGGATCGAGAGCGAGGCGCCCTTCGAGACGCTGATCGAGGGCGTGCCGCCTGCGGGGGCGGCCCCGACGGGCGCCTTCGTGATCTTTGCATTGTTGCTGCTGCTGCACGCCGCCAGCAGCGGCGCCAACCCGATGCCGGCCAGGCCGGCGCCCAGCCCCTTCAGCAGCCGGCGCCGATCGAGCCTGCCCTCGAGCGCGGGCGCCGGCTCGGGCACGACTTCCGCACTCGGAGCGGCCTCGGCACGGATCTCCGCAGGACCATCTGCCATGATCTGCCTCCTCGCATCGTCACGCCGCCTTGGATCGCGGCTGGACGGCTGTGCCAAACGCCGGCAACCGGCCGCCTCGACCGGTCGCCGCTGAGCCTGTGCCGATCGGCAGACCAGCGCCGGAACGCCGCCGTGGCGGCGCGGTCTGGTCCTGCCGCCGTCCTACTTGATCGCGCCCTGGCTGATGCCCTCCACGAAGTGATCGAGGAAGAAATTGTAGAGAATCGCGACCGGAATGCCGGCCAGCAACGCCCCGGCCATCAGCTCCCCCCAGAAGTACTCGTCGCCGCGGATCAGGTCGCTGGTGACGCCGATCGTCACTGGCTTCTCCAGCGAGTTGGAGATGAAGGTCAGGGCGTAGATGTACTCCTGCATGCCCAGCGTGAAGGCGAAGATCGCCACGGTCAGCAGCCCGGGGATGCTGAGCGGCAGCACCACGCGCAGGATCGCCTGCAGGCGCGAGCAGCCGTCCACGCGCGCCGCCTCCTCGACTTCGACGGGGATCGTCTTGAAGAAGCCCATCAGCAGCCAGACGCAGAACGGCGTGGTGAAGGTGGGATAGACCACGACCAGCGCCCACTTGGTGTCGATCAGGTTCACGTAGCGCGAGAGGATGATTGTCAGCGGCAGAAAGAGCAAGGCGGGCGGCACGAGATAGGTGAGAAAGATGCCGATGCCGAAGTTGTCCGCGTTGGGAAAGTGCAGCCGTGCCAGCGCGTAGGCCGCGGGCACGGCCAGGATGAGCGTGATCACGACGGTGAAGAACGAGATCACGATCGTGTTCCCGGCCCAGGTCAAGAACTTGGTCTGCTGGAAGAGGTAGGTGTAGTGCGAGAAGGTCGGTGCGCGGTGGAACCAGAGCGGCGGCGTCTTCAGGTCGATGAGGTCGCCACCCTGCTTGAACGAGGTCACCGCCATCACCGCGATCGGGAAGAGTGCGATCACCAGGAAGAACGCAAGCCCCACCCAGGTGACGATCGACTCCCTGAGGGCGCGGGTCAACCAGGTCGTGCCCTGGCGAGCACGCGCCGGCGCTGAGGCGTCAAGAACTTCGCCGGCCATGATCAGATCTCCCGCCGGCGCAGAATGCGCAGCATGATCACGCAGGCGATCACGAAGACCGGCAGCATGAACAGCGAGATCGCCGCGCCCTGCGCCAGGTCGCCGCCCTGAATGCCGTTCTGATAGGCGAGCTCGGGCAGGATGTGCGTCGTGTTCTCCGGTCCACCCCTGGTGAGCAGGTAGACCACGCTCAGGTCGGTGAAGCTGAAGACGAGGTCGAAGAGCAGGCCGATGAACAGGATCGGCGCGATCATCGGCACGATGATGTAGTGGAAGCGGCGCAGGAAGCCGGCGCCGTCCAGCGCGGCCGACTCGAGGATCTCCGGCGGTACGGAGGTGAGGCCGGCGAGCAGGATGATGGCGGAGAAGGGAAAGCCGCGCCAGATGTTGGCCATCATGATCGCGATCATCGCCGGCACCGGCTCGCCCAGCCAGCTCGGGTGGTAGCCGATGCCGATCGCGCCGGTGATGCGGTTGAGCATGTTGAAGGTGGGGTCGAAGAGCAGCAGCCAGCCGAGCGTGGTCAGCGCCACGGGCACCGTCCAGGGCAGCACGAGCAGGGCGCGCAGCACCTTCTTACCGTGGAAGCGGCGCAGCAGCAGGAAGGCGAGCACTGTGCCGAGGATCGCTTTGCCGATCTCCGAGCCGAAGGTGAAGATGAACGAGTTGCGCAGCGCCAGGCGGAAGGTCTCGTTCGACCAGAGATCGGTGAAGTTCTTCAGGCCCACCCAGCTGCCGAAGGGCTGGCCGGTGGAGGCATCGGTCAGGCTGAACCAGATCGAGAGCAGCAGGGGATAGAGCAACAGCAGCCCGAGGTAGATCAGCGCCGGGGCCATCAGCAGGTAGCCGAAGGCGGCCTCGCCGCGCAGCAGGCGGCGCATCCACCCCGCCTCGCGCGGCGCCGGCACGGCAACCGCGGCGGCCTCCGCAGTCGTCGGAGTTCGCGTTAGAGACACGTTGGCAGCCTCCCATGATTGGCGGCGCCCGCCCGCGGCGCCTCGCACCCGCCTGGTGCAGTCAGGAGCCGCGCTGGAGCCGGTCGATGGCGGGAGGCGGGCACGTGGCGCACGCCTGACGGCCGCAGCGGCCGGCGCGGGTTCGTGCCACGCTGGGTACGGCGCCAGGGGCTGCCGTCGCGCGTCGGCTCGTTGCGAAAATCTGTCCTATACTGTGTCCTCTCGGGATTCGAGTCAAGTGCAGGCGGACATATTGTCGGTGCGGCCGCCGATCGGACGCCCGGCATGGCACCGCCCGTATACCAGTACACCGCCGGCCGCATGTCGCCCTGACGCTGCGCCCTCACCCCCGTCCCTTCTCCCAATCCTGGGCGAGGGGCGATCGTGCGGGGCACGACTCAGTCGCTGCCGGATTAACCGCAGGCTGGTCGGAACGCGCGACGCCGGATCGTCTCCTTCGCCCAGGATTGGGAGAAGGAGAGACGAGAGGATGAGGGCCGGCCATGCTGTTTCACGTGAAACATGAACGCTGGCCCGCCGGCTTCAGCGGCCGAGCGCCAGCACGCCCAGCCCGACGACGATCAGCACCAGCGCCAGCAGCGAGAGCAACAACGCCCCGGCGCCGCCGCGCCAGCCGCCTTCGCCCGGACCCTCCCTCAGCAGGGTGCGCAGAGCAACGATCGGCGAGGCCCGGCGCACGCTCAGCTCCACCGGCAGCCGCACCGTCTCCCAGCTCGTGCGCAGCTCGACGGCGCCGTGGTAGCTGCCGGGCGCCAGGCGCCGCGTCGACAGCGTCACGCCGATCTGCTCCTTCTCCAGCCCCTTGAGCAACGGCGGCCCCGCCGCGAGCCAGCTCGCACCCTCCGCCACGGCCGTCTCCACGCGGATGCCCGGCGGCTCGGTCACGACCGTGGCGAAGCCCGCCGTGCGTGCGCCGCGCGCCAGCGGTCCGAAGCGCAGCATCGCCGGCTCGACGCGCAGGCGCGGTCGCTCGCCCGCCTCAATCGCGAACCCGGCCGCCGGCTCAGACGGCACGGCTGGGCGCACTGCCGGCACCGCGAGCCGCCGCTGCCGGTCGTAGGCGTCGCGGCTCAACGCGTCGCCCAATGTCTCCCAGGCCGCGTTGAGCCGCGCCATCGCCGCCGTGGCCGCAGGCGACGCGTTGCGGTCGGGGTGCAGGCGCCGCGCCAGCACCCGGTAGGCGGCCTCGATCACCTCTGCATCGGCGCGCGGGCTCACCTGCAGAATCTCGTAGTAATCCTCGGGCTGCACCGGCTGGAGCTCCGCCATCTTGACTCGTCTCGGCCGCTGCCGCACTCTGCAGCGTAGCACGCCGACCCGGCAGCGACGGGCGGGAAGCGAGGACCAACCATGCCGGCAGCACCGACAGACGAGGCGCAGGTACTGCGTCAGATCGGCGGCCACGTCGCCGCGATCGACTTCGGCGGCACCAACTTCGACGTGCTATTGCTGCGCGACGGCGAGCTCACACGCCGCTTCTTCCCCGCAGGCCGGCCCATGGACGCGAAAGCCGTTTGCGCCCTGCTGGCGAAGAGCGGTGTGGCGGACCTGCGCGAGCTGAACTGGATCGCCGTCACCGGCGGACGGCACCAGTTCCTGCCCGACGCGATCAACGGCACGCCGCTGGTCAAGGTCGGCGAGTTGCAGGCGATCGGCCGCGGCGGCCTGCTCGCCAGCGGCCTCGACCAGGCGCTCGTCGTCAGCCTCGGCACCGGCACGGCGATGGTCGGCGCCCGCGGCGAGCAGGTGCGCCACCTGGGCGGCACCGGCGTGGGCGGCGGCACGCTGCTCGGCCTCAGCCGCCTGCTGCTCGGCACCGCCGACGCCGCCACGATCGATGAGCTGGCCCGCCAGGGCGACCCGGAGCGGATCGACCTCACCGTGGGCGACATCGTCGGCGGGCCGGTGGGCATGATCCCGGCCAACGCCACCGCCTCGCACTTCGGCAAGGCGTCGGGCATCGTCGCCGGGCCGTGGGTGGGCGACGAGGTGCAGGCCGGCCGCGAGCACGTGGCCGCCGCGTTGATGAACATGGTGGGGCAGGCGACGGTGCGGTTGGCGCTGCTGGCCGCCAACGCCAACGGCTACCCCTCGCTGGTGCTGATCGGCCACCTGGCCGACCTGGACGGCATCCGCAAGGCGGCGGGCATGATCGGCGCCCTCTTCGGCGGCGAGATCATGGTGCCCGCCAACCCCGGCTTCGCCATCGCCCTCGGCGCCCTGGCCGAGGCGGCGGGGAGGGAACGGGGTATAGGGAATTAGGGAAACGAGGGGCGAGCGTTCCCTTCTTCCTCGCTTGACGCCCGAGCAAGCGATCGCTCAGTCCAGGGCGTCACGCAGCTCGTCCGGCGGCACGGCGATTTCGACGCCGGCGCGCTCCTCCTGCAAGAGCATCGAGACGCGCGAGTCGCGCTCTGCCCAGCCGCGGTTGAGCGCCTCCGTCATCTCCTCCAGCGCCATGTTGGCCAGGCGCATCGGCACGCGGTGCTCGCGGCCCAGCGCCGTGGCCAGGGTCATGTCCTTGTGCGCCAGCCGCAGGGCGAAGGCGGGCGGGTCGAAGACGCCGGGAAGGAACTGATCGACCAGGCGGTCGAAGGTGCGCCTCCTGCCCAGCGCCCCCTGCCGCACCGCCTTGAACAGCGCCAGCGGCGGTACGCCCGCCTTCACGCCCATGGTGAAGACCTCGGCCAGCCCGGCCTGGATCGTGTAGCCGGCGCAGTTGTGCACCAGCTTCGCCACCGAGCCGGCGCCGATCGGCCCGACATAGTACGGCTCGTCGCCGATGTCCAGCAGCACGTGTTTGTACTGCTCGAAGACCGCCTCGTCGCCGCCCACCCAGAGCGCCAGCTTGCCCGTGCGCGCGCCGGACGGCCCGCCGCTCACCGGCGCGTCAAGCAGGTGCACACCGCGCTCCGCGAAGATGCCGTGCAGGCGGCGCACCGTGGCCGGCGCGTTGGTGGTGAGGTCGAAGTAGGCCGTGCCTTTGCGCATGCCCGCCAGCAGGCCGTCGTCGGCAAGCGCCACGGCCTCCATCTCCGGCGGGCCGGGCAGCGAGGTGAAGACCAGGTCGCTGCGCTCGGCCAGGTCGCGCGGCGAGTCGGACCAACTCGCGCCGCGTTCGAGATGCGGTTCGGCCGCCTCGCGGCGCAGGTCGTGCACGACGAGCTCGTGGCCGGCGCGTTGCAGGCTGGCGGCCATGTGCTGGCCCATCGTGCCCAGGCCGATGAAACCGATCTTCATCCCCTACCTCCTGGGGCGGTATCCGTCGGGTAGATATCCGCGGATGGCGGTGCTGTTGGGCCGCGGCGAGTTCAGCGAGTTCGCATGTGGGTGGACGGCCCCACGTGCGGAGGCCACCAGTGGGCGCGTGCGATGCGCCGTTACCAATACGTCGTGTGGCAGGGCAATCAGTACGGGCACGATCCGCCAGGCGTCCAGGGGCGCGATGCACGCGCCCCGCAGTGCGCCGTACGTGTACCACCGTTTGCGCCGTCCACTACTCTTCGCGCTCCGCGAATACCTGCTTTGCGCTTCGAAAGCTGCGGCCGCTCCCACACGTCGCCGTTTCAATCCTCACCCAGCGCCGGGTGCGAGCATCGTGGCCTGCGCCTAATGAGGCGCGCGTCACGTTTCGATCGGTTCGTCAAACTTCGGCGCAATTCCGCGGATCGGGTTGATGGGTGATGGGCGTTGTCCCGGTGTTGTCACGCTGAGCCTCCGTTACCCAAGATGCACACGGCGCGCGGTCGTCTACTGGCAACCGGCCCGACTGTACCACGACGGGAGCATGACGAGATGCCGGCAAGCAGCTACCGCATCTACGCGGTCCAGTACGCGCGGCGCGAGACGAACTCCTCCGAGTGCTTTTACGGCGACTACCGCCGCGAGCCGATGACCATGGCCTATTTCGTCTGGGCGCTGCGCGACGGCGAGCGAACCGTGGTCGTGGACCTCGGCTTCACCGAGCCGGTGGGCACGCGCCGCGGCCGCACCTTCACGCGAGGCATCGACGCGGGGCTGGCGCAGATCGGCGTCGATCCGGCGGCGGTGGAGGACGTGATCGTCTCGCACTTCCACTACGACCACACAGGCAACCACGCGCTCTTTCCGCAGGCGCGCTTTCACGTGCAGGCGGCGGAGATGGCGTTCTGCACCGGGCCGTACGCGGGCAAGCCCGCCTTCCGCCACAGCGCCGAGCCCGACGATGTGGCTGCCTTCGTGCGCTACAACTACGAGGAGCGGGTGCGCTTCGTGGAGGGCGAGGCGGAGGTCGCGCCGGGCGTGCGCGTGCACCACGTCGGCGGGCACACGGCGGGCATGCAGATCGTGAGCGTGCAGACGGCGCGCGGCACGGCCGTGCTCACCTCCGACGCCTCGCACTACTACGCCAACTTCGAGCAGGACCGGCCGTTCAACACGCTGCACGATCTGCCGGGCGCCTACCGCGCCTTCACCCGCATCCGCGAGCTGGCGGACGCCACGGATCTGATCGTGCCCGGCCACGATCCGCTGGTGCTGGAGCGGCTGCAGCCCGTGGCCGATGGCATCGTGCTGCTGGCGTAGAGCTTGCCCGGGCTAACTGCAGGCCGTCGGATCGTCGGCGGGCGAGGCGGGCACCGGCGTGCGCGCCAGCACGCCGGCCGCGGAGGCCGGATCGGCGGTGGCCGCAAGCAGCTTCGCGTCCTGCAACCGCGCCCAGCCGGCGAGCTGATCGGCAGCCGGCGGCGTGCCGTAGGCGACCACCTCGACGTAGACGACCAGCTCGCCGCGCATGAACACGTCCTCGCTGACCGTGTACCAGGCGCCGCGGCCCGCGTCGAAATCGTTCCAGATCGCAGCGGTGTCCACGTCGCCGGCGCCCAGCGAACCGAGCGATTGGTAGTTGGGCTTGTCGCCGTTGAGCGCGCCGAGCACGTCGCCGTTTGCCACGCTGCCGAGGATCTGCGGCAGGCAGACGGCATCGGCGTGCGGGGCCGAAAGAATGAGCGAAAGCAGCGTGCCGGCGTCGGCGTCGTCGGTGAAGATGCGCGTGCGTTGCTCGCGCACCTCGTCGGGCGTGGCCGGCGGCGAGGTATCGCCGGCCAGCGTGAAGCCGGGCAGATCGTCCTGGCCGAGCAGCACGACGGCCAGATCGTCGCCCGTGACCGTCTGCGCCCGCGCAGTCGGGGTGAGGAGCACGGCGGCGCAGCTCAGCACGAGCACGGCGATGACGGCGAAGCGGATGGCTGTACTCCCCCGCGGCAGGCTGCCGACACGCCTTCAGCCTACCGCGTTCGCCACGCCGAGCCGAAGCCGCGCCGGCTGTCGCGGTTCAGTGAAAAGGTCAGGGTAATCGTCCCGTGAGTTTGTCACGAGCGGTAGGTACGCCACGGGTGAGCGCTTGGGGGCTTGGGTTGCTTGATCGGACCGAGGCCGGTGCCG
>Ga0070730_10002878_pt1 | contig 15600 bp, 17 predicted proteins | sample Coa_R1_3_FD_66447 | JGI IMG/M metagenome (GOLD analysis project Ga0070730, IMG submission 66447) | Surface soil microbial communities from Centralia Pennsylvania, which are recovering from an underground coalmine fire - Coalmine... | ecosystem: Environmental > Terrestrial > Soil > Unclassified ...
GAGATGTTACGGTAGGCTTCGGCGTGCTTGGTGAGGTCATCGTAGATGATCAGCGCGTCGCGGCCCGTCTCCATGAACTCTTCGCCCATTGCGCAGCCCGCGTAGGGGGCGATATACTTCAGCGGCGCAGGCTCGGAGGCGCCTGCCGCCACGATGATGGTATACTCCATCGCGCCGTGTTCCTTGAGAATCTCGCGGGTGCGGGCGATCTGGAAGTTTTTCAGGCCGATAGCGACATAGATGCACAGAAGGTTTTTGCCCTTCTGGTTGATGATTGTGTCAATGGCGATGGCCGTCTTGCCGGTCTGGCGGTCGCCGATAATCAGTTCGCGCTGGCCGCGCCCAATGGGGATCATGGCGTCGATAGCCTTGATGCCCGTCTGGACGGGAACGGTCACGGATTTGCGGGTGATGACACCCGGCGCCACGCGCTCGATGGGGCGCCGCTGCGTGGTATTGATGGGGCCAGCGTCATCGATAGGCTCGCCCAGCGGGTTGACGACGCGACCCAGCAGGGCGTCACCGACTGGCACTTCGATAATGCGGCCAGTAGTGCGTACCTCATCGTCTTCGTGAATCTTGGTATAGTCGCCAAGGATGGTGATAGCGACGGTTTCTTCTTCCAGGTTAAAGGCCATGCCCATGATGCCAGCGCGTGGGAACTCGACAAGTTCGAGATACCTCACGTCGCTGAGGCCATAGGCGCGGGCGATGCCATCGCCCACTTCAATGACGGTGCCCACGCTGACCAGTGAGGTCTCGGCGCCAGCGCCGTCAAATTGGGTGATGCGTCGCTTGATTACTTCAGTGATTTCATCAGCGATTGCCATATATGTTTCTCCTCAGCGCTTTGGCCGATTTCCGTTGCCGGGTTTATTGCCCGGCTGTTTGCCAGGAGGAGGTTGATTGCCCCTCGGTGGTTGTCCGCCAGGCTGCTGCCCGCTGGGCCTGGCCGGAGGCGGCTGTTTGCCTTCAGGTGTTGGTCTCCCAGTTGGCTGCCCATTGGTTTTGCCTGCGGGCGCGGCAGGCGTAGCCGGAGGTGCTGCTGGGACTGGCGGGGTGGTCGGCCCACGCCCGTCATCTAGTGGCGCCCTGGCGGCTCCATCATCCGGGCCGCCGACGGCGCCGCGAATGATCTGGTCGTGCAAGAGCGCCAGACGGCGACGCACGCTGCCATCGATCAAGGTATCGCCGATCTGAGCGATAATGCCGCCCAGGATGGATGGATCTACCTTGATCTCCAGGTTGATATGCTTGCCGGTAAGCCCCTCCAGGTAGGAAGCCACTTCCGCTTTCTGCCGCTCCCCTAGCGGCGCCGCGCTGGTGACAACAGCGTCGGCCAGACCCCGATAATTGTTGAGTTTTTGGTCAAACTCCTCAGCGATTTTGGGGGCTAGCTCGACCAGTTCACGCTCTACAAGCAGCAGCGCCAGGCCAAGCGCCTGCTGCGTGACCCGCTGTTCCAGCAGGTCACGCACGATAGCCTGTTTGCGCGCAAAGAGAATCTTTGGCTGGCGCAGGATAAACGAGAGTTTACGATTGCTATACGCTTCCGCTATAAGGCGCAGATCGCTCTGCCAGCGGTCCAGCGTGCCTTGCTGGACGCCGAGATCGAAAACGGCCTCAGCATAGCGGCGCGCTACCGCTCCTTTTAGCATTGCATTTCCTTCGCCTGGGCCACGAATTCGTCAACAAGTCGGCGATGGCCTGCATCATCAAGTGAGGCGCCCACTACCTGGCCGGCGGCCAGAATGGCAAGGTCGGCAACCTGCGAGCGCAGTTGCGCCCGCGCCTGCGACACTTCTTGTTGGATGCGTACCTGCGCTTGCTGGACAATCTCATTGGCCCGGTTATGCGCTTCCTGCTCGATCTCTGCCCGCACATGCTCAGCCGCCTGCGTGGCCTGGGCCAGTGTGCGCGCGGATTCCCTGCGGGCCTCGTCGAGCATCTGCGCCACCCGCGTCTCAGCTTCGGCCAGTTCCTGGCGGGACTTGGCAGCGTTTTCGACACCTTCCCGGATGACCTGGGCGCGCTTATCCAGCGTCTTCATGATGGCCGGATAGACCCATTTCGCCAGGACGTACCAGAGGATCAGAAAGCTGACGATCTGCGATGCGAGGAACCAGGCATTAATGCCCAAACCATTGGACAAGGGTGGTCCCTCCTTTCTTCTTGAAGAAGGTGGTAAGCGCGACTACTTCAACAGAGTGGGGCCAAGGAAGAAGACGAGCAGCGCGACCACCAGCGCGTAGATCGAGACGGCTTCCGCGAACACGATAGCCAGGATCATGTTCGTGCGGATCATACCGGCAGCTTCAGGGTTGCGACCCATCGCACTGAGCGCGGGGCCGGCCATCAAGCCGATGCCGATGCCGGGGCCGATAGCGCCGATACCGATAGCCAGGGCTGCTGCGAGAGCAATCGTTTGCATAGAAAAGGTCTCCTTCTGAATGAAGATCGTTTGTTTTGCTTGTTTCCAGGTTTGCACTTAGGAAAAGTGCGGGTCGCCACTATTTCACCCTCGCCGTCCGGCGAGGAGGGAGGCGCGAGATACACTTTGCTGAGAGAGCTAGCCGCTTAATCTGGATTTCTCTTGCAGGGAATATGCCATACAAGGGCCGATATGTATCGTCTGGCTGATAGACAGACGATGACGTTTGCCTAATGGGCTGCCCCCTCGGCGACGGTAAGCTCACCCTGGCGTTCCTCGCCATGCTGTTCCTCGCCGCCGTGTCCCGTCGTGCCAAGCGTCATGAAGACCAGCGTCAGCATGGCGAAGACAAACGCCTGGACCAGACCAACCAGGGTTTCCAGCAGCAGGAAGGGAACCGGACCCAAGGCTGGAATCAGGAAGGCCATGACGACGAGCAGGACATCACCAGCGAAGATGTTGCCAAAAAGACGGAAGCTAAACGAGATGATACGCGCCAGTTCTAGGATGGCTTCCAGGATACCAACGAAGAGGCCGATGGGGCCATCGCGCAGCGTGAAGTAGCGGCCAAGCTGAAGGCGTATACCCAAGATGCGGAAGCCATAAATCTGCGTGACCACGACCGAGATGATTGCCAGGCCAATGGTCAGGTTGAGATCGGTGGGGGCCGGACGTACCCAGGCAATAAGCTTGTTCGAGTCGGCACCAAACAGGAAGACTCCAGCTACCGGATGGACCGTGCCGTTGATGGTGCCAAGCGATTCAACGAACGGTACCAGTTCCAGATAGTTGGAGGCCAGCACAAAGAGGAAGATTGTGCAGACTAGCGGGAAGAACTTGCGACCCCGCTCGCGTCCGGCAACTTCTTCGCAGAGGTTGAGAATCTGCTCAAAGACCCACTCGAAGAAGTTGGAGACCCCACGGGGCACCAGCGAGAGGTTGCGTTTCGCCAGGAAGCCAAACGCCAACACAATGATGACGCTGAACCATGTGGCGAGGAGGGTATTTGAGACGGGCATTGGCCCGATGTAGAAGAGTGTATCTGGAGCGATCTTAATGTCCGGCAGATTCCAGAGCATCTGAATTCCCCCTTCCTGCCGGGCCGCCACACAGGTTATGATGCTCCGACCGCTCCCCCTTTGCTTTCAAATGAAGCGCAGCAGGTGGATATATACTGGCGGCGGAACTACCCGTCGCTAGCTTAGCAAGGAGATCAGGCGAATAAGCCCATACACGCTAGCGGCCAGGCCAAGCAGCAGCCCGATAAGTGTCGCTAATGGCACGGAATCGTGGAAGACCTTGAAGTCGAGATACCAACCGATGAGACCCCCACCAACCAGGGGCAAGACAACACCCAGCCCTACCTGGCTGGCAACAGCGAAAGCATTTATGGACGAGCGGTCGAAGCCGCCCGGTTGCTCTTTGTTCTTGTTCTTCATCGAAGCTCTCGGCGTCCACGTTGTGCGCCGCTGAGAGTATAGCACAAAGTTGAGAGCAGTGCAAATAGCTGCGCGATCAAATCAGGCCCCGCTGGCGGGCCATATTGGCGGCCTGAGTGCGGTTGGCGGCGTATAGCTTTATCAGGATGCTGGAGACATGGTTTTTGCTGGCGCCTTCAGCCAGTATGAGCCGTGCGGCGATCTCGCGGTTGCTGGCGCCCTGAGCCAGCAATTTGAGAATATCCAGACCCTCAATGGTAATGGCGCCGCTCTCGGGCTTTTTCAACCCCTCCACGCAGGAGAGCGTGGTCGTTTTGCCCGCGCCGTTGGGCCAATCAGACCGAGGCAACTGACCGATGAAAAGATGGCTTCCACCAAAGATACGTCATAGGGTTGGTTGGTACTCACTGGCTTCTCGGTGAGGAGAGACCCAAAAGTCCTACTGGGCTTGAGAACCCACTTTCAGCCCGCTAGAATGAAGCCTGTGCATGTGCCAGAGCTAAGAGCGGCGATGAGTCGCAGCAAAGGAGCCATCATGGGGATGGGCGCGCGTGTCGTAGTGGCCCTACCGGCTTATATGGCCGAACAGACACTGGCTCAGACAGTGCGGGATATTCCAGCAGAGTTAGATGCCGAGATCATCGTGGTCGATGACGCCAGCCGCGACCGCACCGCTGAGGTGGCCCGTGAGTTGGGCCTGGCGCTTTTTCTGCATGAGCGCAACAAGGGCTACGGCGCCAACCAGAAAACCTGCTACGATGAAGCCCTGCGCGCGGGCGCTGAAATTGTGGTCTTGCTCCACGCCGACTATCAATATGACCCCAAATCTATCGTGCGACTGGTTGAGCCAATTCTGGCTGGCCGCGCCGATTTCACCTTTGGCTCGCGTTTTGCCAGAGGCGCGGACCCGCGCCAGGGGGGCATGCCGCTCTATCGCTACTGGGGGAATAAATTCACGACCACTATCGAAAACCTGTTGCTGGGCGCCCACTTCAGCGAACTCCACAGCGGCTTCAAAGCCTATCGCCGCAACGTCCTGGAGCGCCTGAACTATCACGCCTATTCCGATGATTTTGTCTTCGACAGCCAGATGCTGGTGGACGCGCTCCTGAGCCATATTTCTATAGAAGAAGTGCCCATCCCCACACGCTATACCCTGGAGTCCTCCTCTATCAGCGTCAGGCGCTCTCTTGTCTATATCGGTCTGACGATCTATGAACTCTTCCGCGCCCGATTGAAGCCGCGCACACCGCACCGTCGCTCATCATAGGCGCGCTGCGTCGGGTGTCTGGGGAGGCATGTTGCACATCTCCCCTGTTGTTCGTCATATCTGTGTGTACGATTCTGACAAAGAGTCTCCTCACGGTGTCTCTGCTGCATCCCGCGTCCAAAGATGTCTGGCATCGACGGGAACGCAAGCCTGCTGAGAGGCGCTGACGCCTGCCGCGCATTTGACACTGCGCGGCGCGTCGTCTATACTGCGTGCGAATCGTTGACTCAGAGGCGCGCTGGGCGCTTCGCTGGGCGCAGAATGATGTGCCCTGATCCAGACATGCTGAACTTATTTATCGCTCGGTCGTGAAGCGAGGGGGAAATGACTCATGCGGCGTAGAACCTTGTTTCTCCTCCTATTTATTCTCCTGTTGGTTGCAGGGGCAGCCTATGTTGATGCGCCCAATAATGGCGGTATCCATATTGGCGGGTATAGCAATGATTTGCAAGTGCGCCAGGGGCTGGACCTCCAGGGCGGTGTGCAGGTGCTGTTGCAGGCAACCTGTGACGTGCCCACAAATCACTGTACGCAAGAGCAACTCAATCTGATGCCCGATGTGCAAAGTAATATTGAGCGACGTGTCAACGGTGGCCTGGGCGTCTCGGAGCCAGTGATTCGCCTGGAAGGCAATGATCGCATCTCGGTTGAACTTCCCGGACTGAAAAATGAGCAGGATGCTGTGAACTTGCTCGGCCAGACGGGCAAGCTGGAAATTATCGACACGGGCGCCCAATCCTTGGCCGTTGGGCAGGTAGTGACGCCTGGACAGTATCCGGTACGCTTCACTGGTGACCAGCTCGACCCCAATAGCATCAATGCGACGATTGACCAGCAGAGTAGTCGGCCAGTCATCGTTTTTCAGTTCACAGGCTCCGCCCAAAACGCTTTTGCGCAATATACCCAAAGCCATGTCGGGCAATATCTCACGATTACCCTCGATGGGAAGGTGATTGAATCAGCCGTAATCCAGAGTCAGATTACCGGCCAGGGCCAAATCTCCGGCGGCAACATGACGCTCGATTCAGCGCAGGCGACTGCTGCGCTGCTGCGCTATGGTTCGCTGCCGGTGCCCCTGACCATCGTGAGCGAGCGCTTAATCGGCGCGACGCTTGGCGAACAATCCATCACTGATAGCTTGATAGCTGGCGCTGTTGGTCTGAGCATTGTTATCTTGTTCATGTTGATCTATTATCGCCTGCCTGGATTGCTGGCCGATATTGCGCTGATTTTCTATGCTGGTTTCACCTTCGCCGTCTTTAAGCTCCTCGCGGTCGTGCTGACGCTGGCCGGTTTCGCGGGCTTCATCCTCTCCATTGGTATGGCCGTCGATGCGAATGTCCTCATCTTTGAACGGGTCAAAGAAGAATTACGCGGGGGCCGGACGCTTTCACAAGCTATCGATGTGGGTTTCAAACGCGCCTGGCCCTCCATCCGCGACTCGAACGCCTCCACGATGATCACCTGCGGCATTCTCTACTGGTTCGGCAGTAACTTTGGCGCCAGTATCATCGTTGGCTTTGCCACCACGCTGTTCCTGGGCGTGGTCATCAGCCTGTTCACCGCTATCACGGTGACGCGCACGTTCCTCAACCTGCTGGTGCCAACAGGTGTTGCCACCCATCCGGCGCTCTTTGGTTTGCCCAAAGGCTCGATCACGGTCTTGGGCAATCGGCGCGCTCTCTCTGAGCAGCGGCGCGCCGAGCGGCTTGCGGCGCGCTCACAGGTAGTTGAGGAGGAGGAAGAAGAGGAGGAAGAAGAAGCGGCGCAGCCGGGTGATCGCCCACTGACCTTAAAGGAACGTTTGGCGCTGCGGCGCGCCAGCGGCTCAAAGCCTGCTGCTTCCTCCGAGGCTGCGCAGGATGAGGAGGCAGAGCAGACAGTGGAGGCAGAAGAGACCCCCACTGATGGGGAGGCAGAAGAGGGCGCCGCTGCCAGCGCCGAGGAGGCTCTGCCGGAGAAAGTGGCAAGTGGGACAAATGGCGCCACAAGCTCCGAGGCGCAAGGTAATAAGCAGGAAACCGCCCGCGCCGGTCGCGCCGGTTCCAAGCGTGGCGTGGAGGACTAACTGTGCTGAATCTGGTTCGTAAACGATTCTTATTCTTTGGACTTTCGCTGCTGGTGATCATCCCTGGCGTCATTGCTCTGGCGCTTTGGCATTTCAATGTCGGCCTGGACTTTCGCGGCGGCACGGTGGTTGATCTCCAGTTCGCGCGTGCAATCGATCCGAATATCGTGAAACAGTCGTTTGCCAATGCGCATGCCGCCGATCTCCAGATTGTGACGGCGCAAGACACGACCGCTGGTCATGATCCGCACTATAGCTTCTGGTTGCGCTTCAGCGTTGGCATCGATGATAATGCCAAGGCGCAGGTCGTCGCCGCGCTGAATAGCCTGGCCGGGCAACTCAATCAGGGCGGCAAGCTCGATACGGAAGGCCCTGGCGATTTTACGCGCCTGGTCACCTATGATGGTGGCAAAACCTATTTCTCGTTGCTGGTCGTGCGCTTTACCGGGCTGAGTAAGCCGCCCACTCTTGACCAGATTCGTAAGGCGGTCGATGGGATCAAGGATTTGAAGACGACCGCGCAGCCCACGCCGACCCCTTCGCCGACCCCTTCGCCGACGCCGACACCGACCGGCGCCCATACCCCGACGCCGACGCCGACAAATACCCCGACGCCGACGCCCTCGCCGACTCCTTCACCAACACCATCGGCCACCAGCACGGCGACTGCCACGCCGACGGGCACACCCACTGCAACGCCCACCCCTACCCCGACGCCTGGTCCAAATCCGGCTGCCACGATCCCGGTGGCGCTCTGTGATGACCAAGGAGTTGCTAAGACGATTGCTTGCAGCGCCGGTGAGGGCATTCAGCAGGGCAGCACCACTACCGTTATCACCGTCACCACCTCTACGTCGTTTACTGATGCGCAGATCAAGAACATCGAGTTTGGACTGATGAAGTCGCAGGGGGTCTATCTGGTGGAGCAGTCCAGGGATCAGGTGGGTCCGGCGATTGCCAGCGAGACAACGACGCGCGCTATTGGCGCCGTTGCCCTGGCCGCGCTCGCTATTCTGATCTACGTTTCCTTTGCGTTCCGCAAGGTTGCCAAGCCCTGGCGCTATGGCGCCTGCGCGATCATCGCGCTGTTGCATGATGTGCTGGTTGTCCTGGGCATGGCTGCCATCATTGGGCACTTCGACCCCAGCTATCAGGTAGACTCGCTCTTTGTTACGGCGGTGCTGACGGTCATCGGCTTCTCCGTCCACGATACCATTGTGGTCTTTGACCGCATCCGCGAGAATATGCAGCGGCGCACCAACGAAACCTTTGAGCAGGTGGTGAACGCCAGCCTGATCCAGACGATGGCGCGTTCGCTCAACACGTCGCTGACCGTGCTGTTCACCTTGAGCGCGCTGACGCTCTTTGGTGGCGTGAGCATCCGCAGCTTTACGCTGACCCTGCTGATCGGTATCTTCAGTGGTACCTATTCCTCAATCTTCAACGCCAGCATGTTGCTGGTCAGTTGGGATCGCGGCGAGCTTGGCCGCCTCTTCGGCTTCAAGCCACGCGCGCCCGAAGACCGCCGTCCGGCCCGCCGCGCCCGCGCGCGCGCCTAAACCGCGCTAGGAACAAACCAGGGGTGGAAAGGAGAATCTCCCTTTCCACCCCTGGTGCTTCCCCTTCGGTTTTAGCTATTTCCGAGCGTAATGAGGATCACGACCTGGCCTGATTGGAACCCTGGGCTAATGACGATATGGGCCACGCGCGTATCCTTGCTAAAGGCCAGAATCACCCCATCCGCGCCGTTATCCTGCACCTGTGTGGCTTTCCAACCTTGCTGTGGCATCTGCTGCTGATAAAAGCTGCTGACCATCTCCAGCGAGGCTGGCGCCTGAAAGCTGGCCTGGCCTGGCTGCGCCGAAGATGAATTTGACACCACTTGCGCCCCAGGATAGATCGGAATATCGCTGGGCAATCCACCGTTGGGTGGTTGTGTCGGGGTGGCAGTGGGCCTGGATATAGTTACGGATGCTGTTCCAGGGCTGCTCGTGTCACACCCACTCAGCGCCAGCAAAACCACCATCATGAGCGCGCTGGCACGCGCTACGGCAATGAATGCTCTCTTCATAGGTTTTTGGCCCTCAGCTATTACTCAGAGTAATGCTAATATCGGTCTGGGTAGCCATGATCGGGTCTGGTACGATATTGAGCATGACACTCCTGGTATCTTTCGTATAGACCAGAAAGGTGCCATGCGCGTTGTCCTGCTCTTCTGATTGCTGGGTCCATCCCTGTTTCGGCATCTGATCGGTATAAAATGCTGTGACTGTATCAGTCGCTGCCATCACCCGATAAAAGTAAAGGATGCCGGTGGCGATGCGTTGTTCCACCACCAGTTGTGCCCCTGGATAGACCACAATATCAGTCGGCAGGGGGCCAGGAGGTGTCGTCGGCGTTGGTGACGTGGGTGGCAGCGTTGCCTGCCTTATCGGGGTCGCTGTTGTACTTATCACAGGATTGCTTCCACAGCCGAACAGAAAGAGAGCCAGTGCCAACCCGATGAATACGACGCGCGCAAGAGCGATGTTCATCAAAACGCCTCCAAGCAGTTCCTGATCGGATGCTTTGGAGCGGCCAATCAGGTAGGCTTGTATTATAGCCCCCGCAGGATAGGCAAACAATAGCGCGAGCCTCCCCTATTTCTTGCTTCTACCCAGAGCTAGCCCTTGCTGATAAGAACGAGCGAGAATGCCAGAATTGACGCTTCCAAGGCCAAAATGGTATACTTATATCCGAGTGAATTAGTCGGAATATCAGGTTAAACAGGGAGGGGCGCAACATCATGATGCGGGTCTCGACCAAAGGAGAGTATGGTGTGCGTGTCATGGTTGACCTGGCCCAGCATTATGGGCAAGGTCCACGTTCGCTCACTGACATCTCATCAGAAGAGCAATTGCCCCTGCCCTACTTAGAGCAGTTAGTTAAGCTCTTGCGTGATAGAGGGCTGATTAGCAGCACTCGTGGCGCGCACGGCGGCTATGAATTGAGCCGCGATCCAATAACCATCCGCATGAGTGAGGTTATTCGCGTGCTGGAGGGGCCAATTGCCCCCATGATCTGCGCTGCTGATGGGCAGATGGAGCTGATCTGTGATCGGCTGGATTGCTGCTCAACGAAATACCTCTGGGCAAAACTGCGCGATGTCTTGGTGCAGACGCTGGAGCAGATGACGCTGGCCGAACTGGCAAGCGCGACAATCGGCGAGCAGGTTCCAGCGCAGGGGCATACTGTCCCGGCGCCTGGCGCAGTCTCTGCACAGCGGCTGATTCCAGTTTCGCAACTCATCATGCGTGCTGGTCATCAGGCAAGCGATGATTTGGAGTAGTATTCCCCTCCCTGGCATAACAACCGGGAGCGAGAGATAATTTTGCTGCTACTGCCTGGAGTGCTTTGGGTTCCCAGGCTGGCGCTTTCCACGCGCTGAGCGCGCTGACTCAGCGCTTATCTAATGGACATTTTAAGGAGGCTGTTGGATTGTCAATGGAGAAGCAAATCCCGAATCAAACGGCGGAGCTGGTTATCCGCAATCTCCACGCGAAGGTGGAGGGCAAAGAAATCCTCAAGGGCGTTGATCTGATCGTGCGCCAGGGGGAGACACACGCGCTGATGGGGCCGAATGGCTCCGGCAAGAGTACCCTGGCGAACGTGATTATGGGCCACCCCAAATATGAAGTGACCGCAGGCGAGATTCTGTTTAAGGGCATGAATGTGCTGGAACTTTCTGCCGATAAGCGCGCCCGTCTGGGCCTGTTTCTGGCGTTTCAGTATCCGGCCTCGGTCCCTGGCGTGAGCGTCGCCAACTTCCTGCGCCGCGCCCTGGAATCCGTCCGCGAGGGCTATGACCCCACTGCGCCCGCGCAGCCGACCGGCCAGATGGACAAGCGCAAGGGCGTGCCTCCCGCTGAGTTCCGCAAGCTGCTCCAGGACAAGATGCAAATCCTGAAGGTGGACCGCAGCTTTATCAACCGCTACATCAACGAGGGCTTTTCCGGCGGCGAAAAGAAGCGCGCCGAAATCTTGCAGATGGCGGTGCTTCAGCCACAGATGGCCGTGCTGGACGAGACCGATTCCGGCCTGGACATTGACGCCCTCAAGATTGTGTCCGATGGGGTGAACGCACTGACCGGCCCTGGCCTGGGCATCCTGATTATTACTCACTATCCGCGCATCCTGTCCTACATTAAGCCCGAACAGGTGCATGTGATGTATCAGGGGCGCATCATCCGCGACGGCGGGCCGGACCTGGCGCTCGAACTGGAGCAGAAGGGCTATGAGTGGCTCACTGGCACGCCCGATCAGGATGTGGAGGTCAAGGTATGACGCAAACCCTGACGAAAGGCTTCTCCCGCGCAGGGGTCGAAGCGCTTTCTCAACTGAAAGGCGAACCCGCCTGGATGCTAGAGAAGCGCCTGGCTGCCTGGGAGATCTACGAGCAGGCGCCCGCGCCGCTGGGCCGCCGAGGCGATCTGGGCATCTTGCAGCGGGTTGCGCGCTATAAATATGACGCGCTCACGCCCTATGTGGCGAACGGCGCGCACGCCAACGGCCACGCGGCGGCGCAGGTATGGGAATCTGGCCTGCTGGTGCAGCAGAACTCCAGCGTGGTGGCCCGCGAACTGGACCCAGCGTTGGCCGCCAAAGGCGTCATTCTGACCGATATGGACACGGCGGTGCGCGAGCAGTCCGAACTGGTCCAGCAGTACTTCATGACTGGCGTGACGCCGAATGCGAACAAATACGCCGCGCTGCATGCCGCCTTCTGGAGCGGCGGTCTCTTTCTGTATATCCCCAGGGGCGTGGTCGTTGATCGGCCCGTGCTGGCGCGCTATCTGATCAATCAGCCCAATGTGTCGAGCTTCCCGCACACCCTGCTGATCGCCGAGCAGGGCAGTCAGGTGATCTATATCGAGGAAACGGGTTCCACGCTGCCAGAGGGCACGACCGCGCTCTTTGATGGCGTGGCCGAGATCTTTGCCAAAGATAACGCGCATATCCAGTTCAATAGCGTGCAGGACTTTGGCCCCGGTATCTGGAATGTGACGACCAAGCATGGCGTTCCCGAAAAGGACGGTTATATCCATTGGATTGTCGCCGATCTGGGCGCCGATACCACGCTCGCCAATCTGGGCACCACGATGGCTGGCTCTGGAAGCAACGGCGATATTGTCGGCGTCTTCTTTGCCACCGGCTCACAGTTCATCCAGATCAATACGCTTTCCGATCACGCGGCCCTCTCGACTTCCGCCCAGACCCTCTTCAAAGGCGTGGTGGATGATAGAGCGCGTGTCGATTTCGAGGGCCTCATTAAAGTGGGGCATGGCGCGCAGCAGACGAATTCTTATCTCTCGGCGCATGGGTTGTTGCTCAGCGATAATGCCCGCGCGGAGTTGATTCCCAGCCTGGAGATTGCGGCCAACGACGTGCGCGCCAGTCACGGCGCCACCACCGGCCAGGTCGATGCGGAGCAGTTGTTCTATCTGATGTGTCGCGGCATTCCAGAAAATGAGGCTCGACGCTTGATCGTGCAGGGCTTCTTCGAGCCGATCCTGGACAAGATTCCCTCTGATGAACTGCGTGCCCGCCTGCGCCGCTCGATTGTACGCAAGCTGGCGAAAGAGGGCCAGCGGATTGCTGATGAAACCGAATGGCACGACATCACCGATCACTGGGACATCGAGGGCGCGGGCGCCGAGGCAGTCGCCATCCTGGGCGGTGACGAGTAGAACCAATCCCATCAGAAGGAGCGCGTACCATGCTCAGCACGGCTGATCTGCAACGAACGCTGACCATCCGCGAGGATTTTCCTATCCTCAAGCGGCAGATACATGGCAAGCCGCTGGTCTATCTCGATAGCGGCGCTAGTTCACAGAAGCCTGCCGCTGTGCTGGAGGCGATGGATCATTACTATCGTACCTCCCATGCCAACGTCAATCGCGGGGTCTATGTGCTGAGCGAGGAGGCCACCGAGGCAATGGAGCAGGCGCGTGTCAAGGTGGCCCGCTTCATCAAGGCCAGGTCGGCGCGACAGGTGATCTTCACGCGCAACGCAACGGAAGCAATCAATCTGGTGGCCTATAGCTGGGGCAGCGCCAACATTCGGGAAGGGGCGACGATCCTACTGACCGAGATGGAGCATCACGCCAATCTGGTGCCCTGGCAAGTGCTGGCGGCCCGCACCGGCGCGCGGCTGGAGTTTGTTCCCATCACCGAGGATGGTCTGCTCGATCAGGAGGAGTACACGCGCCTGCTGGAGCAGACCCGGCCCAAACTGGTGGCCTTCACCGCCATGTCGAATGTGCTGGGTACGATCACGCCCGCCAAAGCGATGATCGCGCAGGCGCATGCCGTCGGGGCGACGGTCCTGCTGGATGGCGCGCAGAGCGTGCCGCACCTGCCCACTGCTGTGCCAGACCTCGATTGCGATTTCCTGGCCTTCAGCGGGCACAAGATGCTGGGGCCAACCGGCATTGGCGTGCTGTATGGGCGGCGCGAATTGCTGGAGGCCATGCCGCCGTTCCTGACGGGCGGCGATATGATTCGGGAGGTGCATCTGCGCAGCGCCACCTGGAACGATCTGCCTTACAAGTTCGAGGCAGGCACGCCTGCGATTGCCGAGAGCGTGGGCCTGGGCGCGGCGGTCGATTACCTCAACGCGCTAGGCATGGGATTTGTGCAGCAGCACGAGCGGGAACTGGTCAGCTACGCGCTGGAGCGCCTGAGCGCGGTTGAGGGTCTGACGATCTATGGCCCCAGCGCGGCGAAGCGCGGTGGCGTGGTCTCCTTCACCCTGGCCGATGTGCATCCGCATGACTTGGCGCAGATTCTCGATAGCGAGGGCATCTGTGTGCGTGCGGGCAACCACTGCGCGCAGCCGTTGGTTGAGAAACTGGGTCTACCCGCGACGACGCGCGCGAGCTTCTATGTGTATACTCTTCCTGAAGAGATCGATGCTCTGGCGCAGGCGCTGGAGAAAGCAAAGACCATCTTCGCGCTCTAAGCGTGTAGCGTCAGCCTCCGTGCTGGCCCAGCGGTTCGCCGCCCACCGTTCGCTGCCGGTGGCAGGCAGGGTCGGCGGCGCTACAAAGAGGGTTAGCCTGGCAGCATTTCGACCCTATCAGCACATCCTGGGAGCAAGCTAATGCAGGATTACTACCGTGAGGTAATACTCGATCATTATCGCCATCCACGCAACGCGGGCATTCTTGATCCGGCGGACATCCATGCTGGCGATTCCAACCCGCTGTGTGGAGATAAGGTCGAACTATTTCTGAAGCTGGGCGAGGATGGCCGGGTGAGCGCGGTGCGCTTCAGCGGGCGGGGCTGCGCGATCAGCCAGGCGTCTGCTTCGGTGCTGACGGAAATGATTGAAGGCAAGACGCCGGAGGAACTCAAGCAGCTTGGTAAGGATGACATTCTCGACGCGCTGGGACTGGAAAGCATCAGCCCGGCGCGCATGAAGTGCGCCATGCTCTCCATGCGCGTCCTGCACCACGCGCTGGGGAATGATGATTGGTTCCGGCTGGAAGATGAAGAAGCGTAGGAGTGAAGCGCGCTGATGCTCAGCGCCATGCCCAAAAATCCAGGGGGTGGCTTTCTGGTCTTTCCAGGCATTCTTAAGCGCGGGACTGCGCTGTGCCTGGTCGCGCAAAACGCGCAAGAAAGCCACCCCGATGTGCCCCTGGCCTTCCTGGCCGAGCCATGCCTGCGGCCCTCCAGAGGGCCATCCGCAGCATGGCGTATGAGCGCGCCCTTTCGGTTTCTGCCTCAGTAGATGAAGGTGACGCCAGAGCCAACATGCGCGTAGCGATAGTTGACACGATCCCAGCCGCCACCGTTCCATGAGAAGTTCATCTCCGAGATCAGGAACCAGCCATTGCTATACACAGCTACGACATGGGCGGCATGCCCGCCTCCAAAGGCGCCCTGGACCCAGGGCTGGAAGATCACTGTCGCGCCGACAGCGGGCCAGGAGCCGGTGCGGAAGCCGTGCCGGGGGGCGTTAAACGCCCATTGATAGGCAAAAGTGCCCAGGCCGAGGAATCGCTCATCTAGCCGCCGCGTCGCGGCCCACCACGTGCATTGCCCCCGACTGCGTGAATATGGGTCGCCGCGAAAATCGGGCACCGGCCCAAACGAGTGGTATCCGGCGGGCCGACACCAGCCGCAGATGCCGCCAGGTGTGGCGCTGTTGCCAGAGGACGCAGGCGGCGCAGAGGGCGCGGGTGCGGCGCTCCCATTGCCACCAGGGATACAGAGGCGCTGTCCAGAAAAGATCAGGTTGGGGTTGGCGATCCCGTTGGCCCTGGCGATCTGCCAGTAGCTGACGCCATACCTGGCGCCGATGGCGCTAAGCGTATCTCCACGACGAACGACGTAGATGCTTCGGCAA
>Ga0070730_10002879_pt1 | contig 15600 bp, 10 predicted proteins | sample Coa_R1_3_FD_66447 | JGI IMG/M metagenome (GOLD analysis project Ga0070730, IMG submission 66447) | Surface soil microbial communities from Centralia Pennsylvania, which are recovering from an underground coalmine fire - Coalmine... | ecosystem: Environmental > Terrestrial > Soil > Unclassified ...
TAGGTAACGTGTCCCCCGGCATCGCGGACGAGTGTAATGCCATCCGCGGCGGCCAGCGGCCTGGTCACCAACAGCAGAAAAGAAAAGGTCATCAGGAATGCAGTTCGGTGTTGTGCCATAAGTTTACCTTGAGCTTGCACCAAAACGAGTGCAGCCCACCCACCTAACCCCAAACCCTGACAGAGTTTCGTCCAGAGTAGCTGCATTATAGGCCGGGGAGCTTACCAAGAGCAATGCGGGCAAATAGGCGGAATCAGGGAAGTGAATGGCAAGAAAACCGGAAGAAACTGGGAGTAATCCGGATGTTTTCAGGTGTTTAGCGTAGATTACGAAGGTAATCTGGGGAAGCGTTGACAATGTGCCGGGAACCATTGAGAGATTGGATCATTGCATCATCGGATCATTGGGTCATTGGGAATCAGGAAATTTAGTAATTGGGTAATCGGGTAATTTGGAATCAAGAATTGGGTTGTTCTGAGAACTGAGAACCGAGAACTGAGAACTAACTGAGTACTGAGTACCGAGTACTGGGCCTGTATATTATTGCAATGGCCCCCGACACAGCTCCCTGGCTCTACGGCTTCTGGTATCCCGCGCTGCGTAGCGACCGGGTGCAGGGCAACGCCATGGCGACGGCCATGCTCCTGGGAATCCCGCTGGTGCTGGGACGCAAGCGCACGGGCGAGGCCTTTGCGTTGCGCGATGCCTGTCCGCATCGCGGCATTCCGCTCAGCTACGGCCACTTTGACGGAGAGCAGGTGCAGTGCTCCTATCACGGCTGGTGTTTTGAGGCCAGCAGCGGACAGTGCCGCGAAATTCCATCCCTCACCACCGATGCCAAGCTCAAGATTGACCGCATCTACGCCAGCGCCTTCCCCTGCGAAGAGCAGGACGGTTTCTTCTGGGTGTACATTCCCGAATCGGCCGCATCGGGCGCCGGTGGTCAGACGCCGTTGCCCGCGGAACTGCCGCCCGTCCCGCGCGTGCTGACGTTCAGCAAGAAATATGTGCTCACGCATTTGGCGGCCGACCTGCCTTGCTCGGTGGACCACGGCATCATTGGATTAATGGATCCGGCGCACGGACCGTTTGTGCATCAATCGTGGTGGTGGCGCAGCCGGCACAGCATCCATGAGAAGCAGAAGCATTTTGAGCCCATCCCTAACGGCTTTCGCATGAGCGCACATGCGCCCTCTTCCAACAGCGCGCCTTATAAACTCATGCGCTTGGCGGGCGTAAACGCCAAGCCCGGGGACCAGGTGGCAACGACCATTGATTTCGTTTTGCCCAACCTGCGGGTGGAAAGCGTGCGCTACGGTGAAGGATGGTTTTCAACTCTCACCAGTGTGACTCCCATTACCGCGACCCACTGCCGCATTGATGTGCGCGCGGCCTGGAACATCTTCCGCTGGGCTACACCGCTGGTGCTGCCTATCGGGCGGTACTTTGGCAAAAAGTTTATCCGCCAGGACCAGCTCACCATGGAGCAGCAGGCCGAAGGGCTGAAGCACAATCCGAATCTCATGCTGATTGATGACGCCGACCGTCCCGCCAAATGGTACTTCGCGCTCAAGCAGGCGCTGCTGGATGCGCGGCGCGCGGGTGAGCCTATAAAGCATCCTATGAGCGAGCCGGTAGTGCTGAAGTGGAGAAGCTAGAAGATTTTTTGTCGTAGAGACGTAGCTTGCTACGTCTCCAGCCGTTGCAACAGCTCTACACAACCAAAAGCCAGCCCATGCCGCGCCAAACCATCCTCGAATATCTGGACAACTTCGAGCGCCATCGCGCTGAGACGGCTTACGTCCATCAGCGCGGATACCGCCACTGCCGCTGGAACTACGGCGAGGTGGCCGAAGTTGCGGCGCAATTTGCCCGCGAGCTGGAAGCCCGGCAGATCGGCAAGGGAGATCACGTTCTGCTCTGGGGCGAAAACTGCGCCGAGTGGGTGGCCGTCTTTTGGGGATGTATTTTGCGCGGCGCCATCATTGTTCCCATGGACCGCACCGCCGCGCCCGACTTTGCCCGGCGGGTGGCCGAACAGGTTACGCCGGAGTTAGCCGTCTGCTCCGGCGATCTTATCTCTGAGCTGCAATCGGTTCCCGTTTTGCAACTGGAAAACCTGCGCGAACTGGTGAGCAATCATCAACGCTCCGCTTATTCTTGCTCCGGCGTCGAGCGCAGCGATATTGTTGAAATCGTCTTCACTTCAGGCGCGACGGCTGAGCCCAAGGGAGTGGTCATCACCCATGGCAACATCCTCGCCAACCTCGAAACCTTCGAACCCGAGATTGCGAAATATCTCAAATACGAGCGCATTTTTCATCCCATCCGCTTTCTCAACCTGCTGCCGCTGAGCCATGTCTTCGGGCAGTTTCTGGGGATTTTTATTCCACAGTTGATTGCGGGCACGGTTTACTTCCACCAGACGCTGAATCCGGCCGAGATCGTGCGCACGATTAAAAACGAACGCATCTCGGTGCTGGTGGCGGTGCCGCGCATTCTGCAATCACTGAAAGAAAAGCTGGAGCGCGATTTCGAATTGGCTGGCGGGAAAGAGCGCTTGCAGCAGCAGTTGCAGCTTGCCGCCCGCGAGCATTTTGCGCGGCGCTGGTGGCGCTTCCGTGAAATTCACAACCGCTTTGGATGGAAGTTCTGGGCGCTGGTCTCAGGCGGCGCCACCCTGGACGCTGAGACGGAAGAGTTCTGGCGGCGGCTGAGCTTCGTCGTCATCCAAGGCTACGGCCTGACCGAAACCACTTCGCTCATCAGCGTGAATCATCCCTTCCGCCTGGGGCGCGGTTCTATTGGAAAAGTTCTTCCGGGAAGGGAAATCAAGCTTGATGAAAATGGCGAGATTCTGGTGCGGGGCGAGAACGTGGCCGCCGGTTATTGGCAGGGAAAGAGGCTACAACCTGTGGCCGCGGAAGAAGGCTGGTTTCGCACCGGAGACCTGGGCGAACTCGACGCTTCGGGCTACCTGCACTTCAAAGGACGCAAGAAGCAGGTGATCGTCAACGCCGAGGGGATGAATATTTATCCCGAAGACCTGGAGTCGGCGCTGCGCACGCAGCCGGAAATCCGCGACTGCGTGGTGGTAGCTCTGGAGCGCAACGGCAACGCCGAGCCAGTGGCGGCGCTGCTGATGCGCGCGGCCGCGGAAGGGAAGAGCGATTCCGATGCCGCCGTTCGCCGTGCCAACGCCACGCTGGCCGCGCATCAGCAGATACGCCGATGGTTGGTCTGGCCAGAGCCGGATTTTCCCCGAACGTCTACGCACAAGATACGGGCCAATGTCGTCCGTGAAGTCGTGCAGCAGCAACTGGGCGCGCCGGATGCAAGCACAACGGCAACCGCGCAAAGTCCGCTGATCGAGCTGATCGCCCGTATTACCAGGCGCACTCCGCAAACGCTTTCGCCCGACGCCGCCCTCGAAGATGATCTCAACCTCAGCTCGCTTGACCGCGTGGAGTTGATGAGCGCGCTCGAGGACCGCTACCAGGTGGACTTGGATGACAGAACATTTGCCGAAGTAAAGACCGTGCGGGAGCTGGAGCAGGCCCTGCGCAGATCGGCGCCGGAGCCGCAGGCGGCGAGCTACGAGTATCCGCGCTGGGCGCAGCACTGGCCGGTGCGCTCGATTCGCTGGCTGGTTTATTACCTGCTGGCCTGGCCGGCTACTATGCTGCTGGCCGCGCCGCGCATCGAGGGAAGAAAAAATCTCGAAAACTTCCCCGGCCCGGCGCTTGTCATCAGCAATCACATCACCTACATCGATATTGGTTTTATCCTTGCGGCGCTGCCGCTACGGCTTCGGCATCGTCTTACGACCGCCATGGGCGGAGAGCGCCTGCTGAACATGCGCCGCCCTCCAGGTGATTGGTTTTTTCTGCGCCGCTGGCTCTATCGCGCCGCTTATGGATTGGCTGTCGGGCTGTTCAATGTCTTCCCCCTGCCGCAACGCTCCGGATTTCGCGACAGCTTCGCCTTTGCCGGAGAGCTGGTAGACCGCGGCCACAGTGTGCTGGTCTTCCCGGAAGGGGAACGTACGCCCGATGGCAAGATGCACACATTCCGCTCAGGAATTGGCCTGCTGGCGACGCGCTTGAATCTCCCCGTGATTCCTATGCGCATTGACGGATTATGGGAGATGAAGCGCGCCGGCAAACAATTTGCCGTCCCGGGAAAAATCAAGGTCAGAATTGGCCAGCCGGTGAGGTTCGATGCGGCAGACGATCCAGATACAGTCGCGCGCAAGCTGCAAGAGAGTGTCGCAGGGCTTTGAATAGTTTCCACCACAGGGACACAGAGAAATTGAATCATTGAGTCATCGGATCATTGGGTCATTTACGATTTGTGAAGTACGATTTACAATTTTACGAATTCAAAAAATCGTAAATCGAAAATCAAGCAACCCAATTCCTCTCCGCGCCTCCGCGGTGAAATTTCTGTTTATTTCGCGACGCCGGCTTCGTACGCGAAGGCGGCGGCGAAATCCTGGGCGAACTGCTCGAATGTGATGGGCTTTTTGCCGGTGACCTGCTCCACGGCGTTCGATATTGCGGCGGCCCTGCAGGCTTTGTTGTAAGCCTGCAGATCGAGCACGCCGTCGGCGAGCCAATCCTGCATGCCGACCTGCAACAGGAATTTTTTGAGCTCGGCGGCCGGCAGGTCCACATATTTGACCTGCTTTCCGATTAGTTTTGAAATCAGCGCCGCCACCCAGGCGTAATTCACCGCCTGGGCCCCGGTGAGTTCGTAAGCTTTACCCTCATGTCCGCCATCGCTGAGGATTTTCGCCGCCACACCGGCAATGTCGCGCGCGTCAACGTAGCTCACGGGCGCGTCGCCGGAGCAGCCGAAAATCGCCCCCTGGGTCTTGATGCTGCCGGCAAAGCCGAGAAAGTTCTGCATGAAGGTATTGGGCCGTAGGATGGTGTAGGGCACTGTTGACGCGGCCAGATTCGCTTCGGCTTGCGCATGCCACATACCGAACATGTGCCCGCCCCCGCCATCAGCGCCAATGGCGGATTGCTTGACAATGTGCTTCACGCCGGTGCGCGCTGCCTCTTCAATGATGTGGCCTTCCAGCGCGGGAAGCTGGGGAAGCGGCGAGCACACCAGGTAGACCTTCTTCACACCCTTCATGGCCTTGGCCACGGCTTCACGGTTGCCGTAGTCGCCTACCACCGCCTCCACACCTTTGGGCGCCTGGTCGCGCTTAGCAATGGTGTAGTACATGCCGCGCACCCTGGCCCCGCTGGCCATCAGTTTATTCACCAGTTCGCTGCCGACGTTTCCCCCGGCCCCGGTCACCAGAATCATATGGCTCTCCCCTCATGTGTGGATTGGAGGGATAAGTTTAAACGAGATTTACGATTTAGGAAGTAGGATTTACGATTTGAGCTTCTTAGCTTCTAGCTGTGATTGTGAGCTTTTAGCTCTTAGCCTTTAGCTCTTACCTTTAAGGCTGGAATTTACGTGATCTGCGTTCATCTGCGTAAATCTGCGGTTGTTTTTTTGTTTTAGATGGCGCAGTACTGAGTATCGAGTACTAAACTCAGAAACAGTTAGAGGCTAGTAGCTCGAAGCAAAATCGTAAATCGTACTTCGTAAATCGAAATTCCTCAAAGCTACTTCGTCAATGACTCCACCACAGCGTAAGACTCGCTGAGCGCCGCATCGAGCGCCGCCGGATTCTTGCCGCCAGCCTCGGCCATGTCGGGACGCCCGCCGCCTGAGCCGCCTACTTTCTGCGCGATGGGAGAGATGATCTTGCCTGCCTGTACTTTACCGGCCAGGTCTTTGGTGACGCCGACGATGAGGGCAACTTTCTTTTCTTTGGTTTTAGCTCCGTTTTCTCCGTCGCTCTCAACTTCCTGCACCGAGCCCAGCACCACGACGCCGGAACCCAGCTTGTTGCGCAGGTTGTCGACCAATGTGCGCATCTGCGGGCGCTCGAGGTTATCCACGCGCTGGGCGAGGACTTTGATCCCATTGACCACTTTGACGTTGTCGGCTGCGGCGGAGACCGAAGACGATGCAGACTTCATGCGCGCCTGGTCGAGCTCTTTCTGCAGGCGCTTGATCTCGGCCGCGTTCTTTTCGAGTTCTGCTCTCAGGGCTTCGGCGGGCGTGGCCGCAGCTTCGCGGCGGCTGACTAAATTGCTGACCACGCGTTCGAGTTCGTGATCTTTACGGAAGTGGTGCAGCGAGCCCTCGCCGGTCACGGCCTCCACACGGCGCACACCCGACGAAACGCTGCCCTCGTTCAGGATCTTTATCAGTCCGATCTCGCCGGTCTGTGCGGTGTGCGTGCCGCCGCAGAGTTCAGTGGAAAAGTCACCGATCTTGATCACGCGCACCCGCTCGCCATATTTCTCTCCGAAGAGGGCCATGGCTTTGTATTCGTTCACGGCCACATCAATGGGCACGTCTTCGATAGTTTGGACTTTGGTGTTCTTCAGCACTTCTTTATTCACCAGGTCTTCAATATCCTGCAACTCTTCATCGGCCACAGAAGTGAAATGCGAGAAGTCGAAGCGCAGATGTTCGGGATCGACCAGCGAGCCCGCCTGTTTCACATGCTTGCCCAGGGTTTCGCGCAGCGCGGCATGAAGAAGATGTGTTGCGGTATGGTTGCGCATGGTCTCCATGCGGACTTCGGCGTTGACCACGGCGTCAACTTTCTGGCCAACATGAATCGGCTGCCGGGCAATGACTTTGTGCGCGCGCGCGCCCTGTATTGGGGAATAACATCCCTGGACCTCGGCGACGATGGTGTTGTGTTCGTCGTTATAGAACCATCCGGTATCGCCGACCTGGCCGCCGGAGTCGGCATAAAACGGCGTGTGATCGAGGACGATTTCGCCCTGCTCGCCTAGCTTCAACTCTTTCACGCCCTGGCCATCGACGATGATTGCCAGTACTTCGCAATTGCGCGACTCGGTTTGGCGATAACCCTCGAAGACGGTTTTATTCAGCTCGCGGTAAACAGGAGAAGCAGTGGCTTTACCGGCTCCGCCCTTCCATGAGGCGCGAGCGCGCTCACGCTGTTCGGCCATGGCGCGATCAAAGCCTTCGTTGTCGAATGAAATTCCCTGGTCCCGGGCGGCATCTTCAATGAAATCCCGGGGAAGGCCAAATGTGTCGTACAGTTTGAAAGCGGACGGGCCTTCAAGAACCGGCTGTTGTGGACTGCGCAATCTGGTCTCGGCAATCAACTTTTCAAGTTCGCCAAGCCCAACTTCCACCGTATGCGCGAAACGAGTCTCTTCTGTACGAACAATTTTCGACACGCGTTCGGCGCTTTCGACCAGTTCCGGATACGCGTCTTTCATCAGGTCGCGGACGGCGTAAACCATCTCATACATGAACGGCTTGCTTGCGCCCAGCAGGCGTCCGTGGCGGATGCCACGGCGCAGGATCTTGCGCAGCACATAGCCGCGTCCTTCATTGGCAGGCATTACGCCATCGTTAATAAGAAACGTTGTCGCCCGGGCATGGTCAGCAATGACACGCAGCGAAGCTGCAGAGCTGCTTTTGGATTCGCTCTTCAATTCTTTTTGTAGATCAACACCGCACAACTCGGCAGCGCGCTTCATCAGCGGCATAAATAAATCTGTGTCGTAGTTGGAGATTACTTCTTGCTTTACAGAAGCCACGCGCTCCAGTCCCATGCCGGTATCAATCGAAGGCTTAGGCAGCGCATTCAGTTTGCCTGTTGTATCACGGTCGAACTGCATGAAGACCAGGTTCCAGATTTCTACGTAGCGTCCGCAGTCGCAGGGGAATTTGCAGTCGGTGTGGCCGGCATCCGATGCGGCCGGGCCCATGTCGTAATGAATCTCAGAGCATGGGCCGCAGGGGCCGGTGTCGCCCATGGACCAGAAATTATCTTTCATTCCCAGTTCGTAGATTCGTTCTTTGGTCACGCCCTGCTCAAGCCAGTACTTATATGCCTCTTCATCGCGCGGCACGCCCTGCTCGCCCTTGAAAATAGTCACATAGAGTTTTTCCGCAGGCAGGCCGTACCAGTTCTTGCCGGTCACCAGCTCCCAGGCGAAGCGGATGGCGTCTTTCTTGAAGTAATCGCCGAAGCTGAAGTTGCCCAGCATCTCGAAGAACGTGTGGTGGCGGTTGGTGAAGCCCACGTTTTCCAGGTCGTTGTGCTTGCCCCCGGCGCGGACGACCTTCTGCGAGGTCGTGGCCCGCGAGTAGTCGCGCTTTTCCAGCCCCAGGAAGACGTCTTTGAACTGGTTCATGCCGGCGTTGGTGAACAGCAGCGTGGGATCGTTCGCCGGTACCAGCGAAGAGGAGTGCACGCGCCGGTGTCCCTGCTGCTCGAAGTAGCGCAGGAACATCTCTCGGATCTCGGAGCCTGTCATATCTTTACGATTTTAACAGTGTGCAGGCGGGGAATTCACCGCGGAGGCGCGGAGACGCGGAGATAATTGGGTCATTGAGTCATCGGGTCATTGCGTCATTGTGCAGATGACCGGCGGCTTGTTCACCACGGAGGCACGGAGGCACGGAGAAAAACGGGCAATCTGAATAGTAACCACCGCAGATTTTGTCTTAGGCCGAAAGCAAAGAGCAAAGAGCTAAGAGCTAAGAGCTAACAGCTAACGAACACAGCTAGAGGCCAGAAGCTGGCAGCTCAATCGCAAATCGAAAATCGCAAATCTTACTTCTTACTTCGTACTTCTTCATTATGCCGCTTTCGCTTTACGTTGCCCATATTCTGCGAAGAGAGAAATCATCTCGCGATTGAATGCCGGGATATCGCCGGGTTGGCGGCTGCTGACCCAGTTGCGGTCGCGAATCACTTCGCTGTCTTCCCACTCGGCGCCGGCGTTGCGCAGGTCGTCCTGGATGGTGTAGTAGCTGGTCATCTTCCGTCCGCGGACCAACCCAGCCGAGACCAGCAGCCACGGCCCGTGGCAAATCACGGCGATGGGACGGCCGGCGCGATCTATTTCCTGAACGAATTGCTGCGCCTTCTTTTCCATGCGCAAGCTGTCGGCGTTGATCACGCCGCCGGGCAGCAGCACTGCGTCAAAATCCTGCGGCTGGGCCTTGTCGAGCGGAAGATCGACCTTGAACTTGTCAGCCTTTTGGTCGTGCTTCATGCCCTGCACCTCACCCGGCTCAGGAGAGATGATGGCAGCCGTTGCGCCGGCCTCTTCCAGCGCCTGCCGGGGCTCAGTCAATTCCACCTGTTCGAAATCCTGCGTGGCCAGAATAGCTACATGCATACCGGCTAAGTCTTTCTGCGCCATGGCGAGTCTCCTCCGTGAGTTGGTAGTGAGATGCGCTGGGTTTTGTAGCGGGATGTGTGGAAAAAAAGCATTCAGAAGAAGCAGTCAGCACTCAGCATTCAGCCAATGAAACAGCACTTAGCTATTAGCATTTGGCATTTAGCCAAATAACGTGAAAGGTAGTTCGCAAATAAACCAAAAGGTCAAAGCTAAGAGCTAAGAGCTAAGAGCTTCTACCTTCAAACGCACAGCTTGAGGGCTGAATGCTGATTGCTGAACGCTCTCTTCACGAAGCTAGTGGTTAGAAGCTTCCTTTCCAAAGTCTGCAACTCCCACACGCACGAAGGTATGGGGTGTTCCATGCCTGTCTCCGTCGGGAGCAGGAGCGGCTGCAGGCGCCGCGGCGGGCGCTTCTTCTGACCAGATGCCGAATACGCGTCCGTCGAAGGCGGCAATTCCGGTGTAGTCGCCGATGAAATCTTTGTTGCCTTCAAAGGGTTCGTTTGTCCAGGCGTAATTCATGAACGTTTTTCCACCGTCGGTGGAGCGGGCGAGGGTGACGGTTGTCTGCCGGTTGGCAGGGTCGCGCCTGCGGTCGTAAAAAATCACGTTGGCCGCTCCCGTTTTGGGATCGACCGCCAGCCACTGGAAAAACTGGTCGGCGCCGTCGTGCAACGCATCGGAGTTGACGCGCACGGGCGCGCTCCAGCTCTCACCGTGGTTGGCGGAGGTTGCGGCGAAGATGTCCACATCGCCGTTGCGGTAGTCCGACCAGGTTACATAGAGCAGAGCGCTGCGCGGGTCGAGACCGATCTGGGGAAATCCGTTGCCCCCATCAATGCCCGAAACGGGAAAGTAAGACGGCCCGGTCGCGATGACGTTGCGCGAAGGAGCGAAGCTCTTGCCGCCATCACGAGAGTAGGTGAAGGCAATACTGTTTCCGTCGGCCCAGACGGCGTAGAGCGTTCCGTCGGGCGCGACCGCGCCGCTGAAGCCCTCGACCGCGCCGTTGTCGTCGCGCGGCAGTCCCTCGTGCGTGCTGATTTCAATGGGCGAAGACCAGGATGCGCCTGCGTCGGTGGAGCGGGAAAACAGGACGGCGGTTTTTTCCAGGGTGAACTGGGTCCATCCCACGTAGAGGTTGCCGGAGTAAGGGCCGGCGGTGGCGTCGGCGACGATGGAAGGTTTATCCTCGAAGGGAATACCCGGCTGGGTAGCGTGCTCGAGGACGGGGTGCGCCGTCTTCTCCCAGGTTTTGCCGCCATCGGGCGAGCGCCGCACAAAAACTCCGTTGCGCGTGGCGTTGTGCCCCCAATAGTAGGCCGTGCCCAGCTTGTCAAAGGCGATGTAGCAAAGGTAGGCTGCGCCGTCGGCGCCGTATGTGGCCGAGACATCGCCAGATTTTTTGTAGTCCTTGGGCGTGGCGCTCGCGGCTTTGCTCCAGTTCCGGCCGCCGTCCCGGGAATAGGCGGCGCTGGCATTGATCTGCCAGGCGGCAACCAACTGCTCGGGATTCTTGGGATTCACCGCAATCGCTGGCTCATTGGAGAAGCCCGGCTCCGTCAGGTTGATGACCTTTGCCCCGGGCGCGCTCGGGAGTTGATCCATAGCAGAATTGGGATTGCCGGGTTGCGATTGCGCCAGCGCGGCGGTGGCGAGAAGGAGGAGCGACCAGAAGGTGAAATTCACTATTTTGAAAGTTCTTGAAGGGCACAGAAGAAACATGGCAGCTAGTTTATCGCGACGGGGCACTGACTTCCTTGGTTGTGGTTCGAGGGAACTTTATAATAAAGCCAGCCGTATAAGAAAGTGAGGGCGAAAAGCATGATCAAATTCCTGCTGTGGTGCATTCTTCTCGTGATGTGCTGGCCGCTGGCCCTGCTGGCGCTGATTGCCTATCCTTTCGTCTGGCTGCTCCTGCTGCCTTTCCGCATTGTCGGAATTGCCGTGGATGGCGTGCTCGGCTTGCTCAAGGCCATCTTCCTGTTGCCGGCGCGGGTGCTGCGTGGACCCGGATTGGCGTAGCCCTAAGGTAATTACTATTCGGAAAGAGATTGTTCTTCTGCTTCCAGTGCCCCTAGGGTCTCATCCGGCACCTGCCATTTTTTTAGGATTTTGAAGATCGTTGAGCTGCTGAAGCCGGCGCGCAGCAAGGCGCGGAAGACGCGCGCGGTCTCGCGTTCATTGGTTGGTTTGCGCAGGCGCTTGCGGGCCAGGTGCTCGCGCGCCAGCTTTTCTTCATTGACTCCGGAATAGGCTTCGCCGACGACTTTTTCTATCACGTCGCTGTGCACGCCCTTGATCTTCAGATCGGTGATGACGCGGCGTTTGCCGAACTTCTCATTGGCCTGGCGATACGCCGAGTAGGCGGCGGCATACTTGTGATCGTTGAGATATTTTTGTTCTTTCAGCCGGGCAATGACCACATCCACCAGCAGCTCTTCGTCGGCCCGCCGCCGCAGCAGGCGCTTCAGCTCGGCCACGGTGCGCATTTTTCGCGAGAGCGCCCCGACGGCGTATTCATAGAGGCCGGCTTCGTCGAAGAATTTGCGTTTTGCGGAGAAGGACACGGGAAGATCATAGCAGCATATTTCACCGCGGAGACACGGAGAAGAATGGAACCGCGGAGGCGCGGAGACGCGGAGAAAATTGAGTCATTGAGTCATCGGATCATTGAGTCATTGGAACGATTTACGATTTAAGAAGTACGATTTGCGATTTGGCTACGGGCTAGTTTTTCTGTACCTAAACAACGTCGTGCGGGCCAGGAAACGCAAGATTCTTCGCGCCAAAAAACGGCGCTCAGAATGACAAGATGCAAACAGAAATGGCGGAAATTTAAGAATGATTTTGCAATTCGTAAATCGTAATTCGTAAATTGATCTGCGTTGATCCGCGTAAATCCGCGGCGAAACTCTGCTTTACCTTCCGAAGCCGGCGGATTCCATCTGTTCGCGTGAGGAATCGGCGGTTGAGCCGATGCCCTGGACGCGCAGCTTGAAGTCGTCGGGCTTGCTGGCGTTTTCCAGCGCGGTTTCGTAGGTGATGAGCGCCTGCGAATAGAGGTCGTAGAGCGACTGGTCGAAGGTCTGCATGCCGTATTGGGAAACGCCGGCCTGCAGGGCTTCATGGATGAGGCGGGTTTTTTCCGGAGCGATGATGCACTCGCGGATGTATTCGGTGGCGATCAGCACTTCGACCGCGGGCACGCGTCCGGTGCCATCAGCGCGGCGCACCAGGCGCTGCGAGATGACCGCCTTGAGCACAGCCGCCATTTGCAGGCGAATCTGCTTCTGCTCGGGCGGCGGGAAGACGGAGATGATGCGGTTGATGGTTTCGGTCGCGTCCAAAGTGTGCAGCGTGGAAAACACCAGGTGGCCGGTTTCGGCGGCGTGCAGCGCGGTGCCAATGGTTTCAAGGTCGCGCATTTCGCCGACCAGGATGGTATCCGGATCCTGGCGCAAGCTGGCGCGCAGCGCCGAAGCGAACGACGAGGTGTCAACTTCGACCTCGCGCTGGTTCACGAACCCTTTTTTATCGCGGTGCAGAAATTCGATGGGGTCTTCAATGGTGATGATGTGCTCGGGCCGCTGGGAATTGATGCGGTCTACCATGGCGGCCAGCGTGGTGGATTTGCCCGATCCGGTTACGCCGGTCACCAGCACCATGCCGCGCTGCTCTTCGCAGATGTGCTCAATAATCTTGGGAAGATAAAGTTCATCGAGCGCGCGAATCTTGGTGGGAATCACGCGCAGCACCACGCCCACGTTGCCGCGCTGCTGGAAAACGTTGACACGGAAGCGGCCAAGGCCGGCAACGCCGTAGGCCATATCGAGCTCGGCGGCTTCTTTGAATTTCTGTTTCTGCCGGTTTGACATCATACTGAAAGCCATATTCAGCATGTCTTCGGCAGAGATGCGCGGCTGGTCGGTCAAGGGCACCAGTTCGCCATCGACGCGCAGATAGGGATAGTTGCCGACTTTAAGGTGCAAGTCGGATGCTTTGCGTTCCATGGCTATACGCAAAAGGTCGTCGATGTGGGGCATAGGTTACTTTAGTTACTTCCTTAGTACTATGCGGATGAAAGTATCACGGAGTGTACTATTTTCGCAATAAAAGATGACATTTTTGGATTATGATCTATATCCCTGCAGGGACCCTTGGAAAATGGAAGGTAAAACAACCTGCAGCGGCTTAGGAACGCTCTAATGTAGGTGCCCTCTGGCCGGGTTCTGCGGCGGATTTTGATATCAATTAAGTGAGAACGCTTAGGCCACTCGTCAGGAGATTAGTGTGATCTGCAAACACTGTCAGCACAACAATCCGGAAACGAACCGTTTTTGTGGCATGTGCGGCCAGGTTTTGGCACGTCCGCAGGCTACGACGGCGGCGACTACCCCTGCCAGCCCGATACAAGCAGGTACTCTGGGGTTACGCCAAACGCCATCAGCAGTGAATTCAATTCCCTCGTTTTCTTCCAAGCCGCAATCGGCGAGCGCGGTGAATGGCGACAAGAAAGTACAATTTCCGCCGGTTGCTGCTCCGCCGCAAACGTCAAGTTCGGCCCCGAGCGGAGCGCCATTGCTCTTTGCACAGCAGCCGCCGGCGGCGCCCGATGACATCGAAACCGTGGTGCGGGTTTCGCCGCATCCGGTCGAGACCCGTCCCTTGACGCCGGTCGCTACGGAAAAGAAAGTGCAAATTTCATCCTCTCCGGTCGGCCCACAGACCTCCACGGTCGTGGATGATAGAAGAGCGGCTGAGCGACATGAGCCAGTCCTACGCGGGCCGCTTGGACCGCAATCCTCCATCCCAGGCACGGTTGAGGTGAATGGCGCCAGAAAGACGCAGCCTCTGCCATCGTCGTTCGCGGGGCAGACGCCATCTTCGGCGAATCCTGAGCGCAAAGTGCAAAACTCGTTATCGAATCCTCCGAGAGCGCAGATGCAATCGGGAACTCCGGCATCGTCAGGAAAAACATCGGCCGGATTTGAAAGGCTGGGGACACCCGAAAATGCAGTCCCGAAATTAGCGCCTCAGAACCCAGCACCCAAATTGATGACCGGGACACAACCTCTGCCGCTGCCTACGCAACGCCGGCCGGCGGCTCAGGCCGCATCTCCGAAGAGAGTGCAACCCAGCGCGCCCATACGGGTGAGCGGGCCATCGTTCCTTGGATTGAGCGATGATCCTTCCGAGGAGCCGGAGAAACGCTACGACGATCTCTACAAGACCAATTGGGGAGGCCGCATCTTTGTTGTCTTTATCGTTCTGGCCATAGCCGCAGGATTGGCGTATATGCAGTGGCGCTCCAGCCATCCGTTGCAGGCCTCGCCTTTCGATCACACGCCGCCAGCGGCGGCAGCGCCCTCAGCCAACCCGGCAGCCAATCCACCGGCTTCTGCCGAGCAGCAGCCTGCAACTGAGGCAAAGAACGCTGAAGCAAAGAGCAACGAAGCGGAAGCAAAGAACGGTAGTGAGACGACAGGAAATAATCCCGCGAGTGCGGCTCAGCCCTCTATGAACTCTGCTGCGCCCGCCCAGCAGAAAATAGATGTTGGACCGGCGGCAGCCCCAGCCGGCACCCAAGCGCCTGCCAGTTCAGCGCCCGTCTCTCAACCTAAGACGTCTTCTAAAAGCACAGCCAGCCCCAACGCGATCACCGAAGGACACGAGGTCGTAAGCAGCAAATCTGAAGGGGACCAGGAACAGCCGGTGCGGTTGGCAGAAAACTATATTCAAGGCCGCGGCGTGCCGCGCAACTGCGATGAAGCCCTGGGCATTCTGCGTACCGCCTCCAACCAGGGGAACGCGCGCGCGGAGATCAAACTGGGCGCGTTGTATGCCACCGGCAACTGCGTAGCCATGGACCGGGTTGAGGCTTACCACTATTTTTCACGCGCCATGCGCGCCCAGCCTAACAACGCATGGCTCGACCAGAGCCGGTCTATGCTGTGGAGCAACATGGACGCCAGCGAACGCAAGCAGGCTATGGAAGTGGAGAAGTAAGAAGTACGATTTACGATTTGTGATTTTCGATTTGCGATTGAGCTAATAGCTAAATCGCAAATCGTAATTCGTAATTCGTAATTCCTCCGCTTTCTGAGTACTGAGTACCGAATACTGAGTACTGTCTTTTTGTCATCCCACCATCCCATCCATACAATGAAAGAATGGCCGGTACGAAGCAAGAACAAGATACTCGTCCCCATGTTCTGATTTTGGGGGCAGGGTTTGGAGGATTGTATGCGGCGCGCGCTTTGGGCAAGCTGCCGGTGCGCGTGACCCTGGTGGACCGCAAGAACCATCACACCTTTCAGCCGCTGTTGTACCAGGTAGCGAC
>Ga0070730_10002880_pt1 | contig 15600 bp, 16 predicted proteins | sample Coa_R1_3_FD_66447 | JGI IMG/M metagenome (GOLD analysis project Ga0070730, IMG submission 66447) | Surface soil microbial communities from Centralia Pennsylvania, which are recovering from an underground coalmine fire - Coalmine... | ecosystem: Environmental > Terrestrial > Soil > Unclassified ...
GGAATTCGCCGCGCGCGGCGCCGCCTGGCCGGAGGTCGTCGCGGACGCCGACGCCTCGGCCCCGCACGGCTTCCTCATCTTCTGGCGCCTCGACACGACGCCGGTGATGAGCCTGGCCGGCAATACCACGCGGTGCACCGCTTATCTCATGGGCAACCACACCATCGCCGAGCAGATGTACCGGCACGACCCGGCGGTCATGCTGTACGTGCCGCTGCGCACCGTCATCTACGCCGGCCCCGATGACCGCGCGTTCTTCGCCGCCGACCAGCCCAGCACGCAGGTCGCCAGCCTCGGCCTCGCCCCGGTCACCCAGGTGGGCATCGACCTCGACCGCAAGCTCGCCGCCCTGCTCGACGCGCTTGACGTCCCGGCAAGCGAACCCGATAGCCCGCCCTGACAAGCCACAAGGAGAGAATATGGCGACGCGAACCTCCGCTCCCCCGGACCTTGCCGATGTGCTGGCCGCGCGCCAGCGCATCGCGCCCTACCTGGGGCCGACGGCGCTGTTCCGTTATCCCGCGCTCGATGCGATGACCGGGGCGCAGGTGTGGGTCAAGCACGAGAACCATCAGCCGGTGGGGGCTTTCAAGGTCCGCGGTGGGGTGAACCTGGTCAGCCAGCTGGATCCAGATGAGCGGCGCCGGGGTGTCATCGCGGCCTCGACCGGTAATCATGGCCAGTCGGTTGCCTACGCGGCGGACCTGTTCGGCGTGCGAGCGATCATCTGCGTGCCCGAGCAGGCTAACCCGGTGAAGATCGAGTCGATTCAGGCGCTGGGCGCCGAGGTGGTCTTCCATGGCCGTGACTTCGACGAGGCGCGCGAGTACTGCGAGAAGCTGGCCGCTGAGCACCAGTACCGGTACATCCATTCCGGGAACGAGCCGCTGCTGATCGCGGGCGTGGCGACCTGCACCCTTGAGATCCTCGAAGCCCGGCCAGGCACCGAGGTAATCGTGGTCCCGGTCGGTGGTGGTAGCGGGGCGGCCGGTGCCTGCGTGGTGGCCAAGGCGGTGCGCCCGTCGGTCGAGGTGGTCGGCGTGCAGTCGCAGGCGGCGCCGGCGGCCTACCGTTCCTGGCGGGCTGGCTCGCTGGTGGAGGACACCACCAGCACGTTCGCCGAAGGGCTGGCCAGCCGGACCGCGTTCGAGCTACCGCAGCAGATCTTGCGGGAGCTGCTGGACGACTTCGTCCTGGTCTCCGACGAGGCACTGAAGGCCGCGACCCGGTTGATGATCGAGAAGACCCGCAACCTCGTCGAGCCCGCCGGCGCAGCTGCCCTCGCCGCGGTCCTGGACGCGCCCGAGCGGTATGCGGGCCGGGAGGTCGCGATCGTCTGCAGCGGCGGCAACATCAGCCCCGCGCAGCTGCTAGAGCTGTGGCCCCGCGAGACATCCTGAAGGCGAGCCGCAAGGCCGTGCCGCGCTTCGGGCCAGTCCCGCGCGGCCGGCACTGCGGGAGCGGTCGGACGCATGGATCTGCTGATACGTCGACGCTGCTGCTGGCCCAGCACCGAGCAGCTGTTCGTTCAAGGAGGCGGGTCAGCGCTCCCCGCGAGCACGTACATGCCGCGACAGGCTGGCACTGGGCAGCCGCAGCCGACGGATCTTGACGGCGGCGGCAGAGGTCACCCAAGCAAGGTCTGCTGGACGTCAGAGACCTGTAGCGGATCGCCCGGTCGGCGGCAAGTGAGTACGTCTGGCCGTCAGCAGCGATCTCGTTAACTGTGAACTCGGCTAGCTGCCCCATCACGCGGAACTCCTGTTACCGTCCGCCGCCAATAGCCGATTGCATTCGTCATCTTCGCTTTCGATCATGATCGGGTCGGCGGGGAGGGCGGCGCCGCAGCCGCCGTGGCGATCAAACAGCGCGGGCTCCGAGTGGTGATGATTTGCAAGTCTTTACTGGGCAACGCCCACACCGTCATGGCCGAGGGCGGCGTAGCCGCCGCCATGGGAAATGTGTATCCGGAGGACAACTGGCAGGTCCACTTCCGCGACACCATGCGCGGCGGCAAGATGCTGAACAACTGGCGGATGGCCCAGATTCACGCCCACGTGGCCCCGGACCGGGTCTAAGAGCTGGAGACCTGCGCTACCTGACCGCAGGGGGCGACCCCGGCCAGGTCGAGAAGGCCAAGATTGCCCTCAAGTCAGCAGCCATCGGCTACGCGCTAGCCGTCCTGGCCCCGCTGCTGGTCTTCATCCTCGCCTCGCTGGTCGGCGGATGACGACCCGATCCCACACGTGGCGACCCCGGCACCCGAAGCAGCTCGTCGCGATCGGCGGCCTGATCGCCGTATTCGCTCTTGGCGGCAGCGGCCACACCTCCAAGGCCTACGGTGCCGACGCACTCCACCGGCCCGGGACGAACGCCTTGGGGGTCGCGTTGATCGCCGCCCACGCCTCGGGATCGACCAGCACAGCTTCAACGACTACCCCGATCACGTCCGGATCGAGCTCGGGGTCCTCGGGCGAGGGACCGCCGGGCATCCAGGTCGGTCCAGGCAACACCACCGCACCGAGCACCCCAGACGCCGGTAGCGGCGGTGCGGTAAGCGGCGGTAGCCAACCTTCGCCGGGACTGTTCGACATCACCGGGCACATCGAGGCTGCCATCGACAGCTGGTTCCGCGATCTTGTCACCGCCGCCCTCGACCCGATCCTCACCCTGCTCGGCCACACCCTGCTGGCAACTCCGAACGTCACCGCCCAGAGACTGTCGTGCGGGTACCGGACCTTGACAGTCCTGTTTACGGTCACATAGGCGATCTGGCGGCCGCACGCCCTCGCGACCGCCTTCGACGGCGGTCCGATCGTGTTCGGCCAGGATGCTGCACCGCGGGTCGAGCGCTTCGAGGTCGTCAGCGCCGACGTCAGAAGACGATGACCGTCTTCCCCTCGGGCCGAGGCTTGCCGTTCAGTCCGGGCACGTCATCAAGTTTGATTCGGGTGATCGGCGGCGCGACGATGCGCCCGCTGACGACAGCGTCCGCGAGCCGCTCCAGCACTCCGCCCGAGCGCTGCACTTCATAGTTCACTCCGGTGACTCCGCGCGAGGCGAGCGCTTCGATGTCGGCGGCGTACTGGAACGGTGTCTTCAGTGCCGTGCCGCCGCTGCGAACGAGAGACGCGAGCGCGGCAAAGCCGTCGGCGTCGCTCGCCAGGTCGATGAGGACGTCGATGCCGTCGGGGTGCGCCCGCCGTAGGGCGTCCGGCACCGAGCCCGCCGTGTAGTCGATCACCTCCGCAGCCCCGTAGCTGCGTAGCCGGTCGCCGGCGTCGGCACCAGCCACGGCGACCAGGTGGGCGCCGGCGTTCGCGGCAAGCTGGGTCGCGAACGAGCCGACGCCGCCCGCGGCGCCTACCAGCACCGCGGTCTTGCCGGTGAGCGGCTCGAGCGATTCGACGATCTCGAGCGCGGTTGAGCCGGCGGTCGGCAGTGCTGCGGCCACAATAGGATCGAGACCCTGCGGCACGCGCGCTAGCGGCTGGTCCTCACTGACCGCGACGCGCTCCGCGTAGGTACCCGCCGAGCCCCACGGGGCGATCAGCAGCACGCCGAACAGCTCCTCGCCGGGCGCGAACCTACCCGCGCCCTCGCCGACGGCCTCGACGATGCCTGCCAGATCGACGCCGAGGACGAGCGGGAACCGTGCCGGCCCGATCGGCTGCAACGCACCGTCGGCGATCATCCGATCCATCGGATTGATCCCCGCTGCCTCGACCTTGATCAACACCTGTCCTGGTCCCGCCTGCGGATCGGGCACCTCCACAAGCGCCGGCATGGCGCCGTACTCGTTCACGGCAATTGCACGCATCGTGCCCTCCTCTCTCGTGACACCACGGCAGTGCGTACCGGAGACCAGCACTGGCGCATCACGGCAGCCTCACCAGGTTGAGGCCAGCGAGCGGGCCCCCGGCCTGTTGCATGGGTCCTCCAGTCGCGAGATCACCGAGATCGATCGGGAAGAACCCGGCGCCCTCGAAGAGGTCTGCGACTACCGCCTTGGCGGCACCGTCGTCCCCGGAGAGGAACAGCACACGGCGGCCGCCGGCCTCGTGCGGATCGCTCCCAAGGAGCCCGGCACCAAGCGTGTTGGCGGCCTTCACGACCCGTGCACCTTCGACGAGCTCCGCGACGATCTCACTCGATGAACGCCCGCCGAGATCCGCGAGCTTCATCTCGGGGAAGATATATGGGTTGGTCTGGTCGACGACAATCTTGGCCTCCCAGGCCTGGTTCGCAACCGCCTCGGGAACGCTCGCCCACGGCACCGCGATCACGACCATTGCCGATGCGGCCGCTTCGCCGACCGTACCGGCCGAGACACCTGCTCCGAGGTCGTCGACCACGGCCGCCAGGGACTGAGGGCCGTGGCTGTTGGCGATCACGACCTTGCGACTCGCCCGCTGCGCCACGCGGGCAAACGCCTGACCGGCGCTTCCCGCTCCGATGATTCCGACCGTGTCGATGGGTGTCTCAGCAGTCATACGATGATGATCCCGTTGCGCGCGTGCCGCTCGCATCCGCCGAATGGCCAGTCGTTGGTCGGCAGCGCCGCTAGGGCGGCTGGATCCATCACTTCTCCTTAGCTTGCCGTTTAACCTGCGCGTTCGCGGTGCGTCTTGAGGGTGAGGTCCCTTTTTGTCGTTTTTCCCACGTCATGGCCTGGTGCCGGGTGGCGGTTCTTCGAGCCTCGCGGCCTGCCGGGGCCGGGTTTGCCGGGTTTGGGTGCACTGGCGGGCTGGGCGCTCGTCGCGCGGATGTTCCTGAACCCGCGACGGACACGGCTGGGGTGAGCCGGCCGGACGGGGCGGGCCGTTCCCAGGGGCGGCGAACAGGCACAAGTCGATGACACGGGAGGGCCGCCTTTGATCCGAGGCCCGTCCCGATCAGCTCTCTCATGACGACAGCGGCCGGCTTGCGCCGGGTTCGCCGTTCTGCGCCGCGATGGGGGGAACGCCCGCCCGGGCTTCGGGATAGCGAACCCCAGCCTGGCCGCTGGCCGCTTGCGGCCGGATGCCCCGCGGCCAGCGGAAACGGATCTGCTGCATCGTGTCTCATCTCCCCGGTAAGCCGCCCCGTCCAAGGGTGGCCGATAGCGGCCAGCCCGGCCCGCTTGGCCTGGCTCTTCGGGAAACCGTACGGACCCGGGCCGCCACGGCGCGTCACCCGAAGGTGCCGGCCGGGTGGAATTTCGCCGGGCGGCGATCAGTCACCCGAAGGTGCTACCGGTCCGGCGGGGGCGCGCCGAGCACTCCGAACTTGCCGCGGGCATCTGCACGCCCGCCAACTACACCGTCGAGCTGTGCTTGAAGGACTGGCTGGAGACTCTGAACACGCAGGCAGAATCCACCGTACGGCGTACCGGATCACGGTCAGGCACCTGATCGATCTGATCGGCAACGTCAAGCCTGTCGAGCTCAAGGTGCGGGACGTCGACTTCGCGCTAGGCAAGCTGGCTAAGCGCCTGTCAACCAGGAGCGTTAGGCTGGCCCGGATGATCCTGATCCAGGCCATCCGCAACGCGATGGTGAACGACCTCGTGGTGCGGAACGTGGCGGATCTGGCTGCCGTCCCCACAGGAAAGCCGGGGCGGCCGTCTAGGTCGCTCAACCTGGAGCAGGCTCTTGCCGTGCTGGATGCAGCAAAGGGAGAGCGCCTGTGGCCATACGTCGCCGTAAGCGTGCTCGGCGACGTCCGCACCGAGGAAGCTCGCGCCCTGCGCTGGTCCGAGGTGGATCTTGAGGCTGGCACTGTGGCCATCCTGACAAATTTTAAAGAGAGCTTATGACCAGCAGAAATAGTGAGGGTTGAGCGTGGACCTGTTCGAGTATCAGGCGAAGGAACTATTCGCCGAATACGGAGTTCCCGTGCAGGCGGGCCAGGTGGCCCGAACGGCCGACGAAGCCCGCCAGATCGCGGCGGAGTTCGCCGCCCAGGGCCACCCCCTGGTCGTGGTGAAGGCGCAGGTGAAGACCGGCGGGCGGGGGAAGGCCGGGGGAGTGAAGCTGGCCGAGGGTCCCGACGAGGCGTACGCCAAGGCCAGCCAGATCCTCGGCATGGACATCAAGGGCCACACCGTCCACTCGGTGCTGATCGCCCAGGCGAGCGACATCGCAGCCGAGTACTACCTGTCCTTCCTGCTGGATCGGGCCAACCGGACCTTCCTTTGCATCTGTACCGTGCAGGGCGGCATGGAGATCGAGGAGGTCGCCCACACCAACCCGGACGCGGTGGCGAGGATCCCGGTGTCCCCGCTGACCGGCGTGGACAGCGCCAAGGCGGCGGAGATCGTCGCGGCGGGCCGCATCCCGGCCGAGGCCGCCGAGGGAGCCGCCCTCGTGGCCGAGCGGCTGTGGGCCATGTTCGCGGACGAGGACGCCACGCTGGCCGAGGTCAACCCGATGGCACTGACCACCGACGGTCAGGTGCTCGCGGTCGACGGCAAGGTGACGCTGGACGACAACGCCGCGTTCCGGCAGGAGCACGCCAGGTTCGACGACGTCAGCAGCACCGACCCGATCGAGGCCCGGGCCAGGGAAAAGCACCTCAACTACGTCAAGCTCGACGGCGAGGTCGGCATCATCGGCAACGGCGCGGGCCTGGTGATGTCCACCCTGGACGTGGTGGCGTACGCGGGTCAGCAGTTCGGCGGGATCCGCCCGGCCAACTTCCTCGACATCGGCGGCGGGGCCTCCGCCGAGGTGATGGCGAACGGCCTGGAGATCGTCTTGTCCGACCCGAGCGTGCGCAGCGTCCTGGTCAACGTGTTCGGCGGCATCACCTCCTGCGACGCGGTGGCCAACGGCATCGTCTCGGCGATCGGCATGCTGGAGTCGCACGGGGAGCACCTGGACCGCCCGATCGTGGTCAGGCTCGACGGCAACAACGCCGCCGAGGGCAGGCGCATCCTGTCCGAGGCGGCCATCGCCGCGCTCGAGCAGGTGCCGACGATGGACGGCGCGGCCCGCCGGGCCGCGGAACTCGCCGCGAAGGGGGCATGACCGATGGCGATCTTCCTGACCGGCCAGAGCCGCGTCATGATCCAGGGCATCACCGGATCCGAAGGCCGCAGGCACGGCGCCCGGATGCTGGCCGCGGGCACCAACGTGGTCGGCGGCACCAACCCGCGCAAGGCGGGCCAGACCGTCGAGTTGGGCGGCGTGGACATCCCGGTCTTCGGCACGGTCGCCGAGACCATGGCGGCCACCGGAGCCGACGTGTCCGTGGTCTTCGTCCCCGCGGCCGGGACCAAGGCCGCCGTGATCGAGGCGATCGATGCGCGCATCCCGCTGTGCATCGTGATCACCGAGGGCATCCCGGTGCACGACACCGCGGAGTTCTGGGCGTACGCCAGCGCGGCAGCCAACCAGACACGGATCATCGGGCCGAACTGCCCGGGCGTCGCCTCGCCGGGCAAGTCCAACGCCGGCATCATCCCCGCCGACATCACCAGCGAGGGCCGCATCGGCCTGGTCTCCAAGTCGGGCACCCTGACCTACCAGATGATGTACGAGCTGCGCGACATCGGGTTCTCCACCGCCGTCGGGATCGGCGGCGACCCGGTGATCGGGACCACGCACATCGACTGCCTGCAGGCGTTCGAGCAGGACCCGGAGACCGACGCCATCGTGATGATCGGCGAGATCGGCGGCGACGCCGAGGAGCGCGCCGGGGCCTTCATCGAGCAGCACGTGACCAAGCCGGTCGTGGGGTACGTGGCCGGGTTCACCGCGCCTGAAGGCAAGACGATGGGGCACGCGGGCGCGATCATCTCCGGTTCCTCCGGTACCGCCCAGGCCAAGAAGGAGGCGCTGGAGAAGGCCGGCGTCCGCGTCGGCAAGACCCCCAGCGAGACCGCCGCTCTGGTCCGCGACATCATGCGGCGCTAGCCCGGTCCGGCGCGCCTGCTTGGGCCGGCGGGCAGGCGTTGTCAGGATCGGGTATGTGGCTGTTTCCACTGAGGCTCGGCCGGCCTCCACCCCGGGGTCCGAGGGAAGGCCCGGCGCCGGGAGGCGACCCGCGCGGCCGCTGGTCGTCACGGGGGCCATCGCGGCCTGCGCGGCGGCCGCCAGCGGGCTCGCCGTTCTGGTCACCCTGACCGCGATCGGGTGGATCACCGCACCGCACGTGGGCATCGGCGGCGGGCTCGGCGGGGTGGTGCGGACCGCCGCCATGCTGTGGCTGGTCGCGCACCACGTCGGGTTCACCGTCCGCGGGGCGGGCCGGATCGGGATGCTCCCGCTCGGGCTGGTGCTGCTGCCCGGTGCGCTGCTCTTCCTGGCCGGGAGGTGGGCGGTGCACGCCGGAGCGGTCACCCGGCTGCGCCACGCCGGCTACGTGGCCGTCGCCCTCGCCCTGCCGTACACCCTGCTGGCCGGGGCGGTGGCCGTGGCGAGCAGGACGGCCCAGCTGTCACCCACGCTCTGGCAGGCCGTGATCGCGTCGTTCCTGCTCGCCCTGGTGGCGGGCGGGCTGGGCGCCGCCCGCGGGCTGGCCCCCTGGTCCCGGCTGGCCGGGCTGCTGCCCGCCCGGCCGCGCTCGATCGTGATGGGCATGCTCGCGTCGGGCGCCATCCTGGTCGCGGCCGGCGCGGCGCTGGCGGGCGGCTCCCTGGCGGTGCACCTGGCGGAGTTCAGGGCGGCCACCGAAGCGCTGGACCCGGGCCTGATGGGAGCGGCGCTGCTGCTCCTGGCCCAGCTCGCCTACGTCCCGAACGCGATCGTCTGGGCCATCGCCTACACCCTCGGCCCGGGCTTCACCTTCGGCACGGGCACCGTCGTCGCCCCGACCGGATCGGCGCTCGGCGCGGTCCCCATCTTCCCGATGCTCGCGGCCCTGCCCTCCGGTGCGCGACCGGGCGGTTCCGGCCTGATCCCGCTGCTCGTGCTCGCGGTGCCGTACCTGGCGGGCGCGTTCGGCGGGATCGTCACGGCCCGGATCGCCCCCACGCCCCTGCTCGAGGCCGCCCCGCTGTGGGGGTTCGTGGCCGGTGCGGCGACGGGCGCCCTGGTCGGCCTGACCGCGGCGTTCTCGGGCGGCCCGCTCGGCGTCGGCCGCCTGGCCGTGGTCGGCCCCTCCGGCTGGCAGGTCACCCTGGTGGCCGTCCTGGAGATCGGCGTGACGGCGGCGCTGACCGCCGGCGCGGCGAACTGGGTCATCCTCCGCCGCACCGTCCGCCGCAGGGCCGTGGTTCTCCCCATCCCGGACGATGCCGACGACCAGGACACGGTCCCCATCCCGGTCGTGGTCATGCCCGGGGTGGTCGACGAGACCGACGACGCGGATGGCCACCGGATCTACCTGAACCCCTGGGCCGCCTGGGATCAGGACGAGCCGGAGGACGAGTGACGGCCGCTAGCGGCTGCGGTCCAGGATGCTGATCTCGCCGCCGACCGAGTGAGTGAACTGAGCGTGGCAGGCCTGCTGCGCGGCCACCGTGTTCGCGCCGCGCATGCAGGAATAGTAGGCGCTCACCTGCGGCCAGAACACCGCCAGGACCAGGAGCCACAGCACGCTGAACGCGAGGCCGAACCCGCCCAGCACGATCCCGCTGACCGCCCCGCGCGGGCGGGCCGTGCCGCCGCGCCGGGCCTTCCGGTTCGCCGCCACGCCCAGCCAGATCGCCGTCACGGCGAACAGCAGGGCCAGGATGGCCACGTAGATGCCGCGGCTGAGGTTGCCCAGCCCGAGCGCCAGGCCGAGCAGGCTGAGCACGCCCAGGGTGAGCGCCGCCAGGGCCCGCTGGCGCAGGGCGGGGTCCGCAGGCGGCAGCTGCCTGGCGGGCAGCATCCCCCGGGGCTGGCGTCCGCGCCTGCCGGGCGGCTGGTATCTGGCCATCGGCTTCTATTTTGCCCCCTGCGGCCGCTTGCTCCCTACCTGCCTTAGGGTGGCGGCATGGTCGCGCGGCTGGTGGTGCTGGTCTCCGGCGAGGGGACCAACCTCCAGGCGCTGATCGACGCCTGCCGTGACCCGGGCTACGGGGCCCTGGTGGCCGCGGTGGGCGCGGACCGCGGCGCGATCGGCGCGCTGGCCCGGGCCGAGCGGGCCGGCCTGCCCACCTTCACCGTCCGCCTGGCGGACCACCCGGCGCGGGAGGACTGGGACCTGGCGCTGACCCGGGCGTGCGAGCGCCAGGCCCCCGACCTGATCGTCCTGGCCGGGTTCATGAAGCTCGTCGGCGGTGCGTTCCTCGCCTCCTTCGGCGGGCGCTGCGTGAACACGCACCCGGCGCTGCTACCGTCGTTTCCCGGGGCGCACGGCGTCCGCGACGCGCTGGCCCACGGGGTGAAGGTCACCGGGTGCACCGTCTTCCTCGTCGACGAGGGCGTGGACACCGGGCCGATCCTGGCCCAGGCCTGCGTGCCCGTGGCGGACGACGATGACGAAGCGACCCTGCACGAGCGGATCAAATTGGCCGAACGACCCCTGCTCACGGGCACCGTGGGCCGGATGGCCCGCGAGGGCTGGTCCGTCCGGGGCAGGACGGCGACGATCGGGGAGGCACCGTGAGCAGGGTCGCCATCAGGCGGGCGCTGATCAGCGTCTACGACAAGACCGGCCTGGAGGATCTGGCGGCCGGGCTGCACGCGGCCGGGGTCGAGATCGTCTCCACCGGCAGCACCGCGGCCAGGATCGGCGGGGCCGGCGTGCCGGTCACGCACGTGGAAGAGCTCACCGGCTTCCCCGAATGCCTCGGCGGGCGGGTGAAGACGCTGCACCCCCGGGTGCACGCGGGCCTGCTTGCCGATACCGCGGACGCCGGGCACCGGGCCCAGCTGGCCGAGCTCGGCGTCGAGCCGTTCCAGCTCCTCGTATCCAACCTGTACCCGTTCGCCGCCACGGTCGCGTCCGGCGCCCACCCGGCCGAGTGCGTCGAGCAGATCGACATCGGCGGCCCGGCGATGGTCCGCGCCGCGGCCAAGAACCACGGCTCGGTGGCCGTCGTCACCGACCCGGCCAGGTACGCCGACGTGCTGGCCGCGCTGGCCGCGGGGGGTTTCACCCTGGACCAGCGCAGGCTCCTGGCCGCCGAGGCGTTCGCGCGCACCGCCGCCTACGACGTCGCGGTCGCCTCCTGGTTCGCCTCCGCGTACGCGCCGGACGAGCTCGCGCGCGAGACTGGCTGGCCCCAGGTGGCGGGCGCGCTGTGGCGGCGGGCTGAAGTACTGCGTTACGGCGAGAACCCGCACCAGCGCGCGGCGCTGTACGCGGCCGACCCCGCCGAGGGCCTCGCCGCCGCGGAACTGCTGCACGGCAAGGCCATGTCGTACAACAACTACGTCGACGCGGACGCGGCCCGCCGGGCGGCCTACGACTTCGGCGAGCCGTGCGTGGCCATCATCAAGCACTCCAACCCGTGCGGCATCGCGATCGGCGCCGACCTGGCCGGCGCGCACGCCAAGGCGCACGCGTGCGATCCCATCTCGGCGTTCGGCGGGGTGATCGCGGCCAACGGCCGCGTGACGGCCGAGCTGGCCCGGCAGATCGCCGGCGTGTTCACCGAGGTGGTGATCGCCCCCGACTTCGACCCCGAGGCGCTCGACATCCTGTCCGCGAGCAAGAACGTCCGGCTGCTCCGCTGCGCGGCACCGGCGGCGGGCCCGGCCGTGGAGCTGCGCCCGGTGACCGGAGGGATCCTGTTGCAGTCCGCCGACCTGGTCAGCGAGCCCGGCGACGACCCCGCGCACTGGGAGCTCAAGGCGGGCCCGGCGGCCAGCCCCGCGGAGCTCGCGGACCTTATGTTCGCGTGGAAGGCATGCCGTTCGGTCAAATCCAACGCCATCTTGCTGGCCCGGGACGGCGCATCGGTCGGCATCGGCATGGGACAGGTCAACCGGGTAGACGCGGCGAGGCTAGCGGTGCAGCGCGCCGGGGACCGGGCCGCGGGCTCGGTCGCGGCCAGCGACGCGTACTTCCCCTTTGCCGACGGCTTCGAGATCCTGGCCGCGGCAGGCGTGGCCGCGGTGGCTGAGCCCGGCGGCTCGATCCGGGATCACCTCACCATCGCCGCCGCCGAGGCCGCGGGCGTCCCGCTCTACTTCACCGGCGTCCGGCACTTCTACCACTGAGCGGCCGGAGGGCCGGCCCAGGATATGCACCGACCAGCCGGCGTCGCTCCATAGCCCGGCGTCCAGGGTGCCGCGTGCGTCGATGATCATCCGGCGGGCGACGACGCCGGCCAGCGCGGCGGGGTCGATGGCCTGGTAATCCGACCACTCGGTCAGGTGCAGGACAAGTTCGGCGCCCGCGGCGGCGGCGAAGACCGATGGCGCGTACGTCAGGTCCGGCCGCTTCCTGGCCGCGTTGGGCATGGCCACGGGGTCGTGGACGGATACGGCCGCCCCCTCCGCCGCCAGGCGGTCGCAGACGGCCAGGCTGGGCGAATCCCGGACGTCGTCGCTGTTCGGCTTGAACGCCACGCCGAGGACCGCCACGCGCGTGCCCGCCAGCGTGCCCCCGGCCACGGCCCTGGCCAGCGCGATGACCCGCTCCCGCCGGCCCTGATTGATCGCGTCCACCGCGGTGAGCAGGCTGACCACCGAGTCGACGCCGAGGTCGGCGGCCGTCGCCCGGAACGCCCGGACGTCCTTGGGCAGGCACCCGCCGCCGAACCCGAGCCCCGGCGACAGGAACCGCCGGCCGATCCTGGCGTCGTACCCGAGCGCCTCGGCCAGCGGCATCACGTCGGCGCCCGCCGCCTCGCAGACCTCAGCCATGGCGTTGATGAACGAGATCTTGGCCGCCAGGAACGCGTTCGCCGCCACCTTGACCAGCTCGGCCGTCTCCAGGTCCATGACCAGCAGCGGGACCCCGGCCGCCAGCGGCGCGGCGTAGACCTCCCGCAGCAGGGCCTCGGCGCGCGGCGAGGTCACCCCGAGCACGATGCGGTCGGGGGCGAGGCTGTCCTGCACGGCGAACCCCTCGCGCAGGAACTCCGGATTCCAGGCCAGCTCGACCCGCTGGCCGGCCGGCGCGGCCGCGCGCACCCGGCTCATCACCTGCCGGGCCGTCCCGACCGGGACGGTCGACTTCCCCACGATCAGGCACTCCGCCGTCAGGTGCGGGGCGAGCGCGCCCGCGGCGGCGTCGACGAAGCTGAGGTCGGCCTGGCCGGACTCGCCCTCCGGCGTGCCGACGCACAGGAAGTGGACCTCCCCGAACTCCGCCACCTCGGCGAACGACATGGTGAAGCGGAGTCGGCCGGCGTCCAGGTTCTTCCTGAGCAGCGGTTCCAGGCCGGGTTCGAAGAACGGTGCCTCGCCCTGCGCGGCCTTGGTGATCTTGTCGTGGTCTACGTCGATGGCCAGCACTTCGTGGCCGAGGTCCGCCATGCAGACGGCGTGGGTCAGGCCGAGGTATCCGGTTCCGATGACGGTGACCCGGGGCAACGGGGCGCTCCTCTCGGTCGATCTCGCCTCAAGGTAACTTTGCGCCGGCTTATAGACGCCGACGTTTGGGTAGCGGTCGGCTGGCCGTTGATGGAACAAACCGATTACTACCGGCCAGTAACATTGAGGTCCTGACCCGGTGCCCGGCCGCGCCGGGCCGTTTGGCAGGCTGTAGGCCAGCAACGAAGGAGGTCGGTGTCGTCCATGAACATCGTCGTCTGCGTCAAGCAGGTGCCAGACACCGCGGCCGACCGCAAGCTCAAGGCCCCGGACGCCACGCTGGACCGCGCGTCGGTGGACGGGCTCATCAACGAGCTTGACGAGTACGCCATCGAGGAGGGGCTGCGGATCGCCGAGGCGCAGCGCGAGGCGGGCGCCGAGGCCGAGGTCACCGTGCTGTCGATGGGTCCGGAGAAGGCCGCGGAATCGATCCGCAAGGCGCTGTCGATGGGCGCCGACAAGGCCGTGCACCTGCTCGACGACGGCCTGGCCGGCTCCGACGCCCTGTCGACCTCGTACGCGCTCGCGCAGGTCCTCGGGCAGACCGGCTTCGACCTGGTGATCTGCGGATCGGAATCGACCGACGCCAGGATGGGCGTGCTGGCCGCCATGCTGGCCGAGCGCCTGGGCGTCCCCCAGGTCTCCCTGGCCAGCAAGGTGGACATCGACGGCCAGGTGATCCGCATCCGGCGGGTCTCCGACGAGGGCTACCACGAGGTCGAGGCCTCGCTGCCCGCGGTGATCAGCGTGGTCGAGAAGATCAACGAGCCCCGCTACCCGTCGTTCAAGGGCATCATGGCCGCCAAGAAGAAGCCGGTCCAGACGCTTTCCCTGGCCGACGCGGGGATCGACCCGGCCGCCGTAGGGCTCGCCGGAGCCGGGACCGAGGTGGTCGACTTCGCCCGGCGGCCGCCGCGGCAGGCGGGCGTGATCGTGAAGGACGAAGGCGACGGCGGCGTCAAGGCCGCGGAGTTCCTCGCCGCGCAGAAGTTCATCTGAGGACCCGAAGGGAAGACGGCATGGCTGAGGTCCTGGTGCTCGCGGAGCACGCGGACGGTGAGGTCAAGAAGGTCACCTGCGAGCTCATCACGCTCGCCCGCAGGTTCGGCGAGGCCGCCGTGGTCTGGACGGGACCGGGCGCGGAGCAGGGCCAGGCGCGCTGCGCGGAGTTCGGCGCGGCCAAGATCTACGTCGACGCGGATCCCGGCTTCGACCGCCACGTTGTCGCGCCGGCGGCGGCGCTGCTCGCGCAGTTGGTCCGGGCCGGTTCTCCGGCGCTCGTCCTGATCGCGGGGACGGCCGAGGGCAAGGAGATCGCCGCGCGGCTCGCCGTCAAGGTCGACTCGGGACTGATCACCGACGCCGTGGACCTGGCCCCGGACGCCGAGGGAAAGCCGGTGGCCGAGCAGTCGATCTTCGGCGGGTCGACCGTGGTCCACTCCCGGGTCAAGCGGGGCACGCCCATCGTCGCGGTGCGCCCGCACTCGGTCACGCCCGAGCCCGCGCCCGGCGCGGCCGAGCTGTCCCCGGTGTCCCTGACAGGCGAGGCCGACGGCGCCACGATCACCGGGCGCGTGGTGGCCGAGCGCGGTGAGCGCCCCGACCTGACGGAGGCCTCGATCGTGGTGTCCGGCGGGCGCGGCACCGGCAGCCCCGAGGGGTTCGGCATCATCGAGCGGCTCGCGGACGCGCTCGGCGCGGCCGTCGGCGCCTCCCGCGCGGTGACGGACGCCGGCTGGTACCCGCACCAGTTCCAGGTCGGGCAGACCGGCAAGACCGTCTCCCCCCAGCTGTACATGGCGATCGGCATCTCAGGCGCGATCCAACACCGGGCGGGCATGCAGACCTCCAAGACGATCGTGGCCATCAACAAGGACCCGGAAGCCCCCATCTTCGAGCTGGCTGACTTCGGGGTGGTCGGCGACCTGTTCAAGGTGGTCCCGCAGCTCCTCGACGAGATCGCCCGGCGCAAGCAGCTCTGACTTCGCCCGTTACGTCCGTGCGTGGCCGCGGTTAGGCTTAACCCAGCCATGACTTCGACGTCCCTCAGGTCCGTGTACCTGGATCACGCGGCGACCGCGCCGATGCGGCCTGAGGCAATCGCGGCGATGACCGAGGAGCTCGGCAGGGTCGGGAACCCGTCATCGCTGCACTCCGAGGGCAGGCGGGCCCGCCGGGTGGTTGAGGAATCCAGGGAACAGCT
>Ga0070730_10002881_pt1 | contig 15597 bp, 17 predicted proteins | sample Coa_R1_3_FD_66447 | JGI IMG/M metagenome (GOLD analysis project Ga0070730, IMG submission 66447) | Surface soil microbial communities from Centralia Pennsylvania, which are recovering from an underground coalmine fire - Coalmine... | ecosystem: Environmental > Terrestrial > Soil > Unclassified ...
TACAGCCAGCAGCAGCAGCTGCTCGTGAGCCTGCGCCGGGGGCTGGTCGACGTGGCCACCTCCAAGCAGCAGCTCGAGCAGCAGGCGCAGAGGCTGCTGGCCAGCATCCCGAAGCTCGACGATCAGGCGCGGAGGGCGATCGGGGCGGGCCGCGAGGACCTGGCCCGGGTCGCCCTGGAGCGCAAGCGAACGGCGACGGCCGAGGTCGATTCGCTGACCCAACAGATTGCCGAGGTCTCGGCGGACAAGGACCGGCTGAGCGCTCAGGAGCGGGCGCTTCAGCTCCGCATCGAGCAGTTCCGAACCCACCGCGACGTCGTGTCCGCGCGCTACAGCGCGGCCGAGGCCGAGGTCAGGGTGAAAGAGTCGCTGGCCGGTGTCTCGGGCGAGCTGGCCGAGCTCGGCATGGCCGTGGGCCGAGCCGAGGAGAAGGCAGACCGCCTGCAGGCGCGGGCGCGGGCGATCGACTCGCTGGTCGACATCGGCTCTTTGCCGTCGGCAGGCGGCGGCGACTACGTGGAGAACGAGCTCCTGCGCATCAACCAGGGATCGGAGATCGACGGCGAGCTGGCCCGGATCAAGGCCGAGCTCGCGCTACCAACTTTGCCGGCGTCACCGGAGGAGGGCCAGAAATGACCTCGGAATTCAGGAAGCCCGGCGGACATCTCATCTCGCCGGACGGCAACTGGTACTGGGACGGGATCGAGCAGCAGTGGAAGCCCGCGTCGACGCCGCCGGTCGCCGCGCCGACCGCGGTGAACCGGAGGGCTGCGGGCCAGCCGAAGTCGGAGCCGTCGAACAGTCTCAGCTCGTTTGTGGGCTCGGTTCGCTCGGACGACCTCGTGTTCGGGCAGACGGTGCTCGTGTGGGCGCGCTGGATTCTCATCGGCACCGGCCTGCTGCTCTCGTTCTGGTCGCCCACCGACCTGCTGACGCTGCAGATCCAGCTGGCCGCGATCATCGCGCTCGCGTTCGGCAACTTCTACCTGCACGTGCAGCTGCTGCGCGGACACCCGGCGATCGACAATGTCGTGTATGCGGCCAGCATCGGCGACCTGTGCGTGGTCACCGCGCTCGTGATCGTGCAGACCGGCTACCCATCGCCTGTGTTCATCTTCTACTTCGCGGCGGTGGTCGGCATCTCGGTCGCATTTCCCACCGTGCTCACCGCCGCCTACACCGCGATCGTGATCGGGGTGTACGGAATCATCTGCTTCACCACGGCGCCCAGCGACGAGTTCCCCGCCGTGTTCACGCGCCTGCTGATGATCGCGGCGATCGCGGTCTGCGGCAATCTCTTTGCCCGCAACGAGTCGCATCGCCGGCAGGACGCGATCCGCATTCACCACGAGCTGCAGGACGAGGCCGCCGCCAGCCCGCAGCTGAGCCCGGTCAACCCCGCATAGGTACGCATAGATAAAGGAGAGATCGAAATGCAGAACGTGCGCGAAGTCCGCACGGCCGCGCAGGCCAACCTGGAGGACGTGTTCTTCGGCCAGACGGTAATCCTGTGGGCGCGCTGGAGCGTGATCGTGGCCGGCATCGTGCTGGTGCTGTGGACGTCCACGACCATCACCCACCTGACCGAGACCGTCCCGTTCTTCCTCGCCCTGATGGCGATGAACTTCTTCCTCCACGGCCGTTACGTGATGGGCAGCCCGCTCAACCGCGCGACGGTCATGGTGGCTTCGTTCGTGGACCTGGTCCTGATCACGGCGATCGTGGCCCTGTGGCCCGGATCGCACGGTCTGGACAACCAGTTCTTCGTCCTGTACTTCCCCGTGGTGCTCGCGTTCGCGCTGGTGTTCACGCGGCGGATCGAGGCCGCGTACACGGTCATCGCCATGCTCGCGTACGTCGGGGCCTGCGCGTTCACGGGCACCGTCCACCCCGACCTCGGCAACGACGACAAGGTCCTGGTCATGCGTCTGATCGTGATCGCAGCCATGGGCTTTCTGGGCAACTACTACTTCCGGATCCAGCGCGACCGGTTGGCGCGCGCCTCGAAGGGCACGAGCTCAGGCGTCGAGGGCCTGGTGGCGGGCCTGCGGCCGGCGACGGCGCCGGCGCGGCGACGGTAGTGGCGGTGGGCATCCTCGACCGGATCACGAAGAAGCTGAAGGAGGGCACGACGGCGGCGCTCGCGCCGGCCGTCGACCCGCGGGAGGTGAATCTGACCTCTCACCAGAAGCAGCGGGCGCTGCTCGAGCAGGTGGCGCGGGCGATCCGCGAGGTGATCGCGGCCCGGGGGCGCTTGGAGGCGAGCGCCGAGAGCGTCCGCGCGAAGCTGCCGGAGCTGGAGGCGCAGGCGCGATCGGAGCTACAGGCTGGGCGGCGGAACATGGCGCGTCTGGCGCTGCAGCGCCGGCAGGTGGCGCAGGCCGAGCTCGCGACCCTGGAGCGCCAGCTGGCGGAGGTGGAGCGCGAGGAGGTGGCGCTCTCGATGGTCGAGCAGCGGCTATCGACGCAGATCGAGGCGTTCGCGGCCCGCCAGGAGGTGATTCGGGCGCGCTATTCGGCCGCGGAGGCGCAGGTTCGGATCAACGAGGCGGTGACGGGAGTCTCCGAGGACTTCGCGGACCTGGCGGCTGCCCTGCAGCGGGCAGAGGAGAAGACGGAAAGCATGCAGGCGCGGGCGACGGCGATCGACAAGCTGGTGAGGGAAGGTGACCTGGAGTCGGTGGTGGAGACCACGAGCGAAGCGCTGCCGGACCTGCCGGGCGGCGACGAGGAGCTCGAGCACCAGCTGGCGGTTCTGGAAGCCGATCTGCAACAAGGTTAGGTGCCGAGCATAGGTACACTCAGAGGACGCGGAATGGAAACGACTGAGCTGGTTCAGGGCTTCTACAACGGCCTTGCTCGAAAGGATGCCGGCTGGCACGACCTTCTGTCTGATGACGTGACTTTCTCGGATGCCAGCGGCAAACTCCAGGCCCATGGCCGCGACGCGTTCATCCAATCCTTCACGACTTTTCTGCGCGCCGTGGAAAAGGTTCAGCTCATGCGGTTGATCGTCGAAGGGGCAAACGCAGCCGCCGTCGTCAGCTACGACTACGTCAACCCGCGCGGCGAAAAGCTCCATCAGGACGACGCCGAGGTTTGGACGGTCCGCGATGGAGCGATCGGTTCGCTCACGATCTACTTCGACATCACAGAATTCCGTGCGTTCATGGGCCGTCAGTAAGCTCAAGCTCTGAGTCGTCGATTGACGCGCAAGGGCAAGACTCGCCCCACGCTGCCGGAACGCCTCTCTCGCGCAGGTGTGCCCCTTGACGCCGACCCGCTGACCGCCTGGGCCGGCCTGCGCCAGGTCGAGGGCCGGCGGGCGACCGTGATCGACCTCTATCGGCTGGTCAGCGAGCCGAGGGGGTTGGAGCCTCACGAGTTGCCGCTGGAGGAGCGGAAACGCCTGGCGCGCGCGGCCGCGCCCACGTTCTGGCCCGGATTCCAGGTGACTGACGGCAGCGAGCGCTTCGACCCGATCAAAGTCGTCGAGTACGACGCCGAGTGGGCGGAGCGATTCGAATCCTGGCACGGGCTGATTGCGAAGGCGCTCGGGTCCACAGCGCTCCGGATCGAACACGTGGGCTCGACGTCGGTGCCTGGGCTGGCGGCCAAGCCGATTGTCGACGTGCAGGTCAGCGTGGCGGACATGTCGGACGAGGCACGCTATGTCCCGCGCCTGGAGCGTCTTGGGGTCCAACTGCGCAGCCGGGACGATCTGCATCGGTTCTTCCGACCGTTCGCGGACCGCCCTAGGCACGTACACGTCCATGTCTGCCCGGCCGGATCGGTCTGGGAGCGAGAGCACCTCCTCTTTCGCGATTATCTGCGTGCCACCCCGGCCGCTCGAGAGCACTACGCGGCGGCGAAGCGCGAGGCGGCACGGGTTTGGACGGACGACGGGTGGGCGTACACCGACGCCAAGTCCGATGTGATCCTGGACCTCTTGCAGGAGGCCGAGGCCTGGGCCGTGGAGGCGGGATTGGGACGCGGTACGAGACTCGCCTGAGACTGCTCGTGAGACCCCCGACGGTCTAAGGTCACGATCGAAATGGGCGTCATTCGGGAGCCGGTCGCCGTAATTCTCGGCCTGCTGGCTTTCGCCTGTGCTTCCGGCGCCACCTGGCAGGCCGGACTCGCCTGGCCCGCCTCCTCGAAGCGGCCTCTGGCTCGAATCGGTGCGGCGAGCGCCCTCGTGCTCGGAGCTCTTGGATTCAGCCTTGGCTACTGGGAGGTGCTCTCGGGCATCGGAGACCTCTTCTTCGGCTTCGGCCCGCCGTTCGTGCGCGTCCTCTTCGACATAGCCGCCATCGGCCTTCCGCTTGCCCTGGTGGGGTTGCTGCTCGGGGTGATCAGCATGCTGCATGCGGCCGACGTTCCCCCCGGAGCCGCGACCAGCGGGATCTTGGCCGGCCTGGCGTTTGGATGGATCCTCGATCCATACGGCACTCTGGGCGGGCGGCGGATGGCGGTACTGCGCGACCAGCACCTGGCTGCCGCGGTTGCCAGACCCTCCAACCCAGGCACCGCGACGACGGGCGGGACCAACTCGACCGACTGGTGGAACAGCCTGGCCTCGTTCGGCGATGGCGACTCAGGGGAAGGGAACCCGGTCGCCATAGCCGTCCTTCTGATTGCTCTTGCGGTGCTGGCCATAGGTGCAGGCATCGTCACCGCGGCGTTGGTATTTGGCGAAGGACGCAAGAAGGCCCTCTCCCAGCTCGCTCGAGCCAGTGCCATTGGACTCGCTGCCGGATCTTGACATTTGACGCCGGGCGAGAATGCTTGGCGGCGCCCAATGAGGCAAGACGGGTGGATCGCGAAGCACCGTTTGGTGTCGTTCTTCGTTCTGGCCTTCCTCATCTCTTGGCCCCTGTTCCTGCTTGCTGGAGCCACCAAGGTTGCGTGGGTTACTGTCGTTGGGCTGTTCGGGCCTGCCGCAGCCGCCGTGATCGTGGCCGGTTTCTCTCACGGGCGGCTTGGCACTGGCCAGCTACTGGGTCGCTTCCTGATCTGGCCGATCAGCCCGCTCTGTTCGCTTTCGCGCTGCTGTTCCCAGCCGCGAGCTATACGCTTTCCGCGTATCTCAGTCCGGCCGGCTCGGGCGCTCCCACGTACTCGCCATCGAGCCAGTGGTATCTGATCCCTCTCATCTTCGTCGGTCTGTTCCTGGTGGTCATCGGAGAAGAGGTTGGTTGGCGTGGATACGCTCTGCCGCTGCTCCGGCGAAGGTGGAACGCACTGGTAGCCAGCCTTGTGCTGTTGGTCCCGTGGACCATCTGGCACTTTGCGATCATCACGAACCCGGTTGCTCCAAACCTGGGCAGCATTGCCGGCCTAGCATTCATTCCGTTCGTATTCGCAATCGCGATCAGTTTCACGGCCGTGTTCAACAGCACGAAAGGCAGCCTTCTGGCCGTCCTTGCATTCCACGCGTCAGGCGATACGGCGGGATTCTTCCTGCACCTGACCGCCAAGGCCTATGACATCAACGTGGCGATCAACGTCGTGGTTGCGATCCTGTTCGTGGTCCTGCTCGGGCCGAAGCAGCTTTCCCGAGCCTCCGACCGGATCGTGGCCTGAGGCCCGAGAGGCCGGTTGGAAGTGGAGACCTAGTCGATCTTCTTGACGTACCTGGTGGGATCCCGGTCGAAGGTTTCCTTGCAGCCGGCAGAGCAGAAGTAGTAGGTCTCGCCCTTCTGAACAGATCGCTGCTCCGCGTGTTGTCGATCCACGCTCATTCCGCAAACAGGATCGATGGCTGGTTGCTCTCGTTGCATTTCTCCTCCTGGTGTTGGGGCCGCGCCGGCCGAATGGCTTGAGTGGGCGACGTGCTGGACCTCAGCGATCCGAGCTACATGGCGGGACGGGTCCATTTCGAACGTGGAACGGCAGCCGGCGGAGCAAAAGTAGTAGCGAACGCCCATGTAGTCGACGTGCTCGGTGGCGGCGTTGGGGTCGATACTCATTCCGCAGACCGGGTCTCGAACCAACTCCGACCCTGGCTCTGGCCTATGGGCGTGCATGCGGAGCATCTCGATTCCGCCCGTCGTCACGAAACGCCACCCCAGCACGGCCATCAAGACCGCGAACGCAATGTCGAGAAAGGTGGTGTAGTTCCAGCTGGGCGCAGTCTCCAGCAGGGTGACGTGATGATTGACCGGAGCCAGGCCGAGAAGTTGAAACGCGCCTCCGACCAGAAACCCGGCCAGCGCCATAGCGGCGTAGGAAATCACGAACAGGTACAGCGAGGTCCGGCCGCCGTAGTACTTCCGGTAGATGTTCAGAATCGGCAGGATGATCAGGTCGGCGAAGATGAAGCTGATCACTCCGCCGAAGCTGATCCCGCCGTTCCAGAGCACCACCGCCAGGGGCACGTTGCCTACGGAGCAGACAAAGCTGAGCATCGAGATGACCGGGCCGATCAATGGGCCCCACACCTCGTTGAGCGCCGGATGGTTGGTCAGGAACAGCGCCTGCCACCAGCTGTTCGGCACCCACGCAGCGAGCGCGCCGGCGATCAGGAAGCCCAAACCCAGGTCCACGTACAGGGCGTTCAGGTCCATGAAGAAGGCGTGTGCGATGGCGGTGAACGCACGAGGCGAGAAGAGCCGGGATAGGAAGGGCCCGTCCGTGATGGACACGTCCATGTCGCCGTGAGCCTCATGCGTCGAGCCAAAGACTCCGCGCTCGGCCTGGCGTTTGGCCTCGTCGACCATCCTCTGGCGCAGGGTCATCTTGAAGAGGATCCAGAGGATCACCGCCATCAGGAGGCCACCCGCGAATTCCGCGGCGACGAACTGCCAGCCCAGGAGGATGAGGAGGACGAGGCCCAGCTCGAAGACCAGGTTGGTGGACGCGAACTCGAAGATGATCGCGTTGACGAAGCTGGCGCCCCGGCGGAAGAGCGACCTGGCCACGGCGACCGCGGCGTACGAACAGGACGAGCTCGCGGCGCCCAGGCCGCACGCAAGGACGAAGCCCTTCAGATTGGGTTTGCCGAGCGCTCCTGCCACCGCCCGTTTGGAAACGACAGTCTGAACCATCGCGGAGAGTAGAAAGCCGAGAGCGAGCGGCCACAGAACTTCCCAGAGCATGAAGAGCGAGATCTGCAGGGCGTGGAGGATCGCTTGGACTACGAACACACTCGCCTAGCTCCTGACCAACCGCTCGACTGCCCCATTGAGCTCGCGAACCTTCTTGATTCCGCCACCCGACTGGATCGCTTCCATGACGCAGTGCTCAGTGTGGTCTGCGAGGAGCTGCAGCGCCACGCTTTCGAGCGCGGCCCTGGTCGCATTGACCTGGGTCAGGACGTCGATGCAGTACCGATCCTCGGCCACCATCTTCTGGATGCCCCGCACCTGGCCCTCGATCCGCCGCAGCCGTGCTTCGATCTTGCGCTTGTCCTTCGTATATCCCGGCATCGGTCCATTATACCCCCCTAGGGTATGCTGCCGGGGGCGACGCCACCGTCAGCTCAACTACGAAGCCTGCTGTTTCTGGACAGGTTCGGGTCGGTGCATGCGGCAAGGTTGAAGCAGCAGGGCCGGCGCTTACCGTTCTTCATTTTCGAGATGGTTACTTCGACCCGTCGTTTGCGCGTGTCGGGATTTTGAGTTGCGTTCACCCAGCGAACCCATTCCCAGCGCGCCATCGCCGTAATGTCTCTCCATAGGTTCTGGATTTCGCGAGGGGCAGCTGCCAGGGCCCCCTCGAGATCTCGTGGCACGTTCGGCTCGGGCCAATCTTTGAGTGACTCGATTTCGAGCGTCGCGTTGCCCCCCGGACTCAAACCGGCGGCTTGTTGAAGCTTTCCATCAATCTTCATCCAGTGGCCAAAATCGCCGTCTGGTTCCAACACGGTCTCGAATCCATGGCCATTGATCGTTCCTTGCACCGCCACCTGCCCGCGCGACGGGAGTTTCCTGCTCGCCTTCTCAGGCAGACGCAAGATGGTCCATTTGTCGATCGTGTACAGCGAGGCATCGAAACGAATCGCTGGCACCGCGGTGCGCTCACTCATGTCGTCATGTAGTTTGCGCGCCGGGCGTCGTGCGCGTTGCCGACTATCTAGCCGACGGGCTCGTCCTGCTTATCGTGACGCGGCCCTGCGGATCCCTGGCTTCGATGACGCATGACAATCGCCATTTGGACAAACAGCCCGATTACGAGCACCGCGCCCGGAACGAGGGGAATCAAGAAACCCCACCAATGCCCTATACCGAGCCTCGGCAGCATGTTGGCGCCCAGGCTGAGGCCTCCGTATAGGGCGTACAGGGCGTAAGTGAAGCCCCCAATCGTCCAGATAGTTCCCAGGTGACGAGCTTCTCCGGCCGACCAGTCGCTTTGACCGAGACTGAATAGGGTTTGCCCGTGATGAGCGCGCTCAGCCCTAGCATGACGATGGCGCCCGACAGCAAGGCCAACAGCCACATCATCGTCAGCGTCATTGCATCCACTGAATCGAATCTTGTTCAGCCGCCGGTACTGGTCAAACGGCTTTGGGAGGCTAGGTCCCTCGACGGATACCCTTTCGCTGATGACGATCGTGCTGCAGTCGATTCACATATATCCCGTGAAATCGCTCCGTGGTTGCACTCTCGCCGGGAGCGATGTGGAGCTTTGGGGTCTAAAGCACGATCGGCGCTGGGTCGTGCTGCGTCCCGATGGATCACGACTTTCGGCGCGAGAGGATCGGCGGATGCTCAGTCTGGGCGCCGTGGCTTTGGAGGATGATGGAGTCAAACTCATCGCGCCTGACGGCTCGACCATCGACGTCACGGCGCCTGTCGATGGTGAATTCGCGGCCACATCGATCTCACGCCTGGGGGTCGTACGCCTTGCCGAACCGACCGTCCACGATTGGCTATCTGCTCAGCTTTCGAGTTCTGTCCGCCTTGGCTGGCTCGACGATCCAAGTCGGAGGCCAGTTTCGCCAGCGCACGGAGGCCTCGAAGGCGAGCCCCTGAGCCTTGCCGATGCGGGGCCCCTGCTTCTCACCAGCGTGACGTCGCTGCGCCGGCTCAACGAATGGATTGGCCAGTCACATGAGCACCCTGAGCAACCACCCCAGGCTGCAGCCATGGCGCGGTTCCGGCCGAACCTCGTGGTCGAAGGCATCGATGAGCCCTTCGCCGAGGACGGCTGGACGAGAGTCCGAATTGGAGAGGTGAGGCTGCGGCAGGCCGAGCAGTGCGACCGATGCATGATGACCTTGATCGACCCAGAGACACTCGCTCAAGGGAAGGAGCCCTTGCGTTCCCTCGCACAGCATCGCCGGCGTGGCGGCAAGGTCTGGTTCGGGATTCGTCTGATCCCTGAAACGATCGGCCGGATCGAGGTCGGCGACACCATCATCCAGCTCGGCTGATGGTAGTGACAGTTGCTTCTAGCGGTTGCGAAGCCTGACTTTCGAGCGTAGGTTCCGGAAGTTCGGACGGAAGTCTTGCTTTGACTCCTTATCTGATTGGACGTGCCGGAATAGAAGCAACGTCGACCCTCGGTTGAGGCCACGTGCGTCAACGTCATGCTCTCGAGGAATGCGGTCCTTGTCGGCATAGCCGTAGGCCTTGAATCCGTGCTGTCTGGCCAATCCAGGCAGCTCCGCCGACAGGGCAGCCTTGATCGAACCCCCCACACCCGATGCCCCAAAGCCGTGAACGACCAAGAGGGCCGTTTCCCTGCCACGACGAGCATTCCTGATCTCGGCCTCCAGCTGCTCCATCGCCTCGGGAACTGTCTGGCCAAGATGGGCGATATCAATCTTGCGCATGGCTTGAGCCACAAGCATGCGGCAAAGCAAACCGTCCCTGTCGCGGTCTTGTCAGTTTGTGACGAACAGGCGCCCCTCCGGACGTCGTTGTGCAAGCAACCACGGCGGGCCTTGGCCGAAGCGAGCTCTATTGCTTTCCGACCATGGCGGACACCACCCCGCTGGACCGGTTGAAGGCTGCTGAATCGGAACTGCTCGCAAGAGGCCGGTCTGGGGACGCTGGCGGCTCGCTATTCCAACGACGCCTAGCGCGTCAACGCTCGAGAGACATCTCGATGACGTCGGCAGCTCGTTGGTCGCCAGGTTCGCCGCGCTCGCGGAGCTTGGCAGCCACACGGCGTTTGGTTTCTGCGGCTCCTGCCGGACCGGTCTTGAACTTGACATGACTGCGGACGATTCGCAGTCGCATGGTGGCCAGGCGCCTCAAGCGCGCGCCATAGAAGTCGCCCATCTCGACCGGCTCGTATGAGGCACTCGGCTCGTATGCGGCCAGCAGCCGGCTGAGGGCACCCGCGACGTCGCCGGGGTCAGTCGATGCTCGTTCGACATCGCATTCGAAAGCAACGGCACGGAAGTGGAGCGTGGCCCGGCCGCCGTCTCGTTCGTCAACCCAGTCATGAGGCGACCAGGCAAGAAAGTCTGAGACAAAGAACGTAACTCGTTGGTTGATTCTCACGGCGTCGAAAGTCGGATCGCCCTGGACGCAGTGGAGCTCAATGACATCGTCGGTATTCACGAACGGCAGGATGCTCACCTGCGGGTAGCCGTCGGCGGTGCAAGCGATCAGGGTCCCGTGCCGCATTTCGGCCACAAACCGATCCGCTGCCGCCTGGTCGGGCGGATAGTTGGAACTGGCAAACACATTGCCAGTATGGCCGCGAATCGGGGACAGGAGCTTGGCGTGTTCTAGGGCAAATGCCGTGCCGCCGGCCCGTTGGCCGTGGCGGCGGGCTCCGAACCCAGCTCCATGCGGGCAGCGCTGATGTCGAGCCGGCCGTAGCCGTCGGCCACGAGGCGCTGCCAGCGCTCCGCGATGGAGGTGGCCACAGGCATCGATTCGACTCCAGCCGCGGCTCGCGCCAGGTCCAGGTCCTTCAACGCCCACTCCAGCGAGAAGTCGGACGAGAAGTCGCCGCTGTCCATCTTGGCGAGCTTGGTCAGCGCCACACCGGATGCCACTGCGCCGCCATTCACCGTCTCCCGCAACGCTGCGTGGGTCACCCCCAGCCGGTCGGCGACGGCGGCCACCTCCGCGGCCGCCTCGACCTCGAAGGCGAGCCAAGTGTTGAGGACGAGCTTCATCCGGCTGCCGGCCCCGGCTTCGCCCAACCACACCGGCCGTCCAAGGGCTTCGAACACAGGCTGAGCGCTCGACCGTGCGCCCTCCGGTCCTGAGGCAAGGACCACCAGGTGGCCGGTCCGCGCCGGTTCGCGGCTGCCGGAGACCGGCGCGTCGGCGAACAGAACGTGCGGCCATTCATTCGCCACCCGAGTGCGCAGCGACTCTGTGGCTTCGACGCCGATGGTCCCCATCTGCGCCCAGACGGTGCCCGGCCGCATGGCGTTGATGACGCGGCGCCCGACCATCACCTCAATGACGGTGTCCGCGGTGGGGAGCATCGTCAGCACGACCTCGGCGTTGGCCACGGCGTCCTCCGGCCTCGCATAGGCCGTCGCGCCGAGCTTGGCCAACCCGGCGGTTGACTCGAATGTGCGGTTCCAGACGCCCACGACGAAGCCCTGCCCAAGCAGGCGCTCCGCCATGGCGGCGCCCATCGCGCCCGTGCCAAGCACCGTGACTGCGGGGAGCGGGGAGGTGTTCCTGATGTCTGCGCTCATGGTGGTTCTTCTCCTTGTGCTCTCAGACCGACTCTGGTGTGGGGCCGCCGACCCGTACCTCGTCGCTGACGATGTCTTCGATCCGGTGCAGCGCCGCCGCGTCGAGCTTGATCTCGGTCGCGGCGATCGCGTCGTCGATGTGTCTGGGGTTGCGGGTGCCGACGATGGCGACGTGGACCGCCGGGTTCGACAGGACCCACGCGACGGCAAGCCTGCTCACGGACGTGCCCAGCTCGAGTTGCGCGAAGCGCTCCAGGGCTGACACTACGCGCAAGTTCCGCAAGTAGGGCTCGCCCCGAAACACGTCACTCTTCGAACGCCAGTCATCGGGCGCAAATCGGCTGTCGGGAGTGAGGGCGCCGCTGAGCAGGCCGTGGCCCAGCGGGCCGTAGACCAGCACGCCGATGTCGTGCGCCTCCGTATAAGGAAGGACCGATTGCTCGATATCGCGGCGGAACAGGTGGTAGACGGGCTGCAGAGTTTCGACCAACAGGGTCTTGCTGAACTCCTCCAACTGCTTCGCGTCGAAGTTCGAGACGCCGACGTGGCGGATCTTGCCGGCCGCCTTCAGGTCGGCGAGGGCGCCCGCCGTCTCCGTGAATGGAACGTTCGGGTCGGGCCAGTGGACCTGATAGAGGTCGATGTAGTCCGTGCCCAGGGCCTTCAGGCTCGAGTCGACGCCGCGGCGGATCCAATCGGGGCCGGCATCGCGCTCGATCCCGCCGCCGGCCGCTGGGCGGAGGCCGCCCTTGGTGGCGATCACGAACTGGTCCCGGGGCCTTCCCTTCAGCGCCCTGGCCAGGAGGGATTCGGAAGCCCCGAAGCCGTACGCCTGTGCCGTGTCGAAGAAGTTGATCCCGTGATCCGCGGCCTGGCGGATGGCCGCGATCGCGGCTTGCTTGGCGGTCGTGCCCCAGTCGCCGCCCAGCTGCCAGGTGCCGAACGCAATCGGCGAGACCTCGAGCTCGCTGCGTCCCAGTCTGATCTTCTCCATCTCGATCCTCCTTCCAACGGATTAATTACGGACGGAACGTCTCGTTTCGTATACTAGAAACGCAATGGTGACAAGACCTATTCCGGCGCCAGCGCGACGAGGCCGGCCCCGCAGCCGGGGCACCGAGAAAGCGATCCTCAAGGCGGCGAGCGAGATCGTCATGGGCAGGGGCCTGGCCGACATGACCATCGAGGGCGTGGCCGAGCGGGCGGGCGTCGGTAAGGCGTCGATCTACCGACGCTGGCCGAGCAAAGGAGCGCTGGCCTTCGACGCCGTGGCCGACACGATCCTGGCCACACAGAGGACTCCGGACACGGGGAGCCTCGAGGGCGATCTACGCGAGGTGGCCGAGAACTGGGTCCGCGGCTCCAACAACCCACGCGGCGGCCGCACCGTGGCTCACCTGATCGGCGAGCTGCAGAGCGATCCCGACCTGGCCGCGTTCTGGCCGGAGCGCTTCGTAAACCGGTTGCGAAGGGAGCGCGTGCCTGTCATCGAGAAGGCGGTTGCCCGGGGAGAGATCCCGCGCGGCAGTGACTCCGACGTGATCATGGATCTTCTTTACGGGCCCCTTTACCACCGCTACCTGAACCAGCACCTGCCGCTCGATTTGGCGTTCGCGCGAGCGGTCGCGCGTATGGTGGCCGCGGCCGCCAAGGCCGGTGCGGCCGTTCCAAGCACATAGTCGAACAGCTGGAGTGTCAGGCCACGGTCTCGGATCTCACTCCGCACGCGAATCGTGACCTGCCTCGGTAGGAGAAACTCACCATGCGGCCGGGCACCGTCTGGGCGCAGATGGGGACCATCAGCTCGACAGCGGTCAGCTTGTGCGACTCAACCTACCGGCCAAGAAGCGTTGGATCACCGCGATTCGACGTGAAGTCGACTCGGGTTCCCGTTGTGGAAGCCTTCTGGGCGGTGCTTCCGGATAGCGGCGCGTGACCAATCAGATCGTCCGCACTGTCGGCGGTCAGGCGTCAGCGTGAACTTCTTCGGGCACGGTCGCTGCAGCGGGCGGGCGGCCTAGCGCGGAGGTCCGGGCCAGAATCGCGGCTCCGACACTCGCCGGGATCAGTGTCAAGAGACCACCGGCCACTAGAGCGGCTGCGATCGGCGGCGTCAGCGCGCCGTTTGCAAGCCCGATCGCCGCTGCGGCCGCAGGGAGGCCGAGCTGTGCGGACGCCAGCAAGCCTGACGCCTTCCTCGGCTTCTTTCCTATGGCGAGCGACGCGGCGAGATGTACAACGGTCGCTCCCAGTGCCATCGCTATGGCCAGCTCGATCGCTGATGGCGATTGGAACAGGCTCCGCATGTCCAGCGTTGCACCCAGCAAAACGAAGAACGCGGGCACAAAAAAGCCCGTAGCCAGACCTGTCAGTTGGTGGACCAGCCGATGAGGCTGATGGAACTGGCGCAGAACGATCCCGGCGGCAAAGCCCGCGATCAGCAAGCTGGCACCGGTGGACTCTGAGATCGCAGCCAGAAGAAGCAGCAGGAGAACGGAGATCCGCAGCTGAAGCGCCCAGCTGCGGTGCTTCGACTCGCGGATGGCTTCAACAGCCAGGGGCGTTTGGAACAGCAGATGTCCAACCACAACTGCTGCGACGGCCACCGCAATGATCAGGGCGTCACCAAGGATGGCGATCGGTATGCGGCTCGCTCCCGAGAGTGTCAACGGCATGAGAAGAGCGGTCAGGGCATCGGCCAGCGTCATCCAGGCAATCAGCACCGCAACCGCTGGCCCGTCAAGCCGTCGCTCGAGAATGATCGGAAAGGCAACCGCAGCTGAGCTTCCGGCCAACAGGACGATCAGAAGCTGCGGGTGGCCCGTCTGCAAAGCGACGCTCATCCCGGCTCCAATGGGGATGCTGAGCACGAGGGCGACTAGCAGCGCCACGGCGCCCCGTATCGCGCCATCTCGCAATTGCTTGGAAGCTAAGTCGACCTCGGTTCCAGCACTGAGCATCAACATCGCGAAGCCGATGGACATGAAGGCGGGGAAGGGTTGAGCGCTTGGATGGATGAGGTGGATCCAGGTACGGCCGAGAATCACGCCCGCGATCAGTTCGCCAACCAGGACCGGGATAAGTGCCCTCTTGCCAGCAGCTAGAAGCGGGCCCAGCAGGCCGGCGAGAACGACGATCGTCAGGGACCCGAACATCCCTCATAGCGTGGCGGATCGAGGCTCAATCGTCGACTACCTCAGTTCCCGACGGGCAGATCAGCCCAGGCGGCGCGTAGGGTGTCGGGCTGAACAAGATGTGCAGCGATACCAGTCCAGCTGCCAGGCGCTGGGGTACTGGCAATCCTAAGCACGCACGTTAGGACGGCGAGCAGCGCCGCTTTCCGGTGCTCTCTGTCAAGTGTCGCGCCGCTGGTCTGTTGTCGACCCGATCAAAGGCGTGGTGTTCAAAAGCTTGGCCTCCAGCGCGCGTCGAACTGAGGAGTGCTGCCATCTTCATTCCGGCTCAGCCGCGACCTGTCCCTGTCCCACTCGGGCCCGTGCCGAATCTTCAGTCGAGCGAAGAGGCCAGTAGTGGGGAGCGACAGCGTGATTCAGCACCCACCAAGCGAAGGCGGCGAGCGCGACGCCTGAGATCACGTCGACCACGTAGTGCTCACCGAGGTACACGACGCTGAACCAGACCGCCAAACACCAGGCCAGCACCAGGATCGCGGCGCGGCGCGAAAACGTCTCCCGAACGGCGAGAAATCCGAGGAAGGGAAAGGCCGCGTGCAGCGAAGGAAAGGCGGCGACTGGATTCGGATTTAGCGCCGAATAGTAAGGACTGATGGCGCTCGGCAGGGTGGTGGCGATGATCTTGTGCACCCCTGAGATCGCGCCATCAGCTTCCGCATACCAGGGTGGTGCAGTGGGCGCGAGGACGAAAATCGCAAACGCCGCAAAACACATGCCCATGAGGGCCGTGGTGAAGCGCAAGAACTGCCTTCGGTCGACCAGCCAGAGTGACATCGCAACCGCGAT
>Ga0070730_10002882_pt1 | contig 15597 bp, 11 predicted proteins | sample Coa_R1_3_FD_66447 | JGI IMG/M metagenome (GOLD analysis project Ga0070730, IMG submission 66447) | Surface soil microbial communities from Centralia Pennsylvania, which are recovering from an underground coalmine fire - Coalmine... | ecosystem: Environmental > Terrestrial > Soil > Unclassified ...
TGGCTGGCCCCGAGGCTTTCGCAGGCACTTCCCGTGTGGCTTCGTCACTGGTTGGCTCAGAATGGGCGCTAGCTCCGTCGAGCGACGGCCCCATCGTCGAGCCCGCAAATTCAATCACCAAGGCCACCACGAGGCCCAGGGCTAACCCCAGCGCGGTCCCCACCTCCGTATTCAGCGTCCGGCGCGGGCCGATCGTCACGGTCGGCACCGGCGCCCGGCTGGCGATTTGAATGCTGCCGGATGCATCCTGGATGGCGATATTGGCCTGCTGCACTTGCGTGGCGAGTTGGGTGTATTGATTCTGCGCCAGGTTGGCGGCCCGCGCCAACTGGGCCTGTTTGAGCTGGGCCTGCGCCACCTGTCCTTGCAGGGCCAAAATCTGGGGCTCAATACTTTGCACTTGCCCGAGGGCGTCGGTGGCGCGGGCAGCGATGGTGGCGCGCAAATTATCGGCCATGGCCTTCTGGTCGGCTACGGTGGGCCCGGCCAGCGGTTGGCTGGCGCTGATTTGCAGCTGGATCGGCACAGCCACCTGACTTTGAACCGTGTTGGTGGGGCTGCTCTGGAAAGCGTAGATGCGGCTGGCAATCGCGATGAGCGCCAGATCGTCGGCCGTGCTGGCCGGACCGGTCGCCGGCAAACCGCTCAGGCGGTTGAGCAGGTCGACCGTGTCCTGGTTGAGCAATTGAAGTTGATGCTGCCGGTTAAGGTAATCGGTCAAAGCCGCCCGCTGGCTGTCGAGTTGGGCGGCTAATATGCCCACCTGGTTTGAGGATTGGAAATCGGCCAGGTCGCTCTCGGCCCCGTCGAGCTTGGTTTTGGCGTCCGCGAGCTGCTGCTGGTACACACCCAGGTTGGCCTGATCCTGGCCATAAAGCCTGGAAGCCTGGGCGGCGAAGACCTCAGCCCACAAGTTGGCGATCTGCGCAGCGCGCTGAGGGTCAGAGTCGCGCACCCGCAGGCGCAGCAGCGTGGGGTCGGAGGCCGACTCGGCGGTCAATTGGCCGGCGAATTTTGCGGCCGTGTTCACACCAGCGGGCAGCAGCGGCTGGGCCTTGGCAAACGCCGCGGCGATCACGTCACCCGACATGGCCAGCTCGGGATAAGCATGGACCGGCAGGTTGGTGTCCTGGTTAACGCTGTCCAGGCGCAGGGTGGTGCGCCCGGCCGTCACCGAGACCAGGGCGATGGCCTCATAGGTATTGGGCAGCGCGAGGCTTAGCCCGGCCGCGGCCAGGCCGCCGAGGAGCGTCAGCGTGACAATCAGGCGCCAATGCCGCCCGACGGCGAGCACGTAGCGCCGGATATCGATTTCATCATCCATAAGTTATCTACCCTTTCAGCCGGGGGATTATAACACCACCCGCTGCGCGAATTCCGCGCTCCGGCGAGGTTTCTATTTTTTAAATGGGTGGGGTATGATCTGCGGATGAAGGCGCCGCCTGGCCTCCCGGGGGAATGCTGGCCCACCCGCTCACAAATCTGGCTGCTGCGGGCGGCGCTGCTTTCGGGGCCGCCCGCGCTGCAGGCCTGGCAGATCTGGAAAAAACACGCCAGCGACCTGGACAGTCTCGATGCAGGCTCGCGGCGCCTCCTGCCGCTGCTGTTCGGCAACTTGCGCGCCAATCGAGTCAGCGACCCTCTGATGGTTCAGCTCAAGGCCACCTACCGCCAGACGTGGTACCGCAATCAAAATTCCTTTCACCAGATGGCAGAGGTGTTAGAGACCCTGCAATCGGCCGGAATTTCCACCCTGATCCTGAAAGGCGCGGCGCTGGCGGTGCTACACTACCACGACCTGGGCCTGCGCCCGATGGAGGACTTCGATATCCTGGTGCCCACGGCTCAAATCGCGCCAACGTTCGCCGAGCTAAAACGTTTGGGCTGGCGCTGCGTATCCCCCATCGCTGACCTGGCGCACCTGACGGGGGTGCACGCGCTGAACTTTGTCAGGGAGGATCGGCGCCATATTGACCTGCACTGGAACGTGCTGTGGGAGGCCTGCTTTCCAGGCGCGGACGATGCCTTTTGGGCCGGCGCCGTGCCGGCCCGGGTCAATCACGTCGCCACCCTGGCCTTGAACCCCACTGATCAACTGCTGCACGTGTGCGTGCACGGCGCCAAATTGAATCTGGTGCCGCCCGTGCGCTGGGCGGCGGATGCCGCGCAGATTTTGCGCACCTCGGCGCGGGCCATCGATTGGCAGCGCCTGGTGGAACTGGCAGCGCGCCTGCGCCTGAGCCTGCCGCTGCACGATACGCTCTATTTTCTCCAGGCCGAGCTCGAGGCGCCAATCCCAGCGGCGGTCATTGAGGCGCTGGCCGCGGTGCCAGTCGTCGCAGCGGACCGCGAATTCTATCGCTTGAAGGTCAGCCGGCGCGGGCTGCTGGGCGACCTGCCCGTCTTGTGGCAGCATTATCGGCTCACCGCCCAGGCCACCCACCAGGCTGCCACCCCTTCAGGATTTGCCCGCTATTTGCGGGTGGCGTACGAACTGGAGCAGCTTCGGCAAGTGCCTGGTTTTGTGCTCCACAAAGCGGCTCGTCGCGTGCGAGCTGTCGTGGGCCGGCCGAGGCCGGTGGAGCCCGATACCAAATCCATCGGCGGCTAAACCCGCGCCGGTTCTCAGCGGATGACGGTCCAGGGGCTGACCGGCGCCAGCAGGCCTGGCCGTTTGGCCATCCAACTGGGCGAGTCGCTCAGACCACCCCGGATGATCAGCGAAACTTGGGGCGCATTCACCCCCGGCTCCAACAGCCACTTGCGAAAATGCAGCGAGGCCAATAACTCCAGGCGATAGGTGCCCTCGTTAAGCAGATGGGCCGGCACCCGGCAGCGCAGCACACAGCGGCCGACATGCAGCGTGGGCCAGTCCGGTTCGGGCACATCGGTCTGGAAAGACCAATAGAGCAAGGTGCCATCTTCGGCATAGATGGCGTAGCCCACGTGCAGCGCCGGATAAGGCTGGCTGACGTCAGCTTCAACCTGGACATAGAATTCGTCGCTGTTGCTCAGCGGTAGGCTGTGGCGCTGGCCGTGCTGGTCGGCGATGACAAAGCGCATCGGTTGGAACCAGGGGTTGCGATGTTCCGTACCGCTGTTGTGCCACTCGGCCGCGTTTGACGTTTGCTGCTCACCGAACAGGTAGCGCTTCAGCACCAAACGCACGTCCCGGTCCAGCAGGCGCAGCTGGCCTGCTTCGAGCAGCAGGGCCGCCTGGCACAGCTCCTCAATGGCGTTCAGGTTGTGGCTGACAAACAGCACCGTCCGGCCGCCCTTGGCCACCTCCTGGATTTTGCCCAGGCATTTCCGCTGAAAGGCCGCATCCCCCACCGCCAGCACCTCGTCGACCAGCAGAATCTCGGGGTCGAGGTGCGCCGCCACCGAGAATGCCAGGCGCATATACATGCCGCTGGAATAATGCTTCACCGGGGTATCGAGGAATTTCTCCACCTCAGCGAAGGCCACGATCTCATCGAAGCGCCGCTGGATCTCGCTGTGGCGCATGCCCAGGATCGCGCCGCTCAGGAAGGTGTTTTCGCGGCCGGTCAGCTCGGCGTGGAACCCGGTGCCCACTTCGAGCAGCGAGCCGACCCGCCCATAAATCTGGGCCCGTCCCAGAGTGGGATCGGTAATGCGCGACAAGATTTTGAGCAGCGTGCTTTTGCCGGCGCCATTGCGCCCCACAATGCCCAGCACCTGCCCTTCGCTCACTTCGAATGACACATCTTTGAGCGCCCAGAAGGTTTCAGGCTGCGCGCCTAGACCGCGCGCCGCCGACCAGACGCGCCGCGGCAAACCCAACAAGTCTTCCTGCAGGGTGCGGTAGTTGCGCAGGCTGCGGTGAACGAGGCGATATTTCTTGCCCAGGCCCTCGACCCGAATGGCGACGCCGCTCATAGCACGTCCGCGAAGGTGCGCTCGATACGCCGAAACACATACGCGCCGCTGACGAGCGTCAGCAGTCCAACCACGCACGCGGCGAACAGCATGGTCAGGTCGAGAGTACCCGTGCCCAGCAGGGACCAGCGGAACCCTTCGATGAACCCCACGGCCGGATTAAGGCTGAACAGCCCCTGCCAAGCTTTGGGAATGATGCTGGTGGCGTAGACGACCGGGCTGGCATACATCCACACCTGGAGCAAAAACGGCAGCGCATACATGAAGTCGCGATACTGCACGTTAAGGGCTGAGAGCCACAGGCTGGCGCCGAGCGCCATGATCGTGGTCAGCAGCAAGAAGGCCGGCAGGGCCAGCAGGCGCCAGGTCAAGGGGACCTGGTAGATCAGCATCAGCGCGAAGAACACCGCCAGGGTGACCGCAAAATCAATCAGCATGGCGGCCGTGCTGGCCAGAGGCAATATCTCTCTGGGAAAATAAACCCGCCTTATCAGGTTGGAATCGACCACCAGGCTGTTGCCGGCCCGCTGTAAGGCGCCGGCAAAGTAGTTCCAGGGCATCAGACCGGCAAACACAAACAAGACATACGGGCTGCCATCGCTCGGCAATTTGCCAAAGTGGCCAAAGATCACCGCAAAAATGAGCGCAGCCACCAGCGGCTGCAAAACAACCCAGATCAGCCCCAGCGCGGTTTGCTTGTAACGCAATTTTACGTCGCGGCCGGCCAGCAGCCAGAGCAGGTCGCGATACGACCACAACTCGCGCCAGGCCATCAGGTGCCAGCCGCGCGCCGGCTGAATTACGACATAGGGTGGTCGCTCGGGCCGCGGCGCGCTCTCGGCGTTCACGCCGGGCGGCCGCGTCTCGACTACATTCAATTCACTCATGATTGCTAGCGTTGAGGCCGGCCCGGCCCGTCAGCGGCTGGCCGGCGGCGCCGGTGACAAAGGGGGGCATGGTCCGCTGGTGAGGGCGCGCTAAGACAGGACGCCGCTTGGCGCCGGGGCCTTTTGCTGGGCAGCATACCACTCGATGGTGCGGCGCAGCCCATCTTCAAATGTGGTGTGGCTCTTGAAGCCGAAGGCGGTCTCAGCCCGGCTGACGTCGAGCTTGCGCCGCGGCTGGCCATTGGGTTTGCTGGTATCCCAGACCAGATCGCCTTCGAACCCGGTTTGGCGGGCGATGGTGGTCACCAGGTCCTTGATACTGATCTCGAAGGCGCTCCCCAGGTTGACCGGCTCCGGGCCGTTATAGCGCTCGCCGGCCAGCACGATGCCCTCAGCCGCGTCCTCGACGTACAAAAACTCGCGCGTGGGCGAACCGTCGCCCCAAACGACGACTTGATGGTCGCCGCGCTCGCGAGCTTCGAGGCACTTCTTGATCAGCGCCGGGATCACATGCGACGAGTCTGGGTCGAAGTTGTCGCGCGGCCCGTAGAGGTTGACCGGCAGCAAGAAGATGGCGTTGTAGCCATATTCCTGGCGATAGGCCTGCGATTGCACCAGGAGCATTTTCTTGGCCAGGCCGTAGGGCGCGTTGGTTTCCTCGGGGTATCCATTCCAGAGATCCTCTTCGTGGAAGGGGATGGGGGCGAACTTGGGATAGGCACACACCGTGCCGATGGCGATAAATTTGGCCACCCCGCCGCGCCAGGCCTCGTGCATCAGTTGGGCGCCCATCATCAGGTTGTCGTAGAAAAACGTGCCGGGGTGCGCCTGGTTGGCGCCGATGCCGCCCACGCGGGCCGCCAGGTGGAAAATGACCTCCGGTTTGGCATCGGCCAACAAATCACGCACGGCCTGGATCTGTACCAGGTCATAGTCCCGGTGCTGTGGGACGAAAACCTCGGCCCCCCTGGCGCGCAGCCGATCCACGACGAAGGAGCCCAGAAACCCGGCTCCCCCAGTTACCACGACACTTTTGCCGCTCCAGTCATGGGAGCGATCGGGCCGATCTGGCTGCATGGGATCATCCAATCTACTTGAGGGAATTTGAACCATTTTACCCAATTTGGGTCTTCACGTGGCCGGCTGCCAAGGTCAGCAGCCGGGCCTGCACATCGGTTTCCCAGCGGGCCGGGGCAGCGGTGCTGGTCTGGCGCCCGAGCCAGGCTTCCAGTACGGGCTGGCCCGCCTCGGCGCCAACCCATAGACGCGCGCCGCGTGACCCAAGCATGGCCTGGCGGATGCCAGGCGCCACCAGGACCGGGATCAGGTTGACCTCGGGGTCGCCTGGACCGAGCAGGATCAATTGCGCCCGCAGCACCGCCGCCAATACCTCGGGCGGCGCGCTGCCCGGCAGGCTGTAGCCAGGATCGGGCGCCGGCAGCTCTTGGACTGGTTCGAGCAGCGCCAGGCGCACATAACCCCTCAGACGCAGGGCCTGGTTGAGGGCATCTAAATTCTGCCACCACTCCTGGCCCAGTCCCCGCTCCAACAACTGGCGCACTGCCGCCGGATCGTCCGCGATAGCGGCTATGGCCTCAATGACTTCCGCCCTGTTTGGCAGCACCTGGCCCGCCACCCGGCGCGGCGCGAGCAGCAGCACCACCTCATGGCTCAGCCGGATGGCCGCCGCTACGGCTTCAACCAGCCCGCCGCCGCCCGGGATGAGCACCAAAGGCGGGTCGCCCGACAAGCGTGGCTCGACGCGCTCGAACATGCCCAGCATCACCAGCCCGGCCACCAGCAGCGCGCCAAAGGCGATATCGGCGATGATAGGGGGCGAGCGCACGATAAAGATGGCGGCGGTGCCCAGAGCCGTGGCGGTGATATACAACGTCAGCACCGCCCGCGACTGGCTCATCCCAATTTGGACCAGGCGATGGGAGGTGTGGTCGGACCCGCCCTGAAAAATAGACCGGCCTCGCCGCAGGCGCGATAGACTGACCAGCACGGTGTCAAAAATCAGCACCCCCAGGACGACGATGGGGGCCATCCAGGTGGAGGCCAGGGGGTAATGAATGAAGCGCAGCTTGATGCCGATGACGGCCAGCGTGAAGCCCAGGGTGAGCGAACCGGCGTCGCCCATGAAGCTGACAGCGGGCGCGAGATTATAGAACAGGAAACCGGCCGCTGCCCCGGCCAGCGCCGCCGCCAGCCCGGCCACCAGGCCCTGGCCTTCCAGCGCTGCCATGGCGAAGAAGAACAGGGCCGCCACCAGGGTGATGCCGGCTGCCAGCCCGTCCATGTTGTCCATCAGGTTGACGGCATTGGTAATACCCACGATCCACATCAGGGTCAGCGCGCCGTCAAGCCACCACACACCAAACAACTGCACCTGGATGCCAGCCAATAGGACGCCAGCGGCCGCCAGAACCTGGGCCGCCAGCTTGACCCAAACTGGCATGCCATAGCGGTCGTCCCAGAAGCCGGTGAGGAAGAGCAAGGTAGCACCACCCATGATGCCCAGGCCTTCAATACGCCAATCCCGGCCGCCAAAGACGATGACGGTGATGGCCAGCGCCAGGTACATCGCCAGGCCGCCCAGCAGGGGCACCGGCGAGCGGTGGGCCTTGCGCAGGCCGGGCTGGTCGAGCATGCCCAGGCGGCGCGCCAGGATGCGCGTGAGCGGGGTCGCCAAAAAAGCGAGCAGCCCAGCGGAGACGATGACCGGCAAATACTGCTGCATGGGGTTAGCGGCGCGGCCGGCTGGGTTTGGAGATCTCGTTGGCGCGCGCCTTGCGGATGCTGCCGGCATCCAGCTCCAGCGGCACCTGGCGCCGCAGCAGCTCCAGCAGCACGCGCACGCGGTCCGAGCCCTTCAGGCGCAGGTCAAAGATGGCTGCATAGCCGGCGAAGGGGCCGGAGGTGATTTTGATGGTATCCCCCTGGTTGAGGTCGGCAAACACCAGGCCGCCCGCGGCCTGGATGGACGAAACCTTGCGCTTGAGCTGCGCGACCAGCAAATCGGGCACGATGGCCGGCTCACCGCCGAATTCCAGCAGGCCGACCGCCGCCGGCAGCCAGCGCAGGCGGTTGACGCCGACCGTGACCAGATCGAGATGGACGAACAAATAGCCGGGGAAGTAGGCCCGTTCGCGCGCCGAGCGCGGGTTGACCGGGTGGACTTTCACGGCGGGGAAAAAAACTTCCAGGCCCTGGCTGCTGAGCTGGTCGTGCACGAAGCGCTCGCGCCGCGGCTTCGAGCGAATGACATACCACTTGCTGCTCACAACTTGATAACCCGCGCGGCCCCCGGCCTGCCCTGCAAGGCATTGCGCGTGTCCACCACCAGCCGGGCGTTGGCGCTCACCAAATCCCAATCCAAGCTCGAGTGGTCGGTGGCGATGACCACACAATCCGCGGCGCGCAGGCTGTCGGCGGTCAGCGGCTGGGTCGTCAGGTTAAGTCCATTGACGGCCACGCTCGGCACCCATGGATCATGATAGGTGACATTGGCCCGCCGGGCCACCAGCTCGGTCATCACATCCAGGGCTGGCGATTCGCGCAGGTCGTTGATGTCCTTTTTATAAGCCACGCCCAGCACCAGCACTCGGGCGCCGTTCAGGGCCAGGCCATCGTCGTTCAGGGCATCGGCCACCAGGGCCACCACGTGCTCGGGCATGCGCGAGTTGATCGAATCGGCCAGCTCGATAAAGCGCGCGGTGTAGTTGAGCGACTTGAGCTTCCAGGAGAGATACAGCGGGTCAATGGGGATGCAGTGGCCCCCAATGCCGGGGCCGGGGGTGAACTTCATATAGCCATACGGCTTGGTGGCAGCGGCCTCGATCACTTCCCACACATCCACGTTCAGCTTGTCGCACATCAGCGCCATCTCGTTGACCAGGCCAATGTTGACGGCTCGAAAGGTGTTCTCCAACAGCTTGACCAGCTCGGCGGTGCGCAGCGACGAGACCGGCACCACCTGGTCCACCGCCAGGCGGTAGAGCGCGGTGGCCATCTCGGAGCAGGCCGGCGTCGCGCCGCCCACCACTTTGGGGGTGTTGCGCACACCGTAGTGCGCGTTGCCGGGGTCGATGCGTTCGGGCGAGAAGGCCAGGAAGACGTTTTGGCCCACCTGCCAGCCGGCGGCCTGGAGCTTGGGCAATAAGATTTCTTCAGTGGTGCCGGGATAGGTTGTGCTTTCCAGCACGATCAAAAAATCGGCATGGCAGTGCGCCACCACCTGGCTGGCAGCGTCGATGACATACGACATATCGGGGTCGCGGGTTTTGTTGAGCGGGGTGGGCACGCAGATGCTGACCGCGTCGCAATCGCGCAGGACGGCGTAGTCGGTGGAGGCGCTGAGACAGCCCTGCCGCACCAGCTCGGCCAGTGTTGCGCCGGGCACGTCCGGCACATAGCTTTGGCCGGCGCTAATGGCATTTACCTTGCGCGCATCCGGATCGATGCCGATCACCCGAATGCCGGCCCGGGCAAATTCTACGGCCAGCGGCAGGCCCACATAACCCAGGCCGGCGACGCCCAACGTAATTTGCTTGGCCTGAATCCTGTTCAGCAAGCCAGTCATAGTACCCTTAGCCCCCCTAGATAAGCAACGGGCCAGTATTGTAACACCCTTCAATCGTCATACTTTAGGCATTGGTTCCAATCAGGAATACCGGTATTGACGTTCGGTAAGGCGCGGAGCTATAATCAGGGCAATTGAATAGCAACCTTCGGGGCAGGGTGAAATTCCCGATCGGCGGTAAAGTCCGCGAGTCGAGCAGTTTTCGACACGACCCGGTGTAACTCCGGGACCGACGGTAATTCGCGCTGGCCGACAGCCAGTGTGATAAGTCCGGATGAAAGAAGGTTCCGCGCGCCAGCGGCTATTTTGATTTGGCTTATGCTGCCATCGGGCATATTCCGAATCGGATTCCGCGGGCGGCGTATTGGCAGCCCCGTTCGCCGGCATTTCGTGCCTGGCCAGCGGGGTTTTCGTTAATCGGCCAGGCAGGCTGCCACTTAGTTGCGGCTGGCCGTGCCGTATTAATGCCTCTTCATCCTACCCCGAGCGTTCGCGTCTTGCGAGGTAGGTGCTTTATGGCCGCTGTCCCAAACCAATCGAATTACGAATCGCCTCTGCCCGGCCGCCCGGCCTGGCGCTGGCTGGTGCTGCCGCTGTCGGTCATCGCCGGTGTGGCGCTGTGGGAGGCGGTGGTGCGGCTCAACCATTTTCCGGCCTTCATCCTCCCGCTGCCGGGCCTGGTGTGGCAGCGCTTTGTCACCCTGCTGGCCAGCGGCGACCTGGCCTGGCACGCGAGCATTACGCTGGGCGAAGTGTTGGGCGGGCTGGGGCTGGGCCTGCTGGTCGCCACGACCCTGGGCTACCTCATCGCTAAGTCGCCCGGCCTCGACCGCGCGCTGACGCCCTACCTGGTTGCTTCGCAGGCGGTGCCCATCGTGGCCATCGCGCCCCTGCTGGTCATCTGGTTCGGCTCCGGCCTGCGCTCCAAGGTGCTCATCTGCGCCTTGATCGTCTTCTTCCCGATCCTCATCAATACCGTCGTTGGCTTGCGTTCGGTCGAGCCGGATCTGCACGAGCTGATGCGCTCGCTGCGCGCCACCCGCTGGCAGATGTTCGCCAAGCTCGACGTGCCGGCGGCCCTGCCGGTGTGGCTGGCCGGTCTCAAGGTGGGCGCCACCCTGGCCGTGATTGGCGCGGTGGTGGGCGAGCTGGTGGGCGCCGACCGCGGCCTGGGGTTCCTGATTAATTTCGGCCGGGGCCAATATGACATGGCGCTGGTGTTCGTCGCCGTGACGGCGCTGGTGGCCATCGCGCTGGCGCTGTATGGGCTGGTGAGCCTGCTCGAGCGCTGGCTGTTGCGGTGGAAGAATTAATAGCGGCGTACACGCGTAGGGGGCGTTCAGTTGAACGCCCCCTACGCGTGTACGCCGCTATACGAGCGATAAATAGAAAGGATTTAACGTGTCCATGATCAAGGTGCCTGTATTCGTTCGTCTGCTGCTGAGCCTGGCCGTGTTGGCCACGCTCACGGCCTGCAACAGCGGCGCGACCGCGGCCCCGCCCAGCAACCCAACCACCGCCCCCGGCACAGCCGCGCCGGCCGGCACGAGCGCCGGTGGCACTACGGCCCCCGGTGGCACTACGGCCCCTGGCCTGCGGCACATCCGGCTGCCGATGGGCTTCACCCCCAGCGTGCAATTTGCGCCGTTTTACGTGGCAATCGAGAAAGGTTATTTCGCCTCCGAAGGGCTGGCGATCGATTTTGACTATTCGTATGAGACCGATGGCGTGCAGTTGGTGGGCGCGGGCACGCTGCCCTTCGCCATCGTCTCGGGCGAGCAGGTGCTGCTGGCGCGGGCGCAAAGCTTGCCGGTGGTGTACGTGATGGACTGGTTTCAGAAGTTCCCGGTGGCGGTGATCGCCAACGCCAGCGCCGGCATCAAGACCCCAGCCGACCTGCGCGGCAAGCGCATTGGCACACCTGAGCTGGCCGGGGCCAACTTCATCGGTATGCGCGCGCTGCTGGCCAAGGCAGGCGTGGCGTCGGCGGAGGTGACGGTGAGCGCCATCGGGTTTAACCAGGCCAGCGCGCTCCAGTCCGGGCAAGTGGATGCGGCGGTGGTGTATGCCAACAACGAGCCTATCCGGCTGACCGCGCAGGGCGTGGCGCTGAGCGTGATCAACGTCAGCGACTACGTGTCCTTGGCCGCCAACGGCATTCTGACCAATGAAGACACGGTCGCCAAGAATCCCGACCTGATCCGCGCTTTCCTGCGCGCCTTCGCGCACGGCCTGAGCGACAGCATCGCCAACCCCGCTGAGGCCTATACCATCAGCAAGAAGTATGTAACCAACCTGACCGATGACGCCGTTGAGCAGAAAGTTCTGGCGGCGACCATCGACATGTGGAAAGCGCCTCACCTGGGCCTATCCGACCCGGCGGCGTGGGAAACCATGCAGCAGACCCTGCTCGACACCAAGCTGCTCAGCCAGGCGCAGGATTTGAGCAAGACGTATACGAATGAATTTGTGCCGTGATCAGGCTGTATGTGAGTGTGTGGGTGTGTAAGTGTGTGGGTCTGCGGGCATGAATACTCACACACCCACTTACGCACACACTCACACACCGATCCTGGTTGCCAACCACCTCTCCCACACCTACCCGGGTCCGCACGGTGGCGTGCTGGCTTTGGAGGACGTCAGCTTCGAGGTGGAGCCGCAGCAGTTCGTGTGCATCGTGGGGCCGTCGGGCGGGGGCAAGAGCACCCTGCTGCGGCTGTTGGCGGGGCTGTTGCTGCCCACGCAGGGCCAGGTGCTGTTCGAGGGCCAGCCGCTCACCCGCCCGCGGCGCCGCCTGGGGCTGGTGTTTCAAAAGGCCAACCTGATGCCCTGGCGCACGGTGCTGGCCAATGTCATGCTGCCGCTAGAGCTGCAGCACGTGCCGGAGGCTGAGGCGCGCGCCCAGGCGCAGGAGCTGATCGAGCTGGTGGGGCTGGCGGGGTTCGAGCAGACCTTGCCCCGCGGGCTGTCGGGCGGCATGGAGCAGCGGGTGGCCATTGCCCGCGCCCTGGTGCAAAACCCGCAAGTGCTGCTGCTGGACGAGCCCTTTGGCGCGCTGGACGCGCTCACCCGCGAGCGGATGGCCGCCGAGCTGCTGCGCATTTGGGAGGCGCGCAAGAAAACGGTGGTGATGGTGACGCACTCCATTCCTGAAGCGGTGCTGCTGGCCGACCGGGTGCTGGTGCTCAGCGCCCGCCCGGGCCGGCTGCGCCTGGAGCTGGAGGTGCCCCTGGCCCGCCCGCGGCTGCTCTCTATGGAATACGGCCCAGATTTTGGCGCGCTGGCCGGCGAAATCCGCCAGGCCATTGCGGCCTAGCGGGAAACCCACCCGATGCTGAGCGCCCGCTTTTTCCGACGCCTTTGAGCGAGTAGTTACTCTAAATGGCAAGTTGCCGAGCGCTCCCGCGTGTTCGGTGTAGAATCACCGCCTATTGGCTGCGGTGGAGATACGGATGCGCCGGCTTGGGCGGTATGAGTTAGTCGAAGAGCTTGGCCGAGGCGGGGCGGCCATTGTTTACCTGGCGCGCGATACTGCCACCGATCGAGCGGTGGCGGTGAAAGTGCTCGCGCCGCACCTGCCGCAGCAGGCCGACCTGGCCACCCGTTTCCAGCGCGAGGTCAGGCTGGCGGTCCAGCTCGAACACCCTCACATCGTTCCCATTTTTGATGTCGGCGTCGAGGACGATCAGCCCTATATCGTCCTGCGCCTGTTGACTGGCGGCACCCTGGCGGATCGGCTGCAATACGGGCCGCTGACGATGGTCACCACGCTGGTCATCCTGAAGCAAGTGGCCTCGGCCCTGGACGCGGCACACCGGCTCAAGATCATTCATCGCGACGTCAAGCCTTCGAACATCCTCTTCGACAAAGGCGGCACGGCTTACCTGGCTGACTTTGGCATTGCCAAGGCCATCGACGCCGTCACCACGCCGATGAACTCATGGGCGGTGGGCACGCCGGCCTTCATGAGCCCCGAACAATTGCGCGGCCAGCCGATTGACGCGCGCACCGACGAATATGCGCTGGGCCTCGTGGCGTTTGCAATGCTCACTGGCCGCCTGCCGTTTGAAGGCACGGCGGCGCACATCATCACCCAGCAATTGGTCGAGCCGCTGCCCAACATCTGTCTGATTAATCCGCAATTGCCGGCCTCCATTCAGGCCGTGCTGGAGCACGCGACAGCCAAGGATCCGGCGCTGCGCTACACTTCGGCGGGCGAGTTCGTGGCGGCGCTCGAAAGCGCGTATCAGGGTTGGCTGGATCTGGGCGGAACCACACCCCAGCTTGATCCGGTAGACCTGGACCCAGCGCGTGCACCCGCAGCGGCGGCCGCAGCCGCCGCCGCGCCAGTTGCGCTTGCAGAGCCAGAGCCGCCAGCACCATACGCGCATCTGTCGCTCAATCGGGACTTTGAGCCGCCGGGCGCGCCCTCGGCCAAGGATGGAGCCAGCGCTGCCCGGGTGGTTGCGGCCGCGCCTGCGCGCGGCCGGGGGCGATGGCCCTGGCTGCTGGCCCTTCTGGGTATCCTGGCGGCCAGTGTGCTCATCGCCGGCTGGCAACTGGGCGCTTTCAAGGGCCTGGCTGGCACGCAGAGCGCGGCCATCACCGTGACCGCTACCCCGCCGGCTACCAGCCTGCCCTTCGCCGTTACCCTGGCGCCGGACGCGATCGGGCTGGCCATCATCACGGTGCCGCCCGGCACGGCCGGGGCAGCGCTGCGCACCAGGCCAACAGGCGATACCATCCTGATCCTGCCCGACCGGACAATTGTCCAGGTGTTTGCCGGCCGGCAGCAATTGCCGGATGCCAGCTATTGGGTGCCGATACGCGCGCCCTCCGGTGAGGCGGGCTGGGTGGCGGAGGCGCTGCTCACTTACCTCAAACCGCAAACTTCTGTCTGGACGCCTTCCGCAGACGCGCCAACGGCGGCGACGCCCGGGCAGGCGGCGACGCCGGCGCCAGGCGCCACCACGCCGCGCGCACCGGCCGGCACGACAAACGGCCCGCCCACCGCTACCGGCCAGCCCGTACCGACGTTTGGCCTGACCCCGGCTCCAGCGGCCACGGCGCCGCCTGGCCCCGTGACCACCTCACCCGGCGCCACGCCCGGGCCCGGTACCACGCCGGCAACCCAACTGCCCACCGCCACCGCGCCCCTGCCGACGAGCACTACCGCGCCAGGCAATACGCCGGCCCCCACGAATACCCGGGTGCCGGTCAGCACCAACACAGCGGCGCCGCCCAGCAACACGCCGATACCGCCCAGCAGCACGCCGGTGCCGGCGAAGACGCCCGTGCCGACGCAAACACCGCTCATACAGGTCCCCACCCTGCCGTGCCTTTTGCCGCCTTTGTGCTAGGGAGGAAGGCGAAATCAGCTTGGCCGGGCAGCGATGCTGCCCGGCCAAGCTGATTTCGCAATCTCCGCCAGCGGCAATGAGGCGCGGCCAAGCTGATTTCGCAATCTCCGCCAGCGAGGGGTCGTGCCAGATGAAAACGGGGCAGCACCGCCAATCGGCTGGTGCTGCCCCGTTTTGCAAGAACTAAGGCGGCTGAGGTTTGGTTGGCTTTCGACGGTCTCAGGCCGTAAGCGGCTTCGCCCGGCGCAGCCGCCGCGCGACCAGCCGCAGCACCAGGTACACGGGCAGGCCGATGATCAGCGCCAGCGGCAGGATGTACAGCCCGATCCAGATGGCGCCCGTGGCCAGGCCCTGGAAGGCGCGCAGCAGCGACTCGAGCGCATCCTTGGCCACGCCCTGCGGCTGCCAGCCGCCAACTTCGATGGGCTGGTTGAGCGCATCGGGGATCAGGTCCACCGTGATAGCGGACATGGAGGCCGACTCATCGTAATACTGGATCTGGCCCTTCAACTGCTCCACTTGCTGCCGCACCTGGGTCAGTTGGTTGAACACCGCCATCACATCCTCGGTCTTGGTAGCGGCGTTCATGATCTCGGTCAACTTGGCTTCGGCCGCCTCGGCGTTGCGCAACTGGCTCTGCAGGTCGGTGTACTGCGCGGTCACATCTTGCCCGGTCACGCTGACGTTCTTGACCTCCACCGCCATGGCGCGAATTTGAGACAGCGCCGTGTCGAGCTGGGCGCTGGGCACGCGCACCGTCAGGTTGGCCTGCATGATCTTTTTGCCGCTGGCGTCGACTGAGGCTTCGGAGGTGTTGGAGCTGACGACAAAGCCGCCCATGCCGGTGGCCAGCGCGGTGATGCGC
>Ga0070730_10002883_pt1 | contig 15596 bp, 35 predicted proteins | sample Coa_R1_3_FD_66447 | JGI IMG/M metagenome (GOLD analysis project Ga0070730, IMG submission 66447) | Surface soil microbial communities from Centralia Pennsylvania, which are recovering from an underground coalmine fire - Coalmine... | ecosystem: Environmental > Terrestrial > Soil > Unclassified ...
CGGCAGCGGTCGAACAGCCAGTCTTTGTCGAGGTCCTCCCGGCGCAACAGCACGACCAGCAAAAAGAATAGGTCGCGCCGGCCCAACTTCTGTCGTAGCTTGCCGACCTGACGGATCTTGCGCGCGTCGGCATGGCAGTCGCGGTAAAACTCCCAGCTAGCCGTCCGCGTCGGCGGGTTTGGCAGCACCCAGTCTTCGAAGCATGATTTCGTCTGCCCCATCCGGCTCCTCGGTCGGCTTTGGCGTCGTATCATTCACGTCCAGCGCCTGCTTCGGCATCCCGTCGAGGCGGTTGAGCACGCTATTGGCGGCGTTGAGCGTGAGGAAGTCGAGTGCGTCGCCGCTGCCGTCGGTGCGGTCCATGAGTGCGACCAGCTTGTCCAGCGCGCGACGCTTGAGGCGTTCCCGTTCCTCGTTTTCGATGCGCATCAGGAATCGGCCTTTCGCGTCACGCTTGCAGACCTCCACACCCGCGCCGGGACGCCAGTTCGAGCGACGGCCGAACGCCGCTCCGCCTGTTCCTATTCCTCGCCCGGCTCGGGCAGGGCCGTAATTCGTCCATCCTGCGCCCATTTGTTGCTAACCCGGTGCACACGTCATACCGGCGCACGTAGCCCCAGCGCGATCATACACGCTTTTGTGCCCCAAATCGCGCCAACTGTGCAAGAGGCGATTTCTCGGCCATCGTTTGTGCGATGATGGCGATACCCTGGAAATACCAGCGCCGGATCGCCCGATGGTCGGCTTTTACGAGCCTCGCGATACGCTTCCATGTATAGATATGCCGGTAGTTGGTCGGATGGATGAGGCTGCGGGCTCGCACCACGCGGCGCAAGACGAATTTGTCATCTGGAATGTAGTGTATCCACGAGAACGCTTCATCCATTCGCGAAATAGTTGCGGCATTCGGGATCGCTGCGCGCATTGAGGTGGGGGTATAGCCATAGGCTTCCTCGTAGTCATGCACGGGCTCTGGCCAGCTATTGCCGTATCCCTTGGGCGTATATGAGGGGAGATGCATCGCCAACAATGTAGCGCCGGCTTCTTCGAGACGGCCGATAATCTCCTCGGGAGTCATCGATGCTGATTCCTTTCCTGCCCCACGGCCTGTGCGCGCCAGAACAGCAGGTCGCGGCGGAGTTCGTCGAGTTCGGAGGAGGGAGGGGCGGTTATCGAAAGATGGCGCTTACCATCGTAGCGGCCCAAAACGTATCCGGCGGCATAGGCACATGCCATCAAAAGAAATGTTGCGAAAATGCCCATCATGTCTCCCCCGTCCCCTTTCCTACGGCACAAGCCGAGATGGGCGGCATTGGCGCTGTTCGTCCAGTGGATTTGACGAAGGACGACGACCGCGTTCTACCGCGACACCCGCGAAATAGCCGCCGGCCCAAAGCATGACGCCAGCCACCAATATCCCGATATCGTTCAACATTCTCCTGTCCCCTTCACATACCGGAACACACCGTCGTTGCCGCGCCGCCAGAGACCGCCGAGGTTGTCAAGGAAGGTGGCGTCGTTTGGCCTAGGAGAGCAAGAAACCCGACGCACCTGAGCAATCTCACAGCCTAGCATAGTACCGAAAAGCGCACCGTAACTGACGCCAAGAAGCCCGGCGACGCTTGCTGGATCAGCAGTCATGCCATTTTCCTCCAGCCTCGTTCGACCAACCAGCGAGCTACTCCATGGCGGCTACAATCATCAGGATCTGATTCCTGCCATCGTTTTATTTCGTCGGCAAGTTCTCCAACGTGGTTCCAGCCTTGCGGATTAGGGTAGCCTACACTAGCGGTCCCGAGTATGCCCTGAGGGCTCACCGTCCATTCTCCACCCGTTCCCGCGCCCTCTCGACCTCCACCCTCTCGCTTGCGTCGCGGATCGCCTGGGCGACGGTGGGCAAACCGCGGTCGGAGACGAGGAGCTCGACGGCGCGGCCGAGCCATTGGAGGAGGGCGTATTCGGCTGCAGTCATTGCAGTCTGTCCAATTCTGCCTTCGTAATGGTTAGCCATTCCTGGCCAAGCCAATCAATTGCCTTGTACAATTCATCAAGCCTGTCCTCCCATGCCCCAGGATAATCGGGAAATTCCGCCACGCAATCGTGCAGCCTTTCCACGGCTCGGCGTGCCCTCACAAGCGCGCTGTCGTATCCTGAAGAACTCATTCTTCCCCCAACACATGGTCGATCATGGCGCGCCAGGTTGCCATTGCCTGGCTAGCCTCCCTCAACGCCCGCAGCACCACCCGCACATCCCGCGCATACGTCTCCACCGTCTCCGTGGTCATCATCTCGGCGTTGTAGCCGTGGGAGACGGCGAGGGCGCGGGCGGCGCGGGAGAGGTCGGGGGTCACGTCCAATCGCCCTTCATCCGCCCGCTCGCCACCTCAATCCTCTCACCTTCCCCTTCAACTAGCACAGTCGCCGTATGCTGGTCATCGTCGACCCACAGGAACTCCATAGGGGCTTCCACCAGATCACCCAGCAGCTTCTGCGTGGCTTCCACGAGGTCAACAAATACCCGGAACTCATGGAGGCATACGTCGCGGCGGTCCTCGGGAACCTTGGCGAAGTCGTGGATGGTGCTGATGTGGTAGGAGCGCCGCCTGGCGAAATCGTCACGCAGGCTGGCGATGCGGCGGATGATCTTCTCACCTTCCTCCGGGGTCATGAACGGACCCACGCTCGCCACATTACAACCACCATCATCGCCCCCCCGGTGATCATGCCAGCGGCAGCCGACCATTCGCCGCCAAAGATGCCGGCGCCGAGGCTGGCTAGCATGCCGGTGCTCCAGCCATACCACCAGCCGGCTTGGCGCTCGGTCACTCCCCGATCTCCTTGCGCACGCGGATGCCTTCTATGGTTAGCGCCCAGCACTTAACCCACCGTTCAGCGCCTTCCACCCCGCGCATCTCCAACCATTGGCGGCCAGCGATACCACGACGCGTCAAGGCATCGAGCGTGCGCCACAAGGGATTCCCAGGAGAATGGCGCCATCCCCCATCCGCCGGCAGCCAGCGCAGGGCCCGGAGCTTGGCGGGAGTGAGGGTGGGAAGCGGAGCGGCGCTCACGACACCCCTCCCTCGCCCGAAATCCGGCCCGTGGAAGGCGGTGAGGCGGCCGGGGCGTAACTGGGGCACGCGGAGGGGGTAGCGGGCTCTGGCGGGCCGTCTGTGGCGTTGAGGGAGCCGAGATACCTCCACGCCGCATAAGCTTTCGCGTCAGGCTCGGCATCGCGCCCATAGAACACCGCAATGTCCACACCGCCGTCGTCGTCGATCATCTCCACGCGCCAGCCGCCGCTGATGCCGACGTTACGGGCGACGCTGACCTCGACGAAGATCCTGCTCACTCCACCCTCCACCACCTTCACGCCATCCTCCCAGACGGTCGCATAGCGGAATACGGCGTCCATCTCCCGCCCGATCCGGTGCGCCACACCCTCCCACGATGCCGATCCGATGCATGTGCTACCGGGGGGAAGCGCCGAGAGCATGACGCTTGGTCCATCCGGGGCGGGGTAGCGGCCGGTCGAGCGGCCTGGGCGGCGTTGCGGGAGGTCGGGGGGTCATCGCTCCCTCCAAATCCGCAACCCGTCGCCTTCCTGGCGCGACACGAACCGCACGTCGGGGTGGGTTTGGCACCAGCGTGTCGCCGCATTGCGGGCGCGGATGCCATCCAAGCCACTCCAATGGCGGCTGGCACCGACGGGCCACTCCGCGAACCCGTACCGGCCGTATCGGGGCGGAGAATCGGTTGGTATCGGTATATCGGTCTGATACTCGCTCATGTGAAGTAGCTTATCGGATTGCGGGGAAAATGGCAAGGGGTTTTTTGGGTGCATGGAAAACGCGTGGCTCCTGCTTGGGGGAAAGAACCCCAAGCGCTGCATGGCTTGGGTTCTTCCCCTTTAGGGGCCACATCAAACCCATGCGCTTGGCTTGTGCATGGCTTCCGCATGGGTTCAGGCTTCCCATTCAATGCCAAAAGGCGTGCCTTCGGGAGAACGGATGCCCTTGGCAATCACCCGGTTTTTGCGCTTGTACGAGACCTCCTCAAAGCCAGCGTTCGTTAGGTGCGCACTCATCTCCTTTCCCCCGGCGGCGGTAGAAATCCCATTATCTCGGTATAGATTAATGATGGAGCGCGTCGTACCAGCACGGAACGTATAAGCCTCACCGTCTATCCCACGAGAAATAGCAGCTTTTATGGTTTCAATAGTATCGAGAGAGATTGCGTCTTGGGGCGGAATCCATGGAACGGCGGCGGCCACGTCCTCCCCGTTATCAAGGGCATACGCATCGCGTCGGAACCATTCCGCTTCCTCGATCGGAGCGTGATTGATCTTGGCACCATCGAGCCGGAAATAGAATTTCCTCCTTTCTATGGAAATTCCGAGGTTTTTCGCCTCTTCTTCCGACATTGGACAAACTGTAAATGTCACGCGAGCGGCGCCAACGATTGCGCCAGCCCCGCGTATTCCGTCCGGATCGCCGGGCACGATCGCACCTTTGCGGACGTGGTGGGCTAGGATCACCGCTAGTTTGTGGTGCTCGGCCAGCCCACGTAATTGTGCAACAACAGCCCGTAACCCTGTGTTATCGTTCTCATCAGAGGTGTGAAGCTCCACCATCGGGTCAAGCATGACGATGTCAGGCTTGAATTCCTCGATATGAGCGAGAAGATCCACCATCGCATCCGTCAGCTTTACGCGGCCGGTCATCGCATCGCGCTCGATCAGGGTGCCGATGTCGTTTGGACCGACCGTGCGAAGGTTGGGAACGAGATCAGCCGGCTTACAGTTGAACTGCCTCACGGTCGCTGAGAGGCGTCTTCGTTCCTCGCGGAGATCATCCTCCACATTGTACGAGAGCACCCGCATGGGTTTGCATGGGTTGAACCGGTGGTATCCGACGCCCAAAATCGCAGCCACCGACCATGCCTTGAGCAGCATGGACTTGCCGACCGCGCCAGCTCCGGCCACGACGGTGACGCAGCCGCGCTCGATGTAGCCTTTCGCTAGCCATTCGCGCGGCGGGATATCGGCTTCGACCCAAGCCTCGTCGGAGTACCAAAGCGCCCGCTTAGGCAGCTTTTGCGGAGCTATGAAAGCTAGCAGCCGGTCGGCGTCCCACCCATCGCGCACCGCATCGCCAACGTCCCATCCCTCTGGGACACCATCGGGGGGTGTAAGGACAGTAGGACGCGCACCATAGTGCGGGAGCTGCTCAGCTATATGGGCCGCTGCTTCTCTGCCTGGCTTATCGGCATCCGGCCAGATCGTGACATCCCGGTTGGAGAGCATCGCCCATTGGACGTATTTCCATGAGGCTGCTCCGTTCGGCCATGACAGTGCGATCCAATTATCGGGAAGCGTTTCGTTGGCGAGATCGCATTTTGGTTCTCCCTCGACTAGAAGGATCGGAGCGTCGGGAAACTGATGCAGGAGTTCAGCACGATAGAGGCTGCGCGGCTTCGGGAGAGATTGCCAACGCCAACTCTCTTCCCCCGTTTTGGTATTGCGGCAGTAGGTTAACGGGACAACCTGCTTCCCTTTCTCGGGTTCGCACCGGTACACAAATGCGATGATATTGCCTTCCGTGTCCCGATAGTGGGCGACGTGCTTGGGTGCACCATGCTCGGGATGCCTAGTTGGTGGCGGCGGAGCGTTTGAAGGAATGGGAAATATACCATCCCATTCCACCGATTCCCGCGAACGGATTGAAGTAACTTGCGCGGTCCTGGGTGTGATCTGGCTCACACCTCCAAGGATGTCGGACAATTGCTTTGCTGCTTCGATCTGGTTTATCCGGTGCATAGCGGCAAACAGACTGATGAGGTCGCCACCGCGGTCATCCGTGGAAAAGTCTGCCCAGCGTCCTGTTCGAATATTGATCGAAAGGGATTCGCCAGCAGCACCCGACAGGTCCCCAACAACAAATTCCTGGCCGCGGAATTTGCCGGCAGGAAACCACCGTTGCAGCAGATCGTTCGCCTGCGCCAATGCAGCGTGCGCTACCGACTCGAAGTCAAACGCCGTGCTCACGGCGAAGGGGCTTACAGAGGCGCGACAATCACTGTGTCGAGCGCCTCTCGATCGCGCGTCGAGCCGACGAACCTGCCATCGTCGCGTTCGCGCTCGAAGGTGTCGAGTACGCCGATTGCCATACGGACGACGTCATTGGTCGAAATGTCACGCTTTGTTGCAATGGCCCGCACGCGAGCTGCTACGGCAGGCGGCAGGTAGACCGACAGGCGCTCCCGGGTGGCTGACACGTCGCGGCCTCGTTTCTCGGCAGAGTTAACGTCATTTCTGCCACCCTACCACGCTCCGCGAGCGCAACACAACCGCCCGCGCGACGATCGCGGACGAAAAACGCGTGGGGGAAATGCGCCAATGGCCGATTTAGGTGTTGACGGCGATGGGCCGGTGGCTTATCCTATTACGGTCAACACAGGAGGCTTATGTGATCCGCCAAGGCGACGTACTTATCGTGCCGGTCGAGACGATCCCCGAAAACGCGCAGCCCATGGCTTCGAAGGACGGCCGCTTCGTCCTGGCCGAGGGGGAAAGCACAGGTCACGCGCACTCCATCGCGCTCTCCGACCGTATCGCAATGTTCCGGGAGGACGGCTCCGGTGGCGGCCTCTTCCTCACCGTCTCAGGCGATGCGCCCGCGGTACTCGAGCACCAGGAGCACACAGCGCTTCCGATCGCGCCCGGGAAGCATCGCGTGGTGATCCAGCGAACGTTCCAAGCGGGAATGGTTCGCCGCGTGGCCGATTGACATGGAAAAAATCACCGAATTGACGGCCGAACAGGCCGCGATGCTCGCTGCGACGCGGGACGAGCATCTGCGGCATGGACTCTGCTGTGATCCGGCCGATCGCCCGCGCGCAACTTCAGCCTTCGAGCGAATCTACCAGCGGCTGTCGCTGAAGGCGCCGTGGGTGATCTGGGTCAGCAGCCCTCTCGGCGCGCATTTGGCGCACGCGCTGCTGACGGCGACAGGTTTCCGGGCTCAGGTCCGGGCTCAGGTCCGGGCTCAGGTCCGGGCTCAGGTCCGGGCTCAGGTCGGGGCTCAGGTCTGGGATCAGGTCGGGGCTCAGGTCTGGGATCAGGTCGGGGATCAGGTCGGGGATCAGGTCTGGGATCAGGTCGGGGATCAGGTCTGGGCTCAGGTCTGGGATCAGGTCGGGGATCAGGTCGGGGATCAGGTCCGGGCTCAGGTCTGGGATCAGGTCCGGGATCAGGTCGGGGATCAGGTCGGGGCTCAGGTCCGGGCTCAGGTCGGGGCTCAGGTCCGGGCTCAGGTCGGGGCTCAGGTCGGGGCTCAGGTCGGGGCTCAGGTCGGGGCTCAGGTCTGGGATCAGGTCTGGGCTCAGGTCCGGGATCAGGTCTGGGATCAGAAAATCGACTTCATGCCGGCCACATTATTCGGTCAGCACGACGCCGGCTGGGTTGCCTGGGTCGTGGCGGCCGTCGCGATCGGCGTGAAGCTCCGAAGCGATACTGCGGACACATTCAGGATTTTTCTGGACCTCTGCCAGTCCTGCATGTGGGCGTACTGCTTCCGGGGTGCCGTCATCGCATGCGACCGGCCGGCAACGATTCACCGCGACGAAATCGGGCGGCTGCACAACACCTCCGGGCCGGCGATGGCGTTCCGCGACGGGTGGACGATCCATGCCGTCCATGGCGTTCGGGTGCCGGGCTGGATCATCGAACACACCTCCAGGATCACCGTCGCCACAATCGAAAGCGAGCAGAATTCCGAGATTAAGCGGGTCATGATCGAGCTATTCGGCTGGGATCGCTACGCCCAGGAGTCCGGCGCGGAAGTCGTCGACCACGACGAGCGCTGGGGGACGCTCTATCGCCGCGTCGCCGGAACGGAACCCATTCTCTGGCTCGGCGTCATAAACCGTTCGCCGGAGCCGGATGGGTCGTTCCGGAGGTATGTGCTGCCGGTGCATCCCGAGCTGCGACTGCTCCCCGATCCAGCGCTTCCCGGAGACGATTTCGGAGCACCTCAGAAGCTCACCGCGTTCAACGCCGTCGCCAGCACGTTCGGAATGACAGGAGCCGTCTATGCGGCGCAGCTGAGCGCAGAGAGCTGAATGGCGATGACCACGCAGGACTTCCGCGCCTCACTCCAACGCCTTGGCTTACGCCAGATCGACGCGGCGCCAATCCTCGGCATGAGCGCCGGCCACGTCAATCGGTGCGCGCAGGGGAAGCGCCCCGTGGCACCTCCGGTCGAGCGGCTGCTATGGGCGTTGGAGCGGGATCCGGCTCTGGTAGGCGCCGTGGCGCAGGCGTTCGCCGACGAAAAACGCCGCCCCGGGTGAGGGGCGGCGTTTTTCTTGCACAGGGACCAGAGTTTGCCGATGGGAAGGAGGTTAGCGCGGTAGCCGCCCACAGTCAATCACCTCCTGCGCCTCCCGCCACATCCTCTTCAGCTCGCGTCTCGCCTCGGCATCCGGCGCGGGCCAAGCGGGGGAGTTGGGGTAGTCCACGTAATGGCACGCAAGGCCGTCGCTGCATGCGCAGAAGGGATCGCCAAAGGGGCAGGCGCGGTCGGTCACGTCTCCCCCGCCAGTATGCAGCGGTCCATGTTGTGCGGGGTCATGCGGAAACGGCCATGCGGGAAAGCTTCGTGGAGGGGGTCGGATCTGATCATGGCGCAGGCCCCATCTTGCGGCGTTCCAGCCGTTCGGCACGGCCCTGCTCGCGTTCTAGCCACATTTCCACCGCCTGCACGATCTGCCCGGCCACCGACCCAGGCCGGCGCCGCAACTCGTCGTAGAGCGGCTGCGGGAGGCGGACGGGAACCTGGAAGGACTTGCGGGTCTGGCGCTTGGGTTGAGTCATGGGCGCCGCTCCAGCCAGCAGGGCTTGCCTTCCTCATATTCCAGCCACTGCTGCCAATAGAATAGCCCCCAGTTTATGGGGTACCATCCGCCGCGCAGCAATTCGCCGAAGCGTGTGAGTACGACCAGACGGTGTTTTGGCTTGGCCATAACCGGATAGTGCCATTGCCATCGGTGGAGATGGTATGCATCTAACGCAGGGCAGAGATGCAATGCATCTTCTGATTAAATGGTTAGATGGAGTGCATTCTTCGCTCGTCAACAACAAGTTGGCCCAGCGCCTCGTGGTTCTGGGGCGGAGACAATAAATGGCTGCAAATCTCATCAAACTCGCGAACTGCGAAGGCCGAACATTCGCTCTCGGACAGACTGTCGTCTGCCGCGGCGAATCCGAGGTTCCGAAGGTCGAAGGCACGATAATATTTCCACCGCCGGCCCATTCCGCCCTTGCTCACCCGTGCCGGACGTGGCATAGTTGCGCAGACGACGGGACTTGGACGTCTCCCTCCCTGGAACTGGCTCGGCTGCCTTAGGCGCCGGGCCTTATTTTACGCCCCCCACCCCCTCGTCCTCGCCACCGCCCCCGACGCCAACACCACCTCCATCTCGATTGCCGACCCCCACTTGCCAGCCCGCGTCCGGACCATCAGCGCCCCTTCCTCGGTCAGCGACTTCAACGCATGCGAGAGCGTATCGTTGCTCATATCCATCTCCATCGCAAGCGCGGACTTGTACGGCAGCACGCCGCCCACCGCAGCCTCCAGACGGGCCAGCACGCGCTGGGCGGACGAGCCGTAGCGGGGGCGCTGCGGAGGCGGTGGTGCGGGCTCCAGTGGCTGTGGTGGCGGGACGGAGGACCAGCCGGGCGGGAGCTGGGGGCGGAGGGATTGGCGGCGGAGCGCTTCAGCGGGCGACATCACGCGACCCAATCAAAAAGCGGCGTTCCGAGCATAGATCTCGGCCATGCACGCCGCGGCATCGGCATGTCTTCCGGTACCATCTGCAAAGCGAGCAAGCCGCCTTGTGTCTCTCCACACGGTTTAAATCCTGCCTTCATAAACGTCCATCCCCATACCGGGTTGCCGTGCACCATCGTAGGTTTTACCTTGTCCCGATCAATGAATGTGACCATACCAAGATCCGGCCGCGAGCCATAATAAGCCCAGGTCGCAGCGATTGCCCACCGGATCATATCAGACGCAATTCCTGCACCCTCTGACCGAAAAGCGGAACATACCCGCGCACCGGCCCAGGCGTGTTTGGTGAATTCCGCAAACGGCGCCGAAGTCACCCAGTATGCGTGACCATTGCGCGCCAGTAGGACAAGGCACGATCCTGGCGGTACAAACTGCGGTGAATCTGGCGACTGGCGGCTGTAATGGCGATCCGCTAATCGCTTGGCGGCTGGATCGGCACGGTGCGAGAAGCACCAGGGTTGGTCTGGATGATAGGTCACGGCACCCACCTCACCACCTCATAAATCCCCCACCACCCCAGCACTGCCCACGCCACCATCCCGACGACGGGGCGCCAGTAGAGCAGCGGGAACGCGAGCGCGGCGAGGGGGATGAGGGCGCGAGTCACCTGCTCGGCCTCACCCCATACCGCACCCACCCGCCAACCGTCTCCCTATGCACACCCATCCAGTCGGCGAGCGTGCACAATCGCAGCCCGCACGCCATCCACTGCCGCATGAGGGCCACGTCGCGCATCCCCGGCCCGACGCCGGCCGCGCGTGCCATGTCCTCTACCATGCGGCGCTGGTGGGCATTGGCCGCAGCGATCGTGGCGGCTCGGGAGGCAGCGGCACGGGCACGTGCCTCTGGTGTGTTGGCGAGAGGCAACCGCGCCTTCACGGCCGCGATGTCATAGACTTGGCGGCGGCGCTGCTCGGTCAGGCGCATACGGTTGGCGGGGATGGCCCACCAGGCGCGCATGCCTGGGTGGGAGACGAAGAGGGACATGGGGGTTATGTCCCGTCGGGTAGGGAGATAGGACGCACATTGCGACCATGGCGCCAGTTCGGGTTGAGCTCTCCCCGAAAGCTGGGGCGCCGGCCTCGCTCCGTCGAATCGCGCTGATTGTCAACAGGCGTCCCAGGTAAGAGGTGCTCCGGATTTACGCATGGAGGATTGTCGCAGGCATGCCGAGCCTGTTCGCGTTGCCACTCGTCCATCGTACCATGAACGATCTCGCATACAAGGCGCGAAACCACAATCCGCTTCGGGTTCCTACGATCGATTGGCTTGCGTGGATCGCAGACGTCGGCATAGCCTCTGGAAGTTTTTGTTCTGGTCCACTCCCAGCAGCCAGACGGGGTTTCCGCCGAATAACGGCGCAGAAACGCCACGAAGGCGTCTCTACCTTCCTTTAGGGCAGCGTCCAATTCTCGCGGCAATCCACGCCGGTAACCAGCCGTCCAATGCATTGGCTAGTATCCCCCACCAAGAATGACACACTGTATCTTTTCGTTATAGTACCACGCTGCGACGACATCTGGAACATTCTTCTGATTCTTCAGATCGACGCGCCGGTCGTCCTCAATCGGCAGCCACTTATCTGGGATTCCGCGCGATGGGTCGGGATGCTTAGGGCGTGCCTCTAGTACGTTGCCATGCTGGCGAATCGTAACGAACGCAAAGTCCCCTTCGGAGCAGCAGAATCGTCCCATGTGATCATGCTGCTTCGCAATCCATTCCTTCTCCGTCGCGGAGAATGTCGAGAGTTCCTTAGCATCCGCCGAGCCTGGTGGAGGTGGAACGGCCAATGCCAACGACGGAATTATTGCCGCCACAACGATAAGCCCACGAATCATGTTCATGTCCCATAGGAGTTAGTGTTGCCTAGCCGATAACTGTTGTCATGGATTGCGGAGGTGAAACGCCCTTCTTGAGCCTCCCATACCCGATCCGCGGCTCCAACCCTTCCCGCGCCCGCTGCTGCACGCAGGCTCGCACGCTGCGGCCGGTCGCGAGGGAGATGGCCTTGTATGAGGCGCCCGTGGGCCACATGCGATGCAGGGTGGCGTTCTCGGCGACTGTCCACGGCATGCGGCGCTGGGCCTGCTTCAGCAGCGCGGGGTCGAGCTGCCTGGCGCGGCGCTTGGCTGTCTCGACGTGCACGCCGACGCGCTTCGCGATCGTGTGCCAGTCGGTGTGTGCGGTGCGAAGAGAGATGATGGCGGCATCCATGTCGCGATTGAATTGGATGATCAATGGACCCACTCCCGGAGCCCGTGGGTGGAGTCCTGGAAAATCGCCAGATCAGCGCCCAGCACGAACGCGAGGATGCCGCAGAGGAAGAGGAAGACGGCGAGGCGGGTCATTCGCACAATCCATAGCTCGACACACAGACTGGGGCAGGCAGCAGCGCCATCATGTCGTACTGGCGACCGCCACGGCGGGTCCTCGCCCAGCGGACACGGCTGTCGATCTTCATGCGCTCGAAAATCTCCGCATTGGTCTCCCCATCCTCTGCGCCGTCGCAGAAGAACGTCGTCCAGCCCTGCTTCGAGCATTCCGACACCAGCGTTTCCCACTCACGCAACCGTGCGATATGACGCGGCCAGCGACGAGCGCAGTTGGCGATCTCATCCTTCTTGGCATTGATGCAAAGCATGCAGCCCACGCGGGAACAGCCCTGACTGTAGAGCGGATTGAGCCGGCCGCCCTCGGCCTGGATGTAGTCGACTACCTGTTGCGCCGTCCACGACGCGATCGGCCGGCGGATGAGCCAGCCTTCCGGCGCCCATTCCTCGTCAAGCGCGTCCTTGCGGGCCTCACTCTCGTCGCGGCGCACGCCCTGCCAGACTTCGATCGTCGAGAGGTCGTTGATCAGCGCCGACACGTAGGCGTCGAGCGGCATGCGCTTCAGAAAAAAGGTGCAGAACTGCGCCATGCGGGACGGGAACCGTCCCTTCATCATGCACAGGTCCAGGAAGGGGTTGCCTGTCGGTACGAGTAGTTCCAGCGCCCGCGCAATCCGGTCTGGCGGCACGCCGTCCTTCGCCCATTGGCGCTCGATGAAACGTCGCTTGCGGGCGATGTCCCGGGAGAAATCGGCCCGCACGATGTCAATCTGCATCCCGAGTTGCGCCGGAAGGTCGACGCGAACGAAATGCTCCGTGATCTCGTGCTCATTGCCAGTGTGGGCGGTGACCAGCCGGACGTTCTCGCGGCCGTGCTGCTTGATGGCGAGGAGGGCCGTGGCGTGGCTGTCCTTGCCGCCAGAGATGGAACAGACGATGAGAGTCATGGCTTTGTCGCTACCCCCCGCACAAACGCGAGGTCGGCCGCGTCGCGCCAAGCACGGGCGGCCATGCATGGCTGTGCGAATTCATCGTCCGGCGGTGCATCCTTAGCGCGCAATGCCCACAAACTACCAAGGTGCCGCTCGCAAATCGCCATCGCATGGTCGAGGTAAGTGGGGGGCGGCGCCGCCTTCGCATCGCTGCTGTCGCCGCGTTCGTGGGCGGGTGAGATGTGGCTGTCGCCTGCACGCCATTCGTCACACAATTCCGGGTGCTCGGCACAAGAGAATGAGCCGGTCATCAGCCGATCGGCTGCGCACGAACGTTCTTCGCCGGTAGCACAGCGTTGGCTGCCGTCATCAAGCGAAATACAGAACTTCGGGCGGCACATGCCGTCTGGCTGCAGCACGATGCTCTGCTGCGCCCCCGCCGACCCGGCGAGCGCGAGGGAGGCGACGGCGAGGATGATGGGGCGGATCATGGGTAACTCCTAGGGTTTGTAAAACGTCGCCGCAACGCGCAACGCCCGCCCCGTCGCCTTCCCCTGCCGAGCCCGCGCCGGCCTGCGGGGCTTGCCCAGCGCGTGCTGGCGCGCGGCTTCGGCGAGGAATTGGTCGATCGCTTCTGCGCGGCGCATGGCTCCGGGGCGGAAGGGGACAATACCTGACGCTATCGCAGCCTTTACGTAGGCAACAGCGCAATCCGCGACGTAGGTTCTGTGGCCGAGGCGATTCAGTTCGTTGATCACGCGGTCTTGGTTTGAGCATTTCTTCACCTGCTTGCCGCGCGCCTTCAACTCGCAGCGGAAAGTATCGCCGCCCAATAGGCATAATTCAGTATCGGGCCAACCGCTAACGATTCCTCTCGCGGCTTCGAGAATATGCTGTGTGTCATTGGTTTTTTTGGTGCGGTCGTGCGCGGCGAACTTATGGGGGATCGCGACGTATTCGCGGACGAGGCCCTTCAGCTCTTTCTGGAGCGCATGTTCAGGACGCCTGCGCCACTGGCGGGGCGGCTCCAGTCCCTCGCGCTCATAAGCCTCCAGCAGATCCATCACGCTCTCTCCGTGTCCACAGTAGACGCTGGGGCTGTCCTCGTAGCCGTCCCACATGCACATGCCGGCGGTTCCTACGCTGCGTGCCCGACAAGCGACCGCATTTCTTCTACCGACAATTCCGTAATTGGCTTCGGTGCCGTGTCCTTCCTCGGCCGCCCCCGCCGAACAGCCGGCGGGACTGGCATGGCGCTAGAGGTGACCAACTCGTAGGACATGGCGACGTTGCCCTCGCCGACGATGCCAGCGAATTCCTTCTCGGCATGGTCCATGTCCGCCCGCAACGGCGCCAGCATCGGCGCACGTGCGAATTCGTCGTCGTTGAGGGTGATCTGGTAGGTGACGGTGAGCTTGGCCACAGTCTACTCCTGCAAGGTTGAAGGCAAAGGCGGCAATGTCTCCGCGCCACGCACGCGCCGGATCGGCGGTGGCTTGGCGGAGGTATGGCGGATGGGCGACGGCAACTCCTGCAGCCCGAGGCGATGGGCTTTGCCGATGACGGCGTTCTTGGACATGCCGAGCTGCAGCCCGATCTCCGCGGTGGGCATCGTGGCCCAGAGTTTGCGCAGGCGGGCGATCTTGGCTTCGGTCCATGTGGTCATTGATTGGCACTCTGCGAAAGTTGCTGCCTAGACAGCCACATTTGCAATGCGATAAGGCTCTTTCCGCTGCAGGGATTCTTGACCCACTTATGGTGCTTGTCGCGAGTAATTTTAGCGATTATCGCCTTGATATCGGGATCATCATTTATCATTGCCTCGGAAGGCAACCTTACTGTCATCATCTCATCGCAGTAGGAAAACCATTCGCGCACCGCGCGATGTTCCGAAACATACCAATGCAACCAATATTCTGCGCCTTTTTTGCCTTCTTCGCAGCGCAGCAGGCTCAATGTATGATAATGCGTTGTCTGCATGCATCTCAACCGTTCTAACGGACGTGTAGTAAACCCTATTTTGACCAACCGGACTTCGTCAGACATTATGAAATAGATCACGAATTGCTTCTTTCTTCAACCGCTTTCTCAAGCACGGATAGCAAACCCGACAGGCTACCCAATGTTGGAGTGCTGTTCCCCCCCTTCCACCTACTGAAAACGGCCGGCGACAGATTGGCCTTACGGCATGCCTGCGCCATCGTGATGCCGGCTTGCACGGCCATGATCTCAAGGTCTTGCGGGGTTGGTAGCTGCTTCATGGGCATCATGAATAGCGCACGCTGATACCCGATGCAAGCGAATTGTGCGCGGCGAGGAATTTTAATCCTTGACAGCGGGTGCGGATCGGCGCAATAGTGCGTCACCCCACACGGCGGGACCGCTCGCCAGGAGAGAATGATGGGAACGAAAAACAACCCCGCCATGTTCGATTGCTACGCCAGCGCTGATCCCGACGAACCAATGTTCGTTCTGCTCGGTCG
>Ga0070730_10002884_pt1 | contig 15590 bp, 11 predicted proteins | sample Coa_R1_3_FD_66447 | JGI IMG/M metagenome (GOLD analysis project Ga0070730, IMG submission 66447) | Surface soil microbial communities from Centralia Pennsylvania, which are recovering from an underground coalmine fire - Coalmine... | ecosystem: Environmental > Terrestrial > Soil > Unclassified ...
GCAGCCTGAGAGTCGCTCCAGTCTTTCTGGAAGGTTTGCTGCAGAGTCGTCAGCACATTCTGGTCTGAGACGATAATCCCTAACTCGCGGTTGCCGTCCAGCGAGGCATTAGAGATATTCTCCGACCCGACGAAAGCAGTTCGACCATCAATAATCAATATTTTGGCGTGCATATAGAGAACCGGATCTTTTTCAACCTGCGCGCCGCCCTGCTTAATAACGGCAATACCCTGGCTGTTGCTGTCTGTTCCTTGTGGCGCAGGGAGAATCACCTGGACCTGCACACCTCGTCTGGCGGCCCTGGCAATTGCCTGCTCGACATCTGTATCGAACATCTCTTCCGCCTCGATCTGCAGGGTCTTATGCGCGTTATTGATCAGCGTATCGAAGTCCTGGCGAGAATTGATGGGGCTGACCACGAGGTTGGGGTCATCGATTTTCGCCGTAGTGCGATTCCAGTCAGCATTAAAGATGCTCACAACGCCCTGAACGTCCTGTTGATTGGTGTCGATAATGCCATACTCGCGGTTTTTCGTAGCCCGGCTCCCACCGAGGGCCGAGAGGGTAAAATTGGCGGTCATAATGTAAGCGGTGCCATTATCGATAACCATTCCCTTCTCATGGGTGAGGGAAAAGGCGGGATTGGCGGCCTTGACCTGCGCGCCTGCCGCCTGGAGCTGGTCCATCGCCTGGGTAGGAGAGCCGCCGCCGAAGGGGTGTGTTTCGAGCATAACGCGTACATCCAGGCCACGATGCGCCGCTTCTTCTAGCGAATTGATTACATTGCGGTCAGTCAGTAGATAGATCTCCAGCCAGACCGACTTGCTGGCACTGGAGATCGCATTAGTGATTACACGATCTGCGGCATCCGGCTCCACAAAGACCTGCACGCCCTGCACACCCTGGCCAGTTGTACAATTGCCCAGGCAGGTGCCGGTCGATTGGCTGGAGGGTTTCTGGTTGGTTGTGCCATTGCCTGCACTGCTAAAGGAACTGGTATCACAACCTGCCAGAAAGAGGCAGAGGCTGAGCACAACCAGATAAGTAAATGGAATAATGGCCGCTTTGTATGTCGATGAAGAGCGATGATACATATATTCTCTCCCTAGCCCAGTCCACGATGGGCCGGACTATGTTGTAGCGAACGATTCTGTGGCCTTATTGTAGCGTATAAAAAGGCGCGTATACATAGCTAAAACTGCGTATCTATCAAGGGTGAATACGCATAGCGCAAGTATACCAAGATAGGCATGAGCAGGGAAGGCTATCAGCCTGAGAACGAGCTAGGAGCAGGATTTATTGCTGAAAAAATTGCTCCTTCAGAAATGCTGTGAACGCCTGCATCTCCTGCTGATATTCTGCCAGCTTGACCTGCTGTACATCAAGGGACCGCGCCTCTTGAAAGTTGGCTCCTTGCGGTTTTAGCAAGCAGGAACCAGCGAGACCGATATTGTTGGTATCCAATACAAGGTGGCGATCATAGGAACTGTGATAGTCTGCATAGAAAGCATCAAGATACTCGTAAAGTGGAGTAAGCGTCTTGAGAGTGATGGCAAGGAGACGGTCGCGAATCTGAGATGCTTCATGGAAGAGAGAACTGACTTCAATGAGCGTTTTCCCTGCGATGCGGAGGGTGTTGATCTGATCGTGAAGGTTATTCCATGATTTAAGATCATCAGCAATTTCTGGATCGTCCTCAAAAAAGCCAACCGCAATCCAGGGATAGGGACATCCACGATCGGGATGCCCCTCACAAGAAGAAGTGGTCTGAACAGAAAGGAGATTGAACACAACCACGGTCTCCAGAATATCTGGATCAATGGGCTGCCCACGCGCATCGGTAATGCGCCTCCCTTGTTCAATGCCTTGCTGCCAGCGTTTCTGCCGGTCTTGCATTACATCTATAACCATGATATAGTATTTAGTAGACATGGCAGGTAACGATGGGGGTCAGACCGCCGTTACCCTTGGGGCTACTTAGTGACGTACAACTTGCCTTCGCACAGAGGGCAAACGATACCATCAAATTTCACCTGTCCGTCTTTGCACATGGAATTGGGGCAAGGAACGAAGCTACCGTACTTGTCCTGTACCAGTGTATACCCGTCGCACTCCCAGCAGGCCTTCGAAATGTCGATAGTTCCCACCATTTTGCACAACGGGCACGGAATCAGTGCCATGTGTACCTTTCTCCTTTCTGTTCAGAATGTGGAAGATCGTTGATCTTCCATGCGCATAATATCATGCCTTTTGATAATACGCAAGTAAAATATTACATTGTTATTTATGTGTATCTTGTATAATTTTGTAGCTAACTGTTTATATTTCTTCTTATGAATGTAAGGATCATGTAGCACCATCGGCATTGGAGTTCCTCCGTGCTTAAGATGAGAAATAGGTGTGTAGGAGTATTGGTAGTTTCCGGTATGAAGAGCATACTGTATGTAGGGATGAAAAACAATCCTTCACGGATAGTATGAAAATATTGTAATGATTGTAGATAACACAAAAAGGCACTCAGTTCTTAAGTGAGCTGAGTGCCTTTTCGTGTTATGCAGCGAACACTATGAATCGGTTTCTAGGGATGTAAGAAGACGTAGAGCGGAGCCAGAACCAGAGTGATGGTGCTCAGGAGTTTGATGAGCACGTGCAGCGATGGGCCAGCGGTATCCTTAAAGGGATCGCCAACCGTGTCGCCGACCACGCCAGCTTTATGAGCCTCACTCTTCTTGCCGAGCACTGTGCCTTTGGGATCGAGGCGGTCAACCATCTCGCCCTCTTCATTCACACGCAGGTAGCCGGCTTCGATGTACTTTTTCGCGTTATCCCATGCGCCACCGCCGTTATTGAGGAACAGGGCGAGCACAATACCGCCCATTGTTCCGACCATCAACAGACCGGCCTCAGCCTGTGGACCAAGGATAGTCCCGATAGCGATGGGGGTCAGGACAGCTACAACGCCCGGCAGCACCATTGCACGCAATGCGCCACGCGTGCTGATATCGACACAGCGAGCATAATCGGGATCAACGCGATCCTCAGGGTTCTCAGCCATAATCTTGGGATTTTCGCGGAACTGGCGACGCACCTCTTCAATCATACGTTTGGCCGCGGCGCCAACGGCGCGTATGGCTAGAGCGCTGAAGAAGAAGATCAATGTCAGGCCGATCAGAGCCGCGATAAAGACGGCGATATCTGCCAGGTCAACGCGATAGACTGACTGAGCGGCAGCCTGAGTAATTAGATGTGCTTTTACAGCAGGTTGCTTGAACTGGTAGAGCACATCGAGGTATGCACTAAAGAGCAGGAAGGCCGCCAGCGCCGCAGAACCAATACCGTAGCCCTTTGTCAGCGCCTTGGTGGTATTACCTACACCATCGAGCGCGTCAGTGATATCGCGGACAGCTTCGGCGCCCCCGCTCATTTCAGTGATGCCACCCGCATTATCAGTGATCGGGCCGAAGGTATCCATAGCCAGGATATAAGCGCAACTCATCAGCATACCCATCGTGGCGACCGCAGTCCCGAAGATACCTCCAACACTAATCACGCCAGGGTTAGTTGCTAGATTAAGCGGAATGGTCACCTGGCTACCCAGGAAGAAGGAGAGTCCAAGGGCTGCGCAGATCGCCAGTACTGGCAGCGCTACACACTCGAAGCCAACGGCGATACCCGTGATAATCGTCGTCGCGGGACCGGTGAGGGTGGCTGCGGCAATCTCACGTACAGGACGCCATGTGCCTGCCGTGTAGTATTGTGTGATATAGACGAACGCAATGCTCAAGAGGATGCCCACCGTCCCGGCCAGGCCGAACCAGACCCAGGGAGGGACACCTCCAGTGCCTGAGACGGCACTGCCGCTGAGCAGTAAATAGCTGCCTATGAATACGCCGATGATAGAGAGGCCACAGGTGATGAGATAGCCAATGGTGAGTTGGGTCATGGCTATTTCACCTGGATCACGCCCGGCGGCTTTGTCGGGCTCGATGACGACCGAGGGGCGAACATAGAGCAGGCCAACCGCCGAAGCGATCAGACCAAAGGCGCGTACCACCAGCGGGAAGAGGATCCAGCCGGGGTTTTGCGTTGCGGCGAACAGAGCGACACCCAGGATCATCGCGCCAATATTTTCGGCGGCTGTTGACTCGAAAAGGTCCGCGCCACGACCAGCGCAGTCGCCCACATTGTCGCCCACCAGGTCCGCGATCACGGCGGGGTTGCGCGGATCGTCTTCAGGAATGTTCGCTTCTACCTTGCCTACCAGGTCCGCACCCACATCAGCCGCTTTGGTGTAGATACCTCCACCTAGCTGCGCGAAAAGTGCCACAAAGCTTGCCCCGAAGCCAAAGCCCACAATCAAAGATGGAACTTTTTCGATGCTATTGCCAAGGCTATACAGGAGGAAGATGATCGAGACACCGAGCAGAGAGAGCGCGACGACCAGGAAACCGGAGACGGCGCCTCCACGCAGCGAGACCATCAGTGCCTCACCCAGGCTGCGGGTGGCGGCACTGGCTGTCCGGCTGTTCGATCTTACTGCCACATACATGCCAATGTAGCCGGAAACGCCCGAACAGGTAGCGCCAACCGCGAATGCTATAGCTGTGCGCCACGCCAGGTCAAATCTAGTCGCAAAGTCACCCTGGCTCAGGAAAAACAAAACAATAGCTACAAGGATGGCGGCGAAAAATGCGAGAATCGCGATGGTACGATACTGCCGTTTGAGGAAGGCCATCGCGCCTTGAAATATGGCGTCGGCGACTTTCTGCATGGCGGGAGTGCCAGTGTCTTTACTGAGAACATACCTCGCAAGGTAGGCCGCAAATAGCACTGCGAGGAGTCCTACACCAATGGGAACCCAGATATAGTTGCTCACGATAGAAAACGTCCTCCTTAAGACATAAGAAGAATTGCGCGGGTCAACGCTGACCGCCAGGGTACATCGTGAAAGAACAACAGTAGAGAGATCTATGCAGATGTCCCTACCTGCTACAGGGTACTTGTCGATCGGAATTATAGTGTAACATAGCATGCCTCCTGTGACAAGAGTGATGCCAGACAGATTTGGATAGGAAGGGAGCGGAATTACTCAAACGCAGAAACTTTGCTGTACAATTATTAGAGCATGCTTGTTAATAAAGCAAGCGACCAGTAATATTAAAGAAAATAAGTATTACTGGTCGCTTGCTGACGTGATAAGATCGGGTCCGGGCGGCGGAAAAATGGGGTATACGTATGTCATATTATGTTAAAATGTGAACTGGATCCCCGATATGCAGCATGCCAGTATCTTCTGAAATGAGATACTGTCCAAAGAGCACCTTTTTATCGAATGTACGGTAGCGTGCCAGGGTTTGGAGTGGTTCTTTGCCGGTCATAATCCCTTTTACGGGGTCGACAGTAGTAATTGCACAGCGATCACAAGGCTTCACAATATGAAAGGTATGGTGGTGAATCTGAATGACGTGCCAGTTATCTTCCGCGAAGGGTTGCGCACCTGCGATGACCAGGTTAGGGCGAAAACGATCCAGAGGAACAGGAATAGCTAGGCGCTGGTTGAGATCCTCTAGAGACCCCTCTCCAATGAGATGATAAGGGAAGCTGGTAAAATTCGCGAGATCATGGTTCAGTGCATATTCCGGGTCGACAAAGCGCTGTGTATCCTCAGGCATAAACACGAGGCGACATGATGCGTGCAAGAAATCTTGAAACCATATATCTGCCCCATCGCTCACCGGAATCGCCTCGCAACTCCCCTGGAACCATTGTACGGTGAGAGGAGTAGCATGTTCCGGTTGAAGAGGGATATGCAGTGGCGACATACCAGGAGCCTGGGCCAGCAAACCATCGGCAGCGAGAGAGACAACAATGTTGGCAAGGCGCGGATGATCGAACTGGTGAATATCGCTGCCCTGGGGGTTGACCAGCATCCAACGTCGGTCGTATTGCAGCCCGCGCCCATCCATGCGTGCCTCCTGGACATCGGTTCCGGCGCACCCTTTGATGGGGTACAGGCGAATATGGCTCAAAAACATATTGGACATAACGATTCCTTTCGACTAAAGTTATGGGGGCAGCAGAGGCATGGTCAGGAGTTACATAGCGTTACCTGCCGCTTGAAACTTCTGCCAGTTCGGCCTGGATGCGTGGAAGCAGGGGGACCAGTTGTTTTTTGCGTGAGACCAGCCCTTCTACAATTGCTGAATGCCCGTCGCTCTCCAGGGGGACGTTGAGGGCATCGGCGGCGGCGCGCTCTCCTCCATAGATGAGCAGACGACAGCGCATATTGATGATGTCGACGATCATGAAGAGGAAGGAGGTATAGCCACGCTCCAGGGTAATGCGCTGCATAGTAGTGAGCAGTTCGGGCGTGCGTTTCTCGATCGCAGCCGGGCTGGCCGTTTCCACCGTCCCAATAGCGAATTTGGTATCGCGTACCGTAAATTCCTTGAAATCGGAAGTGATGAGCGCCTCGGCCGGTTTCTCGCTGAGATCGCTGGCGGCGGCGGCAAAGATCGCCTGGCCATATTCTTCGAGATCTTCGCCCGCGATCGTCGCCAGTTCATTGGCCGTACGTTCATCGCGTGCCGTGCAGGTGGGCGAGCGCAGGATCAGGGTATCGTAGAGCAGACCAGCCAGCAATAGTCCAGCAACCTCGCGAGGGATAGGAACGCCTGCTTCGTGATACATGCCAGCAATGATGGTGCCGGTGCAGCCGACGGGATCGGCCCGAAACATGATCGGCTTGCTGGTGTAGACATCAGCGATGCGGTGATGATCGATGATGCCTAACAGTTCCGCCTCTTCAATGCCATCGACCGCCTGAGAGCGTTCGTTATGATCGACCAGGACGACGCGTTTGGGGTGAGCTTTAATCAGGTCCGAGCGTGAGAGATAGCCAACCAGTTTCCCTTCATCATCCACGACCGGCATGGAGCGGCTCCGTGCCAGGGCATGCTGAATATCACTGATATGGTCGTCTGGATGGCAGAAATCAAACTCGCGGTTCATGATCTCCTGCGTTTTAATGCTCAGATTTATAAGGCGAACTGCTGTGAAGGTATGATGCATTGTGCTGATAACCAGGACGCCCTGTTTCTGAGCGACGGAGAGGGTACGGGCGGACACGAGCAGATCGCCGGTGATGACCAGAGCGGCGGCTCCCCGTTCAATCGCGGTGAGCTGAGCGTCTTCGCGGTCGCCAAGCACAACGAGGCAGCCTGGTTCGATATAGTCCGCCATCGTTTCCGCCTCCATTGCTCCCACCAGGACGCGATTGCCGAGCTTGCGGCGCCCCTCGACCAGCATGCGGCCCTTGAGCACGCTGACGATGTTCTCGCGCTCCAGGGGGACACGGTTCACAGCGCGGGGGTCGAGGTCATTGAAGAAGAGTTTGGCGAAATCTTCGTTGGCAATAATGCCATGGACTTTATTTTCAGAATCGACGACTGGCATCGAACGGCGATTATGGGTCTGGAGGAGCTGGCCTGCTTCCAGGAGTGGTTGGTTAATATGCGCAGAAATAACGCCGCGCCGCATCACATCGCGCACCTGGAGGTAGACATCTTCGATGGCCTCTGGTGGCTCAACCTGGTAACGCTCAAGCGCGAAGCTTACCTCTGGTTTCAGTTCGCCATTGCGGCCCGCTACAGCATTATCTTCGCCCTGCGCCTTGAGGAGTTGGGCATAGGCGTACGCTGATGCAACGGAGTCCAGGTCGGAATTTTTATGTCCAATTACATAGATAGGTCGTGTCATAATGTGTATTCCCATGATATCTGGTTGCTTATAATGCTTTCTCTATTGTAGTGCCAATTTAGGATTAGTGCCATTGGAGGACCAATCATATCTCAATTATCTATGAGCTTTCTCTTTCCAACAGTATTCTATCATGAATGGACCTGTCACGATAGTTCTACGTATGTTGGCGGCGTTTTTGGGGATGTTTATTGGGTGCCGATGCAGAGGTAGAGGAGCAGACTTCAGCGGCCAGATTGGTGATGGAGTGAGCGCATACAATCAAAGGAAGCCAATGGGATTGAGGTCTTTACCAGTTTTGGTAAGGCCCCTACCAATGTTGGTAAGGCCCCTACCAAAACTGGTAAAGACCATACCAACATTGGTAGGGAGTCATACCAATGTTGGCATACATCACAGAATACAGAATCCACACACAATACAACACAGACGACGGCACAGAAGGGGAACTCCGACGACGGCGACGACGTTTCTTTAAGGAATGAGAAGGTGACGAGGACGATCACCGAGCTGGCGGCGATCCTGCGCCTCCTTAATTTTATCATTCTCCTCTCTTTCTTTGGTCAAAAGTTTGACGCCACTTTTTATGTGCGTGGTGGGCGGGATATGCGGCGTATAGCGATGATCATGGCGCCTATGATTGCTAATATGAGAACAGCGATACCGATAATCAGGGGAAGTGATGGGCTATTGCTTTGAGTGGCAGGAGAGGTGATCTGCAATGGCTGGGAGGCCGCTGTGGTTGCGGTCGCCGCGGCTACGATTGGCGAGCTAATCACCTTGTCTGATAGTGTGTCATCGGGCGTGGGGAAGACAACTGCCGGATTATGGGGAGGGTTGCCATCTGGCTGATAGCCGCCATAAGGATCATAAACAGTTGTTTTTGTGACCACGTGGATGGTTTTGCTGACATGGCGTGTTCCAGTGGAGGAGCTGGCTGTGAGCGTCAGCGTATAGTCTCCTGGAGTTGTGTAGGTATGGCTGATCTCGCTGCCAGTGGCTTTGCTGCCATCGCCAAAGTCCCAGGCGTAGGTCAGGGGGCTGGCGGGATTTTGGGGATCGAATGCAGTTTTGGCATCCAGAGTGAGGCTTTGCCCGGCCAGAGTTTTCCCAACATCGCTGATGGCCACCAGAGGCCCGGTTGGCAGGGAACTACTCGCGGTCTGCCCGAGAATATCAGGCTGATTGAGCATCCAGGTAGTGAGCATGCCAGGGAGGGCCAGCGCCAGCATAAGGGCATTAGATTTCTGGGAACTGCCATCGGCAAAGGTATTCATCAATTGAATAGTATCCTCGTGCTGGTCAAAGGGGTACGACCACGCGGGCGGATTCCTCTCGTAATAGGTTGAGTTGCCCGCAAAGGTAGCGCAGGGGAGGCCCGCCAGCGTAAAAGGCATCTGGTCGCTGCTCCCCAGCGTGTCATCCTCCACATGGATATTGCTGATCTGGTCGGGGGTGAAGATAGGCTGCGCGATATCCGCTTTATTGGAGCCCTGATAGCCGTGATAGGTGAGACCTGCGTATCCCAGGGCCTGAAATTGTTGAAAGACGGGAAGGACGGCCTGTTGCATCAAGGTGCGGAAGCGGGTAATAGAGTCGCGCTGCTGCTGTGTGAGTTTATCCTGGTTGGGATAAAGGTTGCTATTTTGGAGAGGAGTCACATCGGCGTAGAAGGGAAGGAGCGGATTTTTCAATTGTCCCAGGTAGCGGAGCGGATAGGCGATGCCGCTCTGCTCTTCGTTGAACATAGCAACGATATTGGAGAGGTCGCCGTTCACCGTATCACTCACATAATGCGCGGAGCCGTTTAAGCCCTGCTCCTCGGCATCGAAGATCACGAAGCGCAGCGTGCGAGCGGGGTAGCTGTGATGGCTGCGCCAGTACTCACCCATAGCTTTAGCAACGCCCAACTCGATCGCGCAGCCGCTGCCATCGTCGTTGGCGGATTGAGTTGAGATAGCCTCACCATCGTAGTGGCAACCGATCACCACCACCTGCTCCGGGTGAACTGCACCTGGCACGCTCACCTCAACGTTGAAGGCAGGCGAAGTCGCCGGGCGTCCCCGCCAGCCGGGAACAGCAAACGTATCGCGTCGGACCTGGGCTCCAAGGCCTTGCAGATCATGGGTGGCTTCCTGCGTCCAATAGTCGGCAAAGCCAGTGTGTCCAGTGTTGCCAGTGGGTGGATCGTAGCCAGCCTCGCGACCCTGGAAGCGTGTGACCATGGTGAAGAGCTGATCATAGATATAATTAGGATCGACGGTTGGGAAGTCTGCCAGAGCTGTGCGCGAGGCTGAACCGTGCGTGGAGGAAGTAGTAGCAAGCGCTGCAGTAGGGAAGCAGCAGATGGCAAAGAGGCACAGGCAACAGATCCTGATGGTGTTCCGTAGCATAGATGCGTTCCTCTCCGAGTTGTTCATGATATTTTATCATACAAGCATACTACGCAACCGTCCAGGTAATTTCTCTCTTGATGTGCTAGCCTATTTTACTCAGGTTTCTGAATGAGAGTGAGATAGTATGATACACTTCATGTGGTAGAACGAGGAGATAGCTAGCAATATGCACAAGTTCGAGATATTAATAGAGGAAAATGCGTTTGGCCAGGTGCGCCCTGTGGAAGTCGTGGCTGATGCACCCGTGGTTACTGTAATACCTACGCTGGTGGAAGCGTTGCATCTGCCCCAGACGGATCTTTTTGGCAAAAAACTTGTGTATATGCTGCGCCAATCCTCTGGGGGTCGTATCCTCTCCGATCATATGACGTTGCTGGCATCAGGCGTGCAGGCTGGGGAACGATTGGCCCTGGATTCCTTTGTGCTGGATGGCTCGGTAGAAACCGTAATGAGAAGTAGTGGGCAATGGTCTGAAGACGAGTATGCCTCTCCAACCATCGCTGATAGCGATCTCTTTGCTGCATTACAGAGCCGCCAAACCTCCGGACTACTGCCTGGGAAACAGGGGATATTGACGCGTCGAGCGTTGCTGGTGGCTGGCGGTAGTGTCCTGGCGGCAGGCGGTCTGGCTGTGGGCTACGCAGCCTATCACGCCTATCTGGCCGGAGCCTTTGCTAGCCTTTTCGCGACCACAGCGCCCTTGCGGCCTGCGTTAACCCCCCAACCAACCGCTTCTGTGGTGGCAAAGCCTCAGCTGACTTTTACGCAGCATCAGGATACCGTGCGTGCGCTGGCCTGGTCGTCAGATGGACAGATGCTGGCCAGCGGAGATGATGACAGACAGTTGTTGATATGGCGCAGGGATGGGACCGTCTTGCATACTTTCCAACAGCCATCCGCAGTGCGTGCGCTGGCCTGGTCGCCAGATGGGCAACGCCTTGTAACAGCCTCAGGAACGCGTGTGACCTTTTTCGATGTGCTTGCTGGCACGGAAATCACGCATTTTTCGCATAGACATACGCAAACAGTGACGAGTCTGGCCTGGGCCGCACATGGCCCAATGGGTGTCGTGTCGGGAGGATCGGATCGGCGTGCTATTGTATGGGATGGCGTAAATTATCGTCCAGCGACCACGTTTACTCTGCATAGCACACCGATCGAGGCTGTTTGTTGGTCCGCTGACGGGCAAAGCGTCGCCTCTGCCTCACAGGGAGGAGTGGTCAGGGTATGGGATGGCGCCAGCGGCCAGGAACTTCATAGCCCTTATCAAGATGCCAGGGTGCCAATGCGCGCTATAGCTTTTACCCTGGCAGGCGGCCAGGATATGCTGGCAGTGGGGGGAGATGATGGCATTGTTCGCCTCTGGCACGGCCTGACGTGTCAGACGCAGCAGAACGATGGCGCACTCTGTGTAGATATGCCGCAGCAACTCCATATATCACAGCATGTCATCCGTACGTTGGCCTGGTCGCCAGATGGGAATTGGCTGGCGGTTGGAGGTGATGAGGGCGTGGTGACGATCTGGAAGCCAGGGCAGAGCCAGAAGCCGATGTTTACCATCCCGCAGCAAGCCATTGTGCATAGCGTTACCTGGTCTGCCGATGGGAAACAACTGGGGGTGGCGGCCGGGAATACGGTTACGATCTGGTCATGGGGATAGTTATATCGCCGATTGCTCTTTGCTCATGAGCGTGATATAGTATGTTCGTGCAAATAGAGAGTTGTGCACATATAAAAGGTGGCAGAGAGAGCGCTGGATGTAGCAGGCGTATTGTTGCTATATTCAGAGAAAAAGGAGCTAAAGCATGCCGAGCCTGGACGATGTTCCCACACCAGATGTCCCCAAAGAGGGAGCAACAAGCTATCCTGTAGACCCTGAGAACGTAGCTGAAATGGCACGCCTGATCAAACAGGCCCGTGTACTCACCGACCATATCGGCCTCTGCCCTTCCGCCATCGATCTTGCACAGCACTATAATATACTCGATCTTGGGTGTGGCCCCGGAGAGTGGGCCCTGGAAGTGGCACGACGCTATCACGCACATCAGGTACTGGGTATCGATATCAGCGAAACTATGATCGAGTATGCTCAGTTTTCCGCGAAGACTCAGGAAATCCCCAATGCGCGCTTTCAAGTAATGAACGTACGGCAGGCACTGGACTTCCCCGACGCCTCTTTTGATTTTATCAACGCGCGACTGATCTCAGGTTTTATGACCACAGGAGCCTGGCCCGTATTGTTGCGCGAATGTTTTCGGCTCTGCAAACCAGGCGGCGTGATATGCAGCAGCGAATTTGAGAGTGTGGGCATCAACACCAGCCCCTCACTGACCCGTTATAACGAACTGCTGATACGAGCGTTACGCCAGGTGGGGCAGTGTTTTACCTCGGAAGGGGGACAAACGGGTGTTACAGCGGTACAGGCCAGATTGTTGCGGGAGGCCGGGTTCGAGCCAATTGAGCAGCAGGCCTATAGCATCAATGGCTCAAAGGGTATGCCAGCGCATATGGCGGGATATGATAATTGCCGAACGGCTATGAAATTGATCCAGCCGTTGTTGGTGCATCTGGGGATCGAGAAGCAGGAGGAGTTGGATATATTATATGGACGGCTGCTGGTCGAGATGCTGTCTGACGATTTCTGTATGGTGACATATTTCCAGACTGCGTGGGGAGTCAAGCCTGCCTGATGGGAACGCCTCTGGATAAGTCATAGAACAGGGAGTATTTTATAGATCATGCGTAGACCGCGTATAGGGATGGTCGGACTGGGGAGCCTGGCTCAGAAGGCATATCTACCGCTACTTACCATTGAGAAAGAGTGGATTTTTGCCGGAGCATATTCCCCCACAGCGAGCAGGCGCAAAGCCATCTGCCAGCAGTATCGCGTGCCCGAGTTTGCCAGCATTGCCGCTTTAATTGAGGACTGCGATGCCGTTTTTGTGCATAGCTCGACTGCATCTCACTTTGAAGTTGTCTCCGAACTGCTGCGCAAAGGGAAAGATGTGTATGTAGATAAACCACTGGCTGCAACGCTCACCGAGGCTGAAAAGCTGGTTGAGTTAAGCCAGAAAGGTGGCAGAAAGTTGATGGTGGGGTTTAATCGCAGATTCGCGCCACTCTATGTTGAAGCACGAGGAGTAGCAGAGCAGGCCGCCTGGATACGCATCGAGAAACATAGAGTCAATCAGCGATGGGAGGGGCCGCCCTTCGACTTCACCATGCTCGATGACTACATTCACATCGTAGATCTGGCACGCTGGCTGGGACAGGATCCGGTGACGGTCAGTGCTGGACGGGTAGAAGTGAGAACTGATAATCGTCTGATGTATGCCTATCATAGTTATCAGACAGCAACAAAGACGAGCGTCTTTACCGCCATGCATAGAAGTGCGGGCACCAATCTGGAACTGCTTGAGATTGTAACCGAGGGCAACATTGTCAGAGTGAAAAACCTGGAGACAATGGAGGTGGAAGCGAATGGTAGTGTTGTGACCACCACAGTTCCATCATGGGAGACGACCTTGAAAAGCAAGGGCTTTGAGGATGCAGTCGCGCATTTCATTGGTTGCATTGTGGGAGATACAACCCCTGCGGTTGATGGCGCGGAAGGATTGCGCACACAGCGAATGGTGCATGAGATGCTGCACCACATACAGCGTTAAGAGCGGTTCAGTCTATAGACAAAATCACCATAGATTGCTTATTGTGTCAGCAAGAGGGAGATGTTATAATTCTGCTATAAATTTGTAGGCGTGAACTACCGCTGAGTTGAAGACTCAGGGGGTTTTTCGGAAGCTTGTGCGTCTTCAGTCCAGTCACTTTTTCGGAAGTGTGAGTTTACCAGACTCAGCCCCAGAAATGGGAGCTCCGTTTAAAAGGTCACGACACCTGTGGTTGACGCATCAGACCACTGCTCTGTCACTGGGAGTTAAGTAGGCTTGAGGGAAGGGCCGGTGCTTTCAGTGCAAAAAGCCTTTTAAACCTTGTCGAGATGAGGTCGGATTCTTTTTGTGGTCACAGCAAAAAGATACGCATCACCTGCGTCAGCAGAGTTTTTTGAGTCAATGGATCTTGGCTGGCTTTCCTGTCAGCTCAGATCCGGCGATTCATCCACGAGGTCTTCAGCCTCGTGGTTTTCTCGCCGCATTTCTATAAAAACAAACTTCATATATTTACATTAAAATACGCGCTTATCATATCTAATGTATGAAGTGCGTATTTTGTTTGTATGGAGACGTGGGGATGAAATCTATTTCCAGGAGATATAATAGATGGGTGCCTCGGATAAAGAGCCAGGTGTTCAGGCCATTGGGAACGAGGACCTGGTGGTGGGCATTGACGTAGGGGGAACGGGGCTGAAGGGTGTAGTGATTGACCTCCACGGGCATATATTGGCACAGGAATATCGTCCGACCATGCGAGAGCGGGGTCCAGAAGCAGTTGTTGAGAGTATTCTGGCTTTTGCGTCGGATCTGGCAAAGCAATCGTATGAAAACCAGAGACGTGTGGTAGCTGTGGGTGTAGTTGTGCCGGGCCTGGTAGACGAAGAGGCCGGGGTGGCGCGACTGGCGGTGAACCTGGGTTGGAAGGATGTTCCGCTGCGTAAATTGCTGGGGGAGAGCCTCGGGTTGCCAGTTGTTGTTGGGCATGATGTGCGCGCAGGAGGTGTGGCCGAGGGATTGCTGGGGGCTGCTCGCAACTGTGCGAACTACATGTTCGCGACGCTTGGCACCGGAGTAGGGGCTGTGATTGTATTGCGCGGCTCCCCTTATCCGGGCGTGAATGGCGTGGCTGGCGAGTTTGGTCACATCGTAGTCCAGCCTGATGGTCCTCGTTGTAGTTGTGGGCTGAATGGCTGTATTGAAGCACTGGCCTCTGCCTCGGCTGTCGCGAAACGCTATCAGGAGTTGGCAGGAGCCCAGGAGCAGATTAGTGCGCGTGATGTGGCAGAACGAGCTGTCGCCGGCGATAAAGCTGCCAGCAAGATCTGGGAAGACGCAATTGAGGCATTGAGCCTGGGTATTGCCAACTATGTCACCCTACTCGACCCTGAGCGCGTGATACTTGGTGGAGGTATGGCCGATGCAGGACCTACATTATTTGAGCCGCTGAATGCGCGTCTGGCCAGGCTGGTGCGTTTCCAGCCGGTGCCGGCAGTCGTGCCCGCAGAGTTGGGCAACGATGCAGGCTATCTGGGGGCGGCCCTCAAGGCATGGCTGGCGGTCGGTGTGCCACAAGAGGATCTCAACTGGCGTGGCGCGGGTAAATAAGTGAGTAGTCGTTTTATTTGGGCGAGGATATCGCTCTTTTGTCAATAATTTGCAACGAAGGAAGGGAATGTATGTCAGACATAGATACCAGAAAAGTACGCATTACGCGTGGCAAATTCAATCATATCAACGCGCTGGCCAGCGCGAATGGCGTGATCGCCGC
>Ga0070730_10002885_pt1 | contig 15589 bp, 12 predicted proteins | sample Coa_R1_3_FD_66447 | JGI IMG/M metagenome (GOLD analysis project Ga0070730, IMG submission 66447) | Surface soil microbial communities from Centralia Pennsylvania, which are recovering from an underground coalmine fire - Coalmine... | ecosystem: Environmental > Terrestrial > Soil > Unclassified ...
GGATCACGCGACGGCCAGTCGGTCGTATCGGCCGGCAGCTCCGTGCCCGGCACGTCGAGCGCGCGCTTGGCGAGCCGGCGCTCGCGCAGCGCGCGCGCCAGGCCGGTCTGATCGCCCTGCTGCAGCTCGTGACTGAGCGCGTCGTCGGTTGCGAGTGCGATATCGTCGGGGGAGAGGCGGTGCGCGGCCAGCGCGCGGCGCACGAGCCGTTTGAACATCGCGGTCGCGCTCCGCACGGCGTGGTGCCAGTACACGTTGCGATACATCTGGTATTTGGCGAACAGCAGGGACTCGAGCGCGGCGAAACCCTTGGGATGGAGCGTGACACCGTCGGCGGAAAGTGTGATGGACGTCAGCAGCCGATCGACGTCGATGACGCCGTACGGGACGCCGCACATCGTCGCGTCGCGCGAGAGATAGTCGAGTTTGTCGACGTCGATCGAACCGGAGACCAGCGCGGCGAGCGGCGAAGCGCTCGTGCCCTGAATCAGCGCGAGCACGCGGTCGGCGGAGACGTCGAGGCGTTCGAGCGCCGAAGCCAGTGCGCCCGTGCGCAGATGACGGGCGGCGAGCGTCTCGTGATGCGGGAGACCGGCTTCCTCGAGCGCGTGTGAGAACGGGTAATGGCCGACGTCGTGGAGCAGCGCCGCGAGCCGGACGTCACGATCGTCCGTGACGCGACTGGCGAGATGATAAGCGCCCAGCCCATGCTCGAACCGCGTGTGCGTCGCCCCGGGATAGACCAGGAAGGCGTGGCCCAGCTGCCGCACGTACCGGAGGCGCTGGAAGGCCGGCGTGTCGATGACGGCCAGAGCCTCGGGCTCGAGGCGAATGTTGTTCCAGAGCGGGTCGCGAACGACCTCGAATGACACTAGGAGACGGGAGTCTGGAGCCCGGAATCAGGGACCGGCATGCCGAACCGCCGGCGGGACTGCCTCCGCAAACTGCTCGAAGTTCTTTTCGAACAGCGCGGTGAGTTTCCTGGCCTGCGCGTCGTACGCCGCCGGGTCTTTCCAGGTCTTTCGTGGGTCGAGCAGATCGTCGGAGACACCAGCCACATGTATCGGCACTTCGAGTCCAAAGATCGGCTCGCGGCGCGTCGGCACGTCGTCGAGCGCGCCCGCGAGGGCGGCGCGAATCATGGCGCGCGTGGCCTTCAAGTCCATGCGATGGCCGATCCCGTAGGGCCCAGACGTCCAGCCGGTATTGACGAGCCAGCACTGCACGTTGTGCCGCGCGATCCGCTCGCCGAGCATCTGGGCGTAGAACGTGGGCGGCAGCGGCAGGAAGGGCGCGCCGAAACAGGCGGAGAACGTTTCCTTCGGCTCGGTGACGCCGCGCTCCGTGCCCGCGACTTTCGCGGTGTAGCCGGAGAGGAAGTGATACATCGCCTGCTCGCGCGTCAGCTTCGCGATCGGCGGCATCACGCCGAAGGCGTCGCATGTCAGGAGCACGATGTGCTTGGGATGACCGGCCATTCCCTCGGGCACGTGATTCGGGATGTAGTGGATCGGGTACGATGCCCGGGTGTTCTCGGTAATGCGCTGCGAATTCAGATCCGCGATGCCGGTCTGTGGATTCACGTCCACGTTCTCGAGCACCGTGCCGAACATCTCGGTGGTCGCGAAGATCTCGGGCTCGCCGTCGCGCGAGAGACGAATGACCTTGGCGTAGCAACCGCCCTCGAAGTTGAAGATCCCCTCGTCCGACCAGCCGTGCTCGTCGTCGCCGATCAGCCGGCGCTCGGGATCGGCGGAGAGCGTCGTCTTGCCGGTGCCCGACAGTCCGAAGAAGAGGGCGCAGTCGCCGCGCTTGCCGACGTTGGCGGAGCAGTGCATCGACAGCACGCCCTCGAGCGGCAAGAGATAGTTGAGAATGGTGAAGATCGATTTCTTGAGCTCGCCGGCGTAGCGCGTCCCGCCGATGAGAATGGTGCGCTCCGCGAAGCTGATGGTGATGAACGTGCCGGATTTCGTGCCGTGGATTTTGGGATCAGCCTGGAATTCTGGTGCGTGCAGCACTTCGAATCCCGGCGCGAAGCGCGACAGCTCGCCGTCCGCCGGGCGCAGGAACATGTTGTAGACGAAGAGCGCGTGCCACGCGTTCGGCGTGATGAAGCGGATCGGCAGGCGGAAGTTGGGATCCGCTCCCGCATAGGCGTCACGGATGAACAGGTCCTGGCCGCTCAGATACGCCTCGACGTCGGCTCTGAGGCGCTCGAACTTCTCCGGCGCGATGGGCTGATTGACTTTGCCCCACCAGATCCGTTGCGTGGAGTCGGGCTCCTGCACGACGAACTTGTCGTTCGGGCTCCGGCCCGTGTGCGGCGACGTCACGGCAGCGAAGGGGCCGCTGTGCGTCACGATCCCTTCGCCGCGGCGCAGGGCGTGCTCGTACAGCTGGGACGGCGTCAGATTCCGGTACACGCGTTGTTCGGTCGAGATTCCCATCGGCCTATTTGGTTGGGCGCGCAACGCGACGATACTCCAAGGCGTCTACCGCCGCGATGACCGCCATATTCACGATGTCGGGGACCTCTGACAACCTTTGCAAGACATGGACCGGTCGATCCATTCCCACAAGGATCGGTCCGATCGCCTGCGCGTCGCCCAGGCGGGCCAGCAGCTTATAGGCGATGTTGGCGGCATTCAAGTCAGGGAAAATCAAGACGTTAGCGGGCCCGCGCAGCTTCGCGAACGGGTAGACCTTGGTCAGGATCCGCTCCACCACCGCCGTATCAGCCTGCATCTCGCCGTCCACCTGCAGCTCGGGCACACGCTCGTGCAGTAGTGCGACGGCTTGCTGCACTTTGGCCGCCGCCGGGTGCTTCACCGAGCCGAAGTTCGAGAACGACAGCATCGCGACCCGCGGCTCGATGCCGAGGCGTTGGACGAACTTCGCGGTCGCGGTGGCGATCTCGGCGAGGGTGGTGGCATCCGGGTCGATGTTCACGGTCGCATCGGCGAAGAAGAAAGTCTGCTGGCGGACGATCATCATGTAGATGCCGCTGACGTGCTTGCGACCGGGCTCGACGCCGATGACCTCGAGCGCGGGGCGAATCGAGTCGGGGTAGTCGATTTCCTCGCCGGCCAGGACCGCGTCGGTCCGGCCCGCACGCAGCAGCAATAAGCCGTAGTAGATGGGATCGAGGACCCGCTCCTTCGCTTCGCGCAGCGTAATCCCGCGCCGCCGGCGCAGCTGCCAAAGCTCTTCGGCCATTTTGTCGCGATCGGGAGCGGTGCGCGGATTCATCAGCTCGATGTCCTCGAGCGTGAGCGATGCGTCGTCGGCCTGGCGGCGGATCGCGTCGAGATCGCCGAGCAGGATCGGGCGCGCGATGCCTTCGTCGGCGATGATGCGGGCGGCGCGCAGGATCCGCGGATCGTCGCCTTCGGGGAAGACGACGCTGGGCGGGTCCTGTTGCACGCGCGCGATGAGGCCGCGCATGACTTGCCGCTCGGGGCCGAGACGCGCGTCGAGCTGCGCGCGATACTCTTCGACGTCGATGATGCGGCCGGCGATGCCCGAGGCGACGGCGGCCCACGCGACGGCTGGTGCGACCCACAGCAGCACGCGTGGATCGAACGGCTTCGGAATCAGGTAGTCCGGGCCGAACTTGAGTTTCTCGATGCCGTAGGCGCGCGTGACCGATTCGGGAACCTCTTCCTTGGCGAGCTGCGCGAGCGCGCGGGTCGCCGCCATCTTCATTTCTTCATTGATCTGCTTGGCGCGGACGTCGAGGGCGCCGCGGAAGATGAAGGGAAAGCCGAGGACGTTGTTGACCTGATTGGGGAAATCGGAGCGGCCGGTCGCGACGATCGCGTCGGGCCGGGCTTTTTTCGCCTCGTCGGGCATGATTTCGGGCGTGGGATTGGCGAGTGCAAAGATCACAGGTTTTTTGGCCATCCCCTGCAGCATCTCGGCGGTAACAATCCCGCCGACGGAGAGTCCCACGAAGACGTCGGCACCCTGCAGTGCCTCCGCCAGCGTTCTTGCCTTGGTATCGGCGGCAAACCGCTGCTTGAACTCATCGAGGTCCTCACGGCCCTTGTAAATCACGCCTGTGTGATCGGCCATGGCGATGTTCTCGCGCCGCACACCGAGCCGCACGTAGTGCTCGGCGGTGGCGATCGCGGCCGCGCCGGCACCCGCGAACACGACTTTGACCTCCTCGAGGTCTTTCTTGACCACGAGCAGCGCGTTGAGCAGGGCGGCGCCGGAAATGATCGCGGTGCCGTGTTGGTCGTCATGGAAGACGGGAATGCTCAACGTCTCGCGCAGCCGCTTTTCGATGTAGAAGCAGTCGGGCGACCGAATGTCTTCGAGATTGATGCCGCCGACCGTCGGTTCGAGCAGCTGGCAGAAGCGAATCACGTCGTCGGGGTTTTCCGAGCCGACTTCCAGATCGAACACATCGATATCGGCGAAGGCCTTGAACAGGATGCCTTTACCTTCCATGACCGGCTTACCGGCGACGGCACCGATGTTGCCGAGGCCAAGCACGGCGGTGCCGTTGGAAACGACGGCGACGAGGTTGCCTTTGGCGGTGTAGAGGTAGGCGTCCTCGGGACGCTTCGCGATGTCGAGGCAGGGCTCGGCCACGCCGGGCGTGTAGGCCAGCGAGAGGTCGCGCTGGTCCTTGAACGGCTTTGTCGGGGTGACCTGGATCTTTCCAGGGCGGCCCTGCGCGTGATAGTCGAGGGCTTCCTGGCGACGACTGGGCCCAGCCAAGGACAGAAGTCCTTTTTGGGGAAGGGGTTATGCTAAGGCTGCGTGACGCAGGCTGTCAAGACTCGGTCATTGGATGAGGGTGCGCATGCTTCTTGCGATTCGGGGTATGAATTTCTTCCACCATCCCGCTGTCCGTCATCGAGGAGTGTGTACTGTGCGTTGGCAATCTCGTACAGCCGTCAGCACGATTCTCAGCAGTCTGATCCTCGCTGCCTGCAGCAACAGCACGACTGGGACAGGCCAACTGCCGTCCTGCGGCGCACATGGGTCGCAACTTTCTCTCGCCGTTGGGCAGTATGGCTCCGTCAATCCCGCCTCCGATTCCGGATGCGTCACGTTCGCGGCGAACACCAATCCGGACACCGCCGAGTATCTGGTTCTGCCGTGGTCGAACGGCGGTGACGTGAGCTCGGGTGGGCAGCCCTCCGCGCCATTCGTCCTGCAGTCGGCGACACCGGCCGCGGCGGCGATGTTCGCGCAGATGGGATGGCCGCAGGTCAGCGGAATGAAGTTCGCAGGGGGTGGAGCGCAGGGTGCACGCGGTCCTGTGGCGGTGGCGTTCGATCGGTTTTTGCGTGAGACCGCTCGTTCCCCACAGTTCCTCGCGGCCTCGCGCGCTCTGGCCGCGCAAAGCGGCGCAGTGGCACAAGTCGCCACGGCGGGACCGCCGGTCGTCGGGAGTAAGCGGACGTTCAAGGTGTGCACGAGCGAAAATTCCTGCACGCCATACACGAACGTGGGTGCCGTCGCGAAGTCCGTCGGAACGCACATCGCGATCTACGTCGACACGTTGGCACCGTCACCGGGACTCAGCCAGTCGGATCTGGATTCTTTGCGAGCCGTGTTCGACAATCGGCTGTATGCGCTCGACACGACCACGTTTGGGGGCGTATCTGATATCGATTCCAACACGGTCGTCATCGTCTTGATGACGAACATGGTGAATAAGCTCGTGACCGCGTCACAGTGCAACGCGGGTGGGTTCGTCGCCGGCTACTTCTTCCCGCTCGATCTCGACACAGCCTCACACGTCAACAACGGCGAGATCTTCTACTCTATCGTCGCCGATCCGAGCGGAACCTTGAGCTGTGCGCACACCGTCGCTGACGTGAACGCGTTTACGCCGGTTACGTTCACGCATGAGTTTCAGCACATGATCAATTTCGCGCAGCACTTCGTTATCGGAGGCTGCAACTGCTCCGAGGACGGTTGGCTGGATGAGGGTCTGTCGAAATTCGCCGAGGAGATCGCGGGACGGAGTTACCTTCCGAACGACTCGCTTTTCTCTCTGTATGCGATCGGAGACGTGTTCGATGCCTACCAGTACCTCGAGTCACCACAAGTATCGCCGCTGCTGTTTCCCCAGGATACCGGATCGCTTGCCGAGGATGGCGCTGCCTGGCTCTTCACACGTTTCATCGTCGACCGGTTCGGCAACGCATTGCCGGGAAAGTTGGTTAAGACGACGCAGTTTGGCATTCAGAATATCCAGACGCAGACCGGCCAGGCGTTCGACAGCACGGTGGAACAATGGTCGCTGGCGAACTGGGTCGCGAGTCTGAGCTCGTCTCCGGCGCCGCCCGAGCTGAAGTACACGACCTGGAATTTCCGGCACACGTTCGACACGTTGTACGTGCAGGACTCAGTTAGACACCTAACCGACTTCACCCGGCCTTATCCACTCGTGCCGATCGTAGCGGCCGACAATGCGGTCAGCCTAAGCGGGACGCTTAGGGCTGGGTCGGGCGCGTACGTGCGTGTCATGCAGCCGCCGAACGGGGCCGCGTTCACATTGCACTTCAGCGGGCCGGGCGGCGCCGCGGTCTCTGCGGTGGTCGTCCCGCGGCTCAACGTGCTGCGAATTCGCTGATCTCAGGGTGATGTCGCGGCGGTTCCTGCGCGCAGCTTGCGCAGGACCGCCGCGACCACCAGCAGCAAGCCGTACATACACACGACCAGCGGCCCCGTCGGCAGGTCTTTCGTATACGACAACCACAGACCGAGAATCGACGCGATCGCGCCCGAGCTCCACGCGATCAGCGCGAGCCGCCGTTTGTCGATCGTAAAGAGATTCGCGATGACCGCGGGAACCACCAGGAAACTGAAGACCATCAGCACGCCGGCGATCGGGACGGCCAGCGTGATGACGACGCCGAACGACAGATAGAACCAGAAGTCCCACATGCGAATCTTCCACCCCTGGCGTTCCGCCTCTTCGGGATGGAAGGAAATGGTCAGGAAGCGTCGCCGCAGCACGAACTGGAAGACCCCCAGCGCCGCATACGCGATCGCAAGCTTCACGATCGTCGGCCACGTCACCCAGAGCAGGCTGCCAACCAGCGTCTTCTCCACGGCCTCACCGCCGCCCGGCACTTTGTTGGCGACCAGGACGGCGGCGGCCGATGCGACGACGTAGACGATGCCGATGAACGCTTCCTGCGGCACGCGCCCCGCGCCGACGTGGCCGTGTGTCGAGGTGCGCGTCAGCGCGAACAGGAAGGCGCCGATCGCGGTCGCCAACAGCGCGAACACGTACGTCATCGGCGAATCCGGCGCCACATGGAACAGCAATGCCGACAGACTTCCCAGCGCGGCCATCTGCGCGAGCGAGAGGTCCACGAAGATCACCTCTCGCGCGATGACGTGGAGGCCGAGGTAGCCGAGCATGGCCACGAGGATCATGCAGGCCACGAACGGCGGCAGCATCAGCTCCAGGCCGCTCACGGAACCTCCTTCCCGCCGAACGCTTGCGCGAGCTTGTTGACCCACAAGTTGACGAGATCGATGTAGGTGTCCACGCCGGCCTGCCCGCCGACATTCGACGGGACGATGACCGCTTTGGCGTTCGTGCGCTGCGCCACGTCCATCACCTGATCGCGATCGTAGTAGTTCGTCGACAAGAGCACCTGGATGTGCTGGTCACGCATCGCGGTGATGATTTCCTGCACGTGCCGCGGCGTGGGCGGAATGCCGGGCTTCGGCTCGATGTAGTCGAAGCAATTCACCTGGAATTCGCGTGAGAAATAGTCCCATTCCTTGTGGTAGCAGGCGACCAGCTTCCCGCGGAACGGCATGCCCTGCTTGAGCCATCCGCCCAGGTGGTTCATCAGTGGCGCGCCCTGATAACGCTGTTGATCGAGGAACGTGAAGAGCCTCCCTTCACGATCGAGGTTCGCGAGAGTTTCGCCGCCGATCAATTTGACCAGGTCATCGCCGAACAGGGCCCGATAGATCCGGTCTTCAAAGTCCTTCTCGCGGGTCGCGAAATAGTCCGCATCCTGCGGCGCCACACGCCGCAAACCGCGCAGGATGTTGCGCGCGATCAAGACCGCGTTGAGCGGATCGGTCCAGATGTGCGGATTGCCGTAGACGTGTATGTCGCCCTCGGACCGCGAAAGGCTCGCCGGCACGTCGAGTAGCGCGATCCCCTGGAAGGCCGCGACGTAGCCGGGACCCCCTTCGGTGATCCGCGGATTGTTCGCCTTATCCAGCAGGGCAGGGACCCACAGCTCGAGATCGAGCCCTGTCGTCACGAACACGTCCGCCTGCGCGAGCGTCGGCACGAAGCTCGGTTTGGGCTGGACGTAGTGCGGGTTTTCGTCGCCCACGGCGATGGAGCTGACCTGGCCGCGATCGCCGACGATCTCCTTGGCGATGGACGCGTACGTGGTCAGCGAGGTCACGACCTTGACGGGAGCCACCGGCGCGGCTTTGGGGCCGCCAACGAGCCCGACAACAAGAGAGATGATGGAGAGCATGTCAGTACGTCTCGTGTTTATGGGGTCCAATGGCCCAAACCGCCTGAAGGGCGATCTGATGGTTCGCCTGCGTGCCGGCGATTCGCTGCCACTGGTATTGAGCGCGAAGGAACACCCACTCGCTTTCCCACAGGGTCAGCGAGGGAACGATTTGCCGCGTGATGACACCCGAGAGCGGATCCTCGACATAGTCGAATCGTGCGCCGACGATGAACCGCTGGTTCAGCTTGTACGTCGAGCCGATGAATCCGCCGAGCCGCGTGGGCCCCACTCCGGCGATCTCTTTGTTGAGCGCGAGGAGCTCGCCGCGCACCGTGAGCTCGTGATACAACGCCTGCAGCGGCGGTCGCCACGTGAGACGGAACTCGAGTCCGCCCACTTTGGTGCGCAGCGCGGAATCGGGATTCGTCCCATACAAAGCCGTTCCACCGATCTGCATGTACGTCGAGCCGTTGAGTTGCCAGAAATTGAGCAAGTGCAGGAGATACGTTGGCCGGCCCGAGTTTCCAAATAACTCCGAATCACTCGCGCTGCGCGTAACCTGCGCGGTGAGCTCGTGCGTGCCGAATCCTCCAAATGCCCGGTACAGCGAAATACCGGTGCCGGACAAGCCGTCCGCTCCCAGATAGGTCGTGATCGCGAGCGGATACTCGGTCTCCGGAACCGCGTGCAGGTGCCAGCGATTGAGCTCGCCGAATTGCTGGCGGTACTTGCCGAGATCGAGGCGGATGTGCCCGGGCAGGCCGGTCCAATACGCGTATCCCTCTTCGACGTGGATGTCGCCGTTCTCGAAGGAGAGGAAGATCTTCGTATGAGAGTACGGATCGAGCGCCGACTGGAATCCCACCTCGAACTCGCGCGGGTCGAAGTTGTTGCGCTGTACGCCGCGCCCGGTCACGTACCCGCGCACGTCGCCGGTCGCGCCGATTTCGGGATTGAGCTGGGCCTGATTGCGTTCGCGCCCCACGGCCTGCGTGAGCGTGTCGCTTGCCCGCATCCGGGATGTGTCGCTCGCTCCGCCCGCGGCAGCCGCCGCGGCCGCGCGCAACGACGCGAGGCTCGTGTCGGCGCCGCCAGGCGTCGGAGCCGGAGCAACCGGGACGCCGGCGCGTGCCGCGACCGCGGCGCGGAGCGAATCAAGGCGTACCCTGAGCGCCCGTAGCTCCGCCGCGAGCGAATCGACCTGCCGGCGCGTGGGTTGCTGCGCCGGCAGTTGTATCGCACAGCACGCGGTTGCAAGGAGAACCGCGCGAAAAATGCGTGTCATGTTCAGAACTCTCCTGTTCGAGCTGAAAAGATCTCGCGACGCTCCGCGGCGCGGAGCGCGATCACAACATCAGGAGAGTGCGGGAGGAGGTCCTCGAGGTGGGGCAGTGCGGAGGACCGTCGCACCCGCCGGAAGGGCGGACTGCACCGGCGTGAAATGGACCGCGGTGTTCGGCGTCGAAAGTGTGAATGCCGGCTGGACGGCGACGCGCGTGCTCGCGTAATGGCACAGCGCGCAGCGCATCTCATCGTGCAGAATGGCGCAGCGCGCGGTATGACCCGCCTCGATCCCGGACGGCGCGATGACGACGTCGCGCGCCTCGGCGAGCGACACGGCGCCGCTGCCGAAGACTTGAAGCGCGAGTAGAATCGCGAGCGGGATGCGTTTCAGCATGATCTCCTTCATACGCCCGCCGCCACTGTCGTGTTGCCGCGCGCATAGGCGCGCAGGCGGCGCAACATCCGGCGGTCGTGTCTGAGCGGGTCGTCCCGTTTGGGAGTCTCGATAATCTTAACCACGCGACCGAGCGCCGCGTCACGCATGATCCGCCGGAACGGCTCGGGCCCGATGCGACCCTCGCCGATCCACTCGTGGCGGTCGACGCGCGAGCCGGCCGCGGCGCGCGAATCGTTGAGATGTAAGCACTTAAGGTGCTCGAACCCGATCACGCGGTCGAACTCCTCCCAGACGTCTTCCACGCGCGCCAGATCGTACCCGGCCGCGTGCAAATGCGCCGTATCGAGGCAAAATCCCACGCGCGTCCGGATCCGGTCAGGCAGCGCGTTCCGCAAATCCCGCAGCTCCTCGAACCTCGCGCCCAGCGCCGTGCCCGACCCGGCCGTGCCCTCGATCCAGACCTCGACATCCCCGGGCGCCGCGGCGAGGCACTCGCTGTAGCCGAGCGCGTTGCGTTCGAGTCCGGCGACGCGATCGTCGATGGCCACGCCGCCCTGACTGGATACGTGCGCGCCAAGCATCACCGTGGTCGCTCTTCCGTGAACGCGAGCCGGGAAATCAGCGGCACGAAGCGTACGCCGCCGGCATTCATACGACGCAGCTCGCCGCCAAGTATCGGCCGCTCCAGAATGACCAGCTCCTGCGTCGCGAGGTCACCGACCGGGATGACGAGCCGGCCTCCGGGCGCCAGCTGATGTGTCAGCGGCTCCGGTATGCGCGGCGCGGCAGCAGCGACGATGATGCCGTCGAACGGCGCAGCCTCCGGCCAACCTGCGGCGCCGTCGCCCAGCCGCGTCTCGACGTTCGTGAGCCCCAGCCGCCGAAAGCGTTCCTCGGCTTCGACGAGCAGGTCGGGTAGTCGCTCGATCGTGAAGATCTTTCCGCTCGAGGCGAGATAGGCGAGCACGGCCGTCTGATACCCCGATCCGGTGCCGATTTCGAGAATGCGGTGCGTGCGCCGCGGGGCCAGGCACTCGGTCATGAGCGCAACCACGTAGGGCTGCGAGATCGTTTGGCCGCTGCCGATGGGGAGTGGTGCGTCGTTGTAGGCGTTGCCGGCCAGGGGCGGCGGCAGGAACCACTCGCGCGGCGCCCAGCGCATGGCCGCCAGCACTCGGCTGTTCCGGATACCGCGGCTCGCCAGCTGCCGGATGACCATGCGCGAACGCGGGCTGAGCGTCTCGGGAGCGGGATGTGCTTGCCGGGGCATGACGAGAACTATAGCTTGGCGCCGGCACCGGCCCCACTCCTACTCCTCCAGGACCCTGGCGCGAAAGACGATGTCCGCGGACACGTTTCGCCATCGCATTCTTCTGCTCGGCAACCCCGCGAGCCGCCCCGAAGGCCTGGAGCGCGTCCTGGTCCGCGGCGGTTTTGAGGTGACGGCGGACGTGTCCGCGAATCCGCCCGATTTTCTGCTCTATACGCCTGATGGCACCGTGACGAATCTCGCCGACGAGATTCGGGCGCTCGCGACGCGGCCGGAGTACGGCGGCGCTCCATTGTTCGTGATCGTTCCGGACGGTCCGACGGGGGCCGCCACGGGGGCGCTGCTGGCCGGCGCGCGCGATGCGCTCGTCGCGCCGGTCCATTTGCCCGAGCTGCGCGCGCGCCTGGACGCGCACCTCCGGGTGCGTGCCGAAGCGCGCGAGGCGCAGGAGGCGTTGCGCGCCCGCGATCTCTTGTTCGACATCTTTCAGGAAGTCTCCGCCGCGGTTCGGGCGGATGAGATATTTCAGACGCTGGTCCGGCGCGTGGGCCAGGCATTCGGGTTGTCGCATTGCTCGTTCGTGCTCACGGCGCCGGGGGACGACAAAGGCCGCGTCGTGGCGGTGTATGAGAATCCCGCGATTCGCGACCTGCGCGTGGATCTGTCGCGCTACCCCGAGATTCAGGAAGCGATTCGGACCGAACGGCCGGTGGTGATTCACGACGTGCACAATGACCCGCTCTTCGCCGAGATCCGTCGGGACTGGAATAGACAGCAGATCGACGTGAGCGTGCAGTCCGCCGTCGCCTTACCGGTCTTCGTGCAGGGACGCGCTGCGGGAGTGTTCTTTTTGCGCACGGTGCAGGGGGACCCGCAGCTGCGCGCCGCCGATGTCGCGTTCGCCAATACCATTGCCCAGGCGGCCGCGCGCGTGCTCGAGAACGAAGAGCGCCGCTCGGCGATCTATCGCAGGCAGATCAGCGCCGGCACGACCGACGAGCGGACCGGCTGCGCGTCACTCGACGCGCTCGATCGCCGGTTGCGTGACGAATTCGAGCGCGCGCGCCGCTACTCGCTCCACTTTTCGCTCGTGCTCATCGACATCGATCACCTGCACGACGTCAACGACCGGTTCGGGCAGTCCGCGGGCGATCGCTTGCTGGGCGAAATGGGCGCGATTCTGCAGCGCGAGCTGCGCGCACCAGACTTCGTGGCGCGCTACGGGGGAGATGAGTTTGCGTGCGTGCTGCCGGAGACCGACGGCGCCGGCGGCCGGCATTTCATCCAGCGGCTGCGCCAGGTGTTCGCGCGTCACACGTTCGCCGATCTGGGGCCCGCCAATGCGCCCGCGATTTCCGCGGGCATCGTCGCGTATCCGCACAACGAGGCGCTGCGGCCGGAAGACTTGTTCACCTTGGCGGAGGGGGCGTTGCAGAAGGCGAAGACCGCCGCGCCGGATCGGATTGCGGTGGTTGGGGAATAGAAAAAGGGTCCGTTAATCCAACGTTTTTTGGAACCGCCTCACCGACAGCGCAATCAACACCGTCGCGAAAAACAGCAGAATCACCATCTCGCGCCACAGCTCCGGCACGCCGACGCCTTTCAGCAGGATCCCGCGCAACACCTTCAGGAAATGCGTGAGCGGCAGCAACGCGCCGATCCACTGAAAGACGGCAGGCATGGCCTGGCGCGGGAACATGAAGCCGGAGAGCAGGATGTTGGGCAGTACGAAGAAGAAGCTCACCTGCATCGCTTGCTGTTGCGTCCGCACGAGGGTCGAGACGAACAGACCCAACGCGAGACTCGCCACGACGAAGACCAGCGCGATCGAATAGAGCAGCAGCACGTTGCCCGTGAGCGGTACGTCGAACACGAAGCGGCCGAGGATCAGCACCGTCGTCATCTGGACGAGACCGACGCCGACGTACGGCGCGATCTTGCCGAGCATCAGCTCGGTCTTGGTGATGGGCGTGACGATGAGCTGCTCGAGCGTGCCGCGTTCGCGCTCGCGCACGATCGCCATGGCCGTCACCAGCACCATCGTGATCGTAAGAATGACGCCGACGAGGCCCGGAACGATGTAGTTCGCGCTCCGCAGCCCGGGATTGTAGCGTGGCCGCACGCGTGCCTCGAGCGGGAGCTCGGTGCTGTGCGCCGCCGCGGACAGGATTGCGAGATCGCGCATCTGCGCGACCCCGGCGGCGGCCGAGAGCGCGGCCTGCGAGGAGAGCGGGTCTGATGCATCGACCACGATCTGGACGGTCGCCGTCGTGCCACGCGCCAGGTCGCGCGGGAAGTCGTGCGGGATGGCGATCCCCGCCTGGGCATCTCCGCGCGCGATCCACTCATCGAGCGCGTCGCGCCCGTCGACGTTGGCGACGATCCGGAAGTTGCCCGTGTTCTCGAACGCGGCGACGAGCTCTCGGCTCGTTGGTGTGCGCGATTCGTCGAGGACCACCGTCGGGATGTGCCGCACGTCGGTTTGAATCGCGAAGCCGAACAGCAGCAGCTGAATCACCGGAATCGCCGTCATGATGCCGAGCGTGAGGCGATCGCGCCGCATCTGGATGAATTCCTTGCGAAACATCGGCCCGAACCGCTTCATGACTTGGCGTCCTGTTCGGCCTCGTCACGTTCCTGCAGGATGATGAACGCATCCTCCAGGTCCTTGCCGCCGACGTGCTTCGCCACTTCGTCGGCGGTGCCCAGCGCGATCAGATGGCCCTGGCTCATGAGCCCGATGCGCTCGCACCGTCCCGCTTCATCCATGTAATGCGTCGTGACGATCACCGTCGTGCCCTGCTCGGCCAGGGCCGTGATCGTGGTCCAAAATCCGCGCCGGGCGGCCGGGTCGACGCCGGCGGTTGGCTCGTCGAGAAACAGAACCGGCGGACGATGCATCAACGCGGACGCGAGCCCGAGCCGCTGTTTCCAGCCGCCGGATAAGGTGCCGGCGAGCTGGTTGAGCCGCCGATTGAGCCCGAGAAAGCTGACGACCTCGGCAATGCGCCCGCGCCGGCCCGGCCCCTCCAGCCCATAAATGCCCGCGAAGAAATCCATGTTCTCGGCGACGGTGAGATCCTCGTATAACCCGAATCGCTGGGACATGTAGCCGATGCGTTCCTTGATCAGGTCGGGCGATTGGACGACGTCCACACCCGCGACCACAGCGGTCCCCTCCGAAGGCGCCAGCAGGCCGCACAGCATGCGAATCGTCGTGGTCTTGCCCGAGCCGTTAGGGCCGAGCAATCCGAAGACTTCGCCTTTGGCAATCGTGAGGTTCAAGTCCCGCACCGCGACGACCTGCCCAAACCGCCGGGTGAGATGCCGTGTCTCGACGGTGACCGCGGAGTCGATCACCGGCCGAGCGGGATCTCCACGCGCACCGGCATGCCGGCTTTGAGCCGGCCGCCGCCACCATCGGTCGTGATTTTGATACCGAACACCAGGTCTGCCCGCTCCCGCTCCGTCAGCGCGGCCCGCGGCGTGAACTCGGCGCGCGGCGCGATCTCGCTGATCCGACCGGCGAACGCAGTATCGGGATATCCATCCACGCGAATCCGCACCTGCTGGCCGTTCTTGAGGCGCGCGACGAATCGTTCGTCGATGTACGCGCGGACCCACGGCTCATGCACGACCCCAATCGAGACGACCGGCACGCCTGCCGCGATCACCTCGCCCCGCTCCGCGAAACGCGTCAGCACGATACCGTCTACCGGCGCGAGCAGGACCAGCTGATCGCGAATCGCTTCGGTGGCGGCGAGTGCGGCGCGGGCAGCGTCCGATTCCCGGACGGACGCGCGCACCGACTCGAGGCGCGCGGCGGCGCTGGCTGCGCCGGCCTGAAGGCGCTCGAGCTCCTGCGGCGAGGCGATGCCCTGAATGGCGAGAACGCGCGCTCGCGCGAGGTCGTTGGCGGACCGTGTACTGTCCGCTTGGGCCGCGCGGATTTCGGCGGTGCGTGTCGAGGCTGCCTCGGCGAGCGCCCGGCGCTGCTCGATCTGCGCACTCAAGCCGGGCTGGTCGAGCACGGCGACGGTATCGCCGGCCTTCACGGAATCGCCTTCGTCCTTGAGCAGGCGGGTGATCCGGCCCGGCGCCATCGGGCTCAGTCGCACTTCGCGGATTTCGACCGTGCCGGCAACAGTCAGCGCGTCAGAAGATCCC
>Ga0070730_10002886_pt1 | contig 15589 bp, 12 predicted proteins | sample Coa_R1_3_FD_66447 | JGI IMG/M metagenome (GOLD analysis project Ga0070730, IMG submission 66447) | Surface soil microbial communities from Centralia Pennsylvania, which are recovering from an underground coalmine fire - Coalmine... | ecosystem: Environmental > Terrestrial > Soil > Unclassified ...
GAAGAAGATCTGGAAAGCGAAGGCATAGACGGCGATCCAGGCGTCGAGGGTGCCCAAATTGAGCGGGTGGTCGAATCCCAGGTTGGCGATCGGCGCCAGGTTATCGGCCAGCACGACCTTCTTGAACAGGCCGCGCAGGATCAGCTCCAGGCCCGCGCCGGCCAGCGCCGGGTCGAAGCGGGGATAGGCCTCGAGCTGGTGGACGAAAGCCTGGTAGCGCTTGATCGGGCCGGCGATCTGGGTGGGGAAAAAGGCGGCGAACAGGGCGAACTGGATGAAATTGCGCACCGGCGGGTCGCCGCGCCAGACGTCGACGACGTAGTGGATGAACTCGAAGGTGAAGAACGAGATGCCGAGCGGCAGCAGGATATTGGCGGTCGGGAAGTCGAGGCCGGCGGCGCGCGCGGTGCCGAGGAAGAAATTGGCGTATTTGAAATAGGCCAGCACCCCGAGGTCGGTGGCCACCGCGAGCGCCAACCAGGCCGCTTGGCGCCGGCGCGCGAGGAGCCAGCCAAAGCCATAGTTCACCACGGTTAAGCCGAGGATCAGGGCCAGGTAGACGGGGATCCAGTTCATATAGAACAGATAACTGGCGACCAGCAGGAGCGGGTAGCGAAGCCGGCGCGGGACCGCCCAGTACAGGGCGAGCACGAGGGGCAAGAAGAAGGCGTAATAGACGCTGTTGAATAACATCTAGCGGGCCGGCGTCAGGCCTTGGACGGCCTGCTCGGCGGCCTCGGCCTCGGCGGCAGTGGCCGGCGCGGTCGTGTAGCGAATGGAGTCGTAGAGCGCCGTGAGCTGCCCCAGCGGTGGCCCCGCCTCCGGCAGCACGCTTTGCAGGGCCGGCAAAACTTCGCCGGCCGTCTGGCTCGGCAGGCGGCGCACGCCCCGGGCCGCGGCCAGCGTGAGCGCTTTACGGTAGGCTTTCCGCACCCGGACGGTGTAGCGGTAAGCCGGGTTGCCCAGCAGCGCCTGGAGCGGATCGGGCACGGCACCATCCGGCCGCCGCGCCGGCTTCAGGGACTGGAGCAGGGTCCCCCAGTCGAGCAGGGATTCGCGATCGCCGCCGGAGAGGGCGCGGCGATCGCGATCCGCGTTACGCAAGACGGCGCGGGCCACCAGCGCGACAACGATCAAAACCACGGCCAGGCCCAGCAGGCCGAGCAGGGTCGCGTCGGGGCGGCCGCCGCTGCCGGGTTGCTGCTGGATATCCAGCGCCAGTTTTCTGAGGCCGCCGGTTAGGGACGGGGCGGGCGTGCCGGGCGGCGGCTGCACCCGGAACCCGCCGAACACGAAATCCAGGATAGCGAAGACGACCAGGGCAATGGCCTCGAAGACGGAGACGAGCACCAGCCCGAGCACCTGGACCACGGTCGCCAACGGGGCAAAGAGGGCCGCCATGATATCCGGGCCGAACAGGCCGCCGGCGAGCAGACCCAGGGCCAGCACGCCGCCGATCAGGCTCGACGAAAAAACAAACCAGCGGATGCTGAGCAGCTGATGGCTGCGCGTGCCTTCCAGGCGGGAGCGGGCCAGAGCCATGGCCCAGAGCCCGACGACGAAAATCAGGAACAGGTCCCGAGTCAGCACCGGGGTCACGAACCCGGTGGCCGGGAAGACGCCGACGACGACATACGCGAGGAAGACGAACAAGATCCGCGCGAAGCGGGTGTAAATCTTACTCAGGTCGGGGATTTTGCCCGCGATGGCCTGGCGCCAGATATACGCCCCGGCCAGGAAGAGCGCCCCCACGCCGAGGCCACTGCCCCCCGACCGCGTGACGTCATGCAGGAAGGTGCCGAGGTCCCCCCGGTCGCCCAACACATAGGGGAGGCCGAGCTCGACCCAGATCAGGCCGGCGATCCCGGTGCCGGCGCCGAGCGCATGCACCAGCGTGGCCGCGGCGCCGGTCAGGCCCTGGCGATCGCCCCACCAGACCAGGCCATAGGCCAGCAGGGCCAGGAGCACGAGGGGCCAGAGCGCGATCTGGGGCGTGCCATCGGGGTGCTGTCCGCCGAGCAAGGCGAGCAACGGGTGCAGGGCGAGCACGTCCAGGATGGTCACCGAGCCGCCCAGCAGCTCGGACGGGACGTCGCTCCCGCGCACCGGCTGACGCGCGCGGGCCACGCCGGCCAGGCCGGGGGCCCTCATCGCCGGCGCTCCAGACCCACCGGGTGCCCGAGGGCCGCGGCGCCCGACGGCAACTCCTCGGCCGCGGCGGCCGGATCGGCGGGCGCCACGCCGGCCAGGGATCGGCCGGGCATATAGCGGCGCAGATCGGTCATTTGCGGCGCGCGCAGATAGTCGGCCGCGCGGGGCGGCGGCAGGTGGTAGAGGAGCAGGCGCGGCAGGGGCGCCGGGCGCTCGTCGCCGAGGGCGCAAACGACGACGCGCTGGCCGCGCTCGCGCAGGCGCAGCAGCGCGCTGCGGATGTCGTCGCTCAGGATGGCGCTGATCACCACAATGGTGCTGCCGATGGGGAGGCTTTGGGTGCCGGTGCGCAAGATCTCGGTGAAGCCCCGCACGGGGTAGATGACCATGCGGGCGAGCCCTTCCAACAGGCGGATCAGCTGCTCGGGGCTGTGGCTCGGCGCGATATGCACGGCCTCGCCGCCATCGGCGGCCGGGGCGTTGGAGTGGAGGCCGAAGCTCCACTGCTGGCCCGCCGCATAGCGGGCCAACGAGGCGGCCACGACGATGGCCCACTCGGCCTGGACTGCGTCCACTCCTTCGTACACGTGCGTCCAGGTCTCAATGTTCAGGAAGAGCATGATCGTGTGCGCGGTGGTCGAATCGTAGACCCGGACCTGCAATTGCTGGGTGCGCGCGGTGGCCTTCCAGTGGACGCGCTTGAAGGGGTCCTCGGGCCGGTATTCGCGGACTCCGGCCGTGCGCAAAGGGTCCTCTAACAGCTGGCGGTGGGCGCGCAGGTCGCCGAACGGGTGGCGCGGCGGCAGCCCGAGGGCGGGCAGATCGAGCAGCTTGGGGTAGACATAGAGCCGCGCCGGCACCGGCTGTTGCGCTTCGCGCGTAAACAGCCCAAACATGTCACCCGAGCGCAAGGTCACCGTCTGGAACTGGTAGAGCCCCCGGGCCCGGCACCCGAGCTCATAATGCCAATGCACGCGCTCAAACCAGCGCATGGCCGTGGTATGCCCGAATAGGATCTCGCGGGGCATGGCGAGCACTTCGGGCACATGCGCGGCGAACTCCAGTTGCTTGGGGAAGACCTCATCCGCCTCCAGCCAGGAGAGGGGCAGCAGCTTGAAATTGGTGAGGGTCACGTCCAGGCCCACCGATTCGCCCCAGAAGAGGTGGTCCTCGGCGAAGCGCCGCTCGTAGGTGACGTTCGCCAGGCAGGCCTTCTGCCAGCCCCAGGCGATCAGCAGTGTGACGCTGCCGAGCACGCCGATACTGACCAGGGTCAGCTGGCGAAACAGGACGCCCAGAATCAGCAAAGTGAGCGCAACATAGAAGTAGCGCTGGCCGTAAAGCATAGGGCCATTATAGCATAAAGTCGGATCAGACCAGGAACCGGCCCCCCTCATAGAAGGCCGCGCCGTCGACGGTGATCCGGCCCGCCCGCATGTCGGCGACCATATCCCAATGGAGGGCCGATTGATTCTGGCCGCCCGTGGTGGCGTAGCTCTGGCCCAGAGCACAATGGATGGTGCCGGCCATCTTCTCGTCGAAGAGCACATTGCGCGTAAACCGATCGACGCCCCGATTGGTGCCGATCGCGAATTCGCCCAGCCGCCGGGCCCCCGCGTCCAGGTCGAGCATGGCGGCCAGGAAGTCGGCCCCCGCCCCCGCGGTGAAGCGCTCCACCCGCCCATCCTTGAACCAGAGCTGCACGTCGTCGACCACGCGCCCCTGATAGATCGCGGGATAGGTATAGTGAATGTGGCCGTTCACGCTGTCCTCGACCGGGCCGGTGTAGATCTCGCCGGAGGGGAAATTGTTGTGGCCGTCGGAATTAATAAAGGTGCGGCCGGCGATGCTCAGGGTCAGATCGATCGCCGGGCTCTCGACATGGACCGTCCGCTTGCCCTGCAGCCAGTCGACCAGGTGTTGTTGCTGGTCGTGCAGCGCGCGCCACTCGGCGGCCGGATCGGGCGCGTCGAGCATGCACGCGCGGAAGACGAAATCGGCGTACGCAGCCAGGCTCATACCGGCCTCCTGCGCATGGGCCGCCGTGGGGAAGAGGGTGCTGCTGATCGGGCGGCCTTCCTGCATCCAGACGAAGGACTTGCTGGCCCCCCGCAGGCCGCGCTGGTACTGCGCCAGCCGGGCGGGCGCGAGGTCCGTGGTCGCCCGGGTGTTGGCCTCGGCCCGGATCGTCAGCAGCGCGTCGAAGCTGTCCCAGAGGGTGCGGCTGAAAGGCGGGACGTACTGGAGCTGCGCATCGCTGCCGGTCGCGAGCAACACATCGGCCAGTTCCGGCAGGGTCAAATGGGTGCTCGGGAAGGCCCCCGCGCGGAGCACCTCGCGATAGACCGCCGTAATCAGCGGCGCGGCCAACGGGGTGCTGCTGATACAGACCTGCCAGCCCGGCTGCACGCCGAGCGAATAATGAACCAGCACCTCCGCCATTTTCTGGACCCGCGGATCCTCTAACATGGAGCACCTCCCGGAACAACTGCCGGCGCGGCCACGCTACGCTGCATCCCCCAGTGACTGGCCCGGCCGGGGGGCCGCATCCCGGCCGGGCCAGTCACTACACGGAAATGCGGGCGGCCCTACGGCTTGTGGGACTCGGCGTGGGCCGTGGTGCCGTGCTCGTGGGCGGTAGTGCTGTGCTGATGGGCCTTGGTCGCGTGCTCTCGGGCGGTCTCGTGATCGCCGGCCTCGTGATGCACGGCGGCCAGGTGGTGGTGCTTGGCAGCTTCGTGATGGGCCTCGGCGGCCTTCAGGTGATGCTCGGTTGCTTTATGTTTGGTTGCCATGGTGCGTGTCTCCTCCTTGAGTGGTGGCTATGGGCAGTCCACAGCGTTTCTTAGCAAGAAACAGGCCCTGCGCGGGAAGTCGCCCGCCCCCCACGCATGTCTTTCGCGCGCCAAAGCGTTATAATAGAGCAGCCCGGTCGAGACGCGGCGGAGGACCCGATGAGTGCATTACAGCGCTTTGAAAATTTCATGGAGCGGATGCTGGAGGGCTCGTTCACCCGGCTGTTCCGCAGCAGCGTCCAGCCCGCCGAGGTGGCCCGGCGGATCGAGCGCGCCATGGAAACCAATATCACGGCCAGTATCGGCCACCAGTATACGCCGAACGAGTTCCAGGTGCGGCTGCATCCTGAGGACTTCAAGACCTTCGAGCCGTACCTCCCGCGCATGGTGCGCGAGATGGCCAGCTTCGTGCGCGAGACGGCGCAGGAGCGCGGCTGGGAGCTGATCCCGCCGCCCCGGGTGACGATCCGCGGCGACGCTGCGGTGCCGCGGCACGCCATCGAGGTGGACAGCCGGCTCGTCACCACCGCCAGCCCGGGCGGCGCGCCGGAAGATATCGGCTACCAACCGACCGCCGCCATGCCGATCATGAAGCCGCGCCCCCGGCCGGCCGCCGGCCCGCCGCGGGGGCCGGTCGCGCCCCCCGCCCAGCCGGCCGCCGCAGTGCGTCTGCTCGCCGGCGAACAGGCCGGGAGCGTGATCCCGCTGACGGGCGCGCTGATCGGCTTGGGCCGCGAGCTCGACAACGACATCGTCGTGGAGGACAGCCGGGTGTCGCGCCACCATGCCCGGATCGTGTTCCAGCACCACCGCTACGCGGTCAGCGATCTCGACAGCACGAACGGCACGTTCGTCAACGGCCAGCGGGTGGCTACCTGTGTCCTGGCGGCCAACGACCGTATCTCGCTGGGCGGTTTTGAGTTACAATTTGTGTTATGAGCCAGATCACTAACCTACCCTTTGATATCGTCGTCTTTCTGATGCGGCTGGCCTTTGTCTTCCTGCTCTACTTCTTCGTCTTCCAGGTCACGCGGGCGCTGACCCGCGACCTGCGGCAGGTCAAGCCGGCCACAGCAGCGCCCAGCCTCTACGGCCGGCTGGTGGTTGTCACCCCGGGCAGCACCGGGCTGGCGCCCGGCACCAGCTTTAACCTGGAGCCGATCACCAGCATCGGCCGCCGGATGACGAACACGGTGGTGTTGGACGACAACTTCATCTCCGGAGAGCACGCCTTACTCACCTGGCGCGACGGGCGCTGGTGGGCCGAGGACTACCGCAGCACCAACGGCACGTTGCTCAACGGCGCCGAGCTGGCCCGGCCGACGCCCATGCTGGACAACGATCTGCTGACGGTCGGCGGCGTCCAGCTGAAAATCGCCCGCCCGGGAGCCTGAGCGGCATGCGGCGAGATCCCGGTACTGGGCGGCGCCTCGGGGGGGCACTGGCCCGGTCTTTGCTCCTGGTGGGACTCTGGGGCGCCGGGATCGTCCCGGGCCATGCCGCCCCCGCGCCCCAGATCCGGATCGTGCAGCCGGTCGCGGGGGCCACGGTCAATGCCGCCTCGGTCGAGATCCGCCTGACCGTCGACGGCGTCTCGCTGGCGCCCACGGCCGCCCAGTGGCCAGCCGCCGGGGTCTTTCATCTGGCCCTCGACGGGGTCGACGTGTTGCAGACTCGGGAGCTGCGCTTCGCGCTGATGGGCGTGCCCCCGGGCGCGCACCGGCTGCGGGTGACGCTCGAAGGCTACCCGGGCGGGCCGGTGGCGCCGGCCGACGTGGCGATCACCGCCGTCGCGGTGGCGCCGCCTGCCGGCGCCACCTGGCTGCTGGCGGGCACGGTCGCCGGCGTGGCTGGGGTCATGTTGGTCGTGCTAGTGGGGCTCTGGCTGGTCTGGGTGCGCCCGCAACAGGTGGAGGCCCTGTACGACGCCGCGGCCGGGCCCGACGAGGATGAGTCCGCCCGCAGCCCGGAGACTCCAGCCGGCCGCCCGGGAGGGAACTGACAACCGGTGGGTGTCGTTTATTCGTTAACGAGGCCGATCTATTGCCCCGCGGGCAGGCACAGGCAAGGGAAAGAGACAGCGCATGAGCCAACCACCTGACAATATTAACCGGCGCCAGCGCCTGGATGGGACGGACCCGGATTATCGGGCCCCGGACGCGCAAGATACGCAGCGGTCCGGGTACATCCCGCGGGTGCCGCGCCCGGCCGCGGCCGGCCCCGCCGCGAACTTGCCCCGCGTCGAGCCCCCGCCCCCCCGGCCGCCGCTGGAGCCGCCGCCCTGGGAAGATCGGCCCACCGCCCCCCTGCCCGTCGCGCGGCCCGGGGCGCCCGCGCCGGCGCCGGGCTATAGGCCGCGCGCGGCCGCCCCGCCGGCCGATCTCGCCCCGGTCTACGACCCCAGCCGCGCCCATGTGGCCCCGGCCCGCGCGCCCCGCCGCGGGCGCGCGGGGGCCATCCTGGGTGTCCTGGCCGGATTCACTATCCTGCTCTTGATCGGCCTGTTCGCCCTGGCGGGGTGGTATGATCAGCAGTATGCCGGCCATATGTTCCCCGGCGTGCGCGTACTGGGCGTGGACATCGGCGGGAAAACCCCGGAAGAGGCCCGTCTGATGCTGGACAACCGGGTGGCCAGCTTAACCAGCCAGCCGATCACGCTCGCCTGGAATGACCAGCAGTGGACGCCCCAGCCCCAGCAACTCGGCCTCAAAGTGAACCTCGACAGCACGATCGACAATGCCTACGCGGTGGGGCGCAACGGGGGGCTGGTGAGCACCTGGCGGGATCGCTGGGATGTGGCCAACGAGGGACGGGTGGTGCCCCTGGCGGTCAGCCTGGACGAAGGGGCGATGCAGACCTACTTGGAGCAACAGGTCGCCCCGAAGATCGACCAACCGTTGCAGGAAGGAGATGTCTGGCTCCAGGGCGCCCAGGTCAAGACCAGCCCGGCCCAGGAAGGGCACCAGCTGGACGTCTACCAGGCGCTGATCACCATCCGGGACAGCCTGGCCCGCATGGCCAGCAACAGCCGTATCGTCCTGCCCGTCGCCGTGACCAAGCCGCAGGTCAGCCCGGCTGAGCTCGATCAGACCGCCAAGACCCTGCAGCTGATGTTGAGCGGGCCGCTCGTCGCCCGCTACGGCAGCAAACAATACACGGTCGACCCGCAGAAGATCTCGCAGAAGCTGATCTTGCTCGGCCGCAATGCCGATCCCGGCGCCGCCCAGCACTATACGATCGGCTTCCAGGACGGCAATCTGAAGGCGCTCGTCGCCGACTGGGCCGACGAGATCGACACGGCCCCCCAAAACGCCCGGTTCGCCTGGAACAACGGCCAGCTCAGCGTGCTCAAAGAAAGCCAGGACGGGGTCAAGGTCGACCAGGACAAGACCCTGGCCGCCCTGAAGGCCGCGATCAGCACGCCGGATAAGCGGGCTGTCGACTTGCCGGTCACCGCCAGCAGCCCCAAAGTGTCCAGCAAAGATATCGGCGCCCTGGGCATTAAAGAGCTGATCGGCACGGGCAACACCTCGTTCGTCGGCTCTACGGAAGCCCGCGCCAAGAACATCGAGGTGGCCGCGGGCTACCTGAACGGCGTGGTCGTGCCACCCGGCGAGACGTTTTCCTTCCTGGACGCCGTGGCCCCGATCACGCTAGATCGCGGCTACGTCGAGGGCTATGTCATCGCCGCCGAACGGACGCAGAAAGGGGTCGGGGGCGGCGTCTGCCAGGTCTCGACGACAACCTTCCGCGCCGCCTTCTGGAGCGCGCTGCAGATCACCGAGCGCCATCAGCATGCCTACCGGGTCAGCTGGTACGAAAGCAAGGGCGAGCCGGTCGGCTTCGACGCGGCCGTGTTCGACCCCGGCGTCGATTTCCGCTTCGTCAACACGACGCCGGGATTTTTGCTGATCCAGGCCGTGATGGCCAACCAGGAGTTGAACGTCAACTTCTACGGCACGAAGATCGCCGACGAGGTGAAGCTGGTCGGCCCGCAGATCGAGAACCAGAAGGACCCGCCGCCCGACATCTACCAGCTGGACCCGACGCTGCCCCCCGGCACCAAAAAGCAGGTCGAGTATGCGCACAAGGGGCTGGATACGACGATCACCCGCCAGATCATCAAGGGGGGGCAGGTCGTGAGCCAGGACACCTTCTTCAGCCGCTTCGAGGCCTGGCCCAACTGGTTCATGGTCGCCCCGGACGTCCAGACGCCCAGCCCGCCGCGGCCGGCGGCCACGCCCGCGCCGCTCCCGTGACGGCCGCGCCTGATCCGGCGATTCTGCGCTGGGCCAGCGAGATCCGGGGCCACGCCAACATGCTCTTGCGCTACTCGACCAACGCCTACGACCGTGAGCGAGCGCACCGCCTGATCGCGATCGCGGCCGAGATGATGGCCGCCGGACTCGACCTGCCGGCGGCCGCGGTGGCCGCCACGTTCGACCGGCGCCTCGACTATCTCACCCCCCTGGTCACCGCCGATGCGGCCGTCTTCGACGACGCTGGACGGATCTTGCTGATCCAGCGCCATGATAACGCGCTCTGGGCCATGCCGGGCGGCGCCTGCGAGGTCGAGGAGACCGCGGCCCACACAGCGGTGCGGGAGCTCTACGAAGAGACAGGCGTGCGGGCGGACGCCCTGGCGCTGCTCGGCGTCTGGTCTTCGCGCCACCATCCGTCGCGGTCGCCGTTCCACTTCTATGGCCATGTTTTCCTCTGCCGCCTCGTCAGTGGCACCCCTACGACCAGCCCCGAGGCCCTCGCCGTCGGCTATTTCGCGGCCCAAGCCCTGCCGCCCCTCTCCCCCGGCCATGTCAGCCGGGTGCCGACCGTCTGCGATCTCCATCGCCAGTGGGCGGCCACGGGCTGCGTGGCGCCGTTTTTCGATGCGTGATACATGATGCGTGATGCGGGTGCCCGGTGGGGTCTGCAACCGGCGTGATCCCTGTCCGTTGAAGAGGATGCCGCATTGCGAATCGCGCCGGCTGTCGCTATAATCAAAGGCAGCTGAAACGAAGTCCTGAGTGGAAAGTCCTGAGTTAAAAGTACGGAGGCTCGATTTTGGATTTTGGATTTTGGATTTTGGATTGGGAGACGCGGGATTAGGGATCAGGGACCAAGGACCAACCAACTCAAAACTCAAAACTCAAAACTCAAAACTCGCCCTGACCGCTGTTTGCTGATCGCTGACCGCTTATCATCACAAGGAGGATGCTTTGAACAAACGTCTATCCGCCTGGCTGGTGCCGGGCCTGGCCCTGGCCGCGCTCCTACCGAGCCTGGGCGTGGCCGCGCAGCCGGCCGGCGTGCCCGCCACTCACCCCGCCGCCGCGCCCGGGACGGCTCCGGGCGGGGCCCCCGCTTTCGGCGACCCGACCTTCCAGCGCCTCTGGACGCGCACCGACCAGCCCGTCGCCTCCCACCAGACCGCTCGCAGCTGGTTCTGGGGCCCGACCCCGGGCACGATGATGAGCGAGACGTACACCGATGCGCCCGATGGCTCGGGTCAGCGCCTGGTGCAGTATTTCGACAAGAGCCGCATGGAGATCAACGATCCGAGCAAGAGCCCGAGCGATCCCTTCTATGTGACCAATGGCTTGCTGACCGTGGAGCTGATCTCCGGCAAGATGCAGATCGGCAATAGCACCTTCGAGACCCGCCACCCGGCCGAGATCCCGGTGGCCGGCGATTACAACGACCCGAACGCCCCCACCTACGCCTCGTTCGGCAGCGTGTCGAACGTGAACGGCACCAAGCCCAGTCCCGACCACACCGGGCAGCAGGCCACCCAGGTGATCCACAAGGATGGATCGACAGCCAATGACCCCGGCAAAAGTGTCTACCCGAAGATCGATTACGTCTACTATGACACGGTGTCGCAGCACAACATCCCCCGCGCCTTCTGGGAGTTCCTGAACCAGCAGGGCCCCGTGAACGTCGACGGCACGGTCCAGAATGAGCAGTTGATCAACCCCTGGTTCTATGCCAGCGGGCGGCCGATCAGCGAGCCCTACTGGGCCAATGTATTGATCAACGGCAAGCCGACCGATACCCTGATCCAGGCCTATGAGCGCCGCGTGCTGACCTATGTGCCGACCAACTCGGCCGGCTTCCAGGTCGAGATGGGCAATATCGGCCTGCATTACCGGGACTGGCGTTATGGGGGCCCCGGCAAGGTCGGCAGCTTCCCGCTGAGCGGGCCCCATCCGGGCTATGGCTTCAACGTCTGGCTGTTCGATACGGATGCCAATCGAGTGCTCCAGGTGGCCAAAGCCGCCGGCTTCACCTGGGTGCGCCAGCAGGTGGTGTGGGCCGACTACCAGCCGACCCCGGGGCGCATCAAGTGGGACCGCCTCGACCCGATCGTCGCCGCGGCGCAGGCCAACGGCGTCCAGCTGATCCTGAGCGTGGTGCGCTCGCCGGCCTGGGCCGGCCCGAACGGCGGCATGCCGGACGACAAGTTCACCTTCGCCGGCTTCATGTACCAGATGGCCAAGCGCTACCAGACCAAAGTCGCGGCCTACGAGATCTGGAACGAGGAGAACTACGCCGCGGAGAGCGGCGGTACGGTCAATCTCGGCCAGTACGTGAACCTGCTGCAGGTGGGCTACAGCGCGATCAAGTACGCCGACCCGACGGTGGTCGTGATGAGCGGCGGCCTGACCCCGGTCGGCCTCAACGACCCGAAGATCGCGGTCAACGACGTGGAATACCTCAAGCAGTTCTACGCGTATCAGGGCGGCGTGGCCAAGTCGTATTATGACGTGCTCGGCGCGCACCCCGGCTCGAACAATAACTCGCCCGATCAAAAGTGGCCGGACAATCCGGGCAATGGCCACTGCCCCGATATCTACAAGAACCTGGAAGGCACCTGCTGGCGGAACGACAACAGCTTCTACTTCCGGCGCGTCGAGGACCTGCGCGCGGTGATGGAGGCGAACGGCGAAGCCAACAAGCAGATGTGGCTGACCGAGTTCGGCTGGTCGACCTATAACTATGCGCCCGGCTACGAGTATGGCCAGGTGATCACCGCGCAGATGCAGGCGGATTACCTGGTGCGCGCCTTCCAGAAGGGCAAGAACGACTATCCCTGGATGGGCGTGATGTGCGTCTGGAACCTGAACTTCAGCACCCTGCCCAACCTCAGCGACCAGGATGAGAAGGTGCCGTGGAGCGTGATCAACCGGGACTACAGCCCGCGCCTCGCGTACACGGCCCTGCAAGCGATGCCCAAGTAGGAAGCGGGGGCCTATACGCTGCACCCCTGGGGCGGGACGCCCGGCGGCTTCCGCCACCGGGCGTCCCGCCCCAGGCGTGATCTCGCGTTGTCATACTACTGATCAGAGCATAAAGATCTTAACATTTCAACCGAAAATCGAGCTTAAAATAGCCTGAATTGTGTTAGATCTTTATGCTCTGATCAGTAGTTGTCCCTGCCGCTTCGGTTGCTGCGTAGACGGTCGGGGGATGAGGGGATCAGCCTTGCCCGACCCCCCTGGAGTGCGTGATCGTGAGCGAAAGGCCCGGAGCATCGCGCTGCGGGCCTTTTGCTGCGCATGGGCGGCGGCTAAAGGGATCGGGACCGGGGGCCCTGCCGTTGCGCCAGCTGTGCGCTCCAGCGTTGCTGAATGGCATAGGTGACCAAAATCTCGGCGACTGTCCACAGGCCCAGGATCAGGCCCAGGGTGAGCGACGCGGCCCGCTAATCCAGGGGCGAAATAGCAAACATGGCTTCCCTCGTATTTAGGGATAAATATTAGCAAAGATAGTAAAGAATATGTCATTCTGAGCGCAGCGAAGAATCCGTTGCCGAGCGGATAGAGTCGAGCACCGGCGGGCCGCTGAACCACCGATCCCTGCCGCCCGGCCACGCCGCTCGTGCGTAGCCGCCCCGATCGCCCCTTTGGGGCCGCGGGTGCGTGCCCCAGCGGATTCTTCGCGGAGTTTACCCTTGAGCGCAGCGAAGGGCTCAGAATGACAAATCTTATACTTTCTGTTAACAAAATACATCATATGGCATTATTTGGACCCTCTGGGCAGGCATCACCCCAATAGCCACTGCCCAAAGTGCGAAAATTATTGTGGGTCCTTCGCTGCATTCGGTGAAACAGCCCCAGCGGCCGGCACTCCTCCTTCCTGGACGAACTCAGACATCGGGCCAGGCTTCGCCGGTCCGTAATTCCTCGGGGATCATAGCGATACAGCGCGCGGCCCAGTCGCGGGAATCTTCCTCCAGCGCCAGCGCAGGCCGGAAGTACCATTGGCTAAACTCCGCCGCCGTCGCCGGAAAGCGGTCGTAATCCCAGGCCCCATCTGCCGAGTAGAGCATCCCGTCCGTGAGTTCGGCCAATGCCGCCGCCAGCAAGCCATACAGGACATTGATCACCGCCGCTTGCCCCAGCGAGCGCCGGAACCGCCAGTAGTACCTTTGCGCCAGGCACGCTTTGACCCAGTCTTTCCGCTGCCGCGCGGGCGGACGACTCTTGATTTCCCCGGCCCACGCCCTGTAATTGCTACTATCCATGATCCTGAAATAGGCGTCCGTCCCCCCGGGAATAGGGCGCAGGTCAAAAAAGGCATACTCATCCTCCTCCTCCCTCCAGCGTAGCGGCGCTGCCAAATCGAGCGGCAGAAGTTGATCCTCTGTCTCCGGCGTCGCGACATGGAGCGTGGCCGTAATTCGCGGCGCCTGGGGGCTGCCGATCTCGGCAAGGAACCCGTGCAATTTGGGCGTCGCCACGTCCAAGAACTCGGCAAAGGAGGGGATATAGTTCGTGTGCGGAAACACGTAGATATTCGTACTCATGCCTGCGTCTCCCTCTCGGCCAATCCTTACGTAACCCTTGGGCGAAGGTGGGAATCACCCAGTATACGGACAGGCCTATTATAGCACCGCGTGCCGTGTGGTATAATAGGAGGATTGTGGCCCGGACGGGATCACGACCTATAAGGCGAGCACAGAGGATACGGAAAGCCCATGGATCGCGTAGCGGGGGTCGCCGATGGCGGCCCGCGCGCGCAGGAGACAGCACCGGCGATGGCCCAGCACCCGCATAACCCCGAGTTAGATAAGAACCTGGCCTGCGAGGCCTTTGTGGTCGACGCTGTGCGCACGCCGATCGGCCGCTATAACGGCGGGCTGAAAGACGTGCGGCCCGACGACCTGGCAGCCTGCGCCATCAAGGCGCTGATGAACCGCACCGGGATGAACCCCGGGATGGTCTGCGACGTGGCCTTCGGCTGCGCGAACCAGGCCGGCGAGGACAACCGCAACGTGGCGCGCATGGCCGGGCTGCTGGCCGGCCTGCCGATCACCAGCGGCGGCGTGACGATCAACCGGCTGTGCGGCTCGGGCCTCGACGCCATTAACTACGCGGCGGCCAACATCCGGGCCGGGGTCGGCGGGTGCTATATCGCGGGTGGGGTCGAAAGCATGACCCGCGCGCCCTATGTGCTGGCCAAGCCCGGTGAGGCCTTTGAGCGCGGCAACCGCGAGATGTACGACACGACGCTCGGCTGGCGCTTTACCAACCCGCGCCTGGCCGATCTCTATTACCCGTACAGCATGGGCGAGACGGCCGAGAACGTGGCCGAGAAGTGGCACGTCAGCCGGATCGACCAGGACCAGTTCGCCTACGAGAGCCAGATGAAAGCGAAAGCGGCGATCGAGGGCCACTGCTTCCAGGACGAGATCACGCCGGTGGCGATCCCGCAGAAAAAGGGCGAGCCGCTGCAGTTCACGACCGATGAGTATCCCCGGTTCGACACCACGCCCGAGAAGCTGGCCAAGCTCAAGCCGGTCTTTCGGGAAAACGGCACGGTAACCGCGGGCAACGCCAGCGGGATCAACGACGGCGCCGCGGCCGTGCTAGTGATGTCGGGCAAGGAGGTCGCGGAGCTCGAATACCGGCCCCTGGCGCGCATCCTCGCCTGGGCGGTGGCCGGCGTCGACCCGGCGTATATGGGCATCGGCCCCATCCCGGCGACCCGCCGGGCGCTCAAGCTGGCCGGGCTGACGATCGCGGACCTCGACTTGATCGAGTTGAACGAGGCCTTTGCCTCCCAGTCGCTGGTTTGCATCCGGGAGCTCGGGCTCGACCCAGCGAAGGTGAACGTCAACGGCGGAGCGATCGCGCTCGGCCACCCCCTGGGCTGCTCGGGCGCCCGCCTGCTGACGACGCTGGTCCACGCTCTGATCCAGCGCGGCTGCCGCTACGGGCTGGCCACCATGTGTATCGGCGTCGGCCAGGGCATCGCGACGATTATTGAGCGAGTGTGAAATGTAGAAGGGATCAGGGGTCGGGGGTCGGGGGTCAGGCTACCGGAATAACTGACCCCCGACCCCTGACCCCCGACCCCTCGGACACAAAGGAGTGTTAGTAGAATGACGCAAACTGGAACAGCCCCGGCACCGCAGGCGGCGAGCCTGGGGCGCAGCAGCTGGAAATTGTGGATCAATGGGGAGCCGGTCGACGCGGCGAGCGGCGAGACCTTCACGACCTATAACCCGGCCACGAACGAAACGCTGGCCCAGGTGGCCAAGGCGGGCAAGGCCGATGTCGACCGCGCCGTGCAGGCGGCGCGGGCCGCGTTCGACGGCGGCAAATGGCCGCGCACATCGGCGGCCCGCCGGGGCAGCCTGC
>Ga0070730_10002887_pt1 | contig 15579 bp, 11 predicted proteins | sample Coa_R1_3_FD_66447 | JGI IMG/M metagenome (GOLD analysis project Ga0070730, IMG submission 66447) | Surface soil microbial communities from Centralia Pennsylvania, which are recovering from an underground coalmine fire - Coalmine... | ecosystem: Environmental > Terrestrial > Soil > Unclassified ...
CGTGGCTTCGCCCTTCTTGTCGCTGTCTTTCGGGCTATCTGGATTCTTGGCCTTGTCAGCGCTTGCAGGCGCGGACTCAGGAGCCTTGGATTGAGGAATCACGTCGTTGTCAATCACCCGGGCTGTAGGATTGGCCTGCCGGTTGGCGCGGCTTTTACGGGCAACCTCCGCCACAGAATTCTGGGCGGATGCCTGGAGAGCGAGCATCGAGATACACAAAGCGAGTAACAGAAAGAGTTTTTTCATAGCATTTGACTACAACTTATTGATTGTATTCTACCCCCGGATGGCAATCATTTTTATGCATTTAGAGGGGTGGAAACGATAGGGTAAATGCTCTATTCGGCAGACAGACACGTCCAAAAGTAACCGCGAACTATCAGGACGTAGGACATTGGGTAATTGGGTAATTTTGCGGAGGAATGCCTGGAGGCTCGGGCTTCGCCTTTTCAATTACCCACTTACCAAATCACCCAATTACCAAATCAAGTTACCCACTTGCCCAATTTCTTCGCGGTCAATTCCCAGAGGAGTTGGCAAATTCCAAAAACTCAGCCACCACCTTCGACAAGGATTCTGCTTCTGCTTTGATCTTTTCTGCAATTTGCCTGTTATCTTCGTTCATGCCCGCTCCAGCCAGTGTTTGCGCATGGTTGGCGATGGTCTCCAGGGAGCTCTTAAAATCCCGCACCAACCCGGCCGAAATCTCGCCCATGGAAGCCAGGCTCTCGCTCACGTGCATCTGCTGGGCAATCTCAGTGATCTGAGTCAGATCTTCGATCAGGCAGCATGCTCCCAGGGTTTCTTTTTCTTTCGCGGCATTCTTGGCCACATTTTTTTCCACCGGAAATGCACTGATCGCCAACGTGCGTTTTTGTCCGGCGGGCGTGCGGTATTCCACCTCAACCCTGGGGAAGGGAGAGGCTTCGCGGATCGTCCGTTGCAGAGCATTCACCAGAGGGCTGGGAGAGTTGGCCTCAGTTCCATCCGGCCAGCGCACCTTGGTGACTGTCCGGAAAAGATCACGGAGATTGAACAGCAGAGGAGAGGCATATCCTAAAAGCGACCTGGCGGAGCGGTTGGCCTGCCGGACAGCTCCCATGCGGTCCAGGAAGATGACTCCGCTCGCCAAATTGGCGAGCACCGCTTCATTGACGATATCCGCCGAGGCCGCCCTTTGCTGCTCCGTCTCCAGCAGCCGCTGGAGCTCTTTTTCTTTCTCGCGTAACTGCTGGATCACACTGTTGTAGGCCGCCATGCTGAAGGCCGGACTATCCACTTGAGGCGACGCGGCGGGCGCAGTTTCGGCGATAATGTCCTGCCGTATCTTGCGAATCAGAATGGCCCCGCATAGAAAGATGAACAGACAAATTACGCCCAGCAGCGCCATCTTGACGGCCAGGGGGTTGTTCAGAAACCGTTGAAAGGGATTGATCAGAAGTGTCGTCAATGTCAATGTCATCGGTACAGTCCTAAATACCAGACCAACAAGCGATTGCCCCAGAAGATGCTGACTAAGGCAGCACTCCCCAGGAACACGCCGAAAGGTATTTGAAAATTACGATAAATCAGCTTGGCAGACTGCCATGCCCTGGCACTCGCCTCCTTGGGCGGCTCAGAGCGCTTGCTCCGCCTGCGGGCCAATCTCTTCCGCCAGACAACTACAATCGCGAGAACGCCAAAAATGCTGCCCACCAAGGTACCCAGAACGAGCACCAGCAAGGTCAGCCACATGCCGAGGAAGGCGCCAATCAGGCCCATCAGCTTTACGTCGCCCTTGCCCATGCCTTCCACACCACGCACCGCCTGATACAAGAGAGCGATACCTAAAAGAAACGCCGAGCCGAAGAGCGCTCCGGCAGCCGAGTTAGCCAGCCAGAGGATTCGTCCGTTCAATATGCTCTGAAAAAGCAGCGGCGGCGGCTCCGGCATTTTCACAAACAGGCTAAATAAAAGCCCAAGCACAATTCCCGGCTTGGTCAACAGGTCGGGAAGCAGTTTGGTCTCCGCGTCGGTAAAAACCAGGCCCAGCAACAAGAAACAGAATACAGAGTATTTGACCGCTAAACCGAGGACATAAAGGTCGATGGCCCCTGCGGATTCCTCAATGGACCCGTGAGCAGCCACATAATAAGACAGGCCAAAGAATATGCCCGTGAGCAGCTCTACCACAGCATAACGGGGAGAGATCGCCGCCCGGCAATGACGGCACCGCCCACGCAGCAAAAGCCAGCTCAGGACTGGAATGTTGTCATAGGCGGCAATCGGCTGCTTACAGGCCGGGCAGGCAGAGCGGGGAGAGACGACCGAGAGCTCGCGCGGCATCCGGTGGATACAGACGTTCAGAAAACTGCCAAAAATCAGCCCAAATAGAAAAAATGCGATGATGAAAAAGACGTCCAGGAGCTTGTTCCGCCTTGTGATGTTCGGGGGACCTATTGATTATACGTAGGTTCCCGGCAATTGGGCGGGTTACGAATGGTCAGGAATTCGCAGGATGTGCCCTTCCAGCGTGGGAGCGTCAGGGGCCTCGGGAGGAAGTTCACCGATCCAGTTAATTCGTTTGCGGTTGATCAGGCGCAATTCCGGCGAGGAAATGTGCCATCCAGCACCATTCTGCTCGCGGATGCGCAGGTTGTATCCAATCTGGTCGGGAGAGGGTTCGGTTTCTTTCCATTTCGATAGCGAAGCCTCCAACTCTTTAGCCAGGCTCTCCATGGGAAGAAGACACAGGACCCAGTCGTTGTGGGCATCCTGCAGATAGGCCGCACGCGCCACTCCCTGCACGCCCTTGATGAGCCGTGCGCCATGCTGGCGAACGATCTTGAGGCTCTCATCAGTGGAGCCGTGGTCCACAACCACAACCTCTGCGCAAGGCCGCAGGGAATCGAGCACCCTGCCAAGCTGCAATTGGTCATTACAAATATGTATGAGGGCTGTGATCTGGGGCATGTACTTCTTTGGATGCAAAAGAAAGCGCCGCCAGCGGGTGCGGGCGGCGCTTATAACGTTCACTGTATTTACTGCATGGACTGTCGGCTTGCTCCAGGCGTTACTGTAATGGAGTTTTCCATCTGGAAGTTCAAGACTGTTTCCGGCTTCAGCACAATCTGCTGGCCTTTGTTGATGGCGGAGACACCGGTGCCCGCGCCCGCGCCTGCGGCTGCACCAATGGCCGCGCCTTTACCGCCGCCAAAAACGCCGCCCAGGATCGCGCCCACGGCTGCGCCGCCGCCAACCTTGGCTGCGGTGCTCTTGCCGCGCCCGCTGCCCGACTTGGACCACCGGTCGGTCTGCAGGTTGTAACTTTTGCCGTTCATCAGCAACCGGGTCAATTCGATCGTCAGCACGGATTGTCCGGCAAACCGCCCTGCGGACTTCACCTCAACCACCCGGCCTTCGACATCGGCGCTGGTCGGAATTACCGTTTGATTATCAATAGTGACCGGAGTCGAAATCGATCCGTGGAATACATCGCCCACCTGCGCTTTTTCCGAGTCTAGTTGGTCGTTGAGGCGGATGGTCAGCCCTGTTCCGGCAGGAATGGTAATTTTTTCAGGCGCTGCCGGTTTGCTGGGGCTTGAATCGTAATTGCCCGCACTGGCATTGGAAGCTGTGTTGCCGCTGCCGTTGTTATAGCTGCCGCTGCTGCTGGTATTTGTATCGTTCGTAGAGGGCACTGTCGTGCGCAAGCCACTGTCGCTGCCGCGATTGTAGTCACTGGATGGAGAAGGACGGCGACGAGACCGGCTTGCCGTTGCCCTGGGTTGCTCCATCGCCGGAGGTTCGGGGTTCGACGCGATGGGCTGGGGCTGCGAGTTGAAGGCCGCAGCAGGAGCAACCTGAAGGTTGTTGACCACTTTGTTGACGCCATCCACCTGAGCGGCGTCGTTGGCTGCAGCATTGCGTTCCATATCGCTGGCCACGTTGCCGGAGAGCGTTACGACGCCGTTGTTGGCATCAATGACCACTTTGCTGGCGACGTTGCTATCCGCATTGACTTTCTTTTGTACTTCCGATTGGACTTGTGAGTCGGAGCGTCCTCCAATCCCTGAGCGCGAACAGCCCACTGCGAACAACGCCAAGGAAACCAGGGCCACCCAGAAATACCGCTTCGTTGTATTCATATGCTTGCTCCTAATATTGGTTGCGTACCTGTTTTAGATGCAGAGTTGCTGCCAATGACTGTATGCCTAAGTAAAGTTTTGTTTGTCAGAGACTTATCTCTAATACCAAGGTATCGCCTTCATTCATTGTAGTCTCTTTGGAGATGCCAGTTGCGCCCATATTGGCAGAACGCTCTTGGACATATTTTTTGCGTTGTTTTCGGAGGTCAGTCGAAGGAGGATGAAAGAGTCTCGCTCCAATACGGTTCAAGAATTTCTAGGTCTCAAATGTTCAGCCCCGGAAGGGGCGATAAGAAATTAGCCCAGGGTGAAACGAAGTGGAACCCTGGGAAAGGTTAAGAAAAATGGACCATTTCCTTACGCCGTAGGCCAGCGCGCAGCGAAGCGGAGCGCCTTGAAAAACGCCTTTTGCATCACCGTTAAAACAAGCTGTGATTTGAGGCATAGCTGCTGAAAACCTTCATTCGCCTGATGATTGACTCGCACTCTTAATTACACAATAGTTCCAGCATCGTGAGCCGAATGAATGTCGAGTTACGTCCAAACAAACCAGAATCCCACAAATATTTTCCCACAAGCTGTTCAAGATCATGCCCTTTTTTACAAACTGCGCCTGGAACTTCAGTGGAGGTAAGCTCTTAAGCCGTTCCGAAATCCTATGGGTGTCAGGCCAAAGATGCGCTTCATAGGTTCGATGTCGCAGGTGGACCCTTCTTTCAACATTCGCAACTGGCCGAGCGTGACCGGGGGGCTGGGAAGTACCGTCTGGGCCACAGCGGCCGCCATCATCATGATGGACATGGGGACATGAACAGCGGGCTTGCGAATTCCGGCGCACCGAGCAATCTCTGCCAAAACCTCATTCAATGAGAGCTCTTCTGCGCCTCCCAGCTCTATGGCCAGGTTGGTTGCGGCGGCGATGGTCAGCGATCGGGCAAAGCAGGCCGTCACGTCGTCGATGAAGATCGGTCGAAACCGAGGCTTGCCATCTCCGGGAATGGGTCGAAGCAGCGGGGCCTTGCGCATCACGTCCAGCATCTGGGTGACGAAACCGTCTCCGGGGCCAAAGATCAGTGAAGGGCGAAGAATGCACCAGGGAATACCACTCTGGCGGACAGCTTCCTCGGCCTTCCATTTGGTGGTCTGGTATTCGCTGACTCCATCGGCACGCACGCCAAGGGCGGACATTTGGATAAAACGGGTGATTTTGCTGCGCTTAGCCGCCTCCACTACATTGCGAGTTCCCACGTGATGTACGCGCTCAAAAGTGGCGCTTCCGCTTTCGACAATGATGCCCACCAAATGAATGACGGCCTCGCAGCCGCGCATAGCCTCGTCGAGGCCGGTTCCTTCGATTACATCCCCTTGCATAAGCTCCAGGTCTGGATGGGAAGACAAGCTGGCTTTCTGCGGATTTCGCACCAGCGCGCATACGCTGTTGCCTTCGGCCAGCAAGCGCTGGAGCAGATGACTGCCGACAAATCCGGTGGCGCCGGTAAGGAAAATCCGCATTATGAGATTGTATGCGAGCTCTATTCGATAGAGGCCGCTTCACCTGATATCATGTCGTGCAATCACGCATTTGATTGCCCTCAGGGTTCGACAGGCCAAGCAAACAGGAAACCAGCAGAAGAGATTCAGCATATCCAAAAGCATGCAGTTGCAGGGATGGAGAGGCTGCAATTGGCCTGCGTTTCATTACTTTCGGCCTGTTGGATCAAATGCTCTGAATGTGATACAAACAGCGCCTTTAGGTGTGTATGTCGTTAAGGGTGGCACGTGGTATTTACAACCCAGAAAAGGGCCGGTTCCACTTCTATGTGGCGTTCAAGCCTGCGCTTGATCCCACGGCGGAGGAGCGCGGGGCGGAGAGATCTTTTCCTATTGAGGTCGCTCTCTCTGTCACCGAGACGGGTGAACTCGCGGACCTGGCGTTTGAGCTGCCCGTGCCCTGCCTGACGCATGATTCTCTGATGTTCTTGACCAGGACGGATTCTGCAAGCGTGGTCGAGCACCGGGTCTTTGTGACCGTCCCCGGATTAAACGGCGATTCGGTGTTTGAAACTGTAGCCAGCCTGGAACTGGATGGGGCTGGGCGGATTATCGGGTTGGAGATAACGTGAGGAAATCAGCTTTAGTTATCCCTTGGCCTAAAAAAGAGGAGGTGGCACAGCCGATCTTGCATGGCTGTACCACCACTGCGCGAACAAAATCTATCCCTGGTGCTTCGACTACTTGCTGGCTACCCGCACCGGTCTGGGTTGGGCTTGACGCCGGCCTGCTACTGATTGTGCTGGTGGCGGGGCGGCGTGGACTGGGAACTCGGTGGGGAAGCCCATAGGAATGGTGCTGTCACCATAGCCTTGGCCGGCTTCTTTGCTCACCGTAAATTTCCATATCACATCCTGGTGGGTGCAGTTGTTGAACTGGTCGCAAATACCGGACTTCAATCGCGCCGTGTACGTCTCGCCGCCCTTCAGCAGCACGGGATTGGGGAATAGGCCCCAGGTGCCGTCGCCGATCTGGTCTACCCATGCCGGGACCTGCGTTCCGTGAGAATCGGCGAGGGTAAAGGTTTGGGCAGTCACGCCGCGTACGGGCTTGGAGAAGACCACTTTGGCTACTGCATCCTGGTAAACCTGGCTTGCGCCCGATGTCGGATAGGTGCCGACTCGCAACGGAGTCTTGTCGGGTGCGCCATCCACGGCGATCACCCAGTTTTTCACTACCATGGGCACCGGAGGCGCGCCTTCCACCACGGCCGGTTCGGTGTTGGGTCTGCGTCCGTCGCAAAGGCCGCCCAGCACGCATGGCTCAAGAATGAAGTTGTTGTTGGTGTCGGCCAGGTTGCCGAGGAAGTGCAAGGCGACAACAGCTTCAACCGACTGGTAGTAAACCGCCGCGCTCACCGCAATGGGGCCCTTGGTACCAGGCGGAACCACCACTGAGTAGCGATCAATATTGACTACGTTTCCGGTATTGCCTCTGGGGGCGATGCGAGTGTCACGAAGATAAGAATCATCGAAGAGATCGCCGTTACCGTTCTTATCTTCAAAGACCGGCAATGCCGTGGAGTTGTTCCTGTCGATGACTTTCCCACTCCCGTCAACCGGCAGGCCCTGGCTGTTGACTTTAAGGTTGCGTGGCCGGGCGTATGGTAGATCAAGGGTGGGGCACTCTTTGCCCTTTTTGTCGATTCCCAGGGTGGCAATCGCCTTGAACTGGAGCGAGTACGGATCGGCTGAGCCGGCGGGAATCTTCCAGTCGCATCCGGGGAAGTTAGGATCGACCATTTCCTCCGTGGTGAGGTTACCGATGCCAGTCGAGATGCGGTTCCAAGCTTTGTCCTGAATCTGCAACTCTTTGCCGGTGGCCAGATCATAGGCGTGCAGCGCCAGCCAGGCGGTGCGTCCCTCGGGGAAGCCGGTGGGGAATTTGTGACCGCTGCCGGTGTTCTGGATGCTGATCGAAAGAGGAACGGTCGTGTTGGGCTGGGCCGTCGCGGGGCCGCGCATGTCCATGTCTAGAACGTGGCGGAGCCTGTCCCAGGCCAGGCGAACTTGTTGCGAGTAGACTCCCTTTCTCTCCAGGTGCGTCCAGAAGCCCCTTGAATAAAGGCTCTTTTCATCCGAGGAAGAGAAGCTGAAGGACGACAATTCAGGATAGGGCGCTACGTTTCCGGTGGTGTCCACATCCTTGCCGATCAGGCGCGTGATGTAGGCGTTGCCGCCCACGAAGTGATGGGTAAAGAACGGATGCGGCTGACCGTCGTTGGCCACAGCATCGCTGGGCGGAGGCAGCGGCTTGCCGTCCTTATATAAGGTGTTGGCTGTGCCAGGCTGACCGTAATCCTGCTGCATGTGGCAGCTCTGGCAATCACGCTTGAATTCCGGCTTGAAGTTGCTGTTGCCGGGGCGCTCCGCATAGGCGCTGTTGGCCCATTCTGTATAGGTGCGCTCGATGGGGAAGCCGCCGACCCAATGTCCGAGCTTGTTCTTGATGGGCAGCGCGTTGGTCACGTCGTGGCAGGCGGCGCACATTTCAGCCCGGATGAACATTGCCTGATGGAAGCCTTTATGTTTGGAGGGATCGAGCTGCTGGTAAGGAATCTCCTGCTTGAAGATACCGCTGGTGTATTCGTCTTTCTGGCCAGGCTGGGTATTGGCAGCCAGCGGTCCAAACCTCTCCGGGAAGGTGATGGCGTGGGGTGAAAGCCGATAAGAGCCGGCCCCGATGCTATAGCCAAGATTCTGCTTGGTCTTGTCGGGCACGTCGTAGATGTCTTGCTTCTCGCGGGGCAGAAATTCTGTACGGGCCTGAGCGTTGGGCACGGGTGTGTACTTGGAATCTACGTGCACGTAATTGTGCCACGGCGTATCGCGGGTCTCGGCAAAGGTGTGGCAGACGGCGCAGATGATCCCGCTCTTTCCTGTATCGGTGTTCCGGTATTGCGGCTCCAGCGTCGCAAAGGCGATTCCGGTGCCGTTGTCGGAAGTAGGATTGAAGTTGGGATCGACAACAGCGTTTTCAAGTCCGGTCTTGGCATCCACCTTCACGTTGCGCAGTGGAATATTATCCAGGTAGTTGGTCGGCATGTGGCAGCGCGAGCAAAAAGCATCGAGCAGCGAACCGGGCCGCGAAACCTTGTATTTCTCTGTGCCGATGTCAAAGGTTGAAGAGCATTCGCCTTTGTCGGCAAACGGATTGTGGGTGGCCTTATCGGTGCCGTCCGGAGGCTCTGGGGTGTCGCATTCACCGTGGGCGGAAACCGCTTTGGAGAGCGCGAAGAAGGCGGCTCGCCAGATAGGATCGCGCCAGGAGTTCGACATCATGGAGCCGTTCCACTCTTCAAAGATCTTCTGGTGGCAGGTCTGGCACTGGCCAGGATTATCTTCTTGTGCCCAATGGTCTTCGTAGGGAGGAGCAATGGCCTTGGCCTCTTCGTAGTTATAAGGCGCCGCCTCCGGCAGACGATTAGGAATGTCGTTGCGGTTGATGTTGGGCTGATACACCAGCGCGCTTACCGCCAGCACCGTAACCACCAGAATAATCGCTTTAAAAGCTTTCATAATTCCTCTTAATGAGCGTGTTCCACTTGCATCTCTGCCAGCAGGATCGGGTCATTCACAGGCACCAGCGGGGCCTGGGCGAGGCTGCGGGTAAAGATGAAATACAAAAGTCCGGCATAACCGGCTGCAATCGGGATTTCCAAAAGAATCTTGGGCGAGTCCCACTGGGCCGGCATGATAAGCATGTAAAGATCGAGCCAACGTCCGCACAGGACCAGGACGCAAATGGACTTGAGCACCTTGGGCGTGGACTTGGACTTAACCGACAGCAGCGTCAGGAACGGAACAATCCAGTTCACTACCAGATTGAGCGCGAAAAAATACAGCCACGGCCCGTTGGTGCGCCTCATGTAGTGCGGCACTTCGTCAGGAATATCGCCGTACCAGATGAGCAGATACTGGCAGGTCCAGATGTAGGCCCAGAAGGTAGAGAAGGCGAAGAGCATCTTGCCCAGATCATGGATCTGGTGGTCGCTGATCCAATCACGCAGAACGCTGTGCTCCCGCAGCAGGAGGGTGGCCAGGGTCACCGCGGCTATCCCCAGTACGAACAGGCCGGCAAAGGTGTACAGGCCAAACATGGTGCTGCTCCACTTTGGTTCCAGCGAGCAGATCAGATCGTAAGAGACAAGGGTGAACGACAGCGCAAACACGATGACAAACACCGGAGCCAGGCGGTTGAGCCGCTGGTGGATTGCCATGTTTCTCCCTGGATTGTTGTCCTGCTCTACCGACCATTTACGAAACAGCCATCCGAAGACCACCCACGCCAGCACGCATAGCACCACCCGCTCGAAAACGAAGGGCACCTGAAGATAAGTTCCCCGTCCGGCAATCACCTTGCCGTTCATCATCGGCTCGTGGGCAAAGATGCTGGGATCGCTCCACGGGAAAATCCAATGACGCCCGAAGTAGAGCACCAGCAGCAGCACCGCTCCATAAGGGAGCGCCGCGGTGAAGGCTTCCGGAATTCGCCGCAGGCTGGCTGACCAGCGCGCGCCCGTCAACCGCTGCGTGCTGATGAAAAAGAGCGCAGAGAGGGCCAGCGAGGCAAAATAAAAACCGTTGAGCAGCAGACTGGGCCAGGCCCGCTTGGGATCGGTGAAAACAAGGTAAAGCGCCATCACTCCACCGATGACTACCAAGCCCAGCGCGATGTTCCGGTTACGCAACGAAGGCGCAAATGTAAGGTCTTGACTCATTGAAGTCCTCCGTGTTGCTCTGTGCCCCGTTCGTCTTTGATTCCCTGAAGGGAGGCCCGTACGTAGGTCACAATTTTCCACCGCTCGTCGGCACTGAGCTGAGAGGCATACGAGGGCATCTTGCCTGCGCCGAGGGTAACCACGTGGAAGATCCTTCCGGGCTGGTAGTCCAGCAGCCGCTTGTCGGTATACGAGGGCGGAGTCGGTATCTTGCTTGAAATGGGACCATCGCCTTTGCCCTGCTCTCCGTGGCAAACCTGGCAGTAGGTAAAGAAGAGGGCTTTGCCTTCTTCAAGGGTTTGCGGGGTAGCGTGATACGGATTCTGAAGTTCACGGCCGGCCCGCGCTGCCTCGTCATCTCCTGGTCCATAGTGAAAAGGCTTGTAGCCTCGGGAAATCGTGCCGGCAACCGGAAGCTGCAAGGTAAGGCCGTCGCGGGTCACCGAATTTGGCGCATAAGCTTTGTAGGCCGGATCCCTGGCCATGTCGGGCATGTACTCGTAGGCGCGGTCTTTCCGGGTCGCACCGCATCCGGCCAGCGCAATCGCCAGGGCGATGACGGCTGCACGGCAAATAAGACGTCTCACAGTTCGGCCTCCTTCTCCTGCACTCTATCGGCTCCACTCTGTTCCAGCAGTTGGCGGGCGCGCTTGGCATCAAAAGAAGCGTCCCGCTTGCGCAGCACCAGCGCGAATTTGTTGTTGGTCACGCCTTCCACAACCAACCGCTCTTTCTTGCCGGGATACAGGCGGGCCTTTATCAAGAGCGCCGCCACCGTAGAGAGGCCGCCAAGCAGCACTGTAAGCTCGAAGGTGATAGGAAGAAACGCCAGCGTGGAGTTGTTGGGCTTGCCGCCGACATTCAACGGCCAGTCCAACACCGCAGTGTAGAACTGCAGGATGAGCGCTCCCGTCAACGCACACATTCCCACAATAAATGTGACCCAGGGCAAACGGCTCCGGCGCAGACCCATAGCATGGTCGAGACCGTGAATGGGATAGGGAGAGTACACATCGTAGATCTTGAAATTTTCCTTCCGGCTGGCCCTTACGGCCTCCATCAGTGTGTCAGCGTCGGAAAAGGTGGCTACTAAGAACTGGTTTTCAGGCATGAGCAATCTCCTTTGCTGATTCATCGTCGCTCAGGGCCATTTTGTGCGCGCCGTGTCCAACCACACCTTTGATTTCCCACATGGCGATCATCGGCAAGACCCGGATGAAGAGCAGGAAACAGGTGAAGAAGAGCCCGAAGCTCCCGATAAGAATTCCGACGTCGATTTTGGTGGGGTAGAACATGCCCCAGCCGGAAGGCAGAAACGCGCGGTGCAGCGAAACCACGATAATCACGAAGCGCTCAAACCACATGCCGATGTTCACCATGATGGAGACGATGAACAGGAAGGCCACGCTCGACCGGGCCTTCTTGGTCCACAGCAACTGAGGTGTAATCACGTTGCAGAGCACCATGAGATAGAAGCACCAGGCATAAGGTCCGGTGGCGCGGTTGATGAAGTGATATTGCTCGTAGATATTGCCGCCGTACCAGGCCACAAAGAATTCCGTGAGGTAGGCATAACTCACGATCATTCCGGTGAGCATGGTCACCTTGGCCATCATGTCGAGGTGGCGCATGGTGATGTAGCGCTGCAAGTGCATGGTCTGTCGCGTGATGATCAGCAGGGTCAGCACCATGCCAAAGCCGGAATAGATGGCTCCAGCGACAAAGTAAGGAGGAAAAATGGTGGTATGCCATCCCGGTATCAGCGACGTCGCGAAGTCCATGCTCACGATGGAGTGGACGGAGAGCACCAGAGGCGTAGCCAAGCCGGCCAGAACCAAACTGACAATCTCATAACGCGCCCAGGTGCGGTGCGAGCCATTCCATCCCATGCTGAGCAGGCGGAAGGCAAACTTTTTGATCCCGCCCTTGGCACGGTCGCGCAGGGTGGCCAGATCCGGAATCATTCCCAGGTACCAGAAGACCAACGAGATAGTCAGGCAGGTGCTGATGGCGAAGACGTCCCAGACCAGCGGAGAGCGGAAGTTCACCCACAGCGGCCCGCGCATGTTGGGATAAGGGAAGATAAAGAACGCGTCCCAGGGCCGGCCCATGTGGATGCCGGGAAACATGGCCGCGCACAGGACGGCAAAGATCGTCATGGCCTCGGCCGAGCGATTGATAGAGGTGCGCCACTGCTGCCGGAAGAGCAGCAGGATGGCGGAGATCAGCGTGCCGGCGTGGCCGATACCGACCCAGAAGACGAAGTTCGTAATATCAAACGCCCAGCCGACGCTGTTGTTGAGCCCCCAGACGCCGATGCCTTTGGCGATGAGCCAGGTAATCATCGCTCCCAGGTTCAGCAAGGCGGCGAATGCGATGCCAAAGCAGATCCACCAGCCTTTGCCGGGACGGCCTTCCAGCGGCCTCGCAATATCATCGGTGATGTCGTGGAGAGCGGGATTCCCGTCAACCCATCGGGGTGGAGGAAGTACCTGCGCCTCGGCTCCACCCGTAGCCATCGGTCTCGGTGTATATGTGATGGTGCTCATGAGACTCCTTACGCTTCCTTCGTATTGCGGATCTTTTTCAAATATCCGACATTGGGGCGTGTACCCAGATCTTCCAATACCTGGTAGTGCCGCTGGGTGCGGCGCAACTGCGAGGCCCGGCTGTTGGGATCTTTCAAGTCTCCAAAGACGATGGCCTCAGTGGGGCAAGCCTGCTGGCAGGCGGTCTTGATCTCGCCATCCACCAGGTCGCGTTTCCCTTGCAACGCAATGTTCTTGGCCAACTGAATTCTCTGGACGCACAGGCTGCACTTCTCCATCACGCCGCGCGAACGCACAACCACGTCGGGGTTCAGCACCATGCGGCCCAGAGGGCTTTCCATGTTGAAATCAAAGGCCGAATTCTCGGTGTAGTTGTACCAATTGAAGCGCCGTACCTTATAAGGACAGTTGTTGGCGCAATAGCGAGTGCCGATGCAGCGGTTGTACACCTGCTGGTTGATGCCCTCGGAGCTGGTCGTCGTCGCCAGCACCGGGCACACAGTCTCGCAGGGGGCATTGCCGCAATGCTGGCACATCATGGGCTGGTGGACGGTGACCGGCTCTTCCGCCGTGCCGCTGTAGTAGCGATCGATGCGGATCCAATGCATGATACGGATGCGTTCGATCTGGTCTTTGCCCACGACCGGAACGTTGTTTTCTGCCTGGCAGGCGACCACGCAGGCCGAACATCCGGTGCAGGCGTTTAAATCAATTGCCATGCCCCACGAATGCTCGCCTTCCGGACGCTTCTCCCAGAGGTTGGGCAGCTCTTCATGTTCGCTTTCGGGGTGTCCCAGCTCTTCCAGGCTGACTTCCTGAACGATGGGGCGGCCTTCCATGGAGAAGTGTTCTTGCGTGGTGCCCAGGTATTCTTTTCTTCCAGTCTTTTCCACGGTGGCGTTGGCGGCTGAGTAGCGACGAACTCCCTGCACAATTGAGGTCAGCGGGAAGACGTTGCCGCCGACATTCTGGCCGCACTTGCCTACTGCTTTTCTTCCATAGCCCAGGGCCACAGATACGGTTCGCGACTCCTGGCCGGGCTGGACAAAGACCGGCAGCTCAACCTGGCCGGCGTCGGTCTTGATGGAGACGACGTCGCCTTCTTTCAAATTCAGCTTGTCGGCCAGCTTGGGCGCAACAGCGGCAAAATTTCCCCAGGTAACTTTGCTGATCGGCTCGGGCAGCTCCTGGAGCCAGGGATTGTTGGCATGGCGTCCGTCGCGCATGGGGACGCTTTCATAGAAATGGACGTCGTAGCGATCATCGTGGCGCGCAGCGACGGCTTGTTTATTCTCGTCCAAAATGTTTTTCGCGGCAGTCTTCCAATCGCCATGGAATGCGGCGGAAGAAGCCGCCTTCGGCGGAAGAACTACGACACCGGATTGCAGAGAGGCATCCCAGAACGCATCGAAGCTTTGAACATCTTTCTGGCGCGGGAACATGTTGCGCTGCCAGTGATCACGCACATAAGCGTAGAAGTTAGGCTCTTTGCCGGCCCACTTCAACAGGCTTTCTTGCGCGGAGCGGGTCCCAAACAACGGCGCAATCAAAGGCTGGGAAAGACTGAAGTAAGAATCCACGGGCTCAGCGTCGCCCCAGGCTTCCAGGAAGTGATGATCGGGGCAGATGGCCTGGGCATGAGAGCTGGTCTCATCGCGGCGGTCAGAGAACGAAACCGAGAGCGAAACTTTTTCCATCGCCTTAAGGAACTGATCGGCGGCAGGATAGTCGTAACCGGGATTCACGCCGTACATGATCAGCGCATGGATCTCGCCCCGGTTCATCTCTTCGACGAGATCGGAAAGAGCCTTGTCGTCTCCGCTGCGCTGCAACGAAGGACGGGCCACATCCACGGTCTTGCCGATGTTGCCGAGCATGGAATTCAGGGCATTCACGACCACCTGAACCGAGGTCTGCTGCACGCCGCTCACGACCAGCGATTCACCGCGATGCTTCCAAAGCTCGTCGGCCACTGCATCCAGCTTCTTGGGATCAGCCAGCGGCTCCGGACCTTCGGGAACTCCGGCGGCTCCAGACTTCTGTGCAATACGCCGCAGCAGGGCGACGGCAACCGAGCCCAGATCGGAAGGAGCCACGGCCACGCGGACATCGGCATTACTGCCGGTCACTGAGAAGCCCGGCTCAAACTGGATGTGCAAAGATCTCTCGGCCCCTACTTTGCGGGTGGTGGCATACTGCCGCGCAAACTCCACCGGCGAAAGCCAGGTTCCCAGGAAGTCGGCATCGATTCCGACGATCACCTTGGCCTTATCAAAGTTGTAGTGGGGAATCACCGCCCGCCCAAACGATTCCTGCTGGGCGGCCCGCAAGGCGCCGTAGGAAACCGCGTCATACATCACGTGGCGGAAGCTGGGGAAACGTTTGCCCCACTCTCCGATGATCTCCAGGGTCGATGGGCTGGTGATGGTGCCCGAGAGCAGCACGATCTTGCGCTTGTCGGTCTCGGCGCCGTGCAGGGCCTCGCTGATGTGCTCATCGATCTCATCCCAGGTGGCGTCTTTACCCTGCCACTGTGGTCCGCGCAGGCGGGCGTCGTCATACAGAGAGAGCACGGTGGCCTGTCCGGTGGCGCAGGTGGCCCCGCCAAACAGCGTGGATTGGTCGTTGCCCT
>Ga0070730_10002888_pt1 | contig 15573 bp, 15 predicted proteins | sample Coa_R1_3_FD_66447 | JGI IMG/M metagenome (GOLD analysis project Ga0070730, IMG submission 66447) | Surface soil microbial communities from Centralia Pennsylvania, which are recovering from an underground coalmine fire - Coalmine... | ecosystem: Environmental > Terrestrial > Soil > Unclassified ...
AGGTCGCAGCTGTCGCCCTCGGACTCCGCCTCGCGGGCGATGACCATATGCACCTGCTCGATGACCCGTTCCTTGCGGGCTTCGGCGCGCTCGATCGAGGCGCTCAGATCGCACGCCTGGCGCTCTTGGCGGCGGGCCTCGTGGATCTTGGCCTCGCCCGAGCGCAGGGCGCGGAGGGACTCTTCGAGGCGGCCGGCGAGATCGAGGGTGAGGCGCACGGCGCGGGAGAGCTTGGCCAGGTCGTCGGCGCCGAAGTCATGCGCCTCTGGGGTCGCGCCGGCCTTGGCGGCCTGCGCGGCGGCGGCCTTGACGGTCCGGCTGTGCTCGGCCACGCCTCGCGCCATCTCCATGGCGATATCGGCCAGCTCGTCGAGCAGCGCCAGGCGGTGCTCCACCCGCGCGACGGACGCCGTCAGCAGACCGGCCTCGTCGGCCGCCGCAGGGTCGTCGGCGGGCGGATTGGGCTGGGGCGCCGGGGCGGACGTGCGGGCGGACTTGCGCATTTGCAAATATGATATGACCTCGCATTCCGCGCGTCAAGAGGAATATTTGCAAATTGTCGGACGGCGTCGGACAGTCGGCCTGGCCCTGGGATCACGCGCGACGAGGGCCCCGAGCGTGACCCCGCCTGACTGAGGAGGGCGGAGTTCAGACGCGGCGCTTGTTTGGATGAGGGCCAGCAACCCTCTGGCCCTGGCCGCCTGCCGCACGGGCTAGCTCGGCTTGGACCGAATTGACTGAGGGCGGCGACTAGCCGCAATTGATTCCATGAAACCATCGGACTCTGCGGAAGCTCTCCAACTCTACCTCCAGGCGCATGTTGGAAATCCCGATGGGGCGCCGTTGGGCGTCCTGATCTCGGCGGCGATCCAATTCTACACGACCAAGCCGGCCACTGGTCTATCGGACAATGCTAGCTCAGACATGCTTCTGTTTCAGTATGGCTGCTACGATTGGGGTGATGGGGAGAGTTTTGAGATTGACCTGACACGTCAATTCATTATCGCCGAAGAAACTGATGATGACGCAATTAGTCAACTCCACCTTACAGCGTATTTTGAACCGGACGATGAACTCCGAAAGGTCGGTGCATCCAACCTATGGTGTAAAAGCCCCGACGAAGTGTCCGCCTTTAGAGGCGCCGTGTTCGAAACCGCAGCGTTGGCGGCCGCCATGAAGCGGAAGTCGACCAAATTGCAAATTGATTGGGTGCAAGTCTGAGGACCCTTTCTGGGGTCGGGGCCAGTCGACGGCTCTCTGGTTTCAGCCGGTCGAAGCGTTCGGATGAAGCTGTCGCGTCCGCTCGGCGCGTCGATGCCGCCCGCAAGACCGCCCGCCTGAACGGAAGTTTCGGGGCCAACAGCAATGTCGGTAGCTGGCGCCCTGCAACCCATGGCGGTGCGGAGGCCCTCGCAGGGCAAGCGGACCAATCCGCGATCGGTTCGTGGTGGCTGGCGAATTCAACCGGGGATAGTCTCTTCATGTGCGAGATTCGGAAACCGTTGAACTCTTCCGACCCGTGGGCCCCGCCGAGATGCGCCTGATCGCTGAGGCGGGCTACCGAGCCTTCCCGCCCCGCCTTCCTGAACAGCCGATCTTCTATCCGGTGCTCCACGAGGCGTACGCCGTCCAGATCGCGCGCGATTGGAACGTGAAGGCCTCCGGGGCTGGATACGTGACGCGCTTTGCGGTGCGGCGGAGCTTTCTCGACAGCTATTCGATCCAGCAGGCCGGCGGCCGCGAGCACTTGGAGTACTGGATACCTGCCGAGGACCTCTCAGCCTTCAACAAGGCCATCGTCGGCGAGATCGAGGTCATCGCCGAATTCCGTTGAGGGGGAGCCTCGGCGTCCAATCACGCTCGCGAAGGTCCGGAGTCTGGCAGAAAGTCAACGAAAGCAGGTGTCCGTACGGGGAGAGACCATGAACAGCCGGTGGCTTCTGAGCTTGATCGTCCAGGCGCCGCTCGGCGCCGTCGTCGATGGTGTTTGCGCAAAGATCGGGTTGTCCGTCGGCGACCAGGCCATGGCGGCCCTTCTCGTCATGCTGTCCTGCTGGGGCATGCTGGCGGTTGTGCTGCTGGCTATCGAGAGCGTCGCCAAGAAACTGGCTTGAGTCCGGAGCCACGCCTGCGACCGGACGCGCGCAAGCGATTGTTGCTGCTGTCTCCACAATTCGTCAGCTGGAAGCGACGCGCCTGTCGGTTTCGTGACGTCCTGTTCGTCTATAGAGACGTGGCGCGACGAACCCGTCGCTCGCCCGGCAGTGGAGACACGAAATGTCAAACGATCACGGCCGCTTCATTTGGTACGAGTTGATGACCCCCGACCTCGAGGCGGCGAAGCGCTTCTATGGCCATGTCGTCGGCTGGACGGCGCAGGACATGCCAATGGGTGACGGCGATGACGATCACCCGGACGGACACGCCTACACGATACTCGAGGCCGATGGCGCGGGCGTCGGCGGCGCCATTCCGCTGAGCGACGAGCACAAGGCGCAAGGCGTGCCGCCGAACTGGACCGGCTACATCTGCGTCGACGACTGCGACGCCGCCGTGGACAAGACCAGGGCGCTCGGCGGTTCGGTGATGCGTCCGCCGAGGGACATTCCGGGTGTCGGCCGCCTTGCGATCATCGCCGATCCGCACGGCGCGGTGACGGCAATTATGAAGCCTGTCCCGCCGTCCGACGCGCGGCCGCGGGCGAAGCGCGGTGCGCCGGGTCACGCCGGCTGGCATGAGCTCTACGCAGGCGACGCCGAGGCGGACATTCCATTCTATCGGGACCTGTTCGGCTGGACCGAGACGGACCGCTTCGACATGGGAGCGATGGGCGCCTACCACCTGTTCGGCAATGCCGATGGCCAGGTGGGCGGGATCATGACTAAGCCGGCGCAAATTCCTGTGGCCTGTTGGTGCTATTATTTCGAAGTGGACGACGCCGATGCCGCCGCCGCCCGCGTGAAGCAGGCCGGCGGCGCCGTCGTGCAAGGGCCGATGGACGTTCCGGACGGCAGCCGCGTGGTGCAGGCGACGGACCCGCAAGGCGCCTACTTCGCACTGGTGAAGACAAAGCTCTGAGCGCGCCCATAGACCCCAACTTACCTACTCCACCCTTGTCGGTCCCCCCGGCGTGCAGTCGGTGGTCGGCGGCGGGGCCGGCGGCGGCAGGGGGGTTTCCAGGCTCGGCGCGGCGTTGAAATCGAACAGGTCGTCCAGCGGCCAGGCGTACTGGTCCCGCGCCGTCAGGTGCTGAAGGGTGCCGTCCGGTCCGGTCAGGAAGCGCTTTTCGATCAGGGCCAGCATCGAGGTGTGGTCGGCCAGCCGATGAGAGACGTAGGCCCTCTTGGCGAAGGGCGAGATCACCAGCAACGGGACGCGGAACCCCAACTGGTCGAAATCCGGGCAGCCGGCGGGATAGGGCCTGGCGGCGTCGTACGTCGGGCAGAGGCCGAGGACCTCATCGAAGGTCGTGCCGTTCTTACGCTCGAAGAAGCAGTCGGCGCCGTGACCGGGCCTGCCGCTCCCCGGCGGGTTCGAGGCGTCGGCGCACGCGCCGGGATCGAGACCGTCCGGCGTGCGCGCGCCGCCCTGCGGGGCGGCCGGGGGCGGCACGTGGTCGTAGAATCCGCCCCCCTCGTCGTAGGTGATCAGCACGGCCGAGTCCTTCCAGTAGGGTCCGCCGCGCAGGGCGCCCAGTAGCTGCGAGACCCACGCCTGGCCGCGCTGGATGTCCGAGGACGGGTGCTCGTTGTTGGTGGTGGCGCCGTTGTCGAAGTAGCCGATCCGGGCGTTGACCCACACGACCGAAGGCAGGGGCCTGGCGCCTTGCCGGCCGTTCAGCCGGTCCAGCAGGTCCTGATGATGGATGAAGTGCGGATCGTTTTGGCGCTCGTCGGTGAGCGAGGTGAAGCGCAGGTAGGCCGCGCCCTCGGGGACGTCCTGGTAGCTTTCGGCCCAGTCCACATGGGCGGCGGTGAGCCGGTCGTAGATCGTCCCCTGCAGCGGCTTGTAGCCGTCCGGACGCGGCGGTCCGACCTCCTCGTCGGTGATGTGGCCGAAGAAGCTGCCGGCCAGGTGGAAGGCGTGGTTGGGATCGCTCGCGCCGAGGACCGAGGAGAAGTAGCGGTCGCTGATCGCGAACGTCTCGGCGACGGCATAGTAGAACGGGATGTCGGCCTGGCTGTAGTAGGTCATCGCCCGCGCGCCGTCGGCCGGGCCGGTGCGGTGGGTGTCGGGCGCCATGATGTCGTTCTGCATCACGAAGCCGTCCATCAGCGGCTCGCTCAGCGAACGCTCGGGATGGGCGAAGTTCACGTCCCGGTGGCTGCCCTGCCATTCGTGATCGAGGTCGGGGACGATGCAGCGGGTGGCGGCATGGACCATGAAGACCTTGCGCCCGTCGGCATGGGCGTTCCAGTCGTCGCACCGCAAGGCGCCGGAGGCCTCGGTCTTGCAGCGCAACCCGTCGACGCAGGCATGGTCGTCCGCCTGGCAGGGGCGGCCCTCGTGGTAGGGAGAGCCCGGCGCATACGGCAGCACGCCCAGGTAGTGGTCGAACGAGCGGTTCTCCAGGAAGATGACGATGATGTGGTCGAGCTTTGAAAGCCCCGGATCATCCGGCGCGGCCGCCCGCGCGCCGCCGCCGAGGCAGGCAAGGGCCAGCAGCACGATCGTCCACAACCGCGGCATGGCATCCCCCTTGATTATCGTATGATTTGTGTACCATATACCTCCCAAGGTCGTATAGAAGGGAACACTGCCATGGCAGACACAACGGTGCAAACGAGCTTCCAGCTCGATCCGGGCACCGCCAAGGCGATCGAGGAGCTGAAGGGCACGTTCGGAGTCACCAGCAATACGGCGGTTATCCGAAAGGCCATCGCCCTGGCGCGGATCGCCGCCAACAACCAGAATGACGACGAGGGCACTGTCACGCTCGTCGACAAGGGCGGCACTCATTTGAAGGTGTCCTTAGCGAGCTGAGCGAATGGTCGGCCCTACAGTCAAGAACGTAAGCCTAAACGCTGAAGTCGGTGAAATTACGGGACTTACGGTCGACCAACGCATCGCGTTAGACCAGCAGGGTGTCCGCCGAGAGATTGCGATAGGCGATCAGAAAATTCGCCGACAATTCGCCTTCTACGTAATCATGCTGTTTGTCGGAGCAAACGTATTTGTATTGTTCGGCCTTGGGGTCACGTATTGGCAGGATTGTGCGCAGCTTAGCGCGAAGCTGATCAAGCCGGATGAGCGAATCATAGACAGTAAGGTGGTGATGGCCCTGCTGGGGGCAACCACGGTGCAACTGGGTACGGTGATCTATACGATCACTCGCGCGATATTTGCGACTCCAACGTCGTAACTTTACTATGACCCCGGGGCGGCTGCGCTAGTTTCCCGGGACGGCCGGCCGCTGGACGGCCGCCGCCTGTCGCCAGGAAGAGGTCGACGGTGAGCGCGTAGCGGCTGGCGCGGGCCTCGATGAGGTTGAGCTGCGCCAGCTGCTGCAGGCGCTGGGCGTCGAGGACCTGCACGATCCCGGCGTTGCCGGCCCCGTAGCCCAGGCGCGTCAGGCGCAGGGCCTCGCTCGCCGAGTCGAGGGCCTGGCGTTCGGTGCGCAGGCCGTCGGCGGCGTTGGAGAGGCCATGCAGGGTGTCGGCGACCTGCTGGAAGGACGTCAGCACGGTCTGCTGGTAGTCGGCGAAGGACGCCTGATAGGCCTGCTCGGCGGCCCGGCGGCGGGCGGTCAGGGATCCGCCGTGGAAGATCGGCGCCGTCACGCCGCCGACCAGGCTCCAGGCGACGCCGGCCGGACCCGACACGAGGCCCTCGCCGGCGACCGCGGCGCTGAGGTTGAACCTTGGGTAGAGATCGGCCGTGGCGATCCCCACCTGGGCGCTGGCCGCGTGCAGCCTCGCCTCCGCCGCGCGGATGTCCGGCCTGGCGCGCACCAACTCCGAAGGCACGGCGAGCGGGAGCTCCCCCGGAAGCGTCATCCGGTCGAGATCGAAGGCCGGCGCTGACCCGCTCGCCGGGGAGCGGCCGACGAGGACGGCCAGGGCGTCCTCTCCCGCCTGCAGACGCTGATGCAGCGGCGGCGCCAGCGCCTGGTCGCGATCGAACTGGCTCTGGGCGGTGGTGACGTCCATCTCGCTGGCGACGCCCGTCCGCCGGGCGGCGCGCACGAGGTCGAGGGTCTTTTCGTCGGAGGCGATGATGTCCTGGACCGCGGCGATCCGCGCGCGCGTGTCGGCGATCTCCAGGGCGGTCATCACGACCGCGCCGCTGACGGCCAGCTTCGCCGCGTTGAGGGCCTCGCCACTGACCTGCGCGTCCGCAGCGGCCAGTTCGATCCGCCGGTGGGTTCCGCCGAAGACGTCGGGGTCGTAGCTGACGCTGACGCCGGCCGTGTAGGCGGAGAAGGTCGGGAAGGTGAAGGCCTGCGGGCCGAGGAAATAGGCGCCGTAAGCGCGCCGCTCGATCCCGCCGGCCCCGTCCACCTGGGGATAGAGGCCACCGCGCGCCGCCCTGACGATCTGCTGGGCCTTGGCGAGGTTGGCCCGGGCCGCCGCCAGCGTGAAGTTGTTGGCCAGCGCCGCCTGGACGGTCGCGTCGAGCTCGGGCGAGCCGAGGCTCGTCCACCACTCCGCCGGCAGCGGCCGGCCCATCGCCAGCGTCTGGCCGGCTTCCCCCGGCGCAGCCGGAGCGATCGGCGGCGAGGCCCCGGGCTCGGCTCCAGCGCCGGCCTCAGCCCCGGCCCCGGGCAGGTAGGCCTGCTCGGTGGGAGGCGCCGGCGCCCGGAAATCAGGCCCCACGGCGCAGCCGCCCAGGGCCGCCGTCGCCAGCAGGGCGGCGAGACGGGGCTTGAAGATCCGATGTGACGTCGCGTTGCGGACCATGTCAGTGCGCCTCCCCGGCGGAGCCGGCCTTGGCCTTCTTGAGCAGCAGCACCGAGAGCAGGGCGAGGCCGAGAAGGACGCTTTGCAGGATGATCGTGTCGCTGAAGGCCAGCATGTAGGCTTGGCGGCGAACGAGGCCGGCCAGGGCGACGGCCGCCTCGCGGTGGGCGTAGGCGGGGTCGCTGACCCCACGGAGCATGAAGCGGTGCGCGAGCGCTTCCAGCCGCACGCGCGTGGCTTCGCCGAGCAGCGAGACCTGCGCAGTCAGCACATCGGAGTGGAACTGCTCGCGCTTGGTGAGGAAGGTCTGCAGCACGGCGATGCCGATCGCGCCGCCCAGGTTGCGGATCATGTTGTAGAGGGCCGCCGCCGAGCCGGCGTTCGCCGTCTCGATCCCGGCCACGGCGATGGCGGAGAGCGGCGTCATGACCAGCGCCTGCGCCAGCGCCCGCACCAGGCTGGAGGCGAGGAACTGGGGGCCGGAGAAGTCGCCGGACATGTTGGTCGCCAGCAGGCTGCCGGCGATGAAGAGGACGTATCCGACCGTCGCCAGGAGCCGCGGCTCGACCCGGCGCATCAGCCTGGGGATCAGGGGGATGATGGCCAGCTGGGGCAGGCCGATCCAGATCAGCACGCCGCCGATCTGCTCGGCGTCGTAGCCCTGGATGCGCCCCAGGTAGAGCGGGACGATGTAGATCCAGCCGTACATCGAGAAGCCGAAGAAGAAGTTGGCCAGGGTGCCGAGGCCGAAGTTGCGCCGGACGAGCAGCCGCAGGTTCAGGAGCGGGGCCTTGCGCCTCAGCTGGATCACCGTGAAGGCGACCAGGGACACGGCCGCGATCAGGGTCAGGCGGACGATGAACCGGGAGCCGAACCAGTCGTCCTTCTCGCCCTCCTCGAGCACCGTCTCCAGCGCGCCCAGACCGATGGCGATGGCGGCGACGCCCAGCCAGTCGCCCTGGCGCAGCAGGCCGAGCTGCATCGGCTCGTGGTCGAGCGAGACCCACAGCATGGCGAACATCACCGCCCCGGGCAGCAGGTTGACGAAGAAGATCGACTGCCAGCCGAAGGTGTCGTTGCACCAGCCGCCGATCGCCGGGCCGATCGACGGGGCGAAGATCGCCGAGATCGCGTAGATCGACAGGCCGACCGGCTGTCTGGACGGCGGCAGCCGGGTCATGATGATGGAGAAGGCCAGCGGGATCATCACGCCGCCGGCGAACCCCTGCACGGCGCGCACCACGATCATCTGGCCAAGGTTGGTGGTGAAGGCGCAGGCGACAGTCAGCACCAGGAAGGCGAAGGTGTTGGCCAGCAGGTAGCGGCGCACGGAGAAGACCCGCGAGAGCCAGCCGCTGACCGGGATGACGATGATCTCAGCAACGAGATAGGCGGTGGTGATCCACCCGCCCTCGTCCCGCCCGGCGCCGATCGCGCCCTGGATGTCGGCCAGCGACGAACCGACGATCTGGATGTTGAGGATGGCCAGGAAGGCCCCGAGCGCCGCGCCCACCACGGCGATCCATGTCCGCAGCGGGACCGCGTCCTCGGCCGGCCGGACGGGGGCCACGAGGCTCGCCATCCTCAGCCTCCCCGGACCTGGGCCGAGGCCTGCCCGCGGGTATCGATCTCCGCGCTCACCGACATCCCCGGACGAAGGCGGCCGGCCAGCGGGTTGCGGGGATCGAAGACGATCTTCACCGGGATGCGCTGGACGATCTTGGTGAAGTTGCCGGTGGCGTTGTCCGGCGGCAGCAGGCTGAACTCGAGACCGCTGGCGGGGGCGAGGCTGTCGACCCGCCCCTCGACGTCATGGCCCGGGAAGGTGTCGACCTTGATGCGGACCGGCTGGCCCGGCTTCACGTCGGTGAGCTGCGTCTCCTTGAAGTTGGCCACCACGTAGGTCCGCTGCAGCGGCACGATCGCCATCAGCTGGGCGCCGACCTGGACGTATTGCCCCTGGCGCGCCGTGCGGGCGCCGATCACGCCGTCGATCGGCGCGACGAGGGTCGCATAGCCGAGATTGAGCTCGGCCTGGCGCCGCGCGGCCTCGGCCCGCGCCAGCTGCGCCTGGGCGAGCCGGCGCTGGCTGGCGAGGACATCGACCTGTTGGCGCGCGGCCACGGCGGCCGCCTGCAGCCTCTCCAGCGTCGCCGCCTTCTCCCTGGCGTCGGTCGAGGCGCTGTCGGCCTGTTCGTCGGAGCCGTAGCCCACGCGGGCCATCTCGCGGCGGCGGCCGTCGTTGCGCTGGGCGAGCTCGAGCGAGGCGCGGGCGGCGGCGACGGCGGCGTCGGCCTGGCGGATGCTGGAGCCCTGCGCGGCGAGCTGCGCGTCGAGATTGCCCACGCACGCCTGGGCGGCGGCGACGCTGCCGCTCGCCTCGTCCAGCGCGGCGCGGAAGTCCGCATCGTCGATCCGGGCCAGGACCTGGCCGGCCTTCACCGGCTGGTTGTCGCCCACGAGCAGCGAGGCGACGTAGCCCGCGACCTTGGGGGTCACGATCGTGGCGTCGGCCTTCACATAGGCGTCCTCGGTGTTCTCGATGAAACGGCCGACGAGCCAGTATTGCGCGCCCGCCCAGACCGCCGCGGCGAGGACGACGGCCCCCGCGCCGGCCGCTAGCAGGCGGCGGGAGAGCCTGCGGCCTCGTCCCACAGAAAGATTCGCATTGGCTGCGACCAGCTTGGGTTCGGCGACGGCCATGCCCTGATCCTTCCGCTCGGCGCTATGGGCGACCCACCGCGGGTTCGCCTGACGGCGTGGATATGTCAGCGGCGGGTGAGACTGGTAGGCGTCGCTTTCGGATCGTATCCTTCCACGAAACGGAAGGATGGGCGGCATGGCCGACGAGATCAGCGACCTTCGGCTGTTTGCGCGCATGGTGGCGGCCGGCAGTCTGTCGGCGACGGCCCGGCGGCTGAACAGCTCGCTGCCGGCCATGAGCCGACGCCTCGCCGCGATGGAAAGCCGGTTGGGCGCGCGCCTGATCGACCGCAGCACGCGGCGCTTCGCCCTGACCGAGGAGGGTGCCCTTCTCTACGAGCGGAGCCTCGGCATCCTCAGCGACATCGACCAGGTGGAAGCCGAGGTCAGCGCGCGAACCCGCTCGCCCCGCGGCCACCTGCGCGTCGGCGCGCCGCTGGAGATCGGACGCCGGCGCATCGCCGGGCTGATCGGCGCCTTCTGCCGGCAGTATCCAGGCGTGACGGTCGAGCTGGTGCTGGGCGACGCGCCGGCGGACGTGGTCGCCAACGATCTCGACATCGCCCTCCACTCCGATCTGCCGACGGACGGCGAGGTCGTCACCCGCCTGCTGCTGGCGAGCCGCCGCGTCGTCTGCGCGTCCCCCGCCTACCTCGAATCGCGCCGCGGCCCCGAGCGGCCCGCCGACCTCGCGGAGCACGACTGCATCTGCCTGGTGCGCGGCCATCAGGTCTACAACCGCTGGTCCTTCGTCGAGAACGGCCAGTCCGGCGAGGTCCGCGTGCGCGGCGCGCTCTCGAGCAGCAGCGCCGAGGTGGTGCACGACTGGACGCTCGCCGGCCTGGGCGTCGGCCTGAAGGCGCTCTGGGACATCGAGGACGACCTGGCCGAAGGCCGGCTCATCGAGCTTCTCGCGCCCTTCGCCGGCAACCCGATCAACCTCTATGTGATCTATCCGACCCGCAGCCACATGCCCCAGCGCGTGCGCGTCTTCATAGACTTCGTCGTCGAGGCGTTGAGGGGTCGGTCAGCGACAGCGTGAGCGCCTAAGGCTGCAGCCCGGATCGTGGAGCCGAGCAATATGCGTTTTCTTCCGCCGGCTTGCATCTTGCCATAAGCGGGGTAGGCAACTTCCGTTCAGGGTGAAGAGCGGCGATCCACGTTGACTCTATGTGCCCGGGCCACCGCGAGCGTTCCTACGGCCTGTAGCAAAGAACCGCGGGCGGCCGAGTTGCTGGAGTCGATCCATGCAATTGAGCAAGGACAAGTTATAGTTGTAAACCTCCGCGCGCAGTTCGGCGATCCCGGACTCCACCTTTGCTCCAAGTTCCTCATCAACGTCCGGAGCGCTTCGATACAGACGCTCAGCTAGGGCACCCACGTCTACAAACTTCTTGCCCACGCCGAAATCAAACATCGTTCGAATATTTGTTCCAAAATAGAATTGAAGAAGCGAGAGGTTCCGGTTGATCGAGTCATTCCATTCCCGCATCACCTCCCGATAGTCGGTGATCGCAATTGACATACGGTACTCGTCTTTGCGCATGGTCCATAGATGGAGCTGCGAGAGCCTAAATAGTCGCCGATCCATCAGCCTACTCACTTCCTCGAAGACAGAGCGAGCCGAGTCAATCAACTTGGAATTTGTCTGCACTTCCCACTGGTATCGCCAAAGACGGGTCTGGAGAAACGATCCCAGCACGCCGCCAAAGACAGTTGTCAACACGAATCCCGCCGCCGCTAACAAAAGTCCGTCGCGCAGTGCGTGTGACAGATTCGGCCTCCTCGCCATCAACCATCTCACCCACTCCGAACTTCCGCAACAGGTCGCGAACCGGCGGCAGCGAGTTCCGAAGGCCGCGACGCGGCGTGGGCCATTGCGCTAGCCACTTCACCGCCGCAGGATACGCTACTACCTGATCGTGAGCCGCTCTAGGGACGCGCGCTGTTGGACACCGAAGCCCTCTCGAAAGCAGGAATGAGCGTCACCACGATCGGCCTCGCGGTAGCGCTCGCGTTTGGGGCTGGCATATTCAAGTTCATTGGCTTGAGTTGGCTCTCGGCCGTGACGATCCAAGATCTGTTGATCTTGGGATCGTCGGTGGTGCCTCTGTTTATCGCACCCCTTATAATGGCTATTTTCATTGGGACGGCTGTCACCAGTTTGCTCGTTCGGAAAACTTCAGCACGAGACGCAAGACCTTCCGACATATCAGCGGAGCCCGGTCAAGATGAGGTGCGATCCTACCCCATAGGCAAGTTTCAACTTCTCTGCTCGCTGGCACTCCTCATCGTAGTCGGCTTATACGTGTTGCTCGTGACAATTCTGGATTACTTCTTTGACACACTCATGATTCACAACGTCTTCCTTTCGAATGTTGTTGCTTATGTGGGAACGATACTTCTTGGTGTTATGTACTCGCTATTTCTCAAAGCACGCTACGGGACCAATCGCACGCTGTAAGGATACCTTCTGCCTAGTTGATCGGGTGGATTTGACCAATGGCCAGATACTCTGTGGCTATGTACTGTTCATAGGAGAACGGAGCTTGATTTTTTCATCACATGACAGTGATAGCAGGACTTTCATTCCACATAGCGAGTATAAGCGTGTGTCCGACTATCTTCTGTGGAACCCTAAGGCACCGAACATTTGTAGTGTTTCGTCTAAGCCGATCGTCAACTGAGGGGCGATTGAACAGCTCGTCCGCTCATGGCGCCACTAAGCCCCATTCCTGAACTCAACCCGCCGGTTTCGGCTCCGGCGCCGGCGCCGGTGGGGCCGGCGGCGCCGGGATGGGCTCGTTCAGAAGGGGGATGATGAGGGCGTTGAGCGCGTCGATGTCGAAAGCCGCCGCCTTCGCGTAGACGATCTTCCCCGATCGATCGATGACGTAGTTCGTCGGAACGGCCCCCACGTCGCGATAGGGCCCCTTGAGGCGATCGACGAACGGTATCCTGAACTTCTCCGCCAGGGGACGCAGCTTGAATTCGGGTATCGAATCCTCGGTGGCGACCGCCAGAACCTGGAAGCCATACTTGTTGTAGGTCCTGAAGTACTGCTCGAGGAGGGGAAGTTCCGCCCGGCACGGCGCGCACCAAGTGGCCCAGAAGTTGAGAATGATGACGTCGCCCTTGAGGTCGGCCAATTTCACCGTGCGCCCACCGAAGGTCGTGACCGTGAAGTCCGGCGCGGGCTGGCCCACTTTCGGCGCCGCCGGGGCCGTGCCCGCCAGGGCGCAGACCGCCGTGGCAGCCGCAGCCGCGACCGCAGGTCTCCAGTTCCGCATCGGGACCCCCACCGCAGCCGGCGTGATCCTGGGCACGGGCGGGACAACCTGTCAAACCCGCAGCGACCAGTGGCGTTGCCGAGGCCCCGTGAGCGCCTCGGCGTCAGCGACGTCTGTTACGAACGCGCTCGAGCCGGCGTTGCACCGGGGTCTTGGGCAAGCCCTCGGGGGTCAGATAGCCGAGACCGGCGGGATCCAATGTCGAGAAATGGATCGCCGCCAACGCGGCGAAGTCGGCTTTGGATATCACGCCGCGGAAGTGGGTGTCGGCGGCGGTGACCGGTTCGGGCTCGTCGAAGAAGCTGTAGGGAGAGGCGCCGGCGCCCGATGCGTCGTAAGGGCGAGTATGAGGGAATTCATCCGGATCCGGAGCCCCAAGGCGGCTTTCTCCCTCGTTGTCCCCGCCCCCGCCACCCGTGCCGCCGGCCGGACCGCCCGGCATGCCCTCCTGAACCGTCCGGAGCACCGGTCGCGCCGCGGCCACGCCACCCCTCACGTCGACGCGCATGCCGAGCACTTCGGGCGCGATCCGCTGCTCATAGAAGGCGACTTCGGCCGGGCTGATGACGCCATCGCCGTTGCGGTCGAGAAGCTTGAAGAAGGCGAGCGAGTCGGCGATGAACTCGGCGCGATCCAGTTTTCCGTCGGCGTTGGCGTCCGCCATCCTGAACCAGTCGGCCACCGGGTAGGGCTGGCCGGGCTTGGCCCGGAAGGGCCGGCCGCACGGGCTGATGAAGACGTTGCCGGGATCCTCCGGGAGCCCGAAGGGCGGCCTCTCCTGGGCGAGCGACGCGGCCGGGCGCGCCAGCGCCAGGAGGGCGGGCGAGGTCAGGGCGAACTGGAAGAAGCGACGACGTGTCGGCGTCATGGAGGCTTATTCCGCCCCAGCCCGACGACCGATGCAAGGGGCTCGTCAGACCTTCTGGGCGATCCAGGCGGCCATCAGGTCGACGGCGCCCTGCCGATGGGCCTCCGAGTCCTCGAAGTAGTGGGCGCCGGGGACGAGCTCCAGGCGTTTGTCGCCGGCGGCGATGGCGCCCAGGATGCCGTGGGCGTCGGAGATGAAGACGCCCATGTCACCGGTGGACTGCACTACCAGCGACGGCAGCGCGATCCTGGCCAGCTGCGGGCCGCCCTGGCAGTTGGAGGTCTCCAGGCTCCACATCGAGAGCCATGTCCTCAGGGTGTTGGCCCGGCCGATCCCAGGGAATTTGTTGGCCTGGGCCGGATGACCGCGATAGCAGCCCGGGGTCGGGCGGTCGGAGGGGTCGATGGCGCCGTCCATGAACCTGAGGTCCGCCCAGGTGCGGTAGAGGGGGAAGAGGATGTCGGGGACGCCCGCGGCGTTGAGGCGGGCCAACTCCGACTTGGCCCAGTCGGTGATCTTCTGGTTGCGGGCGCGCTGGGCGGCGCGGTAGCGGGCGATGAACTCGGCCGAATAGGGCGGCCCGTGTTCGGGGTTGAACGGGTTCAGCGATTCGTCGGTCTTGGTGGGGTCGAACTCATCGACCACCGAGGCGTCCATCCACATCGTCAGCACTTCGGGACGCCCCTTGTGGGCGTTGAGCGAGATGTAGAGGTCGGCCGACGGCAGGCTCGCCAGCGCCTCCTGGCCGGGCCCCTTCATCGCCGCCGCCAGGCCGGGCGCCACCGACTCGGCCTGGTAGGCGCCCATCAGCGACCCGCCGCCGGAGTTGCCGAGGATGATCACCGTCTCGACCCCGGCCTCCTCACGCAGCCAGCGCACGCCGACGCCGATGTCGATCAGGGCGTGTTCGAGGATGAACTGGTCCTCCGCGCCGCGGTAGCGGGTGTTCCAACCGAGGAACCCGTACCCCGCCCGGGCGAAATAGGGGGCGATGTAGTGCTCGGCGAAGTCGACGTTGTAGTGGGTGGCGATCAGCGCGACCTTGGGCCTGACCCCCGCCGGGGTCCAGTAGAGGCCCTGGCACGGGTGGCCGCCGGCGCCGATGCGCGGCGCGGTGGGCGAGACCGCCCCGACGAACAGGCGCTCGACGCCCGGGGGAACTGCAGCGGCGATCACGGTCGATCCTCCAGCAAAAACAAACGATTATCGGCGCTTGGTGAAGTAGACGGTCAGGTCGACGCCGTAGGTGCGCGGGTCGGCGAAATAGAGCTGGGTGAACAGGCTGGCGGTGGGCACGTCCGAGATGATGTAGCGCTTGTCGAACATGTTCTTGACCCACACCGACACCTTGTAGCGGCCGCTGCGATCCTCCCAGTTCACGCTGCCGTTGACCAGGGCGAAGCCGGGCTGGGTCCCGACCGGCAGGTTGAAGATGTCGGTGAAGTGCTTGGATTCGTAGTTGACCTGCAGGTCGGGCGTCAGCGTGCCGAGCTCGCGGAGGTCGAAGGCGTAGGAGGCCTCCACGTGCGCCGTCCAGTTGGGTGAATAGACGGGCTTGATGTAGCAGGGCCCGTTCTTGTCGGCGTGGTTGATCAGCCCGCCGCAGGGATTGACCTGGCCGTTCAGGTAGAAGGGCGAGCCGGTGAGGTCGGCGGTGAAGCTGGTGTAGGCGGCGTCGAGGTAGCCGGCCGAGGCGTTGATCCGCAGGTGCTCGGTCGGGGCGGCGTTCACCTCGAGCTCCACGCCGCGGGCGCGCTCGAAGGCGTTGTTGGCGACGATCTGCTGTTCGCCGTCCACCCCGGCGATCTGGATG
>Ga0070730_10002889_pt1 | contig 15571 bp, 11 predicted proteins | sample Coa_R1_3_FD_66447 | JGI IMG/M metagenome (GOLD analysis project Ga0070730, IMG submission 66447) | Surface soil microbial communities from Centralia Pennsylvania, which are recovering from an underground coalmine fire - Coalmine... | ecosystem: Environmental > Terrestrial > Soil > Unclassified ...
GCTGTCGAAGTCGCCCACCGCCAACGACCAGGGGCCGCCGCCCACGGCGAAGTTGCTGGCCGGCCCGAACCCGCCGTTGCCCGTGCCCAGCAGCACCGAGACGGTGTTGCCGTAGCGGTTGGCCACGGCCAGGTCCGGGATGCCGTCGCCGTTGAAGTCGCCCACTGCCAGCCCGAAGGGACCGGACCCCGCCGGATAGGAGATGGCCCCGCCGAACCCGCCGCTGCCGTTCCCCAGCAGCACCGAGACGGTGTTGTTCCCGAGATTCGCCACCGCCAGGTCCAGGATGCCGTCGCGGTTGAAATCGCCCACCGCCACCGCGACGGGGCCGGCCTGGTTCCCGACGAAATAGGTGGTGGGGTTGCTGAAGCTGTAGCCATCCGCGTTCAGCAACACCGAGATCTGGTCGACGTCGTAGTTGGCCACGACCAGGTCCGGGAGGCCGTCGCGCTTGAAGTCGCCCACCGCCACCGCGTAGGGGCTGGAGCCCACTTGGACACTGGTAAACAGGAAGCCGCCGCCGCCGTTGCCCCGCAGGTACGATACGTCGTTGAAATTGGCGTCCGCCACGACCATGTCGGGGTTGCCGTCGCGGTTGAAGTCGGCCACCGCTACCGAGTTGGGCCCGGGGCCGGCCCCGCGGGCCCCGCCCCCGCCAAAGCCGCCGCCGCCCTGGCCCAGCAGCAGCGACACGTTCCCGTCGTTGAAGTTCGTCGTGACCAGGTCGGGGTGGCCGTCGCGGTTGAAGTCGCCCACCGCCACCCCGTGGGGGTTACCGCCGACGCCGAAGGTGCCCACGGGCGTGAAGCCAGGGACGGTGCAGGAGAGGTGGCAACCATTCAGCAGCACCGACACGCTGTTGGCCGCGGTGTTCGCCACCGCCAGGTCCGAGGCGCCGTCGTGGTTGAAATCGCCCACCGCCACCGCGGCGGGGCCGCTGCCCACGGCGAAGTTGCTGGCCGCGCCGAAGCCGCCGCCGCCCGTGCCCAGCAGCACCGACACGCTGTTCGCGCCGCCACCGCCGTTCGCCGTGACCAGGTCCGGGATTCCGTCGCGGTTGAAGTCGCCCACCGCCAGCCCGTCCGGGCCGCCGCCCACGGCGAAGGTGGTGGCCGCGCCGAAGCTGCCGCCGCCCGTGCCCAGCAGCACCGACACGCTGTTGGCCCCTGTGTTGGCCGTGGCCAGGTCGGGGTTCCCGTCGCCGTTGAAGTCGCCCACCACGATCGCGCTGGGCACGTTGCCCACGGTGAAGGAGGTGGCCGCGCCGAAGCTGCCCGTGCCGTTGCCCAGCAGCACCGCCACGCGGCTGCCCAGCTGGTCGGCCACGGCCAGGTCGGGGTTGCCGTCGCGGTTGAAGTCGCCCACCGCCAGCCCGACGGGGAAGGAGCCCACGGCGAAGGTGGTGGCCGCGCCGAAGCCGCCCGTGCCGTTGCCCAGCAGCACCGCCACGCTGTTGGTATTCGCGCTGGTCAGGGCTAGGTCCAGATTCCCGTCGCGGTTGAAGTCGCCCACCACCACCGAGAAGGGGTTGGAGCCTATGGCGAAGGTGGTGGCCGCGCCGAAGCCGCCCGTGCCGTTGCCCAGCAGCACCGCCACGCTGGCCGAGCCGGAGTTCGCCACGGCCAGGTCCAGATTCCCGTCGCGGTTGAAGTCGCCCACGGCCACCGCGGCGGGGTAGGTGCCCACCGCAAAGGGGGTGGCCGCGCCGAAGCCGCCCGTGCCATCGCCCAGCCGCACCGCCACGGTGTTGTCATTCTGGTTCGCTGTGACCAGGTCCAGATTCCCGTCGCGGTTGAAGTCGCCCATCGCCACCGCGTTGGGGGAGTTCCCCGTGCCAAATGTGCTGGCCGGCCCGAAGCTCGCCGTGGGGCAGCCCGCCGCCAGCGGCGCGGCCGCGCGGGCAGGGCGCGGGCCGTCTACCGGCCCGGCGGCGCCGGCGGCGCCGCCCGCGGCGGCCCCCCCGCCCAGCCCGGCCAGGGCCAACGCGCACACCAAGAACCCGCCCCAACGGCGTTTGGCCATGCACGATCCTTTCGTCTGCGCCGAGAAGATTAGTTGTGCCCGCTGCCGCCCTGGCGGGCCGATGATTGAGGGGCACGCCAACGTGCCAAGCGGAATAGGTGGTGCGGCCGTCCGGCGTGTGGATGCGGGGCCGCCTGAGGAAGATCCACCTTACCGCTATTATACTACAGCCCCGGTGCCGCTGCAACCTCCGCCGAGTTTTCTCCGCCGAGTTACTCGGCGCGCAGTACATCGAGGGGGCGGTTGTGGGTCGGCTGCCAGGCCACCAGCAGCGTCGTCCCCAGGGTGAGAGCGATTGCGAGGCCGATCATGGCGACGGCCAGGCCCGGGTCGAGGGTGAGCTCGGCGGCAGGCCGCAGGGTGTTGATCGCGGCCATGGCGATCGCCACGGCGACCATACCGAGCACGCCGGCCAGCAGCCCTAGCAGGGCGTTTTCGAGCGCGAGCATGCTCAGTACCCGCCCGGCAGTGAAGCCGACCGCTTTCAGGATGCCCATCTCGCGCTGGCGCTCGACCATCGCCAGGCCCACCGCGTTGGCGATCAGGATACTACCCGCCACCAGGGCCAGCCCGGCAACCGCGACGACGAAGTACAACAGGTTCACCCGGAACTGGCCGAACGCGGTGAGGAAATCGGCCCGGCTCACGATCGCCGCCTGCGGCAAAGCGGAGTCGAGGGTTGCCGCGGCCACGGCCAGGCGGGCCGCCGGGAGGGTGCCGACCACGACGAGCCCCGCGCCCGGCCCGCCGAGGCGGAGAGCCGTTTCCTGGCTTAGGAGCAGGCCACGGGGCGGCCCGATCCGGTCGAGAAACGGGTCGCTTTCCTGCTGTGCGGTATAGAAGCCGGCAATCCGCAGGCTCATGGGGGGGCCCGCCGAAGGCCGGGCCCACAGGGAGTCGCCGATATGCAGGGCGCCCGCGAGTGCGGCCGGCACGAGCACGGTGTCGCCGGCGCCGGTCCATTGGCCGTCCGTAATGTGCAGGTTCCAGGCCATATCTGGGGCGGTGCGTCCCTCCAAGTAGGTCAGGCTGGGTAAGGCCTGACCCGTCCCTGTTTCGACCCGTGTGGACACCTGGGTGCTGATGTGCATATCCGCTACGCCGGCCGTGGCCAATTGGCCCATAATGGCGGCACGATCGGCCTGCCGGCCGTAGACGGCCAGGTTGGCGCCGGTGCCTGATCCGAGCTGGCTGGTCGAGACACGGTTGAAAGCGTCCGTAATCGTCCCGGTGGCGAAGCCGATGGTGAAGATGCCCATGAACAGTGCGATCAGCGGGAAGATGGCGCGCAGGGTCTGGCGTTTGAGGTTCTGGCGGGCCAGGGTCAGGAGCGGCAGCCGCGGGCTGGGGATCCGCAGCAGCACGAACATGGCGCCGCTCAATAGGAGCGCCAGTGCGATCAGGCCGGCGATCGCGCCCCCGATCACTTCGATGCCCTCCAGCGGCGAGCCCATCACCATACTGCTGATCGCGCTGAACAGCACGACGAGCCCGCCAAGCAAGGCGAGCCCGGCGAAACGTGTCCGCCAGCCGCGTGGGACCGGGAGCTGGCGGAGTAATACCGCGGGGCGGACCGAACTGGCCTGGACAATGGTGTAAAGGCCAAAGATCACCGCAGTCAAGGCCCCGGTCAACACCCCGGCGACGACAGTGGCCGGGTCAACCACCCACGGGAGCAGAAAGATCGCGGTGCGGCCAAGGAGCGTGACCAGTATCGATGCCAGCCCGATGCCGGCTGCCGCGCCGATAAGACCGCCGGCGAGGCCGAGCAGGGCGGTTTCCACGCCGAACAGAGTTAACAGATCGCCCCGCCGGTAGCCCAGGGTTTTGAGGGTGGCGATCTCCAGCGTGCGCCGGGCCAGAGTCACCTGCAAGGTATTGGCGACGCCAATGCCGCCCACGATCAGCCCGAGGATGCCGGCGGCCTTGAGCATGAAGCTGAAAACGCTGGCCACATTGTCGCTTACCCCCGCTTTGTGGGTGTTGCTCGTCGCTACTTCGACGGGGCCCCCCACCGTGGACAGCGGCGTAGGGGCGGGCCCACCAGGGCCCCAGAGGATGCTGGCGCTGTTAGCATTCGGGATACCGCCGGTGAGTTGGCTTTCCGTGTCCAGGCTATAGTAGACGCGCTCGCCCTGCCGATCCGGCACATCCTGGGCGATGCCGGCGACCGTGAGCGGCACTGTGGCCGTGCCGGGCCGGCCGAGTAAGGTAAAGTGGTCGCCTACTTGTAGGTGCAGCTCGTCGGCCAGGTCGTGGGTGAGGACCGCGCCCAAGGGCCGGGTGATCGCGCCGGCGAAGGTGCCCCCTGCTGGCGCGCGTAGGGGGATGGTGCCGATTAGGGGATATGTCGCCGGATCGACGGCGCGCGTGGGGCTGAGCAAAAAGTGGACCCCACTGCCGTTGGCCGGCTTCAACATCGGCGTGTAATGCTCGGCCACCAGAGTATAGGTCTGCACCTGCCCCGTGGCCCGCAGCTGGTCGAGCTGGCCGATCTGCGCCGCGCTGAAGCTTTGGTCCTCCCCTGTTCGGATGCGGGCGTCGCCACCCAGGATGGCCCGTGGATCGCTGAGCAAGCCGGCGGTGACCATCCCGGCCAGCAGCTGCATCGCCACCAGCGACATGACGCCGAAGGCCAGGCAGAGCAGCGCAAGCAGGGTGCGCTGGCCGCCCCGTTGCAACGCCCGCAGGGCATAGCGCAGGTAAAACCCGCCACTCATCGTCCCACTCCGGCCCTGGCCAGGGTCGGGGCCGGGCCCGGCCCCGCGAGGGCCGGCACCAACCGCCCGTCCACCAGATGCAACACGCGCGTGGCTCGGCGGGCCACGTCCGGATCATGGGTGACCATGATCAGCGTGATCTGGAGCTCGTCGTGCAGGCGGGCAAACAGGTCGAGCACCTGCGCGCCGGTCGCACTGTCCAGGTTGCCGGTCGGCTCGTCGGCCAGCAAAAGCGCCGGCTCGGCGACCAGCGCCCGGGCGATCGCGACGCGCTGTTGCTCGCCGCCCGAGAGTTGGTGCGGCCGGTGTCCCAGCCGCCCGGCCAGGCCCACCCGCGCCAGCATCTCCCGGGCGCGGACCGGCACCGGCCCCCCGCCGGCCCGGACGTAGAGCGGGACTTCGACATTCTCCTGGGCCGTAAGCGAAGGAATCAGATTGAACGACTGGAACACAATCCCGATCTTCTGGTTGCGCAGCCGGGCCAGGTCGCGCTCCGCCATGTCGGTGATATCGACTCCGTCAAGCACGATCCGCCCGCTGCTCGGCGTATCGAGCCCGGCCAGGATGCCGAGCAGGGTCGATTTGCCCGACCCCGACGGCCCGGTGAGCGCGATCCACTCGCCCGGCGCGACAGTAAACGAAACGCCGTTCAAGATCGGCACCTGGTTCCCGCCCAGCGGGAGCACCCGCGTTAGATCGGTAGCCTCGATAGCAAGCATAATACCTCCTGGGCTGGGCGGGCTGCGCTGCGCTCGGGCAGCCCGCGCTTAGCGATCCGGGCGCGGCCGGCGCTTGATGCGGGCCATTGTAACACGAGGATGTTACCGGGGTATTACCGCTAAACGGAGGCCAGGTTACCATTTATTACGCGGGCGCGCGCGTCAGCCGCTACTCGGTGCTCGGCGCGGTGCCGTTCACCCCGTCCCTCGCCGACTATATCGAGTCTTTCCATAGCCATATCGCCCTCTCCCACGCCCGGTTGGCCCCGGAACAGGCCGCGGCTTTTGACGCCGCGGCGCGGGCGCTCAGCGCCCCCTACGGCGGGGAGACGGTCACGCGCCAGTGGGAGACGGCGATCAGCTGGGGGACGCCCTTGCCGGGGCCAGCGGCACACGGCCGCCCGGGGTCGCCGGGGGCCGTGTGCCGGGCGCTAGAGCGGATCGATCTGGTAGATACAGTGTTCGCCGGCTACGGCGGCGCACTGTGTCTCCGTGCCGTGCAGGCGCCGGCCGGTCAGGGCGCTGATCGCGCCGACAAACACGCCCAGGGTGTAGGCACACACCGGCTCCGCCGCCTGCGCGCCGGCCGTGCAGGCGCCTTCGTGCAGGCGCACCTCGTAGCCCCCGCTGGGCTTGACCGTCACGCTGTCCAGCAGGCAGAGCCGCGTGCCCTCGGCCCCCAGCGCCGCCTGCAACTGGGCCGTGATGGCCGAAACATCCTGGGTGCTGTTCTGCAACTCCAGGCTCGCGACCAGGTCGGCTCCCCGCTGGCGGCCCGCCGCCACGATGGGTACCCGCCCGGCGATATCTTCTGCCCCGTTACGCAGGTACTGAAAACAGGTGACGCTCATGAAATCGCCCAGGACCGCCCGCTTGGCTGTTGTACTCATCCGATCTTCCCTTTCTTGTGGTTGGCGTGCTTGTGGTTGGGGGGCGCCGCGGCTCAGGCCAGGATCCGCTCTAGGTCTTTGGCCGCCCGACGCCCTTCCAGATTAATCAGCCCCGTATTCGCGCCGGCGCCGGCCATGACCGCCAGCACCGCCGGCCCGGCCATGTAGAGGTACAAGCTCCCCTCGTTGGCCCGTACCACCGACTCGTCATAGCCCCCCAGGCCCAGGGTGTTCGCGATGCGCTTGCCCAGCCCGAGCGCCGTCGCCGCCATCGCCGCCACCCGGGCCGAGTCGACCCCGGACGGCAGGTCCTGCGCCAACGCCAGCCCGTCGCCGCTGGCCAGCAAGACCCCGGTTACATCAAACAGGGTACTGTGCAAATCGACCAGTACCTGGCACAGTTGTTGATCCTTGCTCTCTGCCATGTCGTTTTCTCTCCTATACTCTTTATACTATCTAGACTATCGACGTCTTTGACGCTAACTACTACTAGGCCTTATCACCGTATTACGCCAGAGCCGCGGTTTCCGCTCCGGCCACTAACTCGAACAGATCGGCCAGCAAGGCCCGGCTGGACGCCGCGTCGATGCAGACCACCGGTCGCACCAAACTGGCGGGCACGCGAAAGTAGGCGGCCACCTCCTCCGGTGTCCAGACCTCGGGCAGGTCTTGCTTGGAGACCCCGATCAGAAACGGCACCGCGATCTGGCCGGCCAGGACATCCATAATGCGGCGCGCCGCGGGCAGGGCATGAGGATCGTCGCCGGGCACCAGGATCAGGTAGCCCAGGGCGCCCTGGGCCAGGATCTCCATGCGCTACACGCGGGAATACCTGGCGCAGTTCCCGGCGGACGCGCCCGAGCGGGTGATCCTCTTCGAGCGCGCGCAGGCGGACGCGCTCGGGGAGCTGGGCCGCCCGGCCGAGGCGGAGGCGCGGTATGCGGACCTGGTCGCGCGGTTCCCCGACCAGGGCTGGGTCTATATCGCCTGGACCGATCTCTACTGGCTCAACCGGCGCGTGCCCGCCGACTATGAACGCGCCGCGGCGATCCTGCAGCAAGGTTTAGCGCGCCCCAAGCTGCAGGACCGCCAGGACGTGCTGATGCGCGTCGGGGAAGTCAACGCCGCCGGGGGCCGGCCCCGGCCGCCGGGGGCCGCCGCGCCGGGGCCGCGCGCGCCGGTGCGGCGCTGGGCCAGAAACTGGGCCGCAACGACCGCTGCTGGTGCGGTAGCGGCCAGAAATACAAGAACTGCCATCGCGCCGCCGATCGGAAGCCGGGGTGAAATCGTCGGCTGGGCGGGTGCGGAAGGAGAAGCCAGGGCCGACGTCGCGGATCCCCGTGTGGACGCCTACATTGCCGAGCTGCCGCCGTGGCAACAGCAGATCTGCCGGCAGGTCCGCGAGCTGGTGCATGCCGCCGATCCCCAGGTCGGGGAGACCATGGTGCGCCAGATCATCGCCAACAACCGCGCCGGCGGCTGGCGGAAACTCAAGCCGGGCCTATGACCGGCCAGCGGGAGCTCCCGGCGCCAATCGGCAGGCGCCGGGAGCCCGCGCGGCACCCCCCAGCGCGGTTACAGGCGCAGCCGCCCCCAGTCCTCATCGACGGCAAACCCCTGGCGCCCGTACCAGGCCCGCAACCGATCCGGGTCCCGGCCTTCTTGGGCGACGATATGGGCATCGACGCTGCGGCTGCCCTGCTCGCGCGCTAGGGCGATCACCGCCCCCAGCAGGACGGTCCCCACACCCCGGCCGCGGTGGGCCGGCCAGAGGATGAGCTCTGCGATCTCCAGGACCGGGCCGCGCTGGATCAACTGGACATGCCCGGCGAGTTGATAGCGGCGGAGGCCGCCGGGGTAAATGCGCTCGGCGATGAGCAACGACCGGCCGGCCCCCGCGGCCAGGAAGTCGGCGAGCAGCAACCAGTAGCGGCGCCCCGCCGGCGCCCAGATGCAGCGGGTCGCGACGCTTGCGCGGTAACGATCCGGGTGGCCGGGCCAGACCAGCTGGCGCCGGAAGGTGGCTAGGTTGGTAGTAGTGTCCCTCCTTAGTTGTAGTGTCACCCGCCCGGCATGATACCGGCCGCCCGTTCCCCTTATTATGTCGGGTAGCCGGGGAGCAGTACTGCTCCCCGGCTACCCGACACTCCTCCAGCATGATCGGGTTGGCGTAGACCGCTATCATAGCCGAAGAACCTGTCGCGCCGCTACTTGCGCCTCACCGCCCGCTCGAACCCCTTTGAAGGGGCGGGGCATAGCGCTAGTGTACCACAGGGGCCCCAGAGAGGCTGCTCTCCGACAGGCTGCTAGACACCAACCGTCGTTGTAATATGTGGGGTTGCGGAGAAAGCTTCCCCTTCCGCGTCAGGGCTGCTCCAGCGCATACGCGATAGCTTGCGCGCTGGGGAGCGTGCGTCCGCTCTCCCAGGCCCCCTGCCAGGTGCCCGCATCGCTGGGGATCTGCGCGGTGTGCAGGAGCCGCGTATAGACCGCCACGTGCGCCGGCTCCAGTTGGCCCCCCGTCGTCGTCAGCAAGGCGGCAGCCGCTCCCGCCAGCCGGGCCGCACGGGCGGGCTGGCCCTGGCCTGCGGCGCTGGCGGCGACGGCCATTAGCCCCTCGGCGATGTAGATCTGGTGCCCCAACTCCCCGGCCAGGGCCAGGCTCTCATCCGCGTAGCCCGCCGCCTCGGCATAGGTGCCCTGCTCCAGCGCGACCAGGGCCAGGTTCTGGAGACACCCGGCCATGCCGCGCCGATTCCCCTGGGCGCGGCACTGCGCCAGGGCTTCCACGGAATAGGCCTGCGCCTGGGTGTATTCCTGCCGGCAGCGCGCCAGTTCCCCTAGCTGGTTCAGCGACCACGCGATGCCCCAGGGCACTTCCTGTTCCCGGAAGAGGGCCAGGGCCGCCGCCAGCCGCGCCTCCGCCCGGGCGTAGTCTCCCTGCGCCCGCCGGACTTGCCCCAGATTATGGAGTACCCAGGCCCTCCTAAATCTGTCGCCATCCTCCTGGAAGACTTGCAGGCTTTCTTCCATGCACCCGGCGGCCTGCTCATATTCCCCTTGCGCCTGGAGGGTCTCGCCCAGGGCCAGCAGCGCCCACGCCCAGCCGCCGATGTTTTCCGTGGTATGGTAGATCTCCACACTCTCCCGCAAGAGCGTGCGGGCCTGGGGATAGTCGCCCTGCGACTGCGCTATAAATCCCAGACTGCGCAAGGCCAGCGCCAGCCCCTCGCTCTCTCCCGCTTGCCGGTAGTGTTGCACGCTTTCCGCCGTAAGGGTGTGGGCCAGCGGGTACTCGCCCTGTTCCCAGACGACCATCCCCAGCCAGGTCAGGGCCGCGGCGAGGCCCACCGCATCGCGCAAGGCCCGCCAGCAGGCGACGCTCGCTTCCAGGTGGCGCCGGCCCGCTGCGTAGTCGCCCCGTGCCCAGGTCAGCGCCCCGACGGCCAGCAGGGCCTGCGCCTGCGCGGAAGTCGGGGCACTCGTGCGCGCCAGGGCCGTCGCCAGCCATTGCTGGCCCTCGCGAAAATAGCTGCGATGGTGCCAAAACAGCCCCAGGGCGGCGGCCAGACGCAGGGCCAGTTCCGGCTCGGCCCCTCCCGCCCAGGCCAGGACGGCGCGCAGATTATCATGCTCCCGCTCCAGGCGATTAAAGCTGGTAGTTTCCTGAAACGTATCCGCATCCTGGGCCGCGTGCTCGGCCAGGACCAGGTAATACGCCGCATGGGCGCGGCGTAGCGGTTCCAGCTCCCCGCCGGCCGCCAGTTGCTCCAGGCCATATTCGCGGATCGTCTCCAGCATCCCGAAGCGCAGTTCGCCGTTCGGCTGCTCCTGCTGGCGCAGCAGGCTCTTGTCCACCAGCGCGGCCAGCCCCTCGAACACGTCCAGGTCCAGCGCGCCGTCCGGGTTGCACACGGCTTCCGCCGCCGCCAGCGTACAACCGCCGACGAACACGCCCAGCCGCCGGAACAACTGCTGCTCACCCGGTGCCAGCAGGTCGTAGCTCCAGGCAATGGCCCCGCGCAGGGTCTGCTGGCGGGCCGGCAGGTCGCGCGCCCCACCCGTCAGCAGGTCCAGCCGGTTCTCCAGCCGCGCCAGGATGGCTTCCGGCGTCAGCAGCTTGGAGCGCGCCGCGGCCAGTTCAATCGCCAGCGGCAGGCCGTCGAGCCGGGCGCAGATCCCGGCCACCGCCGGGGCGTTCGCGTTCGTCACCGCGAACTCCGGCTTGACATCCTGCGCCCGCTCGATAAACAGCCGCACCGCTTCATACTGCGCCAGCCGCTCCAGCGACGGCAACTGCCGGGGGTCGGGCAGGGCCAGCGGCGGCACGGCGTATTCCTTCTCGCCCCGCAGGTGTAGCACAATCCGGCTCGTCGCCAGCACCTTGAGGCCCGGCGCGGCGGCCAGCAACTCGCTCACCAGCGGCGCCGCCGCCGTCACCTGCTCGAAGTTGTCCAGCACCAGCAGCAGCCGCTTGTCGAGTAGATGGTCTTTCAGACTCTCGTTCAACGATTTGCCGACGGTTTCCCGCACGCCGAGCGTCGTGGCAATCGCGCTGGCGACCAGCGCGGAGTCGCTGATCGGTGCCAACTCCACGAACCAGGCGCCGTCCGCGAAATCTTCCAACAACTCAGCAGCGACCTGCAAACCCAGGCGGGTCTTGCCGGTGCCACCGGGTCCGGTCAGCGTGACCAGGGCCACGGCGGGCTGGCGCAGCAGCGCCACCACGTCGGCGACTGCGTGCTCCCGGCCGATCAGCGCCGTCGTCTGGCGGGGCAGGTTGTGCGGACGGCTGTCGAGCGTCCTGAGTGGGGGGAAGTCGGCGGGCAGGCCGGGCGCAACCACCTGGAAAATCTGTTCCGGGCGGATCAAGTCCTTGAGCCGGTGGCTGCCCAGGTCGCGCAACTCCACGCCCGGCGGCAGACTGTCGCGCACCAGTTCCTGGGTGGACGAAGAGAGCACCACCTGGCCCCCGGCGGCGGCCGACGCCAGCCGGGCCGCGCGGTTGACCGGCGGGCCGAAGTAGTCGCCGTCGCGCTCCCCGGCGGCCCCGGTGTGCAAGCCTATCCGCACCCGGATACCGCCAAGGGCCGGGTCCCAGGCTTCGGCGACTAGCGCAGCTTGCGCGTCCAGGCTGGCGGCCAGCGCATCCGTCGCGGTGGTGAACGCCGCGCAGAAAGCATCACCGACCGTCTTGAAGATATAGCCGCCGGAGGCTTCAATGGCCCGCCGGAGCAACGCATCGTGGCGCGCGATGGCGGCCGCCATCGCCGCGGGCTGCTCCTCCCAGCGGCGGGTGCTGCCTTCCATGTCGGTAAACAGGAACGTGACAGTGCCGCTTGGCCCCTCAGGCATAGCATACCTCCTTGCCGTTCCTGCTGATTATACCACTTGCGCCGCCGCCTGGCGCCCCTACGTCGCTTTGGCGGCCCGGCGACTCGGAGCAAGGCCACTGCCGCGGCAAGCTGATCGGTAGCTTGCCCCCGAATTCCTCCTCGCGGAACGCTACCATAAAAGTGGCAATCGGAGCGGAATGGGAGCTGGGTAGCCGCGGGCAGCCACCCATTAGGCCGGGGCTCCGACCGGATTTGCTCCTCTTCGGGTGCTGTGCTGGCCGATCCGGCTCCCGATCCTGGTCGGGACGGGCCAGCTGTAAAACGAAGCCACTACACAGGATCGCACCGTTTGCAAACGTGCTACGCCGGTGGGAGGGAGAACGCTATGGCGCACTTTTACCTCTCCCCGAGTCCCTGGGCGCGGCGCCCCGCTGCATCCCCAGATGGCGCACTGCCGGCAGGAGGAACACCCTCGCCACCCAATCGCCGTGTGTTATAATAGCCGTACGTAACGGGCATCAGGCGACAAAGGGGCCGAACAATGGACAAGATCCTCTCCAGTGGCACGGTGCGCTTGACTCTCAGCGCCGTGTACGCCACCGGCGGGCCGCCGCTGGAGGCGGGCCCGGCCGGCGCGCTGGCGGACTCTCGCCCGCGGCAACGCGGAACCAGGAGGAGACGGATGCCGCAAACCCCCCATGTGGAGCACCATTTCACGGCCGGGGAGACGGTCCGCGACTTGGTCATCGGCATGTCCGATGGCTTGACCGTGCCCTTCGCCCTCGCGGCGGGCTTGTCTGGCGCCGTGTCCACGACCAGCATCATCGTCACGGCGGGCCTGGCCGAGATCGCCGCCGGCTCGATCGCCATGGGCCTGGGCGGGTATCTGGCCGCCCGGAGTGACGCGGAGCATTACGCGAGCGAACGCCGCCGCGAGCAACAGGAAGTGCTGGAGAAGACCGCGCTCGAAAAAGCTGAGGTGGCGGCCGTCTTCCAATCCTACGGGCTCACCGCCGCGGAGAGCGCGCCGCTGGTGGAGGCCCTGAGCCGGCGGCCGGCGGCCTGGGTGGACTTCATGATGCGCTTCGAGCTAGGCCTGGAAGCGCCGGATCCGCGGCGCGCCCTGACCAGTGCGCTGACGATCGCCGGCGCCTACATCGCCGGGGGGTTGATCCCCCTGAGCCCGTATATCTTGCTGGCCCAGGCCCCGACGGCCTTGCGGGTCTCCGTGGGGGCCACCTTGGTCGCACTGACGGTGTTTGGCTATGTGAAGGGGCGGTTCACGGGGACCGCCCCGCTGCGCAGTGCGCTGCAGACCGCCCTCATCGGGGGCCTGGCCGCGGCCGCCGCTTTCCTCATCGCCCGGCTCATTGCGTGAGCCGGCGGTCAGACTGCGCACGTGGCGACCAGCGCGACCAGGGCGCCGCAGTAGCGGCGCTCCACGGCCTCCACCCGGAAGCCCGCCGCGCGCAACAGCGCGGGGGTGCGGCGGTTCAGGTCGCAGCCGATGAAATGGTTGTTGATCGGGCTGGCGAGGTCGGCCAGCCGGCCGAGCAGGGGGTGCGGCGGGCGGATCTGTTCCAAGACCGCCCGGCCCCCGATCGCGTCGGTCCATAGCAACGGGTTCCTTGCGCACGCAAGGGGCCACCGCTTCCGAATCACTCTTTATGTCAGCTATTTTGCCGCAGCCGACGCTGAAGCGCGGGGTCAATTACCCCCCTCTTAATCATCGAACGACTGCAGGGCAACTCCACGCTGGGCAATCCGTCGGCGCCCCTGTGCGTTAACCGGCTAGCACCCGACCACGGTGGAGGGCCGCGCTCCCCGGCCCCCAAACGCAACTGGGCCGGCGATCGCCTTGCTGGTTGCGCAAGCATTACGGTGAAGGTACAGGAGGTTCTCGATGCGCCAGGATGATCAAGTAACCCTGCAAGAACTCGCCGAACGGCTGCTGGCCCCGCACCAGGGCCGGCAGCGTGATCCCCTCAACCCCGAGCCCGCCGCGCTCGAACTCACGCCGGGGCAGCTGCCCGCTGGCCTGCCGGTGCAGCTGCCCGCTTGGCCGGGGGCGCGGCTGATCGGCAGCGTGGCCCAACGCGACACGCAGGGGCTGGTGAGTTGGGATGTAATCTGGGATGTGCCGGGCGACTCGGTCGCCTTGGCCGATTCCGCCGAGCAAAGCCTGGCCGCGCAAGGCTGGCAACGGCTGGAAGATCGGCGCCTGGGGCTGATGATTGACGGCGGCTTCCAGGTGGATCCGCAAACCCCGCCCCCCGCCGCCATGCTGGCGCGCCTGGCCCGGCAACGCCCCCCAATACCGGCCGAAATGCAGGCCCGCATCAACCGCTTCGAGGCCATCCGCCCCCAACAGCGGATGTTTACCGCGCCGCCGGCCCCCGGCACACTGCAACTCACTGTCACGCCCCGGCCCGACAGCCCCACCGAAGTACGTCTGCACAGCGACCCGGTAGATTGGGCACCATTCAGGATGCGGCGCCAAATGCCAACCGGCGTGACGGGACACTTGCCCGCGCTCACCCCGCCGCCGGGGGTGCTGTTGCTGCCCGGCGGCGGGGGGGGTAGCCCCCACAACTGGACTTCACGCGCCGGGGCCCTGACCGATCAGACCCCGGCGACCCTCGAAGCGCACTTTGCCAGCCAACTAACCGCCGCCGGCTGGACCCGCGCGGCCGCCGCCGCCGCCGAATCGCTCGCCTGGAGTCTGTGGGCGATCCCCGCCGTGCCCGGCGCCCAGGGCTTTCTCCTCGTGCGCGTAGCGCCCGACCCGGGGCGTCTCCACCTGCTGGTGCAGATCGAGGCGGCCCAAAGCACTGGGGCGGGCGAAATGACGAGTTTCGTTCAGGGCCATCTCCACATGGGCTGGCCCTGAACAACCTGACCATGGGCGGCCCGGCGGCCCCCGCCGCCCCCACGGCACCCCCCCACCAGTGGGGCAAAGCCCGCCGCCGCCCCCGCGGACGCCGACCCTGGGTGTGCCGGCCGGGCCCCTTGCGCCGCCGATCGCGATTGCCCTTACGCCGGCCTGGCAGCCGCCGGAACCGATCCGGCGCGCTGCGCTACCCCCGCCGACGGCCCCGCAGAACATGCTGCCACGGAACACCGGGCGATTGTGACCATCTACCGCCACGGGGCGCCGGAGAAGTGGATCAATGCCCTGACCGGCGCCACGGTGCCGCGGGAGCTGGATGCCATCCTGCGGTGGCTGCCGACCACGTACGACAAATACCCGCCCGCCTCGTAGCCGGGACCGCGCGGGGCCGGGCCGGCCAGCGCCGCCGGGTCCCGATGCGCTCATGATAGCATATCCAGGGCCGGGGGCGACCCCGCCGCCGACGACGAGCGGGGGGGGCGCCCCGCTCCATGTCGTGTCCTCCCTGGTCAATGCGGAGGCCCCGCTGGATAACGGGCCTGGAACTCAAACGTGCCAAGTTGGCTACCTAGGACGGTAAAGGGATCGCGATTCTGCGGGTGCCATTCGAGCACCGCTCGCTCGAAGTACTGCATGGTATAGGTCTGGCCGTCCAACGCGCTCTGCTCCGGGAACTCGTCGCTGAGCGGATAGCCGAGTTGCGCCAGGCCGCCGTGGCGCTCCCAGTACAGGCGGAAACTGCCACCCAGGCTATGGCCGGTCTCAGGGAAGTAGCGGGGATCGTTGGGATTGCGCTGCTGGCCGGGCGCCCCGGTGGGGTACTTCTGCTGGTAGCGATACGTGCCGAGTTGCGAGAGCAGCACCTGCGACCCTGCGGGGTTGTTCGGGTGCCACTCGAACACCGCCCGCTCAAAATATTGAACGGTGTACCGCTGGCCATCCAGCTTGTTGACTTCGGTAAACTCGTCGGTCAGGGGGTAGCCCTGCTGGGCCA
>Ga0070730_10002890_pt1 | contig 15559 bp, 10 predicted proteins | sample Coa_R1_3_FD_66447 | JGI IMG/M metagenome (GOLD analysis project Ga0070730, IMG submission 66447) | Surface soil microbial communities from Centralia Pennsylvania, which are recovering from an underground coalmine fire - Coalmine... | ecosystem: Environmental > Terrestrial > Soil > Unclassified ...
ACTTTGTTACTCCCCGCTCCCCTGCTGATTGACTAAACTATGAGCATGAGTAAATCAACCGCCGAGATCGTCCGAGAGTATGGACCGTTTTCAGGGGCCGACCACGTGCATGGAGTGACCTATGACGGTCAGAATGTCTGGATTGCCGGTGGAGACAAGCTGATCGCCTTCGATCCCGCGAGCGGAAAGACCTTGCGCACGATCGATGTCGCCGCGCATGCGGGAACGGCCTTCGATGGCCGGCATCTGTTTCAGCTGGCCGAGGACCGTATCCAGAAGGTCGATCCAAGCACCGGTCAAGTGCTGTCCACGATCCCGGCGCCCGGCCGCGGCGGCGACTCGGGGCTGACGTGGGCCGAAGGGACGCTCTGGGTGGGGCAGTATCGAGACCGCAAGATCCACCAAATCGACCCCGAGACTGGGGCGATACTTCGCACGATCGAGTCCAACCGCTTCGTCACCGGGGTCACCTGGATGGACGGAGAGCTCTGGCACGGCACCTGGGAAGGTGATGACAGCGATTTGCGGCGAGTCGATCCTCGAACCGGCGAGGTCCTGGAGAGCCTCGAAATGCCGCCCGGAGTGTACGTTTCAGGCCTCGAATCCGATGGAGGCGACCGGTTCTTCTGCGGCGGAGGAAGGAGCGGCAAGGTGCGCGCCGTGCGCCGGCCCAAGCGCGGCCGCGCGAAGGGCATCCCGGCCTGAGAACCCGTGTTTCTCGGGGGAGGGATCCGGTCATGCGCTCTCGGCCCGTTCGCGCCGATCACGCCCGGTCGACCGCGGTCCATGCGCGATCCACGATCGTCGAACGCGGCAGGTGAATCGTGAACTCGCTGCCCGTCCCGGGTCCGGCGCTGAATCCTTCGATGGTGCCGCCATGCAGCTCGATCAATCCCTTCACGAGCGCGAGACCAATCCCCAATCCGCCCTCGGAGCGGGCAACCGCGGAGTCCGCTTGCGAGAACATCGCGAACATCTCCGGGAGCGCCCGGGGTTCGAAGCCGATTCCCGTGTCTCTCACGGCCATCGCGACGCCGGTTTGCGAAATTCCCACCGTCAGGGTGATGAGCCCTCCCGCGTCGGTGTACTTCGCGGCGTTCGTGAGCAGATTGGACAGGGATTGCGACAAACGGAGCGGATCGACGGCCAAGATTACCGGCCGCGGTGGGAGGTCGAATTTGAGCCGGTGCTGCTTCGTGTCGATGAGCGGCCTCGCGGTCTCGACGGCGGCGCGGATCAGGGATTCCAGATCGACCTCCTCCACTTTGAGATCGAGGCGGCCCTTGGTGATCCGCGACACTTCGAGCAGATCATCGAGCAACAGCGCCATTCGCTGCACTTGACGCGAAATCACCTCCCGCGCCCAGAGCCGCTGCCGCTCCTCGATCCGATCGGACTCCAAGAGCTTCACCGCATGACGGATCGGCGCCAGAGGGTTGCGCAGTTCATGCGCGAGCGTCGCCAGGAACTCGTCCTTGCGCCGATCGGCCTCGCCCAATTCCCGCGTGCGAACCTGGACCTCGTCGAGCATCTTGTTGAAGGCATCGACGACGATGCCTATTTCGTCGTCGGAGATCTTGGCGGCTCTGAGCGAAAAGTCCCGCCCATTCACGACCGCGCGCGCCACGGCGGTGATGGCGTCCAGCGGCTCGGTGATGCTCTTCTGCAGTCGATTGGAAAGCACGAATGCCACGGCCAGGCTCAGCATACCCGCGAAGGTGAAGATTCCCGCGTACGCCTCGATTCTGCCCAGCACGTCGAATCGAGCTCTCAGGTAAATCGTTCCCAACCGCTCGCCGCCGCGTTCCAGCGGCCGGGCGAGCTCCACCTGTTCACCGTGGGCCGACACGCCGTCGCGGGGCGCGCGCGGCGGGGGCGGCGCTTCTCCCGGCCGCGCGAGGGACGCGAATATCGCGCCGTTCGGCAGGTACAAGGCCGCCGCCATCACGCGGCGCCGCGTCTCGAGGGCGTTCAAGTTGCGTTCGGCGGCTGCGTGATCGTCCGATGCCAATGCGGGAGCCGCGGACACGGCCACGATCGCCGCCTCGGACGAGATATCGGCGGTCCATGTCGTCCGGTACACGTAGAGTTCATGCAACAGCATGGCGACGCCGCCCACCGCCAGCGCGAGGGCCGTAGTCAACAGGATGACACGCATCAGCTTCGAGCGGACGGAGTCTCGAGCGGGGACATCGCTGGGAAGGGGACTTCGGTTCATGCTTCCGCGGCGCAATCGATCGCCAGAGCCAACGCACCGAGTACGCCGGCGCGTCCACCGAGTCCCGGCGTCACGATGTACCCCGGGTCATCCGACAACACTTCCTTGCGATCGATGTATCCTCCCAGCCAGTGGTCCATTCGCCGGCGAATGGGTCCCAGCAGGCGTGACTGCTCCATGACGCCGCCGCCCATCACGATCCGCTGCGGCGACAAGGACAATACCAGTTGAGCACATAGCTGACCTAGGTAGTCCGCTTCGAGTTCCCACTGCACGTGCGAGGCATCGAGGTCCCGAAGAGACGCACCGCTGCGCGCTTGAATGGCGGGTCCCGATGCAACCCCTTCCAGGCAGTCCCCGTGGAAAGGACATATCCCGGGAAATCCGCCGTCGAGCGGGTGCCGTCGCGGACGGAGATGGCCGAGCTCGGGATGCATCAAGCCATGGATCGGTTTGCCGTCGATCAGCACACCGCCGCCAATACCGGTGCCGACCGTCACATAAACCAGATTGTGCACGTCTTGCGCGGCACCCCAGCGATGTTCCGCGAGCGCCGCCGCATTGACATCGGTGTCGAAGCCGACGGCGCATGAAAAATCGCGCTCCAATCCGCCGATGATCTCGGTCCCGCTCCACCCGGGCTTCGGGGTGCGGGTGATGCATCCGTAGTGAGCCCCGCGGCGGTCGAGCTGCACCGGACCGAACGATCCGACGCCAACGCCTGCGAGCGGACCGAATTCCTCGCAGCCGTTGCGCAGAAACAGCCGCATGCGGGCAAGCGTCGAGGCGGGGTCCTGGGTGGGGAACCTCGCCTCCTTCAATAGGCTGCCGCTTTCATCGCCGATGGCGCAGACGAATTTGGTGCCGCCCGCCTCTACGGCGCCATATACCCGGGATTGGTTGGTCACGTGACCGCCGCGCCGTCCGCTACTCGCCTCTCATCAACCCGCTGATGCGCATCGCAAGCTCTTGTACGGCAAACGGCTTGGTCAACAATTGCGCGCTTTCCTCCACCGGGTCCGCCACACCTCGTAGCATGAGCGGATACCCGGTGATGAACAAGATACGCAATCCCGGCCGGCACGTGCGCGCAGCCACGCCCAGCTGATGGCCGTCGATGCCTCCGGGAAGCCCGATATCGGTGACCAGCAAATCGATGCGGCGGTTGGACCGCAGGATCTGCGTCGCTTCAACGCCATCCTTGGCCTCGATTGTGGTGTACCCGAGGTCGGTCAGCACCTCGCTCACCAGCATGCGGACCGTGTCTTCATCATCGACGACGAGTACGGTCTCGCCCCGCGCCGCACGCCGCGGCGCGCTCGCGTCCGCGGACGGCTGCGCGGCGGTGTCGTCGCCCAGATGGCGCGGCAGGTACACCCACACCGTCGTACCCCTGCCGATCATCGAATCGATGTGTACCCGGCCTCCCGACTGGCGGGCGAAGCCGTAGATCATCGACAGGCCGAGGCCCGTGCCCTCGCCAATGGGCTTGGTGGTGAAGAATGGCTCGAACGCCCGCGCCACCACTTCCGGGGTCATGCCGGTGCCGGTATCGCTCACGGAGAGCGACACGTACTGGCCGGCCGGCAAGTCGTATTCCGCCGCGGCACGTTCGTCGAAGCGGTGGGTGTTCGTCGCGATGATCAGATTTCCGCCAGTGGGCATGGCGTCGCGCGCGTTGAGGCAGAGATTGAGGAGTGCGTTTTCCAGCTGATTCGGATCGACGAGGGCCTTCCATGAGTCACCGGCTTCGATGATTGCGACATGGATCATCGGACCCACCGTGCGGCGGATGAGGTCATCCATGCCGGCCGCCAACCGGCTGAGGTCGATGGATCTCGCGTCCAAGGTCTGATGGCGCGCAAAGGACAGCAGACGGTGAGTCAACGCGGCGGCCCGCTGCGACGCCCCTTGCGCGGCGGCAATGTATCGGTCGACTTCATCCAGCCGCCCTTCGTCTTTGCGGATCTTGAGCAGCTCCAGCGATCCCAAAATGCCGGATAGCAGGTTGTTGAAGTCATGCGCGAGACCGCCCGTCAGTTGGCCGACGGCTTCCATCTTCTGAGATTGGCGCAGCTGCTCCTCGAGATTGCGGCGCTCGGTGACGTCACGGGCGCTCAGCGCAATCTGGCGGCCGAGCCCCCGCACCGGCGGCAGCGGTGATGCGATGCCCTCGATGATGTTGCCGTCGTAGACGAATTCGAATGGTTGGGGAGCGTTGGCCTCGAGACACGCGGTCAGGCGGGCGTTGACCGCGGCGGCTTCTTCCGGACTCAATGCCTCCTCGATGGTGCGGCCGATGACCTCATCGCGCGCAGCGTCGTACATCTTCAAGGCGGCGGGATTCATCTCCTCCAGGCGAAACTGGCCGGGTCGAATTTCGGCGACCACCAAATGATACTCGGACGAGTGTTCGTAGACCGCTTGGATCAACGCCTCCTTGGCCTGCAGCTGCGCCGATCGCTCGGTGACGAGCCGGCCGAGATCGGCATTCTCCTCATGCAAGTGCGACTCGCGAATCCGCAGCACCGCCTCGTCGCGGACGCGATCGGTAACGTCCGAACCGTGCACGAAGATGCCGGTGATCTTGCCGATTCCGTCGGTGACGGGCTGAAACACGAAATCGACGAAGCGCTCCGCGGCGGTTCCCGCCGCCTCCTGCGACGCCACCCGGACTTCCGCGCGCACCACCCGCTCGCCGGTGGCGAACACATCGTCCAGCAGCGCCCGGAATTCCGGTGCATCGCCGCCTGTAAGCACTTCGCGGATGGTTTTGCCCACCACGTTCCGATTGCCGACCAAATTCAAGAAGCCGGCGTTCGCATGCTCGATGCGGTGATCCGGCCCGCTCAGCACCGCGATGAGGCTCGGGGCCTGATCGAACATTTGCGCCAGCCGCTTGTGGTCGCGCGGCTCCCACACCCTGCCCGGCGCGGCATCGGTCGTTTCCGAATGGATGCACAACAGCCCGACGACCTGGTTTCCGTGTCCTCGTATCGGCGTATACGACAGCGCGAAATGCGTGTCCGGTCCGCCTTCCTCGCGGTCGAAAGTGATGGAAATATCGTCCAGGTCGACGACCATGCGGCCGAATAACCGGTCGAACAGGGGGCTGAGCTCATTCTGCGCGTTCGGCCACACCGTGAAGTAGGGCTGTCCCAGCGCGCCCGGGTGCTTGGGTCCCAGCAACGGCACGTAGGCATCGTTGTACAGCAGCGCGCGCGAGGGCCCCCAAACGACGAACATCGGTTTTCCGGAGGCAAACATCAATGCCATGATGGACCGTAGAGACTGCGGCCAAGTCGCCGGGTGCCCGAGATCCGTGACCGACCAATCCTTGGCGAGTATGGCTTCTTCGAGGGAGAGATCGCCGGAAAACGTGTTAAGCGCGGATTTCATGGCATCAACTCGAACATTCAGTTCCATTGAAGCGGTTGCCCGAGAGACATTATCAGTTAACGAAAACGAACCGGACGTTGCAATTGTTGCTGAACCGCGACGCAGGTTTTCCCCCACGGGTTTCAGGTCCGCCGCGCCTGCGGCCGCCTCCACTGTGCGGTCGCAGGTCGCAGGACAAGTCGCGCGCGCCGGTATGAATCTTTTTTGGGGTTTTCGACCGTGGTCGAGGTAGATCGACGTGGTTCGAGGTAGATCGATGGTTGATCGCCACGGTTCGCGGAAGCGTTGATCGCCACGGTTCGCGGAAGCGTTGATCCGCCACGGTTCGCGAAAGCGCCAAGTCCGCAGCGAGCCCAAGCGGCAAGTGCGCGCAAATCCCCTGCTACGCGGCGTCGGCGGCAGGCGCGGAATTCTCCGGATCGTAGCCCAGAATCGGCGCAAGCCAGCGCTCCGCTTCCGCAACGCACAGGCCTTTGCGGTGCGCATAGCTTGCCGCCTGATCGCGGTCGATCTTGCCGACCCCGAAGTACCGGGACTGCGGGTGTGAGAAATAGAATCCGCTCACGGCGGCCGTCGGAAACATCGCAAATGACTCGGTCAAATGGATTCCTGCGGCGCGTTCCGCGTCCAGGAGCTTCCATAGGGTTGCCTTCTCGGTGTGGTCGGGGCAGGCGGGATAACCCGGCGCGGGACGAATGCCCCGGTACTCTTCGCGGATCAACGCCGAACCGTCCAGATGTTCTTCCGTCGCATAGCCCCAGAATTCGCGGCGTACGCGCTCGTGCATGCGCTCGGCGAACGCCTCGGCAAGACGATCGGCCAAAGCCTTCAGCATGATGCTGCTGTAGTCGTCGTGAGCGGCTTCGAATCTCGCCACGTGCGCGTCGATTCCGATGCCGGCGGTGACGGCGAAGGCGCCGATGTAGTCGGCCCGGCCGCTTTGCACCGGCGCCACGAAGTCCGACAGGCACAGCTGCGCCTGGTCCTGCGGCTTCGCTTTCTGCTGGCGCAGCTGGTGCAGCCGGACGACGGCCGTGGTCCGCGTCTCGTCGGCGTAGACGTTGATGTCATCGTCGGCCACCGTGTTGGCCGGAAAGAATCCGACGACCGCGCGCGCGCGCAGCCAGCGTTCCTCGACGAGGGCGGCGAGCATTTTCTGCGCGTCCGCATACAGATTGGAGGCCGCCTCGCCGACCACCGGATCGCGCAGGATCTCCGGGAATTTCCCGGCGAATTCCCATGCGTTGAAGAACGGCATCCAATCGATGTAGGGCACGAGCTCCGCCAGCGGATAATTCTCGAACACCTTGCGGCCGAGGAACTTGGGGACCGGCGGCGCGTAGGCCACCCAATCGAGTTTCAACTTCCTGGCGCGCGCCTCCGCCAGCGTCAATTGCGGCGACTTGACGCTCTTGTTGCGGTGCTGCTCGCGGCGTCGCTCATGCTCCGCCTTGATGTTGGCGACGTACCCCTCTCGCGTATCCTTGGTGACCAGCTGTTGACACACGCCCACCGATCTCGATGCATCCTTCACATAGATCACCGGGCCCTTGTATTGCGGATCGATCTTCACGGCGGTGTGCGCCGGCGAGGTCGTGGCGCCGCCGATCAGCAGGGGCTGCGTGTATCCGAGGCGCTGCATCTCCCGGGCCACATGCACCATTTCGTCCAACGACGGCGTGATGAGGCCGGACAGACCGATGAGGTTGGCACCTTCCCTCGTGGCGGCTTCCAGAATCCTTTCGCAGGAAACCATCACCCCCAGATCCACCACCTCGAAATTATTGCACTGCAGGACCACGCCGACGATGTTCTTGCCGATGTCATGGACGTCGCCCTTCACGGTCGCCATGACCACCTTGCCGTTGGAACGGCTCGCGCCCGACTTCTCCTGCTCGATGTAGGGAACGAGTACCGACACGGCCTTCTTCATGACCCGTGCCGACTTCACGACTTGCGGCAGGAACATCTTCCCCGATCCGAATAGATCGCCCACAACGTTCATGCCGTCCATCAGCGGTCCCTCGATCACGTCGAGCGGCCGCTTGGCCTTGAGCCGGGCCTCTTCCGTGTCGGCAAGCACGAATTCATCGAGGCCTTTGACGAGTGCATGCTGCAAACGCTGCTCCACCGGGAGCTTGCGCCACTCCAGATCGTCGCTGCGCCTGATGGAGCCGCCGCCCTTGAATTGCTCGGCGATCTCGAGCAGCCGCTCCGTCGCATCGTCGCGCCGCGCCAGGATCACATCCTCGACGCGCTCCCGTAGATCGGCGGGAATGTCCTCATAGATGGCGAGTTGACCCGCATTCACGATGCCCATGGTCATTCCCGCCCGGATCGCGTGGTATAGGAACACCGAGTGCATGGCCTCCCGCACCCGATCGTTGCCGCGAAAGGAGAACGACGCGTTGCTCACGCCTCCGCTCACGCTCACCGCCGGCATGAGTTCCTTGATCCTGGCCGTGGCCTCTATGAAATCCAGGCTGTAGCGATTGTGCTCCTCGATGCCGGTGGCCACCGCAAAAATGTTCGGGTCGAAAATGATGTCCTCGGGCGGGAAATCGAGCCGTTCGGTCAGCAGCTTGTAGGCGCGCTGGCTGATCGCGACCTTGCGTTCGATCGTGTCCGCCTGGCCCTTTTCGTCGAACGCCATCACGACGACCGCCGCCCCATAGCGCAGGCAAAGGTTCGCGTGCCGCAGGAACGTCTCTTCGCCCTCCTTGAGGCTGATGGAATTGACGACGGACTTGCCCTGCACGCACTTCAGGCCCGCTTCGATCACCGTCCATTTCGAGGAGTCGATCATCACCGGGACGCGCGCAATGTCGGGCTCGCCCGCGATGAGGCTCAGAAACCTCGTCATGGCCGCCTGTGAATCGAGCATGCCCTCGTCCATGTTGACGTCGATCAGTTGCGCGCCGTTCGCAACCTGTTGCCGGGCGATGTCGACGGCGGCCGCATAGTCGCCCGCCTCGATCAGCTTGCGAAACTTCGCGGAGCCCGTGACGTTGGTGCGCTCGCCCACATTGACGAACAGGCTGTCGCCGTCGATGGAGAGCGGCTCCAGGCCGGAGAGGCGGCAGGCGCGCGCGATCGCCGGCACGGCGCGCGGCGGCGCGCCCGCTACGGCGCGGGCAACCGCGCGGATGTGATCCGGCGTCGTGCCGCAGCAGCCGCCGACCATGTTGACGAAGCCGCTCAAGGCGAATTCGCGCAGGATTTCAGCGGTGTCTTCCGGGGTCTCATCGTATTCGCCGAACGCGTTCGGCAGCCCGGCGTTCGGGTAGGCGCACACGTACGTGCCCGCGATTCTCGACAGCTCTTCGATGTAGGGCCGCAGCTGCTTGCCGCCGAGGGCGCAGTTCAGTCCGACGACCGAGGGCCGCGCATGCCGGATGGAATTCCAGAATGCCTCGGTGGTCTGGCCCGACAGGGTGCGCCCCGACGCATCGGTAATCGTGCCGGAGACGATGATCGGCAGATCGAGGCCGGCGCCGTCCAGGACGTCGCGGACCGCGAAGAGGGCCGCCTTGGCATTCAATGTGTCGAATACGGTTTCGATCAAGATGACGTCGACGCCGCCCCCGACGAGCGCGCGCGCCGCTTCGGAATACCCGGCCACCAGCTCATCGAAGGTGATGTTGCGGAAGCCCGGATCATTCACGTTGGGGGACAGTGACGCCGTGCGCCCGGTCGGCCCGAGCGCGCCGGCGACGAAGCGCTGCCGTCCGGTGGCGGCGCTCACTTCGTCGGCTGCCTGCCGCGCGACGCGCGCCGCGGAAAGGTTCAATTCACCGATCAGCGCTTCCATTCCGTAGTCCGATTGGGACACCGGCGTCGAATTGAACGTATTGGTTGAAATGATGTCCGCCCCCGCGAGCAGGTAGTCGCGGTGAATCGCACCGATGATCTGCGGCTGCGTGATGGACAGCAAATCGTTGTTGCCTCGCAGATCGCGGCGCCACTCCGCGAATCGGTAGCCGCGGAAGTCCGCCTCGCCCAGGCGATGGCGTTGAATCATGGTGCCCATGGCGCCGTCGAGTATGACCAGCCGCTCGCGCAGCAGCGAGAGGAAGCCGTCGGCGCGCGGCGGCCGCTGCTTCGCCTGCATCAGGCCACCTGCGCCCGAGCGGCGGCGCGCGGCCGCAAGCCCATCGCGTGGCAGATCGCGTAGGTCAATTCGGCGCGATTGAGCGTATAGAAATGGAATTCCTCGATGCCATGCTCCTGCAGACGCTGCACCTGTTCGATCGCCACGTGCGCCGCGATCATGCGGCGTGTATCAGGATCGCCGTCCAGCCCGTCGAAGCGGCGGTGCAGCCATTCGGGAATGGAGGCGCCGCAGCGCTCGGCAAATCGCAGCAATTGCGGAAAGCGTGTGATGGGCAGTATTCCGGGGACGATGTTGATGTGAATGCCGGCCGCCCGACAGCGATCGCGGTAGCGCAGGAACACATCCGTATCGAAAAAGAATTGCGTGATCGCGCGGCCGGCGCCGGCATCGATCTTGCGCTTCAAATTGTCCAGTTCGGCCTCGAGGCCCCGCGATTCCGGGTGGCCTTCCGGATAGGCCGCCACCGAGATTTCAAAAGGAGCGGTGCCCGCGAGTCCCCTCACCAGATCGGAGGCGTGCCGAAACCCCGGCAGATCTCGCTGCGCGGCACTGCCTCCCGGCGCGCCGCTCGCTCCCGGCGCGGCACTGCCCGGCAGGTCGCCGCGCAACGCCACCATGTGCCGTATGCCGTGACGCCAGTAGTCCTGCGCAATGCCCAGCACCTCCTCCTTGGATGAGCCCACGCAGGTCAGATGCGGCGCCACGCGCAAGTCCGTCTCGCGCAGAATGCGCAGCACGCAGTCGTGGGTCCGGGTGCGCGTCGAGCCGTCGGCGCCGTAAGTCACCGACACGAACTCCGGATGCAGCGGCGCCAAACGCCGCACCGCCTCCCACAGCTGCCGGGCGGTGGCGTCATCTCCCGGGGGAAAGAATTCAAACGATACCGCTGGTTGGTTTGCCATGGCTGCTCCGCACGAGGTCTGCCTCATTGGTCATCATGCGAGGCTGCTGGTTGTGACACAATCTCATTATCTTCATGGAGCGGATGAAACCGGCTCATGGCTACCACCGCCCTGGAACTGCGTCACCTGGAAACGCTGCTGGCTCTCGCAGAGTGCGGCAGTCTGTCCAAGGCCGCGGCGCGGCTGTTTTTGACTCAATCGGCCCTTTCTCATCAGCTCAAGGCGCTGGAGAGTCACTACGGCGCCGCCTTGGTCGAGAAGAATGTCAGGCCACTGCGCTTCACCGCCATCGGTCAGAGGCTCGTCACCCTCGCCAAGGCCGTGCTGCCGCAGGTCGCCGAGGCGGGCCGCGATGTCGCCCGGCTGGCACAGGGCCACGCAGGGCCCCTGCGGATCGTGGTGCAATGCCACAACTGCTTCGATTGGCTGATGCCTGCGATGGACGCTTATCGATCCCTCTGGCCCGAGGTCGAACTCGACATCGTGTCGGGATTCGTCGCCGATCCACTGCCGCTGCTCGAGCGGGGCGAGGCTGAACTCGCCGTCATCCACGATCGCCAGGAACCGAAGGACACGATCGTCTTCAGCCCCTTGTTCCGCTACGAAAGCGTTGCATTGATGAGTCCCAGGCACCCTCTGGCATCCAAACAGTGGCTGGAGGCCGATGACTTTGCCGCCGAGACACTGATCACCTATCCGGTTCCCGACGAGATGCTGGACCTGATGAAGCACTGTTTGACGCCGGCCGGCATCAACCCGAAGCGGCGCACCGCCGAGCTCACGGTCGCCATTCTGCAGCTGGTGGCGAGCGGCCGCGGCATCGCCGCGCTGCCGTCGTGGACCGTAGGGAACTACATCGAGCGAGGCTACGTCGTGTCGCGTCCGATCGGCCCCGAAGGATTGCGCTGCGAGCTGTATGCCGCGACCAGCCGGTCGACCGGCGATGCGTCCTATATGAAAGAATTCGTGACGCTTACCAGGACGCTCTCATTGACGCAGTTGGCGGGAGTTTCCGCATTGTAGCCGCACTCGCGGCCGAAACTCCCCAAGTTGAACGGCCGTGCCATCGATATCGCAATCATCCTTTCCGCGGCGATCGGCGGCGGGACCCGCTCACGGCGTCAGCACGGCGGCTCCTTCGAACTTTCCGTTCCTGAGATCGCTGAGCGCCTGATTCGCCTGGCGCAGCGGGTAGCGCGCCGTGTGCGTGACGATTCCCACTCGAGGCGCGAGCCGCAGGAAGTCGATCGCGTCCTGGCGGGTAAGATTGGCGACCGACGACAACTCCCGCTCTTCCCAGAGCAATCGATAAGGGAAGCTGGGAATGTCGCTCATATGAATGCCGGCGCAAACGACGCGGCCGCCTTTGCGGACCGATGCGAGAGCCTGCGGCACGAGATTGCCCGCGGCCGCGAAGATGATGGCGGCATCCAGAGGCTCCGGGGACATCTCATCCGAACCCCCCGCCCAAGCGGCGCCGAGACTCAGCGCGAATTCACGGCTTTTCGCGTCCCCGGGCCGCACGAACGCGAACACGGAGCGGCCTTCCCACACCGCAACTTGGGCGATGATGTGTGCCGCCGCACCGAACCCGTAAAGACCGACTTTCCGCGCGTCGCCCGCCATCACGAGGGAGCGCCACCCGATGAGACCTGCGCACAGCAAGGGAGCCATCGCGACATCCGACGCTGCCTCGGTACTTCCGGCTTCGCCCAACGGAAACGCGAAACGTGCATCGGCGATGGTTGCCGTCGCATAGCCGCCATCGCGCGTGTATCCCGTGAACAGCGGCCGGTCGCACAGATTCTCGCGGTTCATGCGGCAATACGCGCATTCGCCGCAGGTGTGGCCCAGCCAAGGTATGCCGACGCGCTCGCCGACGGCGAGTCCCGTGACGCCGGGCCCGATCGCATCGATTCTGCCGACGATTTCGTGTCCGGGAATGATGGGCACGGGCTGATCGGGGAGTTCACCGTCGATCACGTGCAAGTCGGTGCGGCACACGCCGCAAGCCAGGACGTCGACGCGGATTTCGCCCGCCCCGACCGGACGATCGGCTATTTCCATCCACTCGAGCGGCCGTCCAATCGTCTTCAGGACCATGGCATGCATGAATTCCCCGCTATCGTGGGGCCGACCGACCGGGTTCGTAGCCATCGGTCAGCGTGTTCAGGAAAGCCACGATATCTTCGATCTCGCGATCGCTCAATGCCGGCGGATCGCCCGGGTGCCGATCGAACGGAGGTTGCCGATCGAGATTCGCCCGGTAGGCTTTCGGCAGGTCATCGAACTTTTCGGTTCCGCCGTCCGCGCCGCGCGGGTACCATTTCTGCGGCTGGCTGTCCCGCTGTGCGTAGAAGCGCACCACGTCGCCGAGCCGATGAAAGACTCCGTTGTGAAAATACACGCGGCGAAGCGCTGCGTTGCGCAGCGACGGCGTGCGAAACAGACCGCAATACTGCGGCTTGCCGGCGAGGTCGGTGCGCAGCGGCCCGCACAATCCGAGGTCGAAGTAGCGGGGATCGGCATTGGCCGGGATTCGAGGATTGCGCGGCGCTCCGAGCCCGGCATAACCGAAGTCGGTGAACTGCGGGAAGGCGCCGGCGCGCATGCCGCTCGGATGGCACCTGGCGCAGTTGCCCCTCGCGGGATCGTTGAACGCTGCGAGCCCGCGCGTCTCCTCGGCCGAGAGCGACGCCTGGTGCCGCAGCCACGCGTCGTACTTGCTGCTGAAGGGATAGAACTCTTCCGGAGTCTGCTGATAGGCCTCCAGCGCCATCAGCACCCCCTTGAACGCCGACGCCTCGTCATCGAATACGTGCTCGCCGAAGGTGTCGCGAAACTGCTTCGCGTAGCCGGCTCGTTGAACCGCGGAGACGACTTCTTTCACGGTGGCATTGGCCATTTCGAACGGCGAGAACAGCGGCAAACGTGCCTGCTCGTGCGCCGACGGCGACCGCCCGTCCCAGGTCCGGCCGCCGGCCGGACCTTGGTCGATGCTGTCGTCGCCATCATCGTCGAAATGATGTTCGGTGAACGGCGGAACATTCTGGACATAGGTCAAGGAGGGGACGGCACGCACACCCGCGCGCCGCCCGTCGCCGCCGCCGCGCTGCACCGGCAACTCGTTGGGCGGACCGAAGCGCCGCTCGGGATCGTGGCAGCTCGAGCAGGCCAAGGTTCCCGAGGCAGACAACGATTTGTCGAAAAACAATCGCCTGCCCACGGCCATCATCGCCGCGGACGCCGGCGGCTTCTCGAAGGTCTCCGCATAGAACGGCGGTGCACCGCCGGCCGCGAGCAGGTGCGCGCCGCACAGCAGGCAGGACAAGAACGCAGTGGCCGGCAATGAACCCCGGAGGCGCAGGGCGCCGCTGCCTCCGGACACTAGTGAACCTTGCTGCTCGCGTCGCTGGCAACGCCCTGGTTGAACAGCTGACCCACGTCCACCGCATCAAAAAGGTAGGCGCGGTTGCAAAAATCACACCGCACCTCGACCTCGCCGCGTTCGGCCAGAATCGAACGGGTCTCGGCCTCGCCCAGACCCTGCAGCATGCCGCCGACCCGGTCACGCGAACATCGGCAGCGGAAGTACACCGGGGCCGGTTCAAAGATCCGCACATCGTCTTCGTTGAACAGCCGACGCACGATCTCGGCGTCCGCCAGGCTGCGCAACTCCTCGGCGGTCAGCGTCGCGCCGATCAACTGTACCCGCCGCCACGCATCGTCGATGGCCGGAGGGTCCGCGCCCGCCACGCCGGACACCGCGGTGCTGCGCTCGCCGGGCAGCCGCTGCAGCAGCATGCCCGCGGCGCCGTGTTCGTCGGCGTGCAGCCACAGACGGGTGGGCAGCTGTTCGGAATTCTCGAAGTAGATCTGCAGCGAATCGGCGAGACGCGGGCCGCTCATGGGAACGATCCCCTGGTAGCGCTGCGAACCGTCGTTGCTTTCCAAGGTCACCGTGAGATTACCGGCGCCGACCAACCGCGGCTGGCCATCGCCGGTCGTCGCGGCCCCGGCTTCGAAATCCTCGCGGTAACGGGCAAGGCCGCGGACGCCCAACCCGCTGGTGCATTGTGCCAACAAGAGCTGGACCGCGCCTGGACCCTGCAGTTGCAGCGACAGCACGCCCTCGAATTTGATGGTTGCCGCGAGCAGCAAGGAAGCGACCACCGCTTCGCCCAAGGCCTCGCGGATGACGCCGGGATAGTCCCGATGTTCGATCAACGCACGCCAGGATGCGTCGAGATGGACCAAGTGGCCGCGAATCGGATAGTGCTCGAAGATGAAACGATGCAGCGAATCGCGGTCATGCATCTTGAGGCGGCTCACGCATCTTGCCCATGCACCTTAAGCCGGGCCACCCAGCTTGGTCTTCAGCAGCTCGTTGAGCTGCGCCGGATTCGCCTTGCCCTTCGTGGCCTTCTGCACCTGGCCGACGAAGAATTGGAAGAGCTTGTCCTTGCCGGCCCTATAGTCGGCGAGTTGTTTCGGATTGGCGGCGATGACCGCGTCGATGACTCCCTCGATGGCGCCGGAATCGGTGATCTGCTTCAGGCCCCGTTTCTCGATGATGTCGTCCGCGCCCTGGCCTTCGGCCCACATGGCCTCGAACACCTCTTTGGCGATTTTGCCCGAAATGGTCTCATCGACGATGCGCGCCAGCAGGCCGCCAAGCGCGGCGGGCGACACCCGGGAGGCGGTGATCTCGACGCCGTCGCGATTGAGGGCACTGGAGAGCTCGCCCATGACCCAATTCGCGGCGAGCTTGGCATGCGCCTTGCCGAGTCCGGTCAACACCGCTTCGAAATATGCGCCCAGTTCGCGGCTCGCGCTCAAGACGCCGGCGTCATACAGCGAGAGCCCCAGATCACGGGCAAATCGCGCGGCCTTCTCATCGGGCAGTTCCGGCAACGTCGCGCGCAC